>Ga0335082_10009191_pt1 | contig 10747 bp, 10 predicted proteins | sample Lox_Sample_41_FD_206718 | JGI IMG/M metagenome (GOLD analysis project Ga0335082, IMG submission 206718) | Soil microbial communities from Loxahatchee National Wildlife Refuge, Florida, United States - Lox_Sample_4.1 | ecosystem: Environmental > Terrestrial > Soil > Wetlands | place: USA...
GGGCGGATGCGCGCTTCGCCGCGATCGAAGTCAAGCGCAGCTGGTCGGCCCAAGCGCCGTTCAGGCGCCTGCTGGTGAAGATCAAGCGTGAAATCGTCGCCATGCGCCGCCCGGACTTCGATCCCCTCGCGCTGCCCGCGCCGCGGCTCGCGCCGCCGGAACTCAAACGCTGGCTGGACGAGGGCCGGGACATCGTCCTGCTCGACACGCGCAACCAGTTCGAGGTGGAGCTGGGTTCGTTCGAAAACGCACTCTCGCTCGGGCTCGGATCCTTCAGCGATTTTCCGCGCGCGACGCCGAAGCTGGTGGAGGCAGCGAAGGCGCGCGCTGTCGTCACCTTCTGCACCGGCGGCATACGCTGCGAAAAGGCCGCGCCTTGGCTGATCAGCCAGGGCTTGCGCGAGGTCTACCAGCTCGAGGGCGGCATCCTCAACTATTTCGAGCAATGCGGCGGCGCGCATTTCCGCGGCGCCTGCTTCGTGTTCGACGCGCGCGTCGCGCTGGACCCGAGCCTGCAGCAGACCGGCTCTGCGCAGAGCGCCGCGGCAACGCCGGCATGAGCGCCGGCGCGGCCAGCGGCACCTCGCGCAGAACCCTCGCCTTCGCCGCGCTGCTCCTCGGCGCCGCGGCCATCGCCTTTGCGCCGATCTTCGTGCGCCTCGCGGATACCGGGCCGACCGCCAGCGCGTTCTGGCGCGTCGCGCTCGCGCTCCTGCCCTTGTGGGCCTGGGCCGGCATGTCGCCGCCTGCCGAGCCGGCCCGTGCCCTGCCGTGGAAACCGCTGGTCATCGCCGGGCTGTGCTTTGCCGGCGACCTCGGCGCCTGGCATGTGTCGATCATGTACACCACGGTCGCGAACTCGACCCTGGAAGCGAACTTCGCGCCGATATTCGTGACCCTCGGCGCCTGGCTGCTGTTCCGGCAGCGCGTGTCGCGCCTGTTCCTGATCGCGTTGGGCGTGACGCTCGGCGGCGCGACCCTGCTCATCGGCCCCAACTTCGCGCTCGGCGGCCGCGCGCTCGCCGGCGATGCGCTCGGGGTGCTGACCGCGGTGTTCTACGCCGGATACATGCTCGCGATCAAATCGGCCAGCGCGCGCACCACGACTGCCAGGCTCATGGCCGTTACCACCACGGTAGCCGCCATCGCGCTGCTTCCCTACGCCCTCGCCACCGCCGACGTGTTCATGCCGCAATCGGCGCGCGGCTGGCTGGTCGTCGTCGCCCTCGCGCTCGTTCCGCAAATCGCGGGGCAGAGCCTGATCGCCTACGGCTTCGCGCACCTGCCGGCGGCGTTCTCCTCGGTGAGCCTGCTGCTGCAGCCGGTGCTGGCCGCGATTTACGCCTGGGTGCTGCTGGGCGAGGCCGTTGGGCCGGTGCAGCTGCTGGGGGGATTGGTGGTGCTCGCCGGCATCTATCTCGCCCGGCGCGCCAGTTAGCAGGCTGTTGAAATTCGCTTCCCGCACGGAACCTCATCCGCATAGACGGAGCGGCCTTAGAGGGAAGCGAATTTCGGCAGCCTCTGAATTGGGGGATATGAAAGGGGGCGTGCCCCCTTTTTCAACACCCTGTTAGCGCCTGCGATGGAACGCGTAAAATTCATTTCGGCGACTGCCCCCGGTTCACCGCGCGCGCGTCAATGCCCGTCGACAACAAGATTCCCCGCTTGTTAGGAGTTCCAAGGGAGCGGTTTCGGCCGCGGGCTACATAAAGAACATGGCGCCGCGGTAGTCGGTGAAATAGCGCGGCGCACGGCGCTCGATGCGGATCTCCCTGGTCTGCGACTCTTGCTGCGCGACAGGATGGGCGCGGGCGTCGGCGAACGCGACCACGGTTATTGCAGGCGCGCGTCTGACCTGATCGCGCCCCCTCTCCGGACCGATTTCCACGATCACCGCATCCGTCCGGTGCGCCAGGCTTGCAACCATTTCGGCCGGAGGCTCGGCCGGTGCGAGAGCCAGCATCGGCTGCGGCGCCAGCGTTGCCACCAGTTCGGCTGGGGGCGCGGCGGGCGCCAGCGCCAGCCGGAACTCGGCGTCGTGCTCCGGTTCATGTTTCGCCACTGGCGCGAATGGCCGCGGAGCCAGGATCGCCACGGACTCAGCCGGAGGTTCGGCGGGCGCCAGCGCCAGCATCGGCCGCGACGCCAGCGTTGCCACCAATTCGGCCGGAGGGACGGCCGGTGCCAACGCGAGCAAGGGCTCGCTAACCCGTTCGGGCACCTGTGTCGCCGACACCGCTGCCGGCTGCGGCGCAAGCATCGCCACCAATTCGGCCGGAGGTTCGGCGGGCGCCAGCGCCAGCCGCAGTTCATGCTCTTGCTCCGGCGCGCGCGCCAACGCCGGCGGCGCCTGTGCTGTTTCGGCCGCCGCCGGCCGTGTCGTCGACGCGCCGATTTCAATTTCCCTCGGCAGAACGCTGGGCCTGGATTTGGCGGCGGGAAGAAACATGGGACTGTTCGATACGGCCGCGACTTGCATCAGTCCGCGCCCGGGCTGCTCCGTGCCGCGCCGCATCTGCGCGTACAGCACGAGGTAACGGTAGAAGCGTTCGATGTCTGACGCATCGCCCGCAGAAGCTGTCATCACCGTATCGGCCTCGCGCCGCCCTGCCTGGCGCGCCGCTGCAGGCACGCGGAACAGTCCGGCGAAAATACCAGTCGCCTGCTTTCCCGCTATCAGGCGGCTCAAATTGATCGCTTCGGCATCGGGCGCAGTCAACGCGACCCGCAGGCGCGGCATTCCCGCATGTGCAAGCTCCACCGTCTTGCCCGGATTCAGCATCACCTCGCCGCCCGCGTTCGTCAGCGCCTGCGCGTCCTGGCCGAGCACGTAGATGCTGCCTTCGTCCAGCGTCGTCAGCGGCCGCGGCTGATCCGGGGACGCGACGCCATTTAGCGCAGTTGCCAGCGGCGGCAGGCGCAGGGAGGCGCTGATCGTTCCGGCGAGGTCCAGGTTCACCCCCGCGCCGGCGACTCTGCCGTCACTCATCAAATACACGCTGCCGTTGGAACGCAAATCGCCGAGGAGGGACAAGGAGCGCGCGTCGAATATCTGGTTGAGCACCGTGCTTTGCGCGCCGGGCAGGACAAAATTGACTACCTCGCCGGGCGCCAGGTTGAAACTGCGCCAACTGATTTGCGTGCGCGCGGTGGTCGACGTGACCGTCAGGGTCGCCGGGTCGTAACTGGCGCTGCCGGCGGTCACCACCGGCCCGACAGGAGCAGCGAGGGCGGAGCCGGCGCAGACGCAGGCGGCTGCGAGCCAAACGAAACCGCGCGAAACATCGGCACCGACTCGGATCATGGAAGCGCGCACCGGTTATTCTCCGGCTCAAATCTAGCACACGCCGGTCCGTGCCGCTCAGATCACTACGGTGGCGGCCTGCCCCTGCGCGCGCGCCTCGATGCGGCCGATGCGGTAGGCGCGTTCGCCGGCCTCGGCCAGCAGCCGCAACGCCCGGGCGGCATCGGCTTCGGCCACGATCAGCGTCATGCCTATGCCGCAGTTGAACACGCGGTGCATTTCCGCCTCGGCCACACCGCCGTGCTGCTGCAGCCATGCGAACAGGGGCGGCATGGGCCAAGCGGATTTCTGCAGCACGGCCGTCACCCCCTCGGGCAGCGCGCGCGGGATGTTCTCGACCAACCCGCCGCCGGTGATATGCGCCAGGCCCTTGACCTTGATCTCCCGCATCAGCGCGAGCAGGGGCTTGACGTAAATGCGCGTCGGCTCGAGCAGCACATCGGCGAGCGGCCGGCCGTGGAAGTCGGCGTTCAGGTCCGGTTTTGCGCGCTCGAGGATGGCACGAACCAGCGAATAGCCATTGGAGTGCGCGCCGCTGGATGCGAGCCCCAGCACCGCGTCGCCGACGGCGATGTCGCGGCCGTCGATGATCGCGCTTTTCTCCACCACGCCGACCGCAAAACCGGCAAGGTCGTACTCGCCCGCCGGGTACATGCTCGGCATTTCCGCCGTCTCCCCGCCGATCAGCGCGCAGCCGGCCAACTCGCAGCCGCGCGCGACGCCCTTGATCACGTCGGTGGCGCTGGCGAGATCCAACTTGCCGCAGGCGAAGTAGTCGAGGAAGAACAGCGGCTCGGCGCCCTGCACCAGCACGTCGTTGACGCTCATCGCGACCAGGTCGATCCCGACCGTGTCGTGCCGCTGCAGCTGGAACGCCAGCTTGAGCTTGGTGCCGACGCCGTCGGTGCCCGCGACCAGCACCGGCTCGCGGTATTTCTTCGAGACTTCGACCAGCGCGCCGAAGCCGCCGATGCCGGCCAGCACCTCGGCCCGCATGGTGCGTCTGGCGTAGGGCTTGATCGCCTCGACCAGGGCGTCGCCGGCGTCTATGTCGACGCCGGCATCGCGGTACGACAGGGAATCTTTGATAGGGGCACTCAAGATTTGTATGTTTGGCGGGATACGGCTACAGTTTTGGGCCTTGCAGCGCAAAGTCTACTCGAAATGAAGCCCAAAATCCTGGCCGAGCCGAACAATCTGTGGTGGTTCATCCCCGCCGCGGCGGCCATTGCGCTGCTGTACTTCCTCAGCCCGATCCTGGCGCCGTTCCTGTTCGGCGGCATCCTCGCCTACATGGGTAACCCGATGGTGAATTGGCTGGCGCGCCACCGCGTGCGCCGCCCGCTGGGCGCTGCGCTGGTGATGCTGCTCCTCGCCGGCTTGTTCGTGGTACTGCTCGTGATCCTGCTGCCGCTGTTCATCAAGGAGGTACGCCTGCTGTCGGAGCGGCTGCCGGGTTTCCTGGCACAACTCAACGATAATCTGGCGCCCTGGATCAAGACCCGGTTCGGGGTGGAACTGCAATTCGATCTCGCCGCGCTGACCAAGGTCATCGGCGACAACCTGCAGGGTGCCGACGGCCTGGGGATGAAACTGCTCGCCTCGCTCAAGATCGGCGGCCTTGCCGTGCTCGGATTCGTCGTCAATCTGCTGCTGGTTCCGGTGGTGCTGTTCTACCTGCTGCGCGATTGGAATGCGCTGCTGGCGCGGATCGACCACCTGCTGCCGCGGCGCTGGCACGGGCGGCTCACGCGCGTGGCCGTGGAGATCGACGCAGTGCTCGCCGAATTTCTGCGCGGGCAGATCGCGGTCATGCTGCTGATGAGCGTGCTCTACGTCCTCGGACTGTGGCTGGCCGGGCTCGAGTTCGCCCTGCCGATCGGCATCATCACCGGCATGCTCGTGTTCGTGCCCTACGTCGGCATGCTCACCGGGCTGCTGCTCGCCACGCTGGTTGCCTTGATGCAATTTCCGGGCGTCGGCGGGGTCGTTCCGGTATGGATCGCATTCGCCATCGGCCAGGCGCTGGAAGGCATGCTGGTGACGCCGCTGCTGGTGGGCAAGCGCATCGGCCTGCATCCGGTGGCGGTCATATTCGCCCTGCTCGCGTTCGGCCAGCTATTCGGATTCTTCGGCGTGCTGCTGGCCCTGCCCGCGAGCGCCGCCCTGCTGGTGGGCCTGCGCCATCTGGGCAACCATTATCTGAACAGCAACCTGTACAAAGGGTGATGCAACAGCAATTGCTACTGCAACTGGCGCCGCCGCCGGCGCCGACGCTGGACAATTTCGTCCCGGGGCGCAATGGCGCCGCACTGCGGGCGCTGCGCGAGATCGCCGCCGGCGCGGCAGCGGAGCGCTTCGTCTATCTCTGGGGCGAGCCTGGCAGCGGCCGCACGCACCTGCTGCGGGGCCTGGCGCAGGCGGCGGGCGCGCGCGGCAGCGCATATTTCGGCCGCGTGCCGGACGCCGGCATCGCGGCCGATCGGGTGTACGCCGTGGACGACGTGCAGTGCCTGGCGCCGGACGATCAGATCAGGCTGTTCGACCTGTACAACCGCGTACGTGCCGGCGGCGGCGCCCTGGTCGCCGGCGGCGACGCCGCGCCGGGGCAGCTTGCGCTGCGCGCCGACCTGCGCAGCCGCCTGGCTTGGGGGCTCGCGTTTCAGCTGCACCCGCTGTCCGACGGCGAAAAGACGGACGTGCTGCGCGCGCACGCACAAGCGCTCTCGCTCGACCTGGCCGAGGATGTGCTCGCCTACCTGCTGCGGCATGCGCGGCGCGACATGGCCAGCCTGATCGGCATCGTCGACGCGCTCGACCGCTACTCGCTCGAGCAGAAACGCCCAGTGACCCTGCCGCTGGTCAGGAGCGCGCTGGACTCGATCAACGACAGATCCGCCTGAGCCGGCGGCGACAGAGGAATGGCCGTGGAACTGGTTCTGTTCGATCTCGACAATACGCTGCTCGACGGCGACAGCGACTATGAATGGGCGCAGTTCCTGATCGAGCTGGGCGTGCTCGAGCGCGCCAGTTACGAGCACCGCAACGAGGAGTTCTTCGAGCAGTACAAGGCCGGCCGGCTCGACATTTACGCCTTCCTCGACTTTCAGCTGGCGCCGCTGGCGCAGCACCCGCGCGCCCAGCTCGACGCCTGGCACCTGCGCTTCATGGAGCTGAAAATCCGGCCGATCATTTCCGCCGCCGCGCGCCGGCTGGTCGGCGCCAACCTCGATGCGGGGCACCTGTGCGCCATCGTCACCGCCACCAATTCCTTCGTCACCGCGCCGATCGCGCGCGAGTTCGGCGTGCCCCATCTCATCGCCACCGAGCCGGAGGAGGTCGGCGGCAGGTTCACCGGCAAGGTGAGCGGCACGCCCTGCTTTCGCGAAGGCAAGGTCACGCGCGTGGAGCAGTGGCTGGACGCGCAGGGCAGAGGCTGGAGCGATTTCTCGGAAACGCGCTTCTACAGCGATTCGCACAACGATCTGCCGCTGCTGGAGCGAGTCACGCGCCCGGTCGCGGTCCGCCCCGATCACCCGCTCAAGCATGCGGCGCTGGCGCGCGGCTGGGAGGTGATCGAACTAAGCTAGAGCCCGCCGCAGGCTGGCGCCGAATTTGAGGTATCATGCGCCCCACTGCGGCCGTCCATCGGGATCCGTCTTTTCCGGCACGATCCCGGGGCCTTTACCATGCAAGCTCGAATCCGTCGGCACACCCCGCCCTAACCCGTTCGCTTCCGCATTTTGATCAAGAAATTCATCCGCCGCATGTTCAAATTGGGCGCCGACGCGGAGCCCAGGATATACGGGCGCGACAAGCACGGCATCGCCCGCACATCCATCAGCCGCGGGGCGCTCAAGGTGTGCGAAATCCTGCGCGCGCATGGACATTCCGCCTATGTCGTCGGCGGCGCCGTGCGCGACCTGCTGCTCGGGGTCGTCCCCAAGGATTTCGACGTGGCCACCGATGCGCATCCGGACGAGGTGCACCGCCTGTTCCGCCGCTCGCACTTGATCGGCCGGCGCTTCAAGCTGGTGCACGTGCTGTTCGGAGCGGAGACGGTGGAGGTGTCCACGTTCCGCGCCGGCGAAGGCGGCGAAGCCGACGAGCACGGGCGCCTGCTGCGCGACAACGTCTACGGCACGCGCGTGCAGGACGCCGCGCGGCGCGATTTCACCGCCAATGCGCTGTACTACGACCCGCACGACGAAACCGTGCTCGACTACCACGGCGGCTTCGCCGACGTGCGCAAGAAGACCATGCGCATCATCGGCGACGCGCGCGTGCGCTTTCGCGAGGACCCGGTGCGCATGCTGCGCGCGGTGCGTTTCGCCGCCAAGCTGGGCTTCGCCATCGACCCGAAGACGCGGGCGCCGATCCGGGAGCTCGCCGGCCTGATCGGCAACGTGCCCGCGGCGCGGCTGTTCGAGGAGATGCTGAAACTGCTGCTTTCGGGCCATTCCGCCGCCTGCCTGGCGCAGTTGCGCAAGGAGGGCTTGCACCACGGCCTGCTGCCGCTCCTGGACGTGATCGTGGAACAGCCGATGGGCGAGCGCTTCCTGCGTCTCGCGCTGGAGCAGACCGACACGCGCATCCGCACCGGAAATTCGGTTTCTCCCGCGTTCCTGTTCGCCGCCCTGCTGTGGCACGAGGTGCTCGCCGCGTGGAAGGTCAACGAGGGCAAGGGCACGCGCAGCATCCCGGCGCTGTACCTCGCCATGGACCAGGTGCTGGACGCGCAGACCGACAAGCTGTCGATTCCGCGGCGGTTCACCTCGACCATGAAGGAGATCTGGGCGCTGCAGCCGCGTCTGCAGCAGCGTTCGGGCAAGCGCGCCTTCGCGCTGCTGACGCATCCGCGCTTTCGCGCCGGTTACGATTTCATGCTGCTGCGCGCGGAAAGCGGCGAAGTGCCGATGGAACTCGGCAACTGGTGGACCCGCTTCCAGGACGCCGAACTGGAGGAGCGCAACGCCATGCTGATCCCGGAGGCGGCGCCGAAAAAGAAGCGGGCGCGCCGCCGGCGCAAGCCCAGAGCCGCAGGCGCCGCGGGGCCGGCTGCCGGGGACCAAGCGGAGAACTGACCGCGGGGACGCGGAATCTGTGCCTGCGATGATTTGTTTCTCCTCCGTGTCCGCTGCGGCAACCGAATGACGTCGGAGCACACCGCATTCATCGCGCTGGGCAGCAATCTCGGCGAGCCCGAGGCGCATTTGCGCCGGGCCATCGCGGCGCTGGCGGCGTTGCCGCGGACGCGGCTCGAGGCCGCGTCCTCGCTTTATCGCAGCGCCCCGGTCGGCCACGTCGACCAACCCGATTTCGTCAATGCCGTGGCGCGGCTCTCGACCGGGCTCACGCCGCAGGCGCTGCTCGCGTCCCTGCTCGGGATAGAGAAGCGCTTCGGGCGCGAGCGCACCTTCCGCAACGCGCCGCGCACCCTGGACCTGGACCTGCTGCTCTATGACGCGGCCAGCATGGACGCAGACGGACTCGTCCTGCCGCATCCGCGCATGCACGAACGCGCGTTCGTGCTGGCGCCGCTCGTCGAAATCGCCCCTGACTGCGTCATTCCCGGCAGGGGGCCGGCGGCGGCGCTGCTCGCCGCATGCGCCGATCAACGCATCGAGAAACTGACTGCCCCATGAAAATCCCCGTCGTCGCGCAGACCGTCATTCTGCTTACCCTGTCCAATGTCTTCATGACCTTCGCCTGGTACGCGCACCTGAAGGAACTGCGCGGCAAGCCGCTGATCGTAGCCGCGTTGATATCCTGGGGCGTGGCGCTGTTCGAATACCTGCTGCAGGTGCCGGCCAACCGCATCGGCTACGGCCAGCTGTCGCTGCCGCAACTCAAGATCACGCAGGAAGTCATCTCGCTGGCGGTGTTCGTGCCCTTTGCGATGTATTACATGCAGCAGCCGCTGAAGCTCGACTATCTGTGGGCGGCGATGTGTATCATGGGCGCCGTGTATTTCATCTTCCGCGCATAGCGTCGATTCCTTGGACAAGTACCGCCACATCGTCATCGAGGGCCCCATAGGCGTGGGCAAGACCAGCCTCGCGCGGCGCCTCGCCGAGCACCTCAAGGCCGGGTTGCTGCTGGAGCACCCGGAGCAGAATCCGTTCCTCGCGCGCTTCTACCAGGACATGCCGCGCTACGCGCTGCCGACGCAGCTGTTCTTCCTGATCCAGCGCTTCAGCCAGCTGCGCGAACTCAGCCAGCTAGACATGTTCAGCCAGGTGACGGTGGCGGACTTCCTGCTGGAGAAGGACCCGCTGTTCGCGCGCCTTACCCTCAGCGACGACGAGCTGCACCTGTACCAGCAGATCTACGCCACGCTCGCGCCGCAGGCGCCACGGGCGGACCTGGTGATCTATCTGCAGGCGCAGACGGAAACGCTGGTGGAACGCGTGCGGCGCCGCGGCGTCGAGTTCGAGCGCCCGATCTCGGAGGCCTACCTCGCCCTGGTCGCGGACAGCTACAACCGCTTCTTCTACCACTACGCCGGGACGCCGGTGCTGATCGTGAATTCCGAGCGCCTCAATTTCGTCGACCGGCCCGCCGATTTCGGCCTGCTGCTGGAGCGCATCGCGGCCATGCGCGGGCAGCGTGAATTCTTCAACCTGGGCGAATAGGAGTCCCTCAGCATGGACATCGTCACCTCCGTTTCCGCATTGCGCGAGCGGCTGCAGCGCGAGCCCGACAACGTCTTCGTGCCCACCATGGGCAACCTGCACGAAGGGCATATCAATCTGATCGGGATCGCCAAGCCCAAGGCCGCGTGCACGGTGGTGAGCATTTTCGTCAATCGCTTGCAGTTCGGGCCGAAGGAGGACTTCGACCGCTACCCGCGCACCTTCGAGCGCGACTGCGACAAGTTGAGGAGCGCCGGCGTGAACGTGGTGTTCGCGCCCGACGAAAGGGAAATCTATCCCGAACCGCAGACCTTCGTGGTCGAGCCTTCCGACCTGCAGCATATCCTCGACGGCGCGTTCCGCCCGGGGCATTTCCGCGGCGTCGCCACCGTGGTGCTGAAACTGTTCAACATGGTCATGCCGCATGCGGCGATCTTCGGCAAGAAGGACTACCAGCAGTACCTGGTGCTGCGCGACATGGTGCGCCAGTTCGCGCTGCCGGTGGAAATCATCCCGGCCGAGACGGTGCGCGCCGCCGACGGCCTGGCGCTGTCCTCGCGCAACGGCTACCTGTCCCCGGCGGAGCGCGCCGAGGCGCCGCGCCTGTATGCCCTGCTGCGCGAGGCCAGGGAGCGCGTGGGCAAGGGCGAACGCAACTTCCAGCGCATCGAGCTCGAGGCGATGGCGCGGCTGTCGCAGAGCGGCTGGACGCCGCAGTACCTCGCAGTGCGCCGCCGCGCCGACCTGCAGCCGCCGGCGCCTGCGGAGCGCGAGCTGGTCGTGCTCGCCGCGGCTTACCTGGGCAGGA
>Ga0335082_10009193_pt1 | contig 10746 bp, 8 predicted proteins | sample Lox_Sample_41_FD_206718 | JGI IMG/M metagenome (GOLD analysis project Ga0335082, IMG submission 206718) | Soil microbial communities from Loxahatchee National Wildlife Refuge, Florida, United States - Lox_Sample_4.1 | ecosystem: Environmental > Terrestrial > Soil > Wetlands | place: USA: Florida...
CGCTCAACTCGCTTGAGGGCGGCCTTGGCGACCGCCTCGCTGCGGCGGCCGATCCCCCACTGGTTCTGAAGCTTCTGGTCGACGGCGATGAGGGTCGTGAGCGCCTCGGCTCCATGCCACCAGCCGAACTTGGCGCCGGTGACGATCCAGGCGTGCTGGTAGAGCCAGTGCGAGACGTTCTGCCTGGAGCGCTTCGGCTTGGTCGCGGCCCACGCGGCCAGGCGGTCGGCGCGGGCCGGGAGGCTGATCTCCTTGAGCGGCTCCTTCGGTGCGCCCGGGACGGTGAACGCGGGCGGGCGCGCCTTGGGCGCGGTCTTCTTGGCGACCGTCTTCTTGACGACGGCCTTCTTGACGACGGGCTTGGTGGCTGTCGGCTTCTTCTTCGGCGTCACGGCAGGAGCTGGCTTCGCCTTCGGCTTGGCGGCCAGCGCCGGATGGATGGCGGTTCCGGACGGGCCTGCGAGAACGACGCGGGTCCCGACGTAGCTGGCGGTGTCCTCGGGCGCGCCCTTCTGCGTGTACTGACCCTGCGCGAGGTGCAGGACGATCGTCGGCGCTCCCGTGTTGACGACCCTGGTGCCGGCCGCGGGCGACTGCGAGACGACGGTGTTGCCCGCATAGCCGTGGACCGAGCCCACGACCCGCCAGGCGAACCCCGCGTCCTCGAGCATGCCCTTCGCGAACACGAAGGCCTGGCCCGTGACCGCTGGAACCTCGAGCGGCGGAGCCGGCGCGGGCTTGGTGGCCGTCGCCGCGCTCGGTCCGATGATCTGCCTGTCGGCAGCGAGCGTGAAGGCTGCTGTTGCCAGCATCCATACGAGAACCACAACGACCGCACGTGGCAATAGCGCGGCAAGCCGGACCGCCATGGAATGTGCTTCGGCACCCGCGCGGCCGCGAGTCATCCCCCTACAGGGTGAAAAACGGGCGCTACTGCGGGTTCTGGCCGGTTCTGGGCGGCCGCAGAACGCCCTGCAACTGCTCTGCCTGCTGGCGGATCAGCGAGTCCGAGTACGAGATCTGCTCCTGGCTCGGGGGCGGCGAGCTGAGTCGCAAGGCGCGGTCGGACTCGAGCGTGGACGCGAGCTCGTCGAGCCTCGCTCTGAGACGGCCTGCCTCGATGCGGGCCTGATCGTCCGGCGCGTGCGCCTCGAGCGCCTGCGCCTCCCCGGCGAGCGCCTGAACGCGGCCGGTCACGACCGAGCCCTGCGAGAGGACGTCGTCGAGCGCGAGCAGGCATCGCCGCTGAAGGTCCGAGGACTGATCCGACCAGTCCTCGGCTCCGGCGCGGCGCCGCTGCCAGATCGCGAACCCGATCACCGCGAGAGCCGCCAGCGCGAGGCCGAGGGCGATCCAGCCCCACGGCGTGCTGCTCGACGAGGAGGCGGGCTCGGTTGTCGCGGTCGTCGTCGGGTGCGTCCGCGTCGTGGCCGGGACGGTCGTGGTCGTCGTCTGCGTCTCGGTCACGGTCTCGGGTGACGTCGTCGTCGTCTCGGACGTGGTCGTGTCGGTGGTCGTGGTCTCGGTCGCGGTGGTCGTGGCGGCCAGCGCGTGAGCCACCCTCGGGCCCATCGTCCCGAGCAGCAGCCCAGCAACGGCGGCAACGGCCAGAACCGGCCCGATCCGCGCGAACGTGCCCAGTGTCTCCCGGCGACTCGCGATGGCGCGAACTATGCCACCGTCGCGCGTGCGACCGGCCTCTAGCGAGTGAAGAGGACGACCGATCCGGTCGTCGCCGCGGACGGCTGCGTCGGGACGACGGCGAACACCGTCTTCTGCGTCTCCGCATCGTTCGCGCCCCCGTCCTGCCAGCGGAAGGCGACCCCGGCGAAGCGCTCGAACCACGGCTGGTCCTGCGGGTAGCTGACCGTCGGGTCGAGCTGGAGGTGCAGGTGCGGGCCGCTCGCGTGGCCAGTGTGCCCGACCAGGCCGACCTGCGCGCCCGCAGAGAGAGTGACGTCGGCCGTGACCGACGGGTCGAGGTAGGAGAGGTGGCAGTACGTCCAGGTCTGGCCGTCGGCAGTTCGGATCGTCAGGCCGATCCCGCAGCGCGCGTCCGGGTACTGCCAGGCACGCAGGACGACCGCGTCTGCGAGCGCATACACCGGGGATCCTTCGGGCGCGTCGATGTCCGCGGCCGGATAGTCGTGGTGGTGGTGGGAGACCGAGACGACCGAGGGGCCGCCGCCGACCGGGAACACGTAGTTCCCGTCGTAAGACGGCGCCGCGAGCATCGTCCCCGCCGCAGGCATGAACGAGGCCGCGAGCGACCGGTCGTGCGCCGCGTCCAGCTCCTGGCGGGCCTGCTGCACGGCGGTTCGGAGCTCACCGACGCGAGCCTGAGCGGACGCGTGCCGGACGGCCACCTGCGTGGCGAGGCGCTCCAACGTGAGCTGGTCGGAGAGGACCTGCGTCCCCGAAGCGCGCCGCCTGAGACCACGCTCGCGCCGCGCGAGGCCGTTGGCGACCCGTTGAGCCGCGACGAGCCGGTGGTTCGCCCGCACGACCGCCGCCCGCGCGTGGCCGAGCGAGACCTGCAGCCGGTCGAGGCTGAACGTCGCGTCGACCCCACTCGAGCGGAACAGCTGCGCGAGCTGCAGAACCTCGTCCACGTACCACTGGGCGTGGTTGTAGGAGAAGACCGCGGACGCGATGTCCGTCTCGCCGCCGGTCGCGGCGAGATAGCGGGCCGCGGCGGTCACCGCGTCCTCCGCGTTCCAGGGATCGGCGACCCCGTCCCCGTTGGCGTCGACACCCCAGCGCTCCCACGTCGACGGCATGAACTGCATCCAGCCGATCGCGCCCGCCGAGCTGGGCCCCATGTTGCGGCCGAAGTTCGACTCGACCTTGTTGATCGCGGCGAGGACCTGCCAGGGGATCCCGTAGCTCTCGCCCGCGCGCTGCCAGAGCGCGAGGAGCTGCGGGTAGCTCAGAGACTCGGCGAAGCGCGGCTTCGCGAGCGAGAACGTGATCGAGCCGGGCGCGTTCGGGACCACCGCGCTCGGAAGCGAACCGCCGCTCGCAGGCGCGTTCGGGACGACCCGGAAGACGTCCGCTCTCGCTCCGCTCGCAAGCACGAGCGCGAGCGCGAAGGCCGCAGCGAGGCGCTTCATCCGTCCTGGGAGCCTGCGATCCGCAGCTCGGGCATCGTGACCTCTTCCTCGGGCTCCTCTTCCTCCTGCGCGAGCTCGGAGAGCCGTTGGCCGTGCTTGATCCCGGCGGCCTGGCGCATGATCGCCTGGTCGAGCTCGACGAGGAAGTCGTGGCGGTTGGTGGCCGCGTTCGCCGCCACCTCGCGGTCGATCTGGTTGTCGAGCACCAGCTTGATCAGCGCCTCGCTGAACGTCTGCATGTCGAAGAAGTCGCCCTCGGAGATCGCGTCGGGGATCTCCTCGGCCTTCGACTCGCGCACGAGGTCGGCGATCCGCGAGTTCATGACCATCACCTCGACGGCCGCGACGCGCCCGCCGTCGACCTTGGGCAGGAGTCGCTGGCTGATGATCCCGCGCATCACGCCCGCGAGGATCGAGCGGATCTGCTGGTGCTTGATCGCCGGGAAGAACTCGATCAGCCGGTTGATCGTCTCGGACGCGTCGATCGTGTGCATCGTCGAGAACACGAGGTGGCCCGATTCGGCCGCCTTGAGCGCGGTCTCGGCCGTCTCGGCGTCGCGCAGCTCGCCGATCAGGATCACGTCGGGGTCCTGGCGGAGTGCGCGGCGAAGGGCGGCGAGGAACGACTCCGTGTCGAGGCCGATCTCGCGCTGGTTGACGATGCAGCCGCGGTCGGCGTGCATGATCTCGATCGGGTCCTCGATCGTGACGATGTGCATCCGCCTCGTCCGGTTGATGTGGTCGAGGATCGCCGCGAGCGTCGTGGTCTTGCCCGAGCCGGTTGCGCCGGTGCAGAGAACGAGCCCGCGCTGCTCCTCGGCGAGCCTGTGGACGCCGGGCGGGAGGCCGAGGACGTCGAAGCTCGGCACCTCCTTGGGGATGACGCGGAACGCGAACGAGATCGCGCCTCTCTGGCGGTAGATGTTCACGCGGAAGCGGGGCAGGCCACTCGCCGTGTAGGCGATGTCGAGATCGCCGGTCTCGTAGAAGGACTGGAGCTTCGCCGGCGCCAGCTCGGCGATCACGGCGACCGCGGCGTCGAGCTGCGTGTCCGTGAGCGGCGGGTGATCGGGGAGCACGCCGAGCTCGCCGTCACGCCGAAGCACCGGCGGCTGGCCGATCTTCAGGTGAATATCGCTCGCGCCGAGCTCGACGGCGCGCGTCAAGACCGCATTCAGGTCCACGAAGGTGCTGATCGGCACTCCATGCGCGGCGCTTGAGGCGTGCCCCGGTGCCAGACACGCGCGCGAAACCGTTACTCGACCGTCGCGGGACTGTGAACTCGACGCGAATTTACGGGAGCTTCCGGCACGTCGAGTCGCGCTCTCGTGTCAGACACCGTGACGGAAGCGCCACGTCATCCGCGCGAATCAGTTCCGGCCGAGCGTCTCCACTAGGCGAAGCGGAGCCCGCACCAGGCCCTTCGCCTCGCCCGGATGGGCGAGATCCCCGCGGAGAAACGACGCCGTGAACCCCCAGACGAGCGGCATTCGCGCGACCCCGTAGACCAGCCGCGGGAAGCGCTCGATCGCCAGCTTCGCCTTCCAGGACGCGGCGAGCGTGCGGCCGAGGGCAGCATCCAGCCTGGCGCCGTAGACGTCGATCGCCGCGGCCTTGCCGCCGAGCACCTCGACAGCGGTCTCCGAGGCCAGGCGCGCGCTCACGAGTGCTTCGTAGATGCCGTCTCCGGACAGCGGGTCGACGAGCCCGGCCGCGTCGCCGACGAGCAGCACCCGCCCGCTGAACGCCGCGTCGCCCGGCCTGCGCATCGGGAGCCGGTAGCCGCGCAGCGACTCGAGCCGGTCGGCCGGGAGGCCGTAGGCGGCACACGCGCGGTCGAGGTGCTCGCGGAGGCGCGGGCCCTCCGACTCCCAGCCTCCCACACCCACGTTGACGTGGTTCCCTTTCGGGAACACCCACGCGTAGCCGCCCGGAACAGCGGCGAGATCGACGACGGCGCGCCCTTTCCAGCGGTCCTCGCGCGCGTGTACATAAGACGCGTTTCCCTCGAGCGCGACCCCGAAGCGGCGGGACGCCAGCCCGAGCGTCCGCGCGGTCACGCCGTTGACACCGTCCGCGCCGATGACGACGGGCGCGCTCGCCGCGGCACCGTCGAAACGGACGATCGCACCCGCGTCGTCCTGCTCGAGCGAGGTCACGCGCCGGCCGTCACGGAAGTCGGCTCCGGCGGCCGCGGCCTGCTCGGCGAGATGCGCGTCGAGGCGGCGGCGCTGCGTCATCAGCACCAGCGGCCCCTTGCCGCCCCGCTCGAACCGCTTCCCGTAGCGAAGCCCGAGCTCGAAGCGGTCAACGACGTCCTCGACCACCGGATCGACGGGAACGGGAAGCTGGCGAACGGCGCGGTAGGTCAGGCCCCCGCCGCACGGCTTGTCGCGCGGGAAGCGCTGACGGTCGAGCAGGAGGACCCTCGCACCCGCGCCCGCCAGACGGTACGCGGACGTCGAGCCGGCCGGGCCGGCCCCGACGACGATCGCGTCGAACCGCTCCACGAGCGCAATCGTACGAGTCTTGAAGCGCCGCAGGGCCGCCAGTAGAGTCGCGCGACCGCACGAGAGGAGCGTGATGTCTTCCGGCACCGACCTGAGCCCCGCCGACGTCGACAGCTTCGCCGCCGGCCTGCAAGGCAACCTGGTTCGCCCCGGCGACGCGGACTACGACGAGGCAAGGGCCCTGTTCAACGCGATGATCGACAAGCGCCCGGCGCTGATCGCGCGCTGCGCGGACGTCGACGACGTCATCGCCGCGGTCAACTTCGGCCGCGACCAGGGGCTCGACATCGCGATCCGCTGCGGCGGACACAACGGCCCGGGGCTGGGCAGCGTCGACGACGGGCTGATGATCGACCTGGCCGGCCTGAAGAGCGTCGAGGTCGATCCGGATACGCGCACGGCGACTGTCGGCGGCGGCTGCCTGCTGAAGGAGATCGACGCCGCGACGCACGAGCACGGGCTGGCCATGCCCGCCGGGATCATCTCCACGACCGGCGCGGGCGGCCTGATCCTCGGCGGCGGGATGGGCCACCTCGCGCGGAAGTGCGGGCTCTCGATCGACAACCTCCTCGGCGCCGAGGTAGTGCTCGCGGATGGCAGCGTCGTCACCGCCGACGAGAGCACGAACGAGGACCTCTTCTGGGCGCTCCGCGGCGGCGGCGGCAACTTCGGCGTCGTCACCTCGATGAAGCTCCGCCTCCACCCGGTCGGGAACGTGGTGGGCGGGCCGATGTTCTGGTCGCTCGAGAACGCGGCCGACCTGCTCCGCTGGTACCGCGGCTTCATACTCGACGCGCCGGAGGACCTGAACGGCTTCTTCGCGTTCGTCGGCGTCGCGCCCTCCGAGCCGTTCCCCGAGGAGCTTCACCGGGAGACGGTCTGCGGCGTCGTCTGGTGCTGGACGGGAGACCCGGCGGGCGCCGAAGAAGCTCTCGCCGAGGCGCGCGCCCAACCGGGCCTGCTACTGGACGCCGTCCACGAGATGCCGTTCCCTGTGCTGCAGAGCGTGTTCGACGAGCTCTACTATCCGCCGGGCGACCAGTGGTACTGGCGGGCCGACTTCGTCGAGGAGATTCCCGACGAGGCCGTCGAGCGGCACGTCGAGTTCGCCCGGATGCTGCCCACCTGGAAGTCGACCATGCACCTCTATCCGATGGACGGCGCTGTGCAGCAGGTCGCGCCCGACGAGACTCCGTGGGCCTATCGACACGCCAACTGGGCGATGGTCATGGTCGGCGTGGACAACGACCCGGCCAGGGGCGAGGAGATCAGCACGTGGGCGAAGGACTACTGGGAGGCACTGCGCCCGTACTCCGCGGGCGGCGCGTACCTGAACATGATCATGGACGAAGGACAGGAACGCGTCCGCGCCGCCTACGGCGCCAATTACGATCGGCTCGCCAAGGTCAAATCCGAATACGACCCGAACAACGTCTTCCACGTAAACCAGAACATCAAGCCAGCAACCTGAGGAGGGTTCGTGCCGAGGTACCTGATAGTCCGCTCGTTCAACGTCGGCGAGAGCGACATGCCCGCGGTCGGGCGGCGCTCGCGCAAGATCATCGAGGATGAGTATCCGCAGATCGTCTGGGAGCACAGCCACGTGGTCGTGGGCGACGACGGCCTCGTCAAGACGTACTGCGTGTACGAGGGGCCCAGCGAGGAGGTCATCCGCGCGCATTCGGAGGACCTCGGCGAGCACACGATCGACGCGATCCTCGAGATCGCAGGCGACGTCACACCGGCGGACTTCCCCGGCTAGCCCTCCTGCATCAGGATCCGCGCGTCCGGGATGTGGACCGCGGCCGCCAGCGCCATGGCCAGCTTTCGCCGCACCTTGGCGAGTTGCTCCGCGTCCGTCTCGGGAACGAGCTCGAGCGCCTCGTTGTAGAGGACGGCGGCCTGGTCCTTGGCCCAGCCGCGCTCGGCCTGCTCTCCGGCCTGCACGAAGTACGGGATCGCGCGCTCAGGATGGCCGGCGTCGCGCCAGTGACGGGCGAGCGCGGCAACGGCCTCGCCGACCTCCGCGGTCGAAGCCTCGAAGAACTCGGCCACCCGCGCGTGCCGGTCCTGGCGGTCGGCGCGCGGAAGGAGCTCGTAGGCGACCTCGCGGATCAACACGTGCTTGAAGGCGTACTGCTGCTCGCCTTCCATGATCGAACCGGTGTCGCGCACGATCAGGTCGCGGCCCTCGAGCGCGCCGAGCCGCTCCGAGAGCCGATCGCCGTCTCCGATTCGCTCCAGCGCGCCACGCCAGAACGTTCGCCCGACGACGGCCGCGTCGAGCAGGAGCGAGCGCTCCTCGGCGGGGAGTGCATCGAGCCGCGCGGAAACCAGCCCCCGGATCGTCGTCGGCAGGGAGTCCGATTGCGCGGATGCCGCCTCGGCGATCGTCGCCACGAGCTGCTCGATGAAGAGCGGGTTTCCCTCGGCGGTCTGCGCCAGCCGCGCCAGATCCTCGTTGGAGAGGTTCGCGAGGCGGTGCTCTGCCAGCTCACGTGACTCCTCGGGGCTGAGGGGAGCGAGGGGCAGCGCCGAGTACGCGGGAAGCCCTCCACCCCACGCCGGCCTCGAGTCGAGCAGCTCGGGCCTGGCGAGCGTGAGGATCAGGACAGGCAGGTTGCGAAGCCGCGCGGCCAGCAGCTCGATCAGGTCGAGCAGGCTGCGGTCGGCCCAGTGGATGTCCTCGAACACGAGCAGCGTGGGCTTGTGCGCGGCGACGGACTCGATGAACACCCGCACGGAGAAAAACAGCTCCTCGCGGTCCTCGACCGACCCCTCGCGGTCGAGGCCGAGCAGGATCGCGAGGTGCCTCGTCACCTTCTCGACGTCGGCGGCGGAGGAGACATCGGCGACGCGCTCGTGGAGCTTCGCGAGCCCCACGTCCGACGGGTCGCTCTCGAAGATCCCGCAGAGCTGCTTGACCTGCATCGCGAAGCCGAAGTACGCGCTGCTCTCCCGGTACGGAAGGGAGCGCCCCTGGACGCTCCGCCCGCCGAGCTCCTCGACGGTCTCACCGAACTCCTGCGCGAGGCGGGTCTTGCCGATCCCGGCGGGCCCGAGCACGGTCACCAGGTGCGGGACGCGCTCAATCGCCACCCTTTCCCAGACGCCGCGCAGCAGGTCGAGCTCGGGACCGCGGCCGACCAGGACTCCGGTTTGCCTGCGCGTGCCGGCCGGAACCGTCGGCTCGATCGCGATCCACGCCATGACCGGCTGTGACTTGCCCTTCGCCTCGACCGGGGACGTGGGCTCGTAGTGGATCGCGTCCTTCGTGGCGCCGTAGGTCTCTCTGCCGACGATGACGCCGTTGACGGGCGCCGCTCCCTGCAGGCGCGACGCGGTGTTGACCACGTCACCCGCGACCATCGCCTCGCCGAGAGCCGGTCTCGCGCCGAGCGAGACGAGCGCCTCGCCCGTGTTCACGGCGATGCGTAGCTGCAGGTCGAGATGGAGGTCGCGCTCGTCCGCCTCGCGGACGGCGTCCCTGACCGCGAGGGCCGCGCGGACAGCGCGCTCAGGGTCGTCCCCGTAGGCCGTGGGCGCGCCGAACACGGCCATGATCGCGTCGCCGATGAACTTCTCGACGACTCCTCCGAACGACTCGAGCTCGCTGCGAACGAGGTCGTGGTACGGGGAGAGCACCGCGCGCACGTCCTCGGGGTCGAGCTTCTCGGCCCGGCCGGTGAACCCGACGAGGTCGACGAAGACGACGGAGACGATCCGCCGCTCGTCGCGGGAGCCCGAAGGCGCAGCCTCGAGCGGCTGCCCGCACGCGAAGCAGAACTTGGCCTGCTCAGGGTTCTCCTGGCCGCAGTTGGCGCAGACGATCACGGACTAAGCGTAATCCGGCGGGGGGCAGACGAACATTGCGCTGGATGGGGGCGGGAGGATTCGAACCTCCGTAGGCTGAGCCGACGGGTTTACAGCCCGTTCCCTTTGGCCACTCGGGCACACCCCCGGGGCGGCCATTGTAGCGCTGCGTTTCCGGCCTGACTCCTCGGAGAGCGGGGCGCCCGGCACCAGGCAGGCCGGCCGCCCCGCGAGCATTCGGCTCAGGTGTCGAGCCGCGTTCGCACACCCCCGTAGGTCGCGAGCGCATAGATGACGAGCAGGTCGATCGCGAACACGGCGAGCGACCAGAACGGATAGGCCTGGATCATCATCAGCTGCGCGATCGCCTGGAGGCCTGCGACGGCGATCCCGAACCAGCGTGCGAGCTGAGAGCCCGCCCAGACGCCGAAGGCCGCGAAGATCGTGGCGACGCCGACGGCCAGAAGGATCCAGCCCCACGTGTTGAGATCGCTGAAGACGAAGTGAGCGCCGGCGACGTAGAAGGACGACTTCGTGATCGCGACGAGCCCGTCAATGGCTCCGAGGATGCCCCCGAGCCCGAGCATGATCGCCGCGAACGTGAGCCATCCGGCGCCGTGCCTCTCCTCGGCCCTGAACTCCGTTGGCCCGACCACAGGCGTCACCGCCGGCTGTCCGTTCGTCGTTGCGCGCTCCCTCTCGATGGTGCTCATTCGATTTCACCCCCTCTCGGTGAGTCGAACGTGCCTGCCACAGCCCAAAGTCGGAACCTCACCTCCTTCGATCGGTGGCAGTTCCCATCCTGAGCCTCGCGACGAGCGGCGCCATCGGGGAGGACGCTCATGCGCGCTGCGGCGAAGTACCGACGGCACCGGCGAGGCACCGGGCTCGTCGCTTCTCGAGCGACAGCGGCCCCGCCGCCGTCGCGCTACTCTCCTTCGAAGCGCCCTCTTAGCTCAGTTGGTAGAGCACCTCCATGGTAAGGAGGGGGTCGACGGTTCGAGTCCGTCAGAGGGCTTCCCGGAAATCCCTGCAAAGTGACCGGTTGAGTTGTCGCCGTGGGAAACGCCTGTCACGCGCGGGCGCTCGCGGGCACTAGCTGGTGTTCCCTCGTTAGGCGTATCGGCAGGCGGTATTCGGCTTGTTCAAGGGGATCGGAACCGATCTGACCCCCTCTGTACCGGTAAGAGCCGAACCGTGACCGAGAGCCAGGCGTAAACGACCTTTAGTGTACGCGCGCGCCAGTTGGCGTAGCCACGGCGCAAGCGTCTGCGCCGACCAAGACGACTAGTCGTCGGCCGCGGCGCGGC
>Ga0335082_10009195_pt1 | contig 10745 bp, 8 predicted proteins | sample Lox_Sample_41_FD_206718 | JGI IMG/M metagenome (GOLD analysis project Ga0335082, IMG submission 206718) | Soil microbial communities from Loxahatchee National Wildlife Refuge, Florida, United States - Lox_Sample_4.1 | ecosystem: Environmental > Terrestrial > Soil > Wetlands | place: USA: Florida...
CAGGTTGCAGCGGCTGGGCGAGGAGCGCGGGCTCTCGCGCCTCGTCGCGACCGCGCTCTTCGAGAAGGCGCGCGTGGCGCTCGCCGAGGGGCGCCTCGAGACCGCCGCCGGCCACGTTCGCGAAGGCGCGGCCTATCCGTTCTGGGAGCGGCCCATCTATCGCGGCACTTTCGGCAACGATCTCGAGAATCCGGATGTCGCGCTCGCGCGCCTCGACCTCTTTCGCGGCGGGACGGGCGCCGTGGCGCCCCTGGAGGCGCACATCGCCGCCGCGGAGTCGGCGGGGCGGGTCCGGCGCGCGATCAAGCTGCGTGCCCTGAGGGCGCAGGCGCTCTGGGTGAGCGGCCAGCGGCGCCCGGCGCTGCGCGAGCTGCGCCGCGTCCTGCTCGAGGCCGCGCCCGAGGGAATGGTGCGCGTGCTCGCCGACGAGCCGTGGGTGCTGCGCGACATGCTCGAGCACCTCGCGGGCGAGGCGGCCGTCGCATCGTTCGGCAAGCGCGTGGCCGACGCGTGCGGCCCGTTGCGCGATCCGGCCGGTGCGCATGACGGATCCGTGGAATCGGCGCAAGTGTTGAGCGACCGCGAGATCGAGGTACTTGCGCGCCTGGCGCAGGGCCTTTCCAACAAGCAGATCGCCGCGCAGCTTTCGCGCTCGGAGGCGACGATCGCGACCCACCTGCGGCGCATCTACGGAAAGCTCGGCGCGCACACGCGCACGCAGGCCATCGCCATCGCGCGACGCGGCGGCCTCATCGCCTAGCCCGAAGCGGTCCTCGCGGGAGCCGTCCTGCGGCGCGCACGAGCGCGGCGTTTTCGCCAGCCCGCCGGCGAGACACCATGCTCGGCCGCGAACCAGCGGGTAAACGAGCTCGGATAGTGGTATCCGAGAAGCTCGCCGATCTGGGTGATCGAATAGGCCGGATTGTCCAGGTAGCGCATCACCAGCCCGCGCCGCGCCTCGTCGAGCAGCGCCGAGAAGCTGTCGCCCGACTCCTCGAGCTTCCTCTGCAACGCGCGGGGATTGGATCCCACGGCGCGCGATACGCCTTCGACCGAGGCGCGTCCGTGCGGCAGCAGCATGTAGATCGAGCGGCGCACGTCGTCCACGAAACCTTCCCGGCGGGCGCCGGGCAGCGAGTCCACGAGGCGGCGCGCGTGCTCGGCCATTGCGGCGTCGGCCGAGGGAATGGGGCGATCGACGTCGGCCGCATCGCACACGATGCCGTTGAAGTCGCCGCCGAATTCCACGTTGGGGCCGAAGATGCGCCGGTGCACGCGAAGGTCGGCGGGCGCCGCGTGGGTGAATTGCACGCGCCTCGGATTCCACGCGGGGCCCAGCAGCGCGCGCACCATGCGAAAGACCACGCCGATGGCGAGCTCGATCGCCTGGCGCGAGCGGGCGGCCTGGGTGCCCACGAGCTCCTCGCGGACGATGACGAGCGCCCCCGCGTCCTCGATCGCGAGCGAGAGCGCGTCGTTCAGCAGGTGCCGGTAGCGGATGGTCGCCGCGATCGCATCGCGCAGGGTTCGCTGGTGCGTGAGCAGCAGGCTGATCGCGCCGAAGTCCGAGAGGCGCCACGACTCGGCCATCTCGAGGCCGAAGGTGGGGCAGCGGGATTGGCGGGCCGATTCCTCGAGCAGGTGCACCACCGAGCTCGTCGCGATGCGCAGGTCGGGATTCGTGAGGAATGCGGGATCGAGCTTCGCCGCGCGGAGCATCGCCTGCGGATCGAGCCCGTGGCGGCGCGCCACCTCGGTGTAGCTGCCGAGGGAGGCGGAGCGCACGAACGTGGTCATCCCCTCTATATACGCCCTTGTCGTGAAATGACAAGTCCGTGATCGCGAATGAAAAGCGCCGCGGGGCGCCGTCGCCAAGAATGCGTGCCATCGGTTTCAAGGAGCGGCTCATGCAAAACGCGATCCGGTTCTACCAGACAGGCGGCCCCGACGTTCTGCGGTGGGAAGAGACTCCCGTCGGAGAGCCGGGCCCGGGCGAGGTGCGCATTCGCCACGTGGCGGTGGGCCTCAACTTCGCCGACACCTATTTCCGCACCGGCCTCTATCCCGCGAAGCTTCCCTCGGGCATCGGCATGGAAGGCTCGGGCGTGGTCGAGGCCGTGGGGCCCGGGGTCACGCACGTGAAGGCCGGCGATCGCGTGGCCTACACGGGCAGCCCGCTGGGCGCGTACAGCACCGGGCGCGTCATGCCCGCGGGCCCGCTCGTGAAGCTGCCCGAGGAGATCTCGTTCGAGACCGCGGCGGCGATGATGATGCGCGGCCTCACCTCGTCGTACCTCATGCGCCGCATCTACCCGTGGAAGAAAGGCGACACGTTCCTGATTCATGCGGCCGCGGGCGGCGTGGGACTCATCGTCTGCCAGTGGGCCAAGATCCTCGGGCTCAACGTGATCGGCACCGTCTCGAGCGACGAGAAGGCCGAGATCGCGAAGGCGCACGGCTGCGATCACGTCATCAACTACAGGCGCGAGGACTTCGCCAGGCGCGTGCGCGAGATCACCAATGGCGAAGGCGTGCCGGTCGTGATCGACAGCGTCGGCAAGGACACCTTCGCAGGATCGCTCGACTCGCTCAGGCGCCGCGGGTTGCTGGTGGGCGTGGGCACGGCCTCGGGCCCGTTCCCGCCCATCGACGCGATGCAGCTCGCCATCAAGGGCTCGCTCTTCTTCACGCGCCCGGCTCTCGCCGACTACATCGCCGACCCGGCCGAGCGGGCCGAGCTCGCGGGCGAGCTCTTCGGCCACGTGGCCTCGGGTCGCATCAAGATCGAAATCAACCAGCACTACGCCCTGCACGACGCGGTCCAGGCCCATCGCGACCTCGAGTCGCGGAAGACCACGGGCTCGTCGATCTTCGTCGTCTAGCCGCGCGAAGGAACCATGGAGGAGAAGAGATGACACAAGCGACCACGCAATCCAAGGCGCCCGCCATCGTGCGGCCCGGGGCCATCCGCGACTCGATCAAGGTCGAGCCGCTCACCTGCGCGATCGGCGCGGAGGTCTCCAACGTGAGCCTCGCCGATGCCGCGATCGACGAGACGCTGCTCGCGGAGATCCGCGGCCTGTGGGTCAGGCACCGCGTGCTCTTCTTCCGCGACCAGGACATCACGCGTGCCGAGCACGTGGCGTTCGCGCGCCGCTTCGGCAACCTCGAGGACCACCCGGTGGCGGGCAGCGATCCGCAGCACCCGGGCCTCGTGCAGATCTACAAGACGCCGGACAAGCCCAACGACCGCTACGAGAACGCCTGGCACAGCGACGCCACCTGGCGCGAGAAGCCGCCGCTCGGATGCGTGCTGCGCTGCGTGGAATGCCCGCCGGTGGGCGGCGACACGATGTGGGCGAACATGGTGCTCGCCTACGAGAGGCTGCCCGAGGGCGTGAAGGGGCAGATCGCGGGCCTTCGCGCGCGCCACAGCATCGAGGCGAGCTTCGGGGCGGCGATGCCCGCCGAAAAGCGCCTCGCGCTCCACGCGCAGTTCCCCGATGCAGAGCATCCGGTGGTGCGCACGCACCCGGAGACGGGCGAGAAGATCCTCTTCGTGAACGGCTTCACCACGCACTTCACCAATTTCCACACGGCCGAGCGCGTGCGCTACGGCCAGGACTACGCGCCGGGTGCGGGCCAGCTGCTGCAGTACCTCATCTCCCAGGCCGCCATTCCCGAGTACCAGGTGCGATTCCGCTGGAAGAAGAACAGCGTCGCCTTCTGGGACAACCGCTCGACGCAGCACTACGCCGTCATGGACTACCCGCCGTGCCATCGCAGGATGGAGCGCGCCGGGATCATGGGCGACGCCACTTTCTGATCGCGACTTCCACCAGGAGAAGACACTCATGAACTTCCTCGACGGCTCTCTGTTTCCCGAGAACATGGAAAAGCTCGTCATCACCGCGGCGCCCTACGGCCCCGAGTGGATGCCTTCCGATTTCCCCGAGGACATCCCGGTGAGCATCGAAGAGCACGTGCAGAAGGCGGTGGATTGCCACAATGCGGGCGCCACCGTGCTGCACATCCACGTGCGCGAATCCGACGGCAAGGGCTCCAAGCGCCTGTCCAAGTTCAACGAGCTGCTCGCGGGACTGCGCGCGGCCGTGCCCGACATGGTGCTGCAGGTGGGCGGCTCGATCTCCTTCGCGCCGGAAAGCGAGGGAGCGACGGCCAAGTGGCTTTCCGACGACACGCGCCACGCCCTCGCCGAGCTCACGCCGAAGCCCGACCAGGTGACGGTCACGGTCAACACCTCGCAGATGAACATCTTCGAGCACATGGACCCACGCGACTACGCCGGGACCTCGCTCGCCGATCCGGCGACCCACGAGGCCTACCGCGACATGATCGTGCCCTCGAACCCGAGCTGGTACGAGGAGCACATCAAGCGCCTCACCGCGGCCGGCATCCAGAGCGAGTTCCAGTGCTACAACATCAACAGCTACGAGACCATCGAGCGCCTCATCCGCCGCGGCATCTACAAGGGCCCGCTCGTGCTGAACTGGGTCGCGATCAGCGGCGGCATGGACGCACCCAACATCTACAACCTCGCCAACTTCCTGCGCGCGGTCCCCGATCGCGCGGTGGTCACGGTCGAAAGCTCCATGCTCAACACGCTGCCGATCAACATGATGGGCATCGCCATGGGCCTGCACGTGCGCTGCGGCATCGAGGACAACCTCTGGAGCCAGGACCGCAAGAGCAAGATGACCACGGTGAGGCAGGTCGAGCAGCTCGTGCGCATCTCGCGCGAGCTCGGCCGCGAGATCGCCACCGGCAAGGACGCGAAGCGCATCTGCCGCATCGGGGAGTTCTACGACACGGTGGACCAGACGCTGGAGGCCAACGGCTTCTCGCCCAACCGCAAGCCCGCCGCCCGCGCGTTGCAGCGCGCCGCGTAGTCGGATGGCCTCGCCGACGGTCGTCTTCGTTCCGGGCCTGCGCGAGCACGTGCCCGATCACTGGCAGACGCTGCTGCAGGCGCGCATCGCGAGGTCGGCGTGCGTGCCGCGGCTCGGCAAGGGCGTGCTCTCGTGCGCGGCGTGGGTCGAGGCGATCGACAAGACCGTCGGGTCGGTGGAAGGCCCGGTGGTGCTCGTGGGGCACAGCGCGGGCGTGGCCATGATCGCGCACTGGGCGCGCCGCTACCGCCGTCCGGTGCGCGGTGCGATCCTCGCCACGCCTCCCGACCTGGAGCGCGAGCTTCCCGCGGGCTATCCGACGAAGCAGGCGCTGGCGCAGAATGGCTGGATGCCCGTGCCGAGCGATCCGTTGCCGTTCGAGTCCGTCCTCGTGGCGAGCGCGAACGATCCGCTGTGCGCCCTCGAGCGCGCGGCGCAGTTCGCGATGGCCTGGGACGCGCGATTCGAATCGGCCGGCGCCGTGGGCCACCTCAATCCGGCTTCAGGATTCGGCGAGTGGCCCCGCGCCCCGGGGCTGCTCGCCGAGTTCGGTGTCGAGGTCGATCCACGCGCGGCGGTCGCATGGCAATGGTGAGCGCGGCGTCTCCCGCGGGAGAGGCGGCCGAAAACCTTTCGGTGTCGCGCACGTTCGCCTGGATCGTGTTCGCATTGATCTTCGGCCTGCTCCTGTCCGACTACATGTCGCGCCAGGTACTCAACGCGGTGTTCCCGCTGCTCAAGGCCGAGTGGTCTCTCTCGGACACCCGGCTGGGCTCCCTCTCGAGCGTGGTGTCGCTCATGGTGGGGCTGCTCACGGTCCCGCTCTCGCTCGTCGCCGACCGCTGGGGCCGCGTCGCGAGCCTCAAGGCGATGGCGCTGCTCTGGAGCCTCGCGACGCTCGCCTGCGGCTTCGCGCGCTCGTACGAGGAGATGTTCGCGGCGCGATTCCTCATCGGTGTTGGGGAAGCCGCCTACGGGAGCGTGGGCATCGCGGTGATCCTGAGCGTCTTCCCGGCGCACCTTCGCTCGACACTGTCGGGCTCGTTCCTGGCGGGCGGCGTCTTCGGCTCGGTGCTCGGGATGGCCCTGGGCGGCGCCGTGGCGGCGCACATGGGATGGCGCTGGTCGTTCTTCGCCATGGCCTGCTTCGGTCTCGCGCTGCTGGGCACCTTCGCGCTCGTGGTCACCGAGAAGCGCCTCGACCCCGGGCGGCGCAACGCCCGGCACGCCGCCGCATCGCGGCACATGCTCCAGTTCAGGAGCCTGCTGCCGGGCCTGTTCTCGGCGCGCTCGGTGATCTTCGCCTACCTGGGCAACGGGCTGCAGCTGTTCATCGTGGGCTCGGTGATCGCGTGGATGCCGAGCTTCCTCAATCGCGAGTACGAATTGCCGCTCGCCAAGGCGAGCGCGTTGGGCGCGGCCTTCGTGCTGCTCTCGGGCGTCGGGATGATCGCGTGTGGCTCGATCACCGACCGCCTTTGCCGCGATCGGCCGGTGCGCAAGTTCGCCATCGCGGTGGGCCTTTCGGTGGCGACGTTCGCGCTGCTCGCGGCCGGCTTCAGCCTTCCGCACGGAACGCTGCAGCTCGTGGTGCTCGGGCTCGGCATCTTCATCGCCGCAGGCACAACCGGCCCTTCGACCGCGATGGTGGCGAACGTGACCCATGTGTCGATCCATTCCACCGCGTTCGCGACTCTCTCGCTCGCCAACAACCTCCTGGGGATGGCGCCCGGGCCCGTGGTGACGGGGGCGCTCGCCGATCGATTCGGCCTCGCGACCGCGTTCCAGCTGGTGCCGTTCGTCTGCCTTCTCGCGGCGGCCTGCTTCGCGCTCGGTCGGCGCCACTACGCGCGCGACCTCGCGCGCCTCGGCCGCAGGTAGCGCTACGCGTTGACGGGCAACCGGTAGTCGGCGAGCTGCTTGCGAAGCTCGAGCTTCGAGAGCTTGCCCGTGGCCGTGTGCGGCAGGCTCTCGACGAAGATCACGTCGTCGGGCATCCACCACTTGGCGATCTTGCCCTCGAGGGACTTGAGCATCGCCTCGCGCGTGAGCGCGGTGCCGGGCTTGCGCACCACCACCAGCACCGGCCGCTCGTCCCACTTGGGATGCTTCACGCCGATCACCGCGGCCTCGGCCACTTCCGGGTGCGCCATCGCGAGGCATTCGATGTCGATCGAGCTGATCCACTCGCCGCCCGACTTGATCACGTCCTTGGAGCGGTCCGTGATCTTCATGTAGCCGTCCGGGTCGATGGTGGACACGTCGCCCGTCGGGAACCAGCCGTCGTGCAGGACGTCGCCGCCGGCGTTGTTGAAGTAGCGCTCGATCACCCAGTGGCCGCGCACCTCCAGGTCACCGAAGGCCGCGCCGTCGTGGGGCAGGGGCTTGCCGTCGCCGCCGACGATCCTCAGGTCGATGCCGAAGAGCGGCCGGCCCTGCTTCTCGCGCAGCGCGTCGCGGGCCGCGTCGTCCCAGGCGTCGTGCTTCGACTTGAAAGTGTTGAGCGTTCCCAGCGGGGAGAGCTCGGTCATTCCCCAGGCGTGAACGACCTCGACCCCATGGCGCTCGCGGAAGGCGCGGATCATCGAAGGCGGCGCCGCGGCCCCGCCGATGATCACGCGCTTGAGCGTCGAGGGCCTGAGGTTGTTCTTCTCCATGTGCTGCAGGAGCGCGAGCCACACCGTCGGCACGCCCGCGCTGAGCGTGACCTTCTCCGCCTCGAAGAGCTCGAAGAGGCTCGCCCCGTCGAGGTTCGGGCCCGGCAGCACGAGCTTCACGCCGGCCATGGCGGCGGCGTAGGGGATGCCCCAGGCGTTCACATGGAACATGGGCACCACGGGCAGCACGACCTCGCGCGAGGCGAGGCCGAAGGAGTCGGGCATGCACACCGCGAAGCTGTGCAGCAGCGTGGAGCGATGCGAGTAGAGCGCGCCCTTCGGGTTGCCCGTCGTTCCCGACGTGTAGCAGAGGCTGGAAGCCGTGTCCTCGTCGATATCCGGCCAGTCGAAGGACTCCGAGCCCGACGCCACGAGCTCTTCGCAGCAGAGCAGCGGCAGCGCGCTGGCGGGCATGCGGGCGCGGTCCGTGAGGGCCACCCACCCGCGCACCTTCGGGCACTTGGGAGCGATCGCCTCCACGAGCTTGAGGAACGTGAGGTCGAAGAAGACGTACTGGTCCTCGGCGTCGTTCACGATCCAGGCGACCTGGTCGGGAAAGAGGCGCGGGTTGATCGTGTGGCAGACCCAGCCGGAGCCGGACACCGCGTAGTAGATCTCGAGGTGCCGGTGGTTGTTCCAGGCGAGCGTGCCCACGCGTTGCCCCGCGGCCACGCCGAGCTTGGCGAGGCTCGAGGCGAGGCGCCGGGCGCGGACGTGGGTCCCGTGCCAGTCCTGGCGGTGGATGCCGCCTTCCGTGAGCCGCGTGACGATCTCGGTATCGCCGTGCCAGCGATCGGCGTGGCGGATGAGCGACGGGATCGCGAGCGGCAGCTTCATCATCTGTCCCAGCATGGGGCAACTCCTCCAGGTGGCGCGGATGGACCCATTTTCCCGGATGGTGCGATGCAGCAACAATCGTTGGTCCGGATGAATCGGGATTCATCAGTTCTGGCGATTGTGGTGAGTGGGGGGGCGGCCGACAATCCGCCCCGATACCGCACAAGAGGGGGCAAGACCACATGCAGAAGAGAATCAACCGCCGCGCAATCGGGGCCGTGGTGGCCGCCGCGCTGGCTCCGTCGGCGCACGCGATCGACTTCGACCTCGACAATGGCGACCGGGTGATCTGGACCACGACGGTGTCGGCCGGCACGAGCGTGCGCGCCGAGAGCCCCGATTCGCGCCTGGTTCATCCGAACAACGCGGTCCTGCAGGGCATCACCGGCGCCGTGGGCGGCAACACGGACGACGGCACCCTCAACTTCAAGAAGGGCGAGCAGTTCTCCTCGCCCTTCAAGGTCGTCACCGACGTCGAATGGAAGCACGGCGACTTCGGCGCGTTCGTCCGCGGCAAGGCGTGGTACGACGCGGCCCTCGAGAACCACGGCGTGCAGCACGGCAGCTTCACGAACGGCTACGTGGCGGGCGCCAAGCTCGACGACTCCAACTACGAGAACCTCGCCAAGTTCTCCGGCGTGGCGCTCATGGACGCCTACGCCTACGGCACGTTCAGGCTGGGCGACACCGCGGAAGCGAAGGTGAAGGCGGGACGCCACGTGCTCAACTGGGGCGAGAGCCTTTTCATCCAGGGCGTGAACCAGATCAACCCGATCGACGTCGCGGCGCTGCGCCGGCCCGGCACCGAGGTGAAGGAAGTGCTGCTGCCCGTGGGGATGGTCTCCGCCAACGTGGGCCTCGGCCACGGCATATCGGTCGAAGGCTTCTACCAGTATCAATGGCAGGACTCGGTGCTGGACGGCTGCGGCACCTACTTCCTCACCGTCGACGCGTCGGTGGGCCCCAAGACCGAGAACGCGTGCCGCGCGGGCTTCCTCCAGTCGCTTTCGGCCGCGCAGGCCGCGCAGCTTTCGGCGCTGCTGCACACGACCATCGCCCCCGGCGACCAGGGCGGCGTTCAGGCCGGGGCTTACCTCCCCGCTACGGCGACGAAGAACGGCAGCAGCTCCGGCCAGTACGGCGTGTCGCTGCGCGTTCCGGTGACGAAGCTCGATACCGAGTTCGGCCTCTATGCGCTCGAGTACACCTCGCGCTTGCCGGTCCTGTCCGTCGTCAAGGGCAACTCGCCGTTCCCGCTCACGACCAAGCTGCTGGGCGCCGCGGCGAGCCAGGAGTCGGCCTTCTGGGAGTACCCGGACAAGGTCCGCCTCTACGGCCTGAGCGCAGCGACGGACATGGGCGGCTGGTCGCTCGGGGCCGAGGCTTCGTACTCGCCGAACTATCCCGCGCAATATGCGCCAGGCGACCTGCTCGCGGGCCTCGTGTACGGGTCGGCGCCGCAGGCTCTCGCGGTGCTGGGTGTTTCCGCGCCTGTCGCGGCGGCCATGAACACCTTCAAGGGACCGCTCACCGCGCAGTTCAACGCGACGCAGAACGGCCAGTCGATGAACGGCTACAACCGCATCGGCAAGACCCAGCTGCAGGTGAACGCGATCCAGTTCTTCAACGACGTGGCCGGCGCCGAAAGCCTCTCGGTGGCGGGCGAAGTCGGCATGCAGCGCGACAGCGTGCCGAACTTCTCGGATGGCATTCGCTACGGCCGCAGCTTCGTGTTCGGCATCGCCACGGCTCCCGGCTACGGGCCGCTCGCCTCGGCCGTCGCCGGCGGCTGCCCGATCCTCAACACCGCGAACCAGCCCGGTTGCGAGAACGACGGCTTCGTCACGCGCACCTCGTGGGGCTATCGCCTGCGCGGGCAGCTTTCCTACGCCAACATGTTCAACTGGGGCGTCACCGGCAAGCCCGCGATCTTCTGGGGGCAGGACGTGAACGGAGTGTCGGCCGACGGCCAGTTCAACGCCGGGCGCGGAACGCTCGGGCTCACGATGGGCTTCGAGTACCGGAAGGCGTACAACCTCGAGCTCGGATACGTCACGTACCGCAACGCGGCCAAGTGGGACCCGCTGCGCGACCGCGATTACTACACCGTCAGCCTGAGCGCCACGTTCTAGGCCGCGCCCGTTCCAGGAGAAACCGAAAATGATCAACAGGACCCCCCTCAATCTCGCCGTTGCGCTCGCCCTCGCATGGACCCCGGCGGTGTTCGCCAAGGCCACCGCGCAGGAAGTGGAGCGCCTCGGCAAGGACCTCACGCCCACCGGCGCCGAGAAGGCCGGCAACAAGGACGGATCGATTCCCGCGTGGGACGCCGGTCTCACCA
>Ga0335082_10009196_pt1 | contig 10744 bp, 9 predicted proteins | sample Lox_Sample_41_FD_206718 | JGI IMG/M metagenome (GOLD analysis project Ga0335082, IMG submission 206718) | Soil microbial communities from Loxahatchee National Wildlife Refuge, Florida, United States - Lox_Sample_4.1 | ecosystem: Environmental > Terrestrial > Soil > Wetlands | place: USA: Florida...
AGGGGCACGGCAGACCGCAAGAATCGTGCAGAGGATGTTTCGGCGCGCCACCGGGTGGGCGGCCGTCGCAAGAGCGCGTGGATTGCCCAACGGGTGAGCACCCGGCTGCTCAACCCGGCGGCATCCTTTCGTGGTCGTTGCGCGCTTATGCGGGGGCTCGGCGGCGCTCGCGCAGGTACGCCAGCGCGGTGTCCATGCCGTCCGCGATCGGCACGCGCGGCGTCCAGCCCAGGTCGCGGCGCAGCTTGGCGTTGGAGATGCGCCACTGCGTCCCGAACGACTTGACGTCGTTGGTCAGCAGCAGAGGGGCGCCGCGCAGGCGCAGGACGCGCCAGATCATCTGGGCGATTGCCGCCGCCCCGAACGCGACTGCGTACGGGAGGTGCAGCGTCGGCGGACGCTTGCCGATCACACCGGCGATGCGGGCGCAGACCTCCTGCAAGGTCGGGCCGCCGTCGCCGTCGTGGACCAGATAGCCATTGCCGACCGCGGCAGGGTGCGTGCCGGCGAGGACGATCGCATCGGCGAGGTTGTCGATGTAGGCCCAGAACAGCCTCGTGCGGCGGTGCCAGAAGAACATGACGCCGTCGTCGATCGCATCGGCGAGGCTGGGAAAAAAGGCCTGGTCGCCGGGACCGTAGACCCAGCACGGGTAGATCACCGACAGGGGGAGGCCGGAATCGCGGTGAAACTGCCACAGCCAGCGTTCGGCCTCGATCTTGGTGTCCGGGTACGGTTCGTTCCAGGGCCGATAGGGCGCCGACTCGTCGATCAGCTCGTCGGTGCGCGGGATGCCGAAGACGTCGCTGGTGCTGACGTGGACGAAGCGTGCCACGCCGTGCGCGCCCGCCGCGCGGGCGACGTGCTGCGTGCCGCCGACGTTGACGGCGCGGTAGCGCGCCCACGGATGCCAGCCGTGGACCAGCGCGGCGGTGTGGAAGACGCGGGTGACGCCGGCGAGGTACGGGTCGACTGCACCCGCGCTGGTGACGTCGGCCTCGATCACCTGCAGCCGGTCGGCGATGCCGAGCGCGCGCAGCTCGGGCAGACGGCGGTCCCCGGGCAGGGTGAGCGCGCGCACCGTCTCACCGTCGCCGAGCAGGCGGCGGACGATCGCCTGGCCGACGAATCCGGAGGCGCCGGTGACGAGCGAGACCATCCGTTACGACGGCTGGCGAGGCCGCCGAGGACGTGGGGAGACGCGCGGGCGAGCGGAGAAGTGGGGAGCCGCGCGGCGCCCCGCCGCCTCTTCAGCGGCCACGCCGGACATTCTTCCTCGCCGCCCGATTGGAGTAGCGCTCGAGCTTGAGCCCCGACAGCGCGAACTTCAGCAGCTTCGACGGGCCCCGGCCGCTGAACAGGGTGACCGTGAGATCGGTGAACAGACGGTACTTCTCCTTCGTGTACGGGTACCAGTTGGCCTCGATCTTCTTGCTGTCCTTGTCCACCAGGACCGACTTGACGTTGCAGAACGCGTGCAGGCCGTGCTCGCCCTTGTAGCGGCCGAACCCGCTCTGCTTGACGCCGCCGAACGGGAGCGCCGGATTGGCCTCGGTGGCCATGACGTTGTTGATCGACACGCCGCCGACCGCCAGGGCACGCGCGACCCGTTTGGCGCGCTCGCGGTCCTTCGTCCAGACGCTGGCGGTGAGGCCGTACTCGGAGTCGTTGGCCAGGCCGACGACCTCCTCCTCGCTGTCGAACGGGATGAGCGGGATGAGCGGGCCGAACGTCTCCTCGCGCATCACCGCCATGTCGTCGGACACGCGCTCGACGACCATCGGGGGAATCAGGCGCGATGTTCCGTCCCAATCGGCGCCGGTGAGGAACACCGCCTGCTTGGCCTTGGCGTCGGCGACCTGCTGGGCGATGATCGCGACCTGGAAGTCGGTGGTCATGGCGCCGAGGTCGGCGTCGCCGTCGGCATCGGTATGCTGGACGAGCTGGCGCACCTGGCGGACCAGCTCCTGCTTGAAGGGCTCGTAGATCGCTCGCTGTACGTAGCAGCGCTCGACCGAGGTGCAGGACTGCCCGGTGGTGGTCAGCGCGCCCCAGGCCGCCCCGGCGGCGGCGCGCGCCACGGTGACGTCGTCGAAGACGATCATCGCGTCCTTGCCGCCGAGCTCGAGCTCGACCGGGATCAGGTATGCCGCTGCGCGGGCGAGGATCTTCCGCCCGGTGCGCGTGCTGCCGGTGAAGAAGACCTTGTCCGGCCGCTGGTCGACGAGCGCGGCGCCGACCGCGCCGTCGCCGTACACGATCCGCACCCAGTTGGGTGCGAACTGCGCCTCGGCCAGCAGGTCCTCGAGCAGCCCTTCCAGCGGCGTCCACTCGGAGGGCTTGTAGATGACCGTATTGCCGGCGGTGACGGCGCACGCGATCGGCACGATCGCCTGGTAGAAGGGATAGTTCCACGGCGAGATGACCAGGATCGTGCCGAGCGGCTCGTACCAGGTCCACGACGTCTTGCCCATCAACGCCAGCGGCGTGTGCTGGCGCCGGTCGGCGAGCGCCTTCGCCCCGTGCGTCTCCAGCCAGGCCAGGTTGTCGAGCACGCCGAAGATCTCGGAGATCAGCGCGTCGGAGCGGCTCTTCCCGGTGTCGCGCTGGACGCGGTCGACGATCTCCTCGCGCCGGCGCAGGATGACCTCGCGCAGGTTGGCGATGTACCGCAGGCGCTCGGTGACGGTCAGGCGTGCGAGGGATTGCGCGCCGTGGCGGGCGCGCTCCATCGCCTCGGTGGGCGTCAGGGGCGCCGGCGCGGGCGGCGGGCCGTCCGCCGGCGGGATCGCCTTGGGCCGCGTGTCGTCCGGCTCGACCGGTCGCTCCACGACCTTCGCGTCCCACTTGAGACCGCGCAGAATGCCCCCGGCGTCGTCGAGCCCCGAGTAGTAGAGGGTCACGACCATGCCTTTCACCCCGATGTTGATGGTCCGCAGGATGGCCGCGACGGCCTCGGGAAAAGCGGTGTGCCGATCGGTGAGCGACAGCAGGCCGCGCAGGGCGATGCCGGGGAGAAAACGGAACACGCCGAGCAGGAGGAGCAGGCCCTGGCGGTCGCCGTCGTTCATATGGGCGAGCATGCGGGCGGCGTGCTGTGCGCAGCCCGACGCCGAGAACGACGGCAGCTCGCCGTCGCCGGGAACGACGATGTCGCCGACCTTCAGCAGACCGGCGAGCTGGGCCGGTGTGAGCGTGTCGGCGTTCATGCGCGCAGGTCGCGGAGAATGCGGTCGCCGGCCATGCTGGCGAGCGCCATGATCGTGAACGACGGGTTGATCCCCGGGGCGTTGGGGAACGTGCTCGAGTCGCCGGCGTAGATGTTGGCGAATCCGTGCAGGTGAAACTCTGGCGAGGTCACCGAGCGAGCCGGGTCGACCCCCAGGTTGCAGCCGCCCATGAGATGGAGGCCGATGGCGACGTTGCCCTCGATGATCTCCCGCGCGCCGGTGGACAGAAAGATGTTGCGAATGGCGGCCAGGCCGCGATCGCGCCGGCGCGCGTCCTCGTCATTGAGCTGCTTCTCGACCACCGCGCTGCCGGCGCCGTTGACGCGAATGCGGCCCGGATTGGTGTCGCGCACTGCCACCTCGATGCAGGCGAAGTGGGTGATCTGCTTCATCCGCTGCATGTGCGCGCGGCCGAAGCCCGGCAGCAGCATGGCCACCGCGACCGGTGGGCCGAAGACGTTCTCGAGCTTGAAGCCGCTGCGGCGGAAGCCGGGATCGTCCGAGCGGTAGGACTGCATCGGCCCGTGCTGGGCGTTCACCGGCTGATCGTACACGCCCAGGTTCATGTACTGCGGGTGGGTGTAGAAGTTGTGGCCGAGCGCGGGCAGGCGCCGCTCGAACCCGGAGGCGAGGAGCAGCCGCGAGTTGCCGATCGCACCGGCGGCGAGGACGAGGATCTTGCCGCGATAGCTCGTCGCCGTGCCGTCCTTGGCGACGCCGCCCACGGTGACGTCGCCGGGCGCGTGGTCGACCCGGCGCGCCTCGAACTCGGAGACGACCTCGAGCCCCGCGGCGCGCGCCCGCTTCAACAGCGTCACCGGCATGCTCTGCTTGCTGTCGATGCGGCAGCCCATCAGACACTCGATGCAGCAGTTGCCGTCCTCGAAGTGGCAATCGCGCTGCGCGCGCACCAACGGGGCGCAGCGGTAGCCGTTGTGTGTGAAGCCGGTGCGGAAGACGTCGGCGTTGCCGTTCGCATAGGCTTCCGGTACCCGGCCGATGCAGATCTGGGTGGCCACCGCGTCGTACCAGGGATCGAGCGCCGCGCGGGTGAGAAAAGACACGCCGGAGGCGGCGCGCCACGAATCGAAGGCGTCGTCGTCGAAGCGGTCGAGCAACGCTTGGTTCACCACCGATCCGCCGCCGACCACCTTGGGGCGCAGCAGGCCGATGTTGGCGTGCTTGGTCAGCTCCATGCCGCCGCCCCAGTAGAGCTGCGAGTTGGCGTCGACCTCGGTGCGCGGATAGGTCGCGCGGGTGAAGTCGCGCCCGGCCTCGAGCATGACGCACTTCATCCCGGCCTGCGCCAAGGCGTTGCCGATGAACGAGCCCGAGATCCCGGCTCCGACGATGACGGCGTCGTAGATCATGAAACGTGAGAAGAGCCGCGGCGCGGGGGCGTTGCGATCGGTCTCACTGCCTCACAGCCGCACGGCCGGATCGAAGCTGCCGTGCATGTGCTCCATCCACATCGTCATCAACGCGCGCTTGGGCAGACCGAGGCTGCGCAGCTCGTCGGCGATCGGGTGATTGCCGAGGCTCAACTGGGCGCCGCCGAGGTGGAAGCCCACGCCCTCCCCGCCGGAGCGGAAGGCGGTCGTGTGCAGCACGCCGTCGATGAACGAGTACGTCGTCATCAGCGAGTCCGGCAGGCGACGGGATCCACCGCGCGGCACGGCGAGCGTCAGCACGTGCGCGCCGTCCATGTGCAGCCCGCAGGTGGCGCGGTCGCCGCCGATGGAAAAATCGATGCGTTCGACGGTCTTTGGGAAGCCCCAGATCGTGCGCCCCGCCTCGCAGGTGAAGCTCTGGTTGACCGGCAGGTGGCGGATGTACGTCGCCACCCGGCCGCGCAGAAAGTCAGCCAGCGACCCCAGGTAGGGGATCCCCTTCGGCGCGCTGCGCTGGCGGACGAAGAAGGCGATCGACACCTCGTTGTAGTCGCCTAGGTCGTTGTCCCGGTACTGGATGACCGCGAGGCTGCACAGCGCCTTGCCGGGCCAGATCTCGACCGGTTCCAGCATGTCGCCCGGAATCAGGCGCCGGGCCGCCGTCGCCGAGACGGCGTACGTCGCCGCGCCGGAGGCCGCATCGCGCACCACCACCGGCAGCTGCACCTCTCGCCCCTGGATGACGAAGCTCGGCGTCCCCGTGACGGCCGGCATGGCGTTCATGACGAAACCTCCTGCGAACGAGAAGCAGATAACACGAAAACGTGCCGTGTGAGCAAGTCATGGCGGACGCCCGCTGCTGTTTCAACGAGATGGGCAGGGTGCCTGCCGGTGTCCATCCGGGTCCATCTGTGGTTTCGTGGGGGCAGCCATGGTTCCGCGCGCGCTGACGATCGCCGGGTCCGACTGCAGCGGCGGGGCCGGTCTACAAGCGGATCTCAAGACGTTCACCGTGTTCGGCGTCTACGGGATGAGCGCGGTCACCGCGCTGACGGCGCAGAACACGTTGGGGGTCCACGGCGTCGTACCGGTCGCCCCGCAGTTCGTGCGCGCCCAGATCGACGCGGTCTTGACCGATGTCGGCGTCGATGCGGCCAAGACCGGCATGCTCGCCAACCGCGCGATCATCGCCGCGGTCGCCGCGGCGGTGCGCGCCCACCGCATCGCCCCGCTGGTGGTGGACCCGGTGTTGGCGGCGCAAAGCGGCGACGTCCTCCTCGAGGCAGACGCACGCGCCGCGCTGCTCGCCGAGCTGGTGCCGCTGGCGACGCTGGTGACGCCGAACCTGCCCGAGGCCGAAACCCTGCTCGGCATACGCGTGACGTCGGTTGCCGACATGCGCCGCGCGGCCGAGCGGCTGGTCGGCGCGGGCGCTGGTGCCGCCCTGATCAAGGGCGGCCACCTCGACGGGCCCGAGGCGGTCGACGTCTGCTACGACGGTCGCGAGTTCCATGAGCTGCGTGCCCCGCGCATCGCCACCCGCCACACGCACGGCACCGGCTGCATCACGGCCGCCGCGCTGACCGCCTGTCTGGCGCGCGGCATGCCGCTGCTCGACGCGGCGCGCGAAGCCAAGCGCTTCGTCGGCGCCGCAATCGCCGACGGGCTTGCGATCGGTCGCGGCAACGGGCCCGCCAACGTGCTGGCCTGGCTGGCAAAGGAACGAAGCTGACCGCAACCGGGAGGGTGAGCCTCCCGGCGAGCCGGGGGCGGAGGGAAAGGTTAGCCGGCGCCGCCGACGGCGAGCAGTGCCATATAGGGGACGAGGTTCAGAAAGAGAATGCCGATCTTGTACATGGCCATCCCGGCGTAGTGGATGGTGTCGAATTGCTCGGCCGGCAGCCGAAACCAACGGGTGTGGAGCCGATACAGGAGCTCGTGGGAGAAAACGAAGAAGAGAAACCAGACGAGCAGTACGGCATAGTTGATCGCGGCACACCACAGCAGGACGTCGCGTGCGGTTTGAATCGTCATGGCGCGATCATCGCTCGGCCGACGCGAATGATCCAGGGCGGCCTGCCAGTGCGTGGGCGAGACGGGAGGGCGAGCCCAGCGCGGGGGGAAACGGCTCGGCAGGAGCCTCGGCCTCCCGGCATGCGCCGGCGTTCGCCGGTCTGCTATCGTTGCGCGCCATGGCGAGGCGTCCCGCACCAGCCGCCGCAGCGGACCCGCGGTCGCGTGGCAGCGGGCGGCGGGCGTGGATCGGGGCGGTGCTGGTCGGCGCCATCGCGTTGGCTGCCTCCGCCAACTCCCTGCACAATCGGCTGGTCTGGGACGACGCGGTCACGCTGTCGCGCATGCTGGTCGTCTTTCGCAGCGCCGGCGACGTGCTGGCGCCGCCCCACGACATCCCGGAGTACAGTCCCGACTACTACCGGCCGCTCGTCTTCGCCTCCTACCTGCTCGACCGCGCCATCGGCGGTGACGATCCGTTCGGCTTCCACCTGACCGTGGTGCTCGCGCATGTCGCGACGACGATCCTGGTCTACGCGCTGGCGCTGCAGTTGTTCGGCGCCGCCCCGTCGTTACTGGGGTCATCTGGGCGACAACGCGTGCTCGCCGCCCTTGCTGCCGGCGCGCTGTTCGCGGTGCATCCCATCCACACCGAGTCGGTGGCGTGGTCGGCCGGCCGCACCGACGTCTTCGCGACTGGCTTCATGGTCGCCGCGCTGTGGGTACACGGCTGGGCCCGTTCGTCATGGGGCGGCTCCATCCTGAGCGGCGCGCTCACCGCGGCGGCGCTGGGCGCCAAGGAAGCGGCCGTCTCGCTCTATCCGCTGATGCTGCTGCGCGACGTCACCATGCCGCCGGAGCGGACGCGGACGATGGCCGATTGGATGCGCGCCTATGCCGGATCCCTCCTGGCGGGCATCGTCTATCTGCTGCTGCGCCGCAACGCGCTCGGCGAGGTCGTCGGCACCGCGGCGACGCCGCTGCAGGCGTCGATGCGGTCGCCGCTCGAGGTGCTCGGCGCCGTCGGCGTCTACGTCGGCAAGCTGCTCTGGCCGGCGCGCCTCAACGCTTACATCGATCACATCGATACCGATCCAGTGGCCATCGCCCTCTGCACAGTGCTGGTCGTCGCCCTGGTCGCCGCGGCGTGGCGATGGTGGAGCGCCCGGTCGGACGGCCTGCCGCTCTTCGCCGTCGGCTGGATCGTGCTCACGCTGCTGCCGTCGCTGTCGATCCTCTGGAAGCTGCCCGACGCGCCGATCGCCGAGCGCTACCTCTATCTGCCGTCGGTCGGCTGCTGTCTGCTCGCCGGCGACGGCTTCGGCCGCCTGTGGGCGCGAGCCTCCGTGCCCGTGGTGCGCTGGGCGCTCGGCTTCGGCCTGACCGCGGTGCTGCTCGCGGCCGGCGTCCAGACCGTGCAGCGCAACCGCGTCTGGCACGACGACATCGCGCTGTTCGAGGACACCGAGGCGAAAAGTCGGGAGTCGGGCGCGCCGGCCTGCACGCTCGGCAACGCCTACCTGGAGGCCGGCCGCGTGGCGGATGCGAAGGCCGCCTTCGAGCGCGCGCTGCAGCGCCGGTGCAGCCCGCGCGTCCGCCAGACGGCCTACAGCAACCTCGGGAAGCTGGCGAAGAATACCGGCGACCTCGACGGTGCGCAGCGCTTGTACGAGAGCGCGCTGCAGGCCAACCCCGATGCACCCGATACGCTGTTCAATCTCGGCAACCTGCTGCTGTACAAGGGCAGGCTGTCGCCCGCCGCCGCGCAGGCGGCGCTGCCGTACTTCGCTCGGGCGCAGACGCTGAATCCGTACGACGCCGACGTCGAAGCCGCGGTCGCGCAGTGTCTCTCCATTCTCGGCCAGTCCGGGCTGGCGGCCCAGCATGCGCAGCGCGCCATCGAGCTGGGCGCGCGCGGCCCGGCGCTCGCCATCGCGCGCCGCATTGTGGGCGGCACGGGCTCGTGAGCCAGCCAACCGACGCCGCGCCACCTGACCTGCGCGGCGTGGTGACGTCGAGGCTGGTGTGGGGACGACGGCGGTTGTAGGTTGTGCGGCACACGGGGGAGACGCAGATGGCGACGGTTGAGTTCGGCGTGATGCTGCCGCAGATCAAGCGCAGCTGGGACGTGACCAAGGCCGCGGCCGTGGAGATGGACCGGCTCGGCTACCACTCGGTGTGGTTCAACGACCACCTCTACGGCATCCCGATGCCGCCTATTCCGATCATGGAGGCGTGGACGGCCCTGTCGGCGGTCGGCGCGGTCACGTCGAAGGTCGAGCTCGGGACCCTGGTCTCGCCGATCGGGTTCCGCAACCCGGCGCTGTTCGCCAAGATGGTCGCCACCCTCGACCAGATCACCGGCGGACGGGTCATCGTCGGCCTCGGCAGTGGGTGGTTCGCGCAGGAGTTCAGCGGCTACGGCATCGACTTTCCACCCGTCCAGGATCGCCTCGGACAGCTCGACGAGGGCATCCAGCTCATGCGCCGCATGTGGAGCGAGCCGCAGGTGACGTTCGAGGGCCGCTACTTCCACACCGACGATGTCTACTGCGAGCCCAAGCCAGCGCGCCGCCCACCGGTTCTCATCGGCGGCGGCGGCGAGAAGGTGCTGCTCAAGCTGGTCGCGCAGCACGCCGACATCTGGAACAACCTCGCGGTCAACCTCGAGCAGCTGCCGCACAAGGTCGAGGTGCTACGCCGGCACTGCGCGGCAGCGCGGCGCGACCCGGCGACGCTGCGCATCTCGCAGCAGACCATGGTCGTGATCGGCCGCGACGCCGAAGAGGCGGCGTCGAACGCGGACAAGGCCACACGCCTCTACGGCGGCCACATGGGTACCGGGATCGCCGGGACCCCCGCGCAATGCATCGACAAGATCTGCGCCCTGCACCGGCAGGGATGCAGCCTGCTGATCATCGAGTTCTTCGGGCGTGACATCCGCGAGCCGGCGGCGCTGTTCGCCGAACAGGTGATGCCGGCGTTCGCGTGAGCGGCCGGCCGCGTGCGTTGCCAGCGGCCGAGCGGCCAGGGCGGTCGCGACCCATGGATGCCAACCACCTCAGCTTCGGCGCGCAGGCCATGCGCTACTTCCAGCGCGCGCACGAATCGGTGCGGCGGGAACCGCTCGAGGTGCCGGCGGCGTGGCGCGGCTCCGAGCTGGCGCGGCGCGACGACTGGGTGGTGCGCCTCTCGGCGGCACAGATCGACGAGCTCGCCCGCGCCGCCGACGCGGTCGCCAAGCGCGGCCTCGGCCTCGACGCCGTGCGCCGAGAGAACTTCGCGCTGCCGGCGCTGGCGCCGGTCATCGCCGGATGGGCGCGCGAGCTGTTGCGCGGGCGCGGGGTGCTGCTGGTGCGCGGGCTGCCGGTCGAACGCTGGGGCGAGGACCGCGCCGCGCTGATCTACTGGGGGATCGGGCAGCATCTGGGAGAGCCCGGCGCGCAGAACCCGCAGGGCGACCTGCTCGGCCACGTGCTCGATACCGGCGAGGACGCCGCCAACCCGTTCGTCCGCCGCTACCGCACCGCCGGCGACATCGCGTACCACTGCGACCTCGCCGATGCGGTCGGCCTGCTCTGCCTGCGCACGGCGCGCCGCGGCGGCGCCAGCCGGATCGTCAGCTCGGTCACCGTCTACAACGAGCTGCTGCGCTGCCGGCCCGACCTGATCGACCGTCTCTACGAGCCGTTCTGTCTGGATACGCGCGACGAGCAGGGCGACGGCCGCCTGCCGTACGTTCCGGTGGTGCCGTGTTGCTACGCCGGCGGCGTGTTGCGCACGTTCTATCACAGCGACTACTTCCGCTCCGCCGTGCGCCATCCGGAGGTGCCGCCGTTCAACGCGCTCGAGCAGAGCCTGCTCGATCTCTACGAGCAGATCGCCGGCGAGCCCGGCCTCTACCTCGACATGCAATTCGAGCCCGGCGACATCCAGTTCATCTCCAACCACTTCATCCTGCACGCCCGCACCGCATACGAAGACGGCGACGCCGCAACGCAACGGCGCCACCTCCTGCGGCTGTGGCTGTCGCTGCGCGACGGGGTGTGACCAGCCTCGTCAACGGCGGCAGGATCACCTTCATCCAACGTGACGCAGCTGGCGCGGCCT
>Ga0335082_10009201_pt1 | contig 10742 bp, 15 predicted proteins | sample Lox_Sample_41_FD_206718 | JGI IMG/M metagenome (GOLD analysis project Ga0335082, IMG submission 206718) | Soil microbial communities from Loxahatchee National Wildlife Refuge, Florida, United States - Lox_Sample_4.1 | ecosystem: Environmental > Terrestrial > Soil > Wetlands | place: USA...
GCGGAACGGGGCATCGATCGGTCCACGATGGAGCGGGAATTCTTCCGCAGCGCTCGGCCGACTTCTCTGCTGCAGCGGTTTGCAACCGTTGAGGAGGTTGCGGCGGTGGTGGCCTTCGTGTGCAGCCCGCTGGCGTCAGCGGTGAACGGAACGGCGGTGCGCGCCGATGGCGGCGTTGTCCGGTCGATCGCGTGACCCTGCGAAATTCGCAGCATTGAAATTTTCGTCTGCTACACTCTTAGCGAGCGGTGCGTCTTCCGCGCCGCTACTCTCGCACAAAGGAGCATGTTATCCATGTCGAAACAAGAAGAAGCAGGTATCATTCTACGGCTGTATGAACTTCGTCGCGAGGAGACAATGCGCAAGGCGCGCGACTGGTTCTTTCTCGAGTTCAATCCGCAGACGGTGGCGGACTTCACCAGCGCAATGTTCAGCGAGCATAGCGGACATGTGCGAATGGTGATCAGCTATTGGGATATGGCCGCGGCAATGGTGAACAACGGCGCGATCGGCTTGGAGTTCTTCAATGACTGTAACGGCGAGCACCTTGGCGTATTTGCGAAGATCGAGCCGTTGCTTAAGGAACTGCGATCGTCTTTCGGTCCGCGATTTGCCGCCAATTTTGAGAAACTGATCGACGCGACGCCAGACGGACGGAAGCAGGTTGCCGCGATGCGCGAACAGATGAAAGCAATTCGAGCTCAGATCGGTTCGGCGATGGCTAAGGGCCGCCCCGCGTAGTTGAACCTTCGTAGCACCAGGCCTCGCTGCCGGCTGGCGTTGGAGCGAGGCCTGCTACAATCATTCGTTGGTCACCGAAACAAAGACGCGCAAGATTGAACCGGACATCACGGTTGTTGAGATCTCCGGCACTCTGCATCTTGGCAACACACTGATCCACACGGAAACGGCTATCAAGCGCATGATCGACGACGGTGTTCGCAAGCTCATCGTCGATATATCAGGGCTGAATTATATCGACAGTGCGGGCATTGGTTTGTTGGTGAGTTGCGCTGGGCAGATCCATGAGGCAGGTGGGAAGATGCGGATCGTTGGTGCGCGAGGCGTGGTGGCGAAGTCGTTCGAAGTGGTGAAGATTGCGTTGGTTGTTCCGCTGGACGGTGATGTTGAGGCGGCTTGCCGGAACATCGGCGCTTGAACAATACGCTCGTACGTCCCCTCCGGCACCAAGCCTTACGGCTTCTCAGGGGACAAGCCAGAGGCTCGTCCTACGCAAGTTTGTCGAGGCTCGCGTTCAGGGCGGAAGCCAATTTTTTCAGTGTGGCAATACCGCCGGTCTTATGGCCAGCCTCGATGGCGGCGATCATGCCGCGGGACACCTTGGAAGCCTTCGCAAGTTTCTTTGGCGTGAGCTTGCGATGCTCACGCCAGATCCTCACGGTGCTCTCGACGGAAAGACGGCGTTCGATGATCTCAAAAGGCACAAGCTCGTCTTCGCCACGCTCAATTCGGACCTTCGCTGAATCATAGGCCCGCGCGGGCATTTGACTCCGTATTTCATCCTGGTATAATTAATTGTACCAGGATAAAATGAGTTCACGAAATTGTGTCGCTTTCGAAGGTTCAAGGCGGATTGCAGCAGGCGAATTGTCGAAAGTCGCTTTGGCGGCGAAGCGGGTGATTGACCGTTCTGAGCGCGGACAAGTCCTGATTTTCGATGAAATTACGAGTGAGCCAGTGGAGATAGACTTTCGCGGTACTGGCGACGATGTGCTGCAGCGGCTGAATGGTCTACAGGCGGTTGATGAGCCGCGCCGTCCTGGGCGTCCGAAACTCGGGGTGATTGGCCGGGAGGTTACTCTGCTGCCGCGGCATTGGGAATGGCTGAATAGCCAGCCGGGAGGCGCTTCGGTCGCGCTGCGGAAGTTGGTTGAGCAAGCCAGACGCGCGAATACCGGCCGGGACCGGGTGCGTCGGGCGCAGGAGGCTGCGTACCGGTTCATGTCGGCGATGGCTGGTAACGAGGTTGGTTTCGAAGAAGCGATTCGCGCGTTTTTCGCCGGGAAGCGCGACCGGTTTGAAGACTTAGTAGAGCGGTGGCCAAAAGATGTGCGCGATCACACGAAGAAGCTGGCTGCGGCGGCGTTCTCAGGAGGTGCAGAGTGAGCTTGAACCGGAAGGAAGCGATCAAGGAATATAAGGAGCGGAAGATTCCTCGGGGCGTTTTCGTGGTGCGGTGCGCGGAGACCGGGCAGCGCTGGGTCGGATCGGCGCTAAATCTCGAGGCGGCACGCAACAGGCTGTGGTTTACATTGCGACTGGGGAAGCATCCGGACAAGACGTTGCAGCAGCTCTGGAACGATTGCGGCGAGCAGGCGTTTGAATACGAAATGATCGAGAAGCTGGCTGACGATGTCTTGGAGATGGCGGTGGGTGATCTTTTGAAGGAGAAGCGGCGTCACTGGAGCGCGGAGTTGGATGCCGTTGCATTACTCTAGACGGTTTCGCGCGTGAAGGCGCGTGCCCATTGTCTGGCTGCTTCGATCTCTTGGTCTGCTAAACCGTGGTCGGAGTCTTCCCAGTGGAGCGTGACTGCGGCTCCATACTGATCGAACATCGTGGCTAGTTGTTTGGTGTTTTCGGCAGGAACGATTTGGTCGTTCTTGCCGGCTGCAAGGAAGATCGGTTTGCCAGTAAGTGCCGGGGGCTTCTCCGGCCGCAATGGGACCATGGCGCGGAATAGGATCGCGCCGGTGAAGACCTCGGGACGCAGCAGAAGGATGCTCGCGGCGATGTTTGCTCCATTCGAATAGCCGGCGGCGATCAATGGGCCGTGGAAGTTCTTCAGGAAACCGGCCAGCTCGTTGGTGCGGAATCGCAGGTCCTGTTCGTCGAACACGCCTTCACGGATGCGGCGAAAGAAGCGCGGCATACCGTTTTCAAGCACCTTGCCACGGATGCTCAGGAGGTTCGCTCCGGGCATGAGGCGACGGCCCAGAGGCAGCAGATCGTTTTCATCGCCACCGGTACCGTGCAACAGGACGAGCGTCAGGTCTACGTCGCCGGCGGGGATGAAGCGGTGTACGAAATCAGGCGCGGGTTGTGCCGGCATGGGTCTCCAGGGGTGGCAACGATGCCTCGATAGCTCGTCTTTCGGGTTCGAGCCACGGCGGAAGCTTCAGGCCGCTGCCGAGTTGATCGGCGGTTTCGTCGAAGGTGAAGCCGGGCGGGTCGGTTGCGATTTCGAATAGCACGCCGCCGGGTTCGCGGAAGTAGATGGAATGGAAATACTGGCGATCCATGACCGGCGTGACGTTGTGACCCTTCTCAATCAGATGACGCCGCCAGAGTTTTTGTGTTTCGTCGTTGGCTGTGCGCCAGGCAATGTGGTGGACCGTGCCCGCACCCATGGCGCCGCGGGGCGTGGAGCCTGGCTGCGCGATCAGGTCGACGAAATGGCCGGGGCCTGAGCTTTCCGCTTTGAATCGGAGGCGATCCCCGTGTTGTTCGAGCAGACGGAAGCCGAAAGACTTCGTCAACAATTCGGCGGTGGGTTCGGGGTTTCGGAGCGCGAGAGCGGCGCTGTGGAAACCTTGAATTGCGTGGCCGGAACCGTGTGTCTCCGCGACCAGTTCGATCGGCAATCCATCGGGGTCTTGGAGCGAGAGGTACGGCTCGCCGGTGGCGCGGTTCTGCGGGCCGGTCACGGAGATATTTCGCTTTTTGGCCAGTCGCAGCCAGTGATCGAGCGAGTCTGGCGGGATAGTGAAAGCAACTGTAATCACCTCGCCCGCACCGGGCCTGCCGCTGTAAGCATTAGGCCAAGGGAAAAACGTCAGGATGGTCCCTGGGTGGCCGATATCGTCGCCGTAGTAGAGGTGATAGGTGCCAGGATCGTCGAAGTTGACCGTCTTCTTGACCAGTCGGAGTCCGAGGAAGCCTGTGTAGAAATCGACATTAGCTTGCGGATCGCTGGCGATAACCGTGATGTGGTGAATTCCCGGAACCGGGTCAGGCATGACTCTCATATAGATGCCCGGGCAGCCAGTTACGATGCGTATGGCGGGATACAATAAGCAGACTAGGAGGCTCTGTGAACTACTCGCGAAGAGATCTGCACCGTTTGCTTCCCGCGCTGGCGTTGGTTGCCGCGCGCGCCGCCGATAATAAGGAGCTGCCATCGAAGGCGCTTCGCTTCGAGGATCTTCCAGTGCGATCGAATGGTCACACTCGCAGCGTTTTCGATGGCGAGACGCATTCAGGATTTCGGCTGGAGTTGCACGAGACGGAACTACCGGCAGGGGAAGCGCCCCATCCGCCGCACCATCACGTCCACGAGGAATGCCTGATGTTGCGCGAAGGGACGCTCGAGGTGATGATCTCGGGCAAGAAAAGCACGGTTGGGCCGGGCTCCGTGGTGTATGTGGCCTCGAACGAGGAGCATGGCTGGAAGAATGTGGGGACGACGCCGGTGAATTATTTTGTGATTGCGTTGGGGAAGGACTGAGGCAGTCGGCTATCGGCTTGGCTCGCCGGACATTCTGCCGGCAGGAGCGTGCGCTACTGCAACGCTGCCCGGACACGAGTCGGAACCGTCCAGAGTGTGCAGCCCTAATTCATTTGTCATCAATGCACAACATGGGTACGCGGCGAGGGACACAACAGCCGACAGCTGAGAGCCGAACGCGGTCAGCTTAGCCCAATATAAGCTTTAAACCTGGGAAGAATCTCCCAACCTCGTACGTCATATATATTGGTTTCTGCGATGGTGTTGGACGGCAACGACCGGGCCCTGATCGAGGCTTGCCAATGTGGCGACGCCAACGCCTTCCGTACGCTCTTCGAGGCGTACCAGGATCGGGTGTATTCGATCGCGCTGCGGTACTCGGGCGATCCGGCTAGCGCGATGGACATTGCGCAGGATACGTTCCTGAAGCTGCTGTCTTCCATCCGGGATTTTCGGGCGGAAGCCAACTTCGAATCGTGGCTGTACCGGATCGTGGTGAATCGCTGCCTGGACCATCAGCGAAAGGGCCGCCGGCTTGCGCCTTTCATCGAAGAGCTTTTCGATGCTGTCAGTGCGCCTGCGGAAAGCGTACTGAATCGGATCTTACGCGATGAGGAGGCTGGAGACGTTCAGCGGATTGTCGCGAAGCTTCCGCCGGAACAAAGGATCGTGGTGATTTTGCGTTACACCGAGGGGCTGTCGTACGAGGATATTGCCCGGATTTTGGGCTGTTCGGCCGGTACGGTGGCGTCGCGGTTGAATCGGGCGCATAAGGCGCTGGAGCGGAAGTTGGGGCATTTACGTGGAGTGTCGGGATGAATCTGAATCTTGAGCAAGTGCTGTCCCGGGAACTTCGGCCGGTTGCTGCTCCCCGAGAGCTGTGGGATCGGGTGCAACTCGGCCAGGACGTCCCTGGTCCGATCCGTGCGCGGTATCTCGGGTGGGCCCTCGCGGGGTTGGCTGCTGTTTTGATGGTTGGGATCATTTGGAACTTCCGGACCGTACCAGTGGTGGCCGCTGAGACGGATTCGCCTCAATTCCGGTCTAGGGAGGCGACAGAGATACGAGGGTGGGTGAAGGCGAATGCTGGGTTTGACGTGCCGCTGCGGCCGGGTTCCGTGCAGTTGATTGGCGCGAGTGTTAGGAACGGGTCGGCGGAAGTTGTTTGCAGGGTTGGAGATCGGCCGGCGAGGCTGGTGGTGTCGAAGTCGCGGCCGGGACCGTTCGATGGAGCGAGGCACCATGTTTTGAGCAGCAGTTGGTTTCGGGGTGGTCGAGCATTGTCGTGGATCATGCGCGGGCAGCTCTATACGTTGGCTTGCGCTACCCCGGAAGACTTGAAGGCCGCCTGTTTTCTTTGTCATGGTGGGTGAGAGCTTGGGGAATGCTCCAGGTTGCCCCAGTGGCGGACTGGGTGATATGCCCCCCGGAACGAGAGGTAAATCCAGTGTGCTTTCAAAGAGATAGAGTTACAAATACGGGATGGCGTCGTCGGTTGGCCTCCGGATTGCTAAATTGCTAGCGTCGAAGCGGCGCTATACTGGAGATTCTGGGAGCAAACATGAATACGTATGTGAAGTTCGGGTCCTTGGCAGCAGTGATCATTGGCGTTCTCGCGTGGCTGGCGATGGGCGGCATCAATGACACGAAGACATATTACACGACGATCAGCGAGCTGGACCATTTGGGCAATCAAGCCCACGTCAAACGGCTGCGTGTGGATGGCTATGTTGTGCCGGGCTCGATCATACGTAACGGCGCGGCTGTTTCATTCGTAATGCACCAGGACCCCGCCAAGCGCGACCAGGACCCCACGATCCTGAAGGTTGTGTACAGCGGCATCGATCCGCTGCCCGACACATTCAAGGACGATGCACAAACGATCGCGGATGGAAAGCTCGGAGCGGACGGCGTGTTCCAGGCCAATCGGATTCAGGCCAAGTGCGCGTCGAAGTACGAAGCCAAGCCACAGTTGAAAAAAGATCAAGCCAGCATGTAGCGCGGCGGTCGCAGGCGAGCCGCCCATAATTTAGAGGACTAAACTCAATGGAAAATATAGGCGCTCTCGCCATACTGCTCGCATTCTGCCTCTCGGTCTACGCCGTCGCCAGTTCGGTGATCGGCAAGCTCCGGAAGAATCTTTTCTTGGTGGTAAGCGCGGAACGAGCGGTTTACTCCGTTTGGTTTCTGCTGAGCATTGCCTCGGGCCTACTCATCTATTCCCTCCTCACAGGCGACTTCCGCATGGGATATGTCGCCGCGCACACCGATCAGTCGATGTCCAAGATCTACAAGTTCACTGCCTGGTGGGGCGGGCAGGAGGGCTCTCTGTTGCTGTGGGCTTGGATTCTATCGACCTATTCGGCGATCGTGGTGTTTACCAACCGGCGGAAGCACCGGGACATGATGCCCTGGGTCACAGCCGTCTTGATGGCCACTGAGACGTTTTTCCTTATCCTGATCTCATTTGTGCTGAGCCCGTTCTCGATTTTGCAGGCCGGTCGCGGCAACATCGTCGAGGGCATGGGTCGCGGGCTGAATCCGCTGCTGCAGTATTGGACGATGGTGATCCATCCGCCGATGCTGTACCTCGGTTACGTGGGATTCACGGTGCCGTTTGCATTCGCGATTGGATCGCTGATTACGAAACAGCCCGGCGATAGCTGGATTCACACTACTCGGCGTTGGACGATTGTCACCTGGTTGTTCCAGAGTACGGGAATTTTGCTCGGACAAGGTTGGGCGTATGCGGTGTTGGGATGGGGTGGATACTGGGCCTGGGATCCAGTAGAGAATGCGTCCCTGCTGCCCTGGATCACTGCGACGGCGTTCCTGCATTCAGTGATGATGCAGGAGAAGAAGGGCATGATGAAGGTCTGGAATATGGTGCTGATCTCAGCGACCTTCTTCCTGTGTATCTTCGGAACGTTTCTGACGCGGTCGGGTGTCGTGAGTTCGGTGCATGCGTTCGCGCAGTCGCCGATTGGAAAATACTTTGTCATCTTCTTGGCTTTGGGAATCGCGGCGACGCTTTTCTTGATTCTCGATCGCTTGAGTTATCTAAAGAGCGAGGCGCGGCTCGAGAGCGTTGTATCGCGTGAGTCGAGCTTCCTGTTCAACAATCTGATCCTGCTGGCGAGCTGTTTTGCGGTGCTGTGGGGCACGATGTTTCCGGTGATTTCGGAAGCTGTGACCGGCGAAAAGATCAGCGTGGATGCGCCGTTCTTCAATCGCATCAATGTTCCGATTGGGCTCGGCCTGCTGGTACTGACGGGGATTGGTCCGCTGATCGCGTGGCGGCGAAGTTCGATCGAGAGTTTGCGGCGTTCCTTCTTCTGGCCGTCGATTGCCGGGCTGGTGGTGATGGTGGGATTGGGAATTGCAGGTGCGTACGAACATCCCTATGCTCTGGTGTCCTTCGGCCTTTGCGCGTTTGTCGCGACCACGATTCTGATGGAGTTCTGGAAGGGCGCGTCGGCGATCCGCGCGAAGAACGAGATGGGCATGATCTCGTCGGTGATCGAGCTGACGTTCCGCAACACGCGACGCTACGGCGGCTACATGGTGCACATGGGTATCGTGTTCATGTTTATCGGATACACGGGCGCTGCGTTTAATAAGGACGTGACCAAGGAAGTGGTGCCGGGAACCACGTTCGAATTGGGGCATTACACCCTAAAAGTGCAGGACATGCTCAAGGGCGAGAATGCCAATTATGTCTGGCAAAAGCTGAAGGTGGAAGTGTCGCGCGGCTCGACCTCGCTTGGAATCATGGAGCCTGAGCGGCGCTTGTACAAAGCGAGCCAGCAGCCGACTTCTGAAGTTTCGATTCGGCGGAGACTCAACGAAGATCTTTATCTGAACTACGCGGGCATCTCGAATGATAATCAGCACGCGGTGGTTCAGGCTTATGTATTTCCGCTGGTGACCTGGATCTGGGTTGGCTTCTGGGTGCTGGCGATGGGAACGTTCGTCTGCCTGGTGCCAAGCAAGGTTCGGCTCTCCTACGCACGGACGCAAGTGATCGGGGTGGCGCAAAAACATGCGACGGTTCAGAAATAGTCTGCTGGTTTTGAGCTTCCTCACGGCTGCGTGTTTCGCGCAGAACGCGGAGGATCTGGAGAGTCCCGCAGTCAATCGAGTGGCAGAGAAATTGCTTTGTCCATGTGGGTGCAAGATGAACATGGCCTGCCGCATGGATCCGTATCCTTGTAAAACCTGCTGGGAAAATAAGAAGAAGATTTTCAAGCTGCAGTCGGTTGGTTATTCCGATCAGCAGATCCTCGATAAGTTTGCCCAGGAACAAGGCAAGGATGTCGTCGCGGTGCATCCCGGCGTGCTGGGATCGATTTCGATGTACGCAGCCGCCTTTGTTGGACTCATTCTCGTGGTGTGGGTGATACGCAGGTACAGCCGTAAAGGCGTGACTGCCGGTGGCGTTCCGGCGGACGATGCCGAGCTAAACCGGTATCACGACCAAATCGAGAAAGAAACGGAAAAGCTCGACTGATGGCCCTCACCGTCGCCGTTCTCCTCGCCATTGGCACGATCGTATTCACGCTGCTGGTTCGCAGACAGGATCTACCGGAGGCACCGGCGGTTTCGCCGACAGCTCACCTCGATGAACGAAAGGCGCAGATCTATGAGAACCTGCGCGACCTGCAGTTCGAGTTTCGGGTGGGGAAGCTTTCGGATGCTGATTACCAGAAAACCAAAGTCGATCTGCAGCGGGAACTGGCGAAGGTGATGGCGGAGATCGATGGGCTGCAGCCGGCCGCGAAGGCGAAAGGCTCTGCGGTGGCGGTGGCGGAGCCAGTCGTGGCGGTGTCGAACAAGTGTCCGCATTGCGGCGCGAAGTTCGCTCAGGCGCTGAAGTTTTGTGGCGAGTGCGGAAAGGCGATGGCGTCATGAAAAGGAATGGGCCACGGATGAACACGGATAAACACGGATTTGGGTTTCGATCTGTGTTCATCCGTGTTTATCCGTGGCTATTGTGTCTTCCGGCGTTGGCGGCGATTGACGGAACGGTGATTGATGGTACTACCGGCAAGCCGGCGCCGAACGCGATTGTTTCGTTGGTGCAGCCGGGGCAGGGTGGTATGAAGACGATCGCCTCGACAAAGACGGATGCGCAGGGCGTTTTCAAGTTTGACAAGAGCGTTGACGGACCTACGTTGTTACAGACGCTTTTCGGCGGGGCGCTTTATAACAAGATGATTATGCCGGGAGCGCCGGCTAGTGGATTGCAGGTTGAGGTTTTTGATTCCACCAATAAGCCGGTTGCGAAAGTATCGCAGCACTTCATCGTGCTGCAGCCGAGTGAGACCGAGATGGCTGTGAGTGAAGGCATCCTTTATCAGGGCGATCCAAAGCTGACTTATAACGATGCTGCGAACGGTAGTTTCCGGTTTTATCTTCCGCCTGAGGCGAATGGAAAGGTCAGCGTGACTATCAATGCTCCAGGGGGCATGCCGATCTCTCGGCCGGCGGAGAAGACGAATCAGGCCAACGTCTATAAGGTCACGTATCCGATCAAGCCCGGTGAGACGCGATTCGATTTGAACTATACGGTTCCGGTTGCGAATCCCTTGGCGTTCTCAGGCAAGATTCTGCATGACGAAGGCGAGGCCGATCTGGTGATTCCCAATGGCGTCACGGTTCAGGGCGACAATCTGGATTTGGCTGGGCAGGAGCCGAAGACGCAGGCGAACATTTATCGCATCAAGGGCAAGAGCTACAAAGTAACTGTCGCGGGAACCGGGTCGCTTACGCAGCCGGAAGCTTCTTCTGGCGCCGGCGAGCAGCCGGACGACAATGGCGCGCCGAGCATCGAGGAAGTGAAGCCGCGCATTTATGATCAGTTGTATCTGATCCTGGGGATGTCGTTCGCGATTTTGGGGATCGGGTCGTTTCTGCTTTCCCGCAATACTGTCGCAAGGAAAGGTTAGCCACGGATGAACGCGGATAAACGCGGATGTCCGCGGCCTCCGGCCGAATGACTGCGGTCGCCATAGAGGGCGTCTGGAAGTTTTACGGTGACTATCCTGCTCTTAAAGACATCAGCTTTAACGTTGATGGCGGAGCTTGCCTGGCGCTGCTCGGCCGCAACGGCGCAGGAAAGACAACGCTGCTGCGGATTCTCGCGGGTTTATCCAAAACTGCCAAGGGAAGCATTACGATTCTCGGCGCGGATGCGCGAGCTGAGAAAACCCGCCAGAAAATCGGCGTCCTCGGCCACGGCATCGGAGTCTACGAAGAACTTTCCGCTTTCGAA
>Ga0335082_10009202_pt1 | contig 10742 bp, 10 predicted proteins | sample Lox_Sample_41_FD_206718 | JGI IMG/M metagenome (GOLD analysis project Ga0335082, IMG submission 206718) | Soil microbial communities from Loxahatchee National Wildlife Refuge, Florida, United States - Lox_Sample_4.1 | ecosystem: Environmental > Terrestrial > Soil > Wetlands | place: USA...
TGGCGCTGGCGAGCGTGGGCGCGGTGATCGCCGTGGTGATCGCCTACGGCATCAACCGCTCATTGCAACGAGACCTCGCCTACGAATGGCTGGAGAGCCTGAGAGAGCAGGAGCCGAAGCGGCCGCGCGATGACGAGGTTGCGCGCATGGCGAATGAAGAGAAGTATCCCTGCGGCGTACCGTGAGGGATGCTAGCCACCGGAAGCGCATCACAACCGCATAGGCGATCGCCGATGGGATTTGTTGACCTAGGTCAAGGAAGGCTGACGTCATTTCGCTATAGTCAACAAGAATCCGTCGCGGCTTTCCGAAGCTCAGCGGAACGCTCCACCAAAGCTGAGGAGGCGCTGAGCTAAGGCCGGTGGGCCGTGCTGAAATTGCTGCAGACCGAGTAGGAGGCCGCTCGCAAGGATGCGGAGGAAGCCCGCGTGGCCACCTGTCGAGCTGGCGCTGCGGCCGACGCTGCAAAGGCCGCCCGACACGATCGGGATGCGCAGATAGCCAAGCCGGGCCCGAGCGCCCGCAAGAACTGACGATCCCTGCGCTTCGGCGCACGCTCATGGAGGACAGCGATGCAGACAAACATGCTTGGGTATCTTGGGCGCAACTGGGGATGGATCTCTTTGCGGGGAGCGGTTGCCGTGCTGTTCGGCGTGCTCGCCATCGCATGGCCCGACATTACGCTCACGGCACTGGTCCTCGTGTGGGGCGCATATGCCTTGGCCGACGGCATCCTGGCGCTGATTGCTGCCTGGCAGGTGCGCGATCTGGGCAGGCCGCTCTGGGCGCTGGTCGTGGTCGGGTTGCTCGGCGTCGCCGCGGGCGTGGCGAGTTTCCTTTGGCCGCAGATCACGGGGCTAGCGCTGCTCATGGTCATCGCCGTCTGGGCGCTGCTCATGGGGGTGTTCCAGATCATCGCCGCGATCCGGCTTCGCAAGGCGATCGAGGGTGAATGGCTCCTGTTACTTTCGGGTGTGGTGTCGATGGTCTTTGGCGTGCTGATGATCATCAACCCCCGCGCCGGCGCACAGGCGATGTTGTGGGTGATCGGTGCCTATGCCATCGTGTTCGGCGTGCTGCTGATCGTTCTCGGTTTCCGCGTGAGATCGTACGCGCCTGGGAAGGCGGCAGCAGCGTAGCCCCTGATCAGTGCGCAAGCCGCAGCGCGCATCGGCGTGGCCGTGGAATTCTGCGAATTCCGCGAGGTGCGGCACCGGGCGCCTTCTTCCTTTCCGGCATGCGACTGAGGTAACTTGACTAGCGAGCAGTGACCACTTGATCAAGAGGAGACTCTCATGAGCACATTCGTTGTCGTCGCTTTCCCAGACGAGAAGAAGGCCTACGAAGGCGTACGCGCCATCAAGCAGCTGCATGACGAGGGCAGTGTCACGCTCTACAGCCACGCCGTCCTCCAGCGCAACGCCGACGGGAAAATCGCGGTCAAGGAGGGGCAGCCCGAGTGGCTAGTGGGAACTGGTACGGGCGCGCTGGTGGGCGGTCTCACGGGCCTGTTTGCCGGCGGCGCGGTGGGGGCAGCCATAGGGCTTAGCGCCGGGACCGCGCTTGGAGCATTCGGCGACCTCTTCAACCTCGGGGTGAGCGGCGATTTCCTCGATGCGATCTCCAAGGAACTCGCGCCCGGGAAAACGGCGGTCGTCGCCGAAATCTCCGAGGAGTGGGTGACCCCGCTCGACGCCCGGATGGAAGCGATCGGCGGCACGGTAATGCGCGAGGTGCGCGACGACTTCATCGACGACCAGATCCAGAAGCGAATCGACAAGCGCAAGGCGGAGCTCGCGCAACGCAGAGCCGAACTGACCGCCGCGCACGCCGAAAAGTCCGAGGCGATCAAGCAGAAAGTGAGCAAGGCGGAGCAGAAGCTGCGTGCCGCTGCGGACCAGGCCGGCGAGCGCATGAAGCGCTATGCCGAGGAGACCGACGCGAAGATCCAAGCGTTGCAGGATCAGGCGAAGAAGGCGAGCACCGATGCCAAATCGCGGATCGATGCCCGAATCGCGGAGACCCGTGCGGACCAGAAACAGCGCCTCGCCAAGCTCGAGCAGGCACGGAAGCTGGCGCAGGAGGCGCTCAGGCCATAGCGCCGGCAGAGGCTCTGTCAACGGGAGAGATTCATGAACCAGTTCATCGTGGTGGTCTTTCCGAACGAGAGCAAGGCCGATGAGGGCTGGCGTGTCCTGAAGGAGCTGCATGCCGAAGGCGGTCTGACCGTCTACAGCAGTGGCGTGATCCAGCGCAACGCCGCCGGCATCACGCTGAGGGGAGCGCAGATCGAAGAGCCGCTCGGAACGGCCGGCGGGGCCTTGGTGGGCGTGCTCGCGGGGCTCGCCGGCGGGCCGGTCGCAGGCGTGGCCGGGGCAGTGGGCGGCACGTTCGTCGGGGCGCTTCGCGATCTCTTCGACATGGGGGTCGGCGAGGCGTTCTTGCAATCGGTAATGCGCGAGCTCGCGCCGGGTAAGAGCGCGGTCGTCGCCGAGGTGGAAGAGGAATGGGTCAGTCCGCTGGACGCCCGCATGGAATCCATCGGCGGTAGCGTGACGCGCGAGTGGCGCTACGATTTCGTCGACGACCAGGTCCAGAAGCAAGTCGACAAGCGCAAGGCGGAGCTCGGGCAGCGCAGGGCCGAGCGCGCCGCCGCGCGCGCGGACAAGATCGAAGCGATGAAGGAGGCAGTGAGCAAGGCGGAGCAGAAACTGCGTGCTGCTGCGGACGACGCCGGCGAGCGCATGAAGCGCTATCGCGAGGAGACCGAGGCGAGGGTCCAAGCGCTGCAGGACCAGGCGAAGAAGGCGAGCGCCGATGCCAAATCGCGGATCGATGCGCGGATCGCCGAGATCCGCGCGGACCAGAAACAGCGCCTCGCCAAGCTCGAGCAGGCGCGGAAGCTGGCGCAGGAGGCGCTCCGGCCGTAGCCGCGGCGCTGGAGGCCGCCCGGCTCCCGCTGATCGCGGCGCACCGCTGCTCGATCCACAAGCCGCGGCGAGAGGAGCATGATCCCCCTGAGCGACGAGAACGCTACGCTCCGCGCCGTGGTGGTCACGATCACGTTGCCGCTCGTGAGCGGCGGGGTGTGGGTCTTCGCGCAGGGCGCAGGGTTTGAGCCGGGGATGCTCGCGGCCAGTGTGTGCAATCGCGGCCTCGTCCCCGGCGAGATCACCGGCACCGCTGCGGCGAGCACGGCAGTGGCAATCGGCGAGGGGATGAGTTGCGTCGTCGATTCCGATCGGATCAACGATCTCACCCCACTTACCTCGATGTTCCTGCACGGGAGCTGGGCCCACGTCCTCGGCAGCGGATTGTTCCTCTGGGTGTTCGGGACCAACGTCGAGGACAGCATGGGACGCCTGCGCTCCCTCGGCTGGCTGGCGCGCAGGAGACGGTCTCCTCCGTGCCTGCCGTCATGGCGCAGATCGGCGGATTCCTCGCCGGAGCCCTTCTCGTGAAGCTCTTTGAGAACCAGCGCCTGGTGGACGAGCGGACGCGCCGATCCGGACGCTTGTCCGCTGGTGGCGTGTAGCATATGGCTCCTGGCCCGCTCCGGCTCTGTTCGGATTGGGAGTAGGCCGTTACGAACCGAGTCTGCGGAAATTCAGAACCCGGTGCGCCGCCGGTCTTGTGCTCCGGCTGCAGCCGCACGAACAGAGGAGGGTATCCGCGATGCGGCGCTTCTTGATTGTCTTAGGAGTCGTGTTCCTCGCTGCGGGGTTGCTGTGGCCATGGCTGGCCAAGCTCGGCCTCGGCCGCTTGCCCGGCGACATTCGTATCGAGCGCGACGGCTTTTTCTTCTACTTCCCCTTGGCCACGTCGATCGTCATCTCCATCGTTCTGAGCATCATCGTCTGGCTGCTGCGCAAATAACCTCCGTTTCAACTTCTCACTCCCGACGGCTCATCGATCCCGTGCAGAACTCTGCGACGTGGTGCTCGCAAGCCGGGAATGTTTCCGTCGCAACGACGCTTATCAGCGCTGGGACGGATACCTGGAAACGGCGCTGGTAGGATGCGAACGCAATCCCAACAGCGCGCAGCTTTCGGCTCAACGAAGGGGGTGCAGCGGCTTCGCGATCGGTGCAGAGGTTCCCGCGCTCGCGCTGCAGAGCTGCCCGCTGCCACCGACCGACGAGAACCAAGCGCAATATCGCCTCGTGGGAGGAATCGACGATTTCCAGCGCTGCTCGGTTTGATTCGGACGAAGTACCTGCGATCAGGGTGACATCAGTGGCGCAAAATTCTTGTGAACAGCCTCTCGCCATGGCCGTCAATGAATCATCTCGGGACAATTAACCGACTCCAGCGCGGCGTGCGGGAATGGGACCGGCTGCTGGAGGTGCTGTCGCGCGGCCTGAATGACATGCTGGCGCGAATGCGCACCGGAACATTCAGCGTGTATCTGGATCACCGGCGTCGAGATCCCGTCGTCAACCGACTCGTCCTTGGCTTATCGACATCGTCACTGTTCCTTGGGCCCTCGCTGCTGTGGAGCCTAGACGCGCCACCGCTTGTCCAAGGCGTATCGCTGTTCGGAGCGATCGGGTACGCCCTCTCGCTTCTGCTTGGCATCAAGCTCTTCCGCATCATCCGCCGCTTAGCGCACTCGGCGTCCGACGAAAGACGATCTGCCCCAGGAGTGCACGCGAAGCAAACCGGGAAGCGGCGCGGCTTTGACTCCGTTAGGATGCGGCTTGGGCTGGCCGGCCGGCGCGCACTGAGTCGCCATTGATCCGCATCGCACATGTTTCGGACTTGCACGTCCTCTCGCGGACAAGCGCTGAGTGGCGCCGGATCATTTTCAACAAGCGCCTCACGGGTACGGTAAATCTTGTCCTGAAGCGCGGGCGCGTGCATCGCCGCGACTACTTGTTAGCGGTGCTCTCGGCCGCGGCGCAGAACGCGGACCAGCTCGTCGTCACGGGGGACATCACCAATCTCTCGCTCGAACACGAATACGGAGAAGCACGCGCGCTGCTAGACCAAGCCGCCCAGCGGACGGAAGTGACGGTGGTACCGGGCAACCACGACATCTACCTGCCATCGACCCAGCGTCATCGACGCTTTCCTCACCACTTCGAGCGGTTTCTACAAAGCGATCTTCCGCAGCTTGCTCAGGATCTACCCGCGGGTCGCTTTCCCTGCGTCAAGCTGCGCGGGCCGGTGGCGATCATCGCGCTCTCCAGCGCTGTGCCGCGGCCGCCCTTCATCTCCGCCGGCTACATCGGTCCCGCGCAGCTCGAAGCGCTGGGATCCGTGCTCACGCATCCTGAAGTACGCCAGCGTACGCCGATCGTGCTTATCCATCATCCGCCCGTCGACCAGCGGCCACGTATCGTGCGGCTGCGCGATGGCCTAGTGGACGCTGGGGCCCTGCGCGGCGTGCTCGCGTCGCTGAACCGCGCGGTCGTGCTCTTTGGGCACGTGCACTACCGTTCACGTTGCACGCTCGCGACGCCATTGGGGAAGCTCGATGTGGTGAGCGCTAGTGGAGCCGCTCTCGATCATCCCGACGGGTCGGTTCGCGCAGGGTTCAACCTGTACGAGATCGACTGCAACGGCGGCCTGGCATCTGTCTGGGCACACGTGGTTGACCCCCAGACCGGAGGCCTGCAGCTCGCGGCCATCGCCGAGACGCCCGGGTGCGGGTGAGGAAGTCGTACGTCGAGTTGCCTGGTGACGACTGCGCGAACGAGATGAACTACCAGCGCATCCTGGTGCTTACCGATCTTGGCGTCGATGCACAGGCGACGTTCGGTGCGGTCCGGCGCTTCGCCCCTTCGGCCGCGCAGATGATCGTCATCGCGCAACAGCCTGCGCGCTACTTTGCCTGGCTGACGACAGCGCTCGAGGTCGACGACGCGGCCGATCGCGCGCTGGAAGAACTGCGCGAGACCGCCAGCCATGCGACGCCCGCGACCGACGTGGTGCTTGCCTCCGATCTGACCGTGGAAGCACTGGCCGACGCAGTGGCGGCTTCTGCAATCGATCTCGTAGTCGTCGCCTCTTCAACAAATCGCGCGCTGCCGGTCGTTGCGGAGCTGCGCAAGCGCAATCCGGTGCCGGTGCTGTGCATTCGGTCGCCCCTCCAGACGTCGCCTGTGCAGGGCGGCTCTTGCTTGTTGTGCGTGGGCTTCAGTGTGCACGGTCGCCGAGCGGTTGCGAGGTTTCTCCGGGATCAGGCAGGCTCCGGGGATCGAGCCGTGCTGCTCTCGTCTGGACCGCTATCGCCCGAAGATCTGCTCGAGCTGCGTGACGTATCCGGCATCGCTCCGGAGGTGCGTCTGATCGCTGGGCACCAGCGGCTGGAACAACTGCTCGGAGCGCAGCCCCTACACGGGATCGATCTCGTGGTACTGCCGCGCTTTCCGCCAACCGTCCTCCTCGGCATTCTAGCGGGGCCCCCGGTGCTGATCCTTCCTCCGCTTCGGGAGGCACGGCGCGAATGGGAACGAGCGATCGATCTGCCGGATCTGGTCGATGACGGTGCGGCGATTCGCCCACGACTCGAGTACGCGGTGAGCGTGGGGCGCCGCACGCCCATTGCAGACCAGGAACTAGCGTTCGTGCGCGAGGGAAAGCTGGTAGCCCGCGCAACATCGAGCCGCGGAGAGGTGGAACTGCCTTCCGGCATCGGTGACTCCTTAGGTGTGTTTCGCACCTATGGAAAGGAGGCCGCGGATCCCCTGTCGTCGGTAGAGGTGCGGATCGCCGTCCTTCGTGCGGAGTGCGAGCCGCTTCTGCTGTTTGACGCCGAAATCGAGGAGCACGAGTTAACGCTGCTTCGCGGCGTGACATGGGCCAATCCAGTGGCTGTACGCATGCGTTCGATGCGGAGTTGCGCGTCGCTGCGCGCGTCGCTGCGCGCCGCCGGCCTGCCGCCCTACGTGATCGACGCTAGTGCCGTGCTCGGCGAGGGAGACGCGCCCGACGTCCATCCACTGTTGGACGCCGTACGACTCGCACGCGTGGCGACGCGCATGCGAGCCGATGGATTCCCCGTTAGTGCGATCGTCTATCGGCAACCGCACGAGCCCGCCACTCAGGGCTTCGCCGCTGTACTCCCAGAGAGGCTCGGGGGGCTCGTGGCAGCACCGCCCGCCACGCGCGGATGCGCCTCGTTCACCGAGCGGTTCGATGCTGCGACGGGAAGCAAAGCTATCCCCGGCAACAGGATCGAGGTCGAGCTGGACAACCCGACGGCTCGAGAGTGGCTGCTCTCCGCAATCCACCGGAGCCGCGACCGCGTGCACCTCCAGGTTTACATGGCCGCCGATGATGACGTCGGCCGGGCGGTGGAGGCGGCGTTAGCAGCGGCGGGAGCGCGTGGCGTGACCGTGCGCGTGCTCGTCGATTCGCTTCACGGGCTGCATCGCTCCTTTGGCTTACGCAATCCGATTCTCGAGCGGCTTTCTTCGCGCCCCCGCGTCGAGCTGCGCGTATCCAAGCCGATCGCCGGCGCGCCCTCGCTGGAGGACCTCAAGCAGCGCGACCATCGCAAGCTCGTCGTCGTGGACGGAGAGGAGGCCCTGCTTGGCGGACGCAACCTATCGCACGAGTACTACACGGGTTTTCAGGAGGTTCCGCTGACGCCCGAGATGCGCTGGCGCATGGTGCCGTGGCTCGACGCCGGCGCACGCGTCGGAGGGCCCGCCGTGGCTGCACTGGAGCGCTCGTTCCTGGAGGCATGGACCGACGCTGGCGGTGGACCGTTCGAGATTCCGGCTCCTGCGCCAGCCGGTCCGAACACCGCGCGCGTGGTGGTGCATCGAGGGCTGCGCGACGCCTACACTCTTGAAGCCTACCTGGCGTTGATCGAAACCGCTCGCTCCCACGTCTATGTCGTGAACGGCTTTCCGCTGCTGCTCGAAATCCAGCAGGCTCTCCTGCGCGCCTTGCGCCGGGGCGTGCGCGTCCGGACACTGTTCGGCAACCTCACGCCGAAGCACGGAGATGAGCCTTTCAAGGGGCCATGGGCAGCGGCGCGCAGCGCGGCGACTTCCTTCGTGCACTCCCGGATGGACGCGCTCGTTGCCGCCGGAGGCGAGTGCTACGAGCTCGTCGTACGCAACCGCCCCAGCTGGGATCGGGAGGTCGGTGACGTGCACCCTCATGTGCATGCGAAGGCGATGAGCGCCGACGGACGCATCTGCGCCGTCGGGAGCGCCAATCTTGACATCACCGCCGGATACTGGGAAAGCGAGCTGCTGCTCGTCATCGAAGACCAAGCGATCACGCAGGGATTAGAGGTGCGCTTCGACGAATGGATTGCCGGCTCCGACCGCATTGACCCGGATGATCCCGACTGGCGACGCCGAGCGCAACAGCGGCAATGGATGCGTTACTGGCCAGGAGTGCTATCGGGCTAGCGCGGCGCTCAATCGTCGAACTCGGTCACACGATCCCGCGGGCGTAAGGCGGCGCCATCGTCTTCAGGGGCGCGCCCGCGGGCGGCGAATTCCGAATCAAGCGGCAACCGGGGTCTGAAACAGACCGCGGCAACGTTGCCGGCGAGCGTGACGATCGAGCGAGGCAGGAGCAGGTGCGGACGCGCCACCGCGCTGCGCGCCCGGCTCCGAGCTAGCTGCATACACCACCAGACGGAATCTGGAAGCATGGAGCGAGTTGTCGAGAAGGACGCAACGGCACAGGATCAGGTGTGACTACGAACCAGGGGGGTCGTAGGCCCGAATCCTGCCGGGCGCGCCAGATTGCGCAAGCACCTAGGGTCCCTTCACGAGGCCCTTTCTTTTTCCAGCGTAGCGATTTCGTAACGGCCGACGCGATCCACCCAGGCGTGAGGCTGCTGGGCTGAGAGATGCACGTTCCGCGGCACCATCTCGTGCGAGGCCGTTATGTCCGAAAATCCGCACGAGCCTCTGAAGCGTCGGGCGAATATCTGGGCAATGCGCTCGAGTTGCCAGTGGCGTTTTGGTGTGTAGACTTTTGTGTGCCTATCCGCACAGCGGGAGGTCCCGTGGCCAGAAATCTTGTTCTGGATCCGGAGCTCATTGAGCGGGCGCTTAAGCTGGGCGGTGAAAAAACCAAGAAGGCGGCGGTCACCCGCGCGTTGGAGGAGTTCATCACCGATCGAAGCCAGAAGCGTCTGGCGGATCTCATGGGAAAGCTGGAATGGGATCGGTCGGTTGACTACAAGGCGGAACGCACGCGCCGGGAATGCCGTTTGTTGATCCCAGCGTCTGGTCGCTTGCGTTCCGGCGCGACCGGCCGGCCGATGCTCGCGAAGTGGGTGCGTTGATGCGCGCCATCAATGAAGGGGAGATCGCCGTAACCACAGGTCTGGTTTTGCAGGGGTTGCTGCAGGGATTTGCCGGCCGGCGCGCTCGCCGGTCGATCAAAGAGCTGTTTACCTCGCTTCCGCTGTTGATGCCGGATCGACAGGATCACATCGACGCTGCCGAGTCGCGAAATCGATGTCGTCGCGCCAGCTCGATCCGTCGAGATCGGCCGCAACGAACCACGTCGTGTCGTCTTGCAGGATCGGATAGACCCCGAAAGTTCGCCGGCCGCAGAGATGCTCGTAGATGATGTCGTCGGAAACGGCAAGCAATGCGCGGTGGGGGCAGTCTGTGCACTTGATCCGTGGCTTCTCGCAGATGCCGGGCAACCACTCATTGCCGCATGCGGGGCTATAGCCGGAGCGCCCAGCCTTCGATTCCCAGCGAAGGGGATAGACATCCTCGCGGCCGCGAAACAACGAACGGAACAGCGCGACTTTGTCGGCTGTGGGAGAGTCGTGACGAACCGAGGCCTCAGCCGCCTGCAGTTGCGTCCTCTCGACGGGGCCCGCGGCGGTGCGCCCAGGTCTCTCTCCGTGAATGATGGCTCGTAGCGCTTCGTTCTCAGCTCGAAGCTTGGCACACTCAGCCTCGAGAGCGGCGATGCGCTTGTCCTGGGTCATCTGGCGATCTCATGCGAGGCATCGGACGATACCCGAGCGCATTCCAGCCAACTGGGCCTTGACCACTGGATGTGCTGAGGAGGGTCTCGCGCGAATTTGCCTGCCAGCCTGCGCCGGGCTCGGGACCCGCTGTCGGGAGCGACGAAACGCGGCCATCACGGCGTCGCGAAGAGTCCCTCTGTCAAAATTCAGATTGCCGCGCGAGAATCCATGGATCCCGGGAATCAGTTCAACACTGCCCTCCGAGACTACAGAGCGCACGCGGCACGCCCCAGCGGGCTTTGCCTCCGCGCTAAGCTCAGTTTCCTGCCTCGCCGGATTGGCAAAGCATGAGCTGACTCACGCGAAAATCTCCCCCACGCTCAACTTTACGCCGGGCGGTGCTTGCGGAGAGACCACATCCGTTAGCACGAACTCGAGTTCTTGGCTGTACCCCGTCGAGGCTGGGGTGCGGAAGACCTCGATGCATTTCGCTTGCACATCGACGATCCAGTACTCGGGAATCCCGTGCTGTGCATACAACGATAGCTTCGCGCCTCAATCGTATTCCACTGTCGTGTCGGATACCTCGATGACGACCAGCACGTCGGCTGCGGTCGGCAGCGACGACGCGTATCGATCTGCTCGGGGCTTTAGCAGCATCAGGTCAGGCTGGGGTTCGGACCTCGGTGCCAGGACCAGTGGATTCCGGGTTGACAGCCGGAACTGGTTGGCCGCCTGTGGCGCTAACAGCCCAACCAAAGTGTCAACCACGGATGCATGTTTGGGCTCGATCGGTGCCATCTCGATCAATTCTCCCTCGATCAACTCCACCC
>Ga0335082_10009203_pt1 | contig 10741 bp, 10 predicted proteins | sample Lox_Sample_41_FD_206718 | JGI IMG/M metagenome (GOLD analysis project Ga0335082, IMG submission 206718) | Soil microbial communities from Loxahatchee National Wildlife Refuge, Florida, United States - Lox_Sample_4.1 | ecosystem: Environmental > Terrestrial > Soil > Wetlands | place: USA...
GTGGTTCGGCGTCCAGGAATGATCCCTGATCGGCGTCCAAGGCGGTCCCCCTTCGCCCCGATGACCATGTCCGAGTTTCGGCGGGTCGATTGAACCACAGTGGGGTCAGTCTTCGGCGCCGATCGGGGATCAAACGCCGCGCCGATTCACGGCCTGTCGAGTATAAGCGATCTGCAGTCAAGCTGCAGAGCCTGAAGCCGGAGCGCAAGATCGAACATCGCGCAGCGAGGCCGGCACCCAGCGAACCTCTCGGGTCAGCGGCTTAAGACCATTGTTGATTTGCCTGTCGTGCGGGAAATTCCGGAGAGTTGCTTCATTCCCGACATGAAGTTGAGAGCGGATTTCGCCGTCGAATGCCCTCTGCGCCGGTGTCGTACCAGACTGCGAACTCCGTCCATCCGTCCCGGAGCGGTGACGGCGGCTGCGATGGCTGCAGGCGGGCCGGATGTGACGGCCTTGTTGGTGTCAACGACGACGCCGGAGACGAGCCCGTGCACGTCGCGCCATTTGAGGGCGGGCGGGGCGTCCAGAAGCCGGCATTCCAGGATATCGGCGACTGCGGCGCGCCTCGCCGGCTGCCGCTTTGGACGGTCCCGATCCGATGCGGGGCACGCCGCGCCATGGCCGGATCGGACCGCCGGCAACCGGTTGGCGGACTTGTGTCATACAACTACAAAGAGTGATTGACGCGAAGCCGTTTAACCTGTTTTTGGCTTATCCCCGCCCCCGCGGCATAATTTCCTCGCCGCTAACACACCGATTCAGAAGCAAGATTCGCGTCCATATACCATTCCGAGTTGTTTCCTTATCCACCCCCCTCAAAGTTGTAGGATAATGTTCCTTCAACGAACCGGTGCATCCGGCAAACGAAGAAGGGGAACAAACATGTCTCATTTGGCGACCGCTGCAGCGTCCATGCCGTGCCCGGTGCTGGCGCACCGGCAGGTGCTTCTGGTGCAGATGGCCGTCGCCGAACTGACCGGCGTCGGACTGACGGAGATTTGCGGCACCGACCGCGGGTCGCCCGGAACTGCCGTGGCGCGGCAGCTTGCGATGTATCTCTGCCATCTCGTCCTCTCCATGAGCCGCAACGAAGTGGGCCGCGCCTTCGGCCGCGACCGCACCACCGTCAGTCATGCGATCCATCGCATCGAGGATTTGCGCGAAGATTCCGAATTCGAGCGCCAGCTGTTGTGGCTCGAAGCCACGTTGCGCCGCGCCGGGAGCAACGCATGACGGCCGATCAGGAAATCCGCCGCGTGCTGCGCCGGCTGGCCGGCGGCGCCCGCCTGATGCGCCTCGGGACGGGCTTCGTTTTCGTCGGCAAGAACGGCCGCCGCGCCAAAGAGACGGTCGATGCCGCCCTCGTCGCGCTGCTGCAGACAAGGGACCTGGTTCGCGAACAGGCGGACGGGCTCGTCCTGGCGCCTGCCGGCGAAAGCTGGCTTAAGCGCGCCGAGGCGTCGCAGGACCCTTACGCCGCACAGCATCGCCTTCTCAACACGCGGCTGACGAAGGATTCGCAAGGCCGCGATTGCTACGTAGTGGTCAATGCCGCGGAGTCGCCGTTGGCGGCGCTGCATTGCCGCGGCCTCGTCAGCGCGGCGCAGTTCGAGGCGGGCGAGAAGCTCCGGCGCGACTGCACGCTGGGGCAGCTGACGCCGCGCATGGGCGTGGACCTGTCGATGCCGGCGGGGCGGCGTTCGGGCGCGGCGCCGCTGAGCGATACGGTGCTCGCCGCCAAGCAGCGTTTCAACCGCGCCCTGCGCGCGGTCGGGCCCGAGCTGTCCGGCGTGCTGTTCGACGTCTGCTGCGATTTGCGCGGGCTGGAGGAAAGCGAGCGCGCGCGGGGCTGGCCGCGGGCCTCCGCCAAGGTGGTGCTGCGCCTGGCGCTCGACCGGCTGGCGGCGCACTACGGCATGCTGCGGCGCGCTTCGTCGCCGATCCGCTCGTGGAGCGCGGAGGATGAATAAGGCGCAACCCGGAAGGCCGCGGTGCGGTCTTCCGGATTGCGAAGTGAAACGGAGGCTAACGGGTCAGCCGCCGAAGAAGGGGCGGCGCGTCCGCATCGCTCGCTTTCAAGTCCTCCTTGGCACGATCGAGACGTTGCAGCAGCGCGCCGCGCAGATCGGCGGCGAACATCAGACCGTCGAGGCAACCGGCGCGATCTTCGCAAGGGGGGACTTTAAAGGTCCGCGCCATCCACTCGGCGGTTTTCGGAGGCACAATGCTGGGCACCGTGGGACGGCCGAAACCCACGTCCGGTTCGCGGGGCATAAGAACCGCGACGACGGCGATCCAGAATGCGGCGCGCAGGATCATGGGGGGCCTTCGTCAAGTGCGCGAGCAGGATACGAGGCCCAGTTTGCCGCAGACTGAAAGGAATGGGTAAAGTTTGATACGACGAGGTTAATTTGCGGTTTGATGGAATCCAGGGAAAACGCGGCCTTTCGCCGATCGTTCTGTCTCAATTCAAGAAAGTCACAAATTCGGGCGAAAATTTAGCCGGCGTTGATTCAAATTCGAGACAACCTCGATCGGACCGGCGGCGGCTTGCCCCGGCGGCGTGACCGCCGGGCGTTCGGCGTCTTGGCGCCGATTTTCAGTCCGCGGCCGGCAGCTCGAGGACGGCGCGGAATCCCTCGCCGGTCCCGCTTTCGAGCACAAGCGCGCCGCCGTGCAGCTCGCACAGCGCCTTGACCAGCGTCAGGCCGAGGCCGCCGCCGGCGGGATGGTCGTGGGTGGCGCGGCCGCCCTGCTCGAAGGGCTCGAGGATGCGCGCCAGGTCTTCGACCGGCACGCCCGGCCCGTTGTCGGCCACGACGATGCGCACGACATCGCCCTTCTTCTCCGTCGACAGCCGTATTTCGCCGCCCGCCTGGGTGTAGGTCACGGCATTGTCGAGAAGCTGGTGGAGCATGGCGGTGAAGGCGTTCTCGTCGGCGTCGATCGTCAGGCCGAGCGGGCAGCCCTCCGCATCGATGCGGATGTTGCGGTGGAAGGCGCGGTCCTCGAAGGTGTCCTTGGCCAGGCACAGGCTGAGGCCGGCATCGATGCTCTGGCGGCGCAGTTCGTAGCGTCCGGCGGAGATCTTGGTCAGGTCGAGGATCTGGTTGATGAGGCGCAGCAGGTTCTTGCCGCCCTGATGGATCAGCATGGCGTATTCGCGCACCTGTTGGGGGGCGGCGCGATCGGCGACGGTGTCGAGCAGGTCCGAAAACCCGATGATGGCGTTGAGCGGCGTCTTGAGCTCGTGGCTCATGGTGCGCAGCAGCGTCGTCTTGGTCGAATCGGCTTCGGCCGCGGTCCGGTCGAGCTTGAGCGAGAGATCGGCGAGATAGGTCGCCTGGCGCATCGTCTCGGCCTTCGAACTGGCGAGCTCGTGCAGCGTGGCGTCGAGGGCGCGGGTCTGCTCGGCCAGGGTCTTTTCCACCCGGCGGTGCTCGGTGACGTCGGTCAGCACCACCACGCGCCCGCCGTCGCCGGTGGCGCGGTCGCGCAACAGATAGGCGGTGCCGGATTTGGTCTCCACCGTCATCGCGCCCGCCGGAACGCGATGGGCTTCGAGCCGCCGCTCCAGCCATTCGGCGCCGTTTCCGGCGGCAACGCCGTTGTGCATCAGCCGGTGCGCGACTTCGGCGAAGCGGCAGCCGATCAGCTCGTCGGGGGACTTGGCGGCGTTGATCGCGGCATATTCGTCGTTGCACAGGATGAGCTGGTCGTTGCGGTCGTAGAAGGCGAAGGCGTCGGCCGAGAGCGCGATGGCGGTCTCCAGCCGGTGCAGGTTGTTGCGCGCCTTGGTGACGTCGGTCCACAACGCGATCCAGGCCATCGAAGCGGTGCGTCGCGCCTTGATCTCGATGATGCGTCCGTCGGCGAGCAAGACGTCGCGCGGCGCGAATTGACCGCTGAACAACTGGGCGCGCCGGTTGGCGACGTAGCGCTCCACGTCCCTGACCACCTCGGCGTCGACGGTGTCGCCGCCGGCGATCTCCATGCGGATCAGTTCCTCGTAGCGCCGGCCGATCAGCTCGGCGCGCGGCGGCAGGGCGCGGAACAGGTGATCGAAATGCTCGTTGGCGAAGACCAGCCGCTCGTCCGCGTCGAACAGGGTGATGGCCACGCGCAGGCAGTGCAGGCCTTCCAGCACCGCCGGCATCGCCGCCAGATCGAACGACTCGGTGGAGAGCTCCTGCGCCGGCTTCATGAACCGATACGTCTTTGTGCGTAGCGCAGAATTTGGCGGATCGAATTTAAGAAATGTTACGCGATCGGGCCGAATCGCCCCACCATCATTAATCGAAGGTAAATCGCGGCGTTGCCAAATGTTGCGAATTAACGAACGAATCCGCGGCGCATTCAAACTTCGTTAAGCAAAGGCGGACGACGATCTGAAGCACGATCCGTCGGGAACAGGTTGCGGGGCAGTGGATACACACAGGAAAAGCGGGTCGGCGGAATACCGGCAAAGGCGCCGGTTCGCCGCCGTGCAAGGCGCCAAGGCGGCGCTCGGCGCCGTTCTTTCCGCAACGTTCGTGGCCGTGGTGGGCCGCCCCGATGCCGCCGAGACCGTCGCCATCGCCGGGCTCCTGGCTCCCGCGCCGCTGGCGCTCCTCGCCTTGGCGCCCGTTCCGCTCACCTGGCTGGAGCAGGCGGCGCTGGCGATCCTGGCGGTGCTGATCGGATATCTCGCGGCGCTCACCGGCGGCGTCGTCTCGCCGCTCATCGTGTGGTTCGCGCTAGTGCCGGCCGAAGCGGCGCTGGCGGGCGGCCGGCCGGCGGTGCTGCGCGCGGCGGCGGCGGCCGCCCTGGCGCTGTTCGCGCTGGCGGCGATCGAGGCGGCGGGGGCGCTGCCCGCATCCCGCCTGGTGGCGCCGGGCTGGCCGTTCTATGCCGTATCGGTGCTGCTGGCGATCGTCCAGGCGGCGCTGGTGGCGGCCGCGGCGCAGGATCGCCAGCGCGCCGCCGACGAAGCCGCAGCCGAAGGCGCGGCGATGTACCGTTTCCTCGCCGACAACGCGGTAGACCTCATCACCCGCCACACCTCCGACGGGCGCATCCGTTTCGCCAGCCCCGCCGCGCAGACCCTGCTCGGCGTGGCGCCGGAAGGTTTGATCGGGCTGGCGCCCGCGGCGCTCGTCCATCCCGACGATCTCAAGACCGTCCAGGCGGCGTTCATGGACGTGAGCTATTTCGCCCGCCCCGCCACCGCGGAAGTGCGGCTCAAGCGCGCCGGCGGCGGCCATGTGTGGGCCGAGATCCGCTGCCGCCCGGTGCAGCGGGGAGACGGCGAATCCGACATCGTGGCGGTGACGCGCGACATCACCGAACGCAAGGCCTACGAGCGCCAGCTGATCGAGGCGCGCGATCTGTCCGAACAGGCCAACCGCGCCAAGAGCCGCTTCCTCGCCAATATGAGCCACGAGCTGCGCACGCCCTTGAACGCCATCATCGGCTTCTCGGAAGTGATGGCGCACGAGATGTTCGGGGCGCTCGGCGGGCCGCGCTATCTCGAATATTCGCGGTTGATCCACGAATCCGGCAACCATCTGCTCGAGCTCATCAACGGCATCCTCGACATGTCGAAGATCGAGGCCGGCAAGTTCGAGCTGTCCGAGGAGGTGTTCGATCTCGCCGAGGTGGCCGAGGCGTCGGTGCGTTTCGTCAAGCTGGCGGCCGAGCGGGCGGGCGTGGCGCTCAAGCTGGCGATCACGCCCAAGGCGCAGCGCATCTTTGCCGACAAGCGGGCGGTGAAGCAGATCCTGGTCAATCTGTTGTCCAACGGCGTCAAGTTCACGCCGCGCGGCGGCGAGGTGCGGATCCGGGCCGGGCTCGATGCCCGCGGCGTCGAGCTGGCGGTGTCGGATACCGGCGTCGGCATCTCCGAAAAGGACCTGGTCCGTCTCGGCAAGCCGTTCGAACAGGTCGAAGGCGAGCATGTGCGCGCCAAGGAAGGCACCGGGCTCGGCCTGTCGCTGGTCAAGGCGCTGGCGGCGATGCACGGCGGCGACGCGACGATCGAATCGACGCTCGGCGAAGGCACCACGGTGCGCGTGCGCCTGCCCTATGCGGCGGTGGGCGACAACGGCGAACGCGCGACGGCGAGCCAATCCAAGATCGTCCCGCTGCGCGGCGCGGCCTGAACGGCGAGTAGTGAGTAGAGAGTGGCCACTAGGGATTGACGGCCACGCATTGGCCCGGCACGCCTTCTTCGCTATTCGCTATTCGCTATTCGCTATTCGCTGCCGCTTGGCCGCCGCCAGCACTCCCCCGCCCACGAAGAGCGCGATCATCGATCCCATCATGATGCCCAACCGCGCCAGATCGCCGGGCCCGTGATCGCCGTCGAAGGCGAGCGCCGCCACGAACAGGCTCATGGTGAAGCCGATGCCGCACAGGCAAGCGACGCCGAAGAACTGGGCGGCGGTCGCGTTGGTCGGGTAGCGCGCCAGGCGCAGCGCCACGACGATGACGGAGGCCGCGATCACGCCGACCGGCTTGCCGAGCACCAGGCCCGCCGCGATGCCCACGGGCACGTAGGACCAGACGTTCTCGATCGTCGCCTGGTTGAGCGGCACGCCCGCGGCGGCGAGCGCGAAGACCGGCAACACGACATAGTCGGAAAACCAGCGCAGCGCTTTCTGCAGCTGGGTGCTCTGCTTCACCGGCACGGTGAAGGCGGCGGCCACCCCGGCCACCGAGGTGTTGATCCCCGACTTCAGCGCGAAGGCCCACACCAGCACGGCGAACGGCAGAAACAGCCAGGCCGGCGCCCGCGCCTGTCCCAGGAGCAGCATGACGACGAGCATCGCGCCGACGCCGATCAGCGGCACCAACGCGATGGGCGCGTTGACGGAATAGAGGATGGCGATCAGCACCACCGCGCCCAGATCGTCGACGATGGCGAGCGTCAGAAGGAAGATGCGCAGCGAACCCGGCAGCCCGCGGCCCACCACGGCGAGCGCGGCGGTGGCGAACGCGATGTCGGTGGCCACCGGCACCGGCCAGCCGCGCGGATCGCCGTGCCGGTGGAGCGCCAGCAGGCCTTCATGGCTGTTGAGGACGTAATAGATGACCGCCGGTGCGATCATGCCGCCCAGCGCCGCCGCGATCGGCAACAGCGCCGCGCGCCGGTCCGCCAGCTCGCCCGCAACGAATTCGTTCTTGAGTTCGAGGCCGACGACGAAGAAGAAAATCGTCATCAGCCCTTCCTTGATCCAGTCCTGCCGCGCCAGCTCCGCGACGAACGGCCCGACGGCGATTCTGGATTGGGCCGCCAGGAAATTCTGGTAGAAGCCCGCGGTAAGGCCGTTGTTGGCGAGAATCAGCGCCGCCGCGGCGCAGGCCACCAGGACGAATCCGCCGGTCTCGGGATAGGCGAGGAATCGCAGGATATGGCGCCGCTTGCCCATGCCGTCCCCCGTGCCGCACACCCGTCGCAAGGTTAACGACAACAGTTTGTCAGAATTGAGCGCAAGTCCAGCCTATTGCGCGGCGGGCCGGAGCGTCCATATATAAATCGGTATGGCCGGCGCGCGGGTCGTGTTTTGCCGCGCCGCAGGCGGTTTTTCGGCAGGGGACGGACATGAGCAGCCAAACGGCGGCCAGCGCCATTTGCGGCGTCATATTGCTGTGCGAAATCGGCGTCGTGCTGTTCGCCGTGTTGGCGAGCCGCGCGCCGCTGCGCGTGGCAGGACGCCTGCTCAAGGCCGTCGGGCTGCTGCGCCCGGCCAGGCAGCCGGAACCGCCGGCCGATCCCGACGTGGCGCTCAATCTGTCGCCCGATCTCAAGGCCAAGCTGGGCCGCAGCGCCTACGCCCCGCTGCTGCGCGCCCTCAGGCCGGATACCGCTACCGAAAGGGCGCTCAAGGGCATCGATCCCGGCATCGCGCGCGACGACGGCAAGACCGAAGGCCCCTACGACTTCTCACAGAACGAGGAACGGCACCTGCAGCGCCACGGCCTTTTGTTCCGCTGGATCGCGGTCAAGCCGTCGTACATGCCCGACATCTCGCTGATCTCGGACGAAATCGTCGAGGTCTATCTCAAGGCGGCCAAACGCTTCTTCCGCGGCCAGGTGAACATCAGCGCCGACGTCACCAGCCTGTACGAGGACGTCGATGCGGCCAACACCATCACCATGTTCCGCAGCCGCGACCGCAACTGCTACTACCTGCTGCACCAGATGCGCCGCATCATCGACGACAACGTGCGCAAGCTGGCCTTCCTCTATTCGTCGATCCTGCTGGCGGTGCTGGTGGTGGAGCTGTTCTTCCTGGACCGGATCAACCCCAACGTGATTGCCGGCACGACGGAGGGCGGGACCGTCTTCGGCATCAAGGTGGAGTTGCTCGACCGCGGCCTCGGCGGCCTGGTGCTGTGCCTGATCGGCGCCTTCTTCATGTGGCTCACCTATTTCATGGAATACGCGCCTTACCAGCGCAACAACGGACGCGAGCTGAGGAGTTTCCTGTCGCGCTATCTGTCGCGGCTGTCCGACCGCTACCGCGATTCCATGGCCAACGCGCGCGCCGTCACCGTCGGCGACGAGACCGACGGCAACAAGCTGCGCACCAAGGCGCAGCTGTGGCACAAGATCATGCTGTGGCTGGCGTTCCGCAGCTTCTTCATCGAGACCTTCGTGCGCAACATCCTGTTCCAGATCGGGCGCAACTGCGGCTACTACGTCGTCCTAGTGCCGCTCTGCCTCTTCCTGCTGGTGGGGGTGACGATGTGGGCGGTGCTCGACATCAAAGGGGTCAGCCTGCTGGCGGTGTTGGGTCTGGCGCGGCCGATCTTCGCCGTCGGCTATCTGCTGCTCTGCGTCCTCGCCGGTCTTTTCCTGCACAACTCGATGAACTCGATCGACGAGATGAACCAGGCCGACTGGCTCGGCTTCGACAACCTCAACGTCGACCGCGGCATGGACGATGTGGTCGGCAAATACGCCGAAGACGTCGCCTTCTGGAAAGGCCGCCTCGACCGCTGAGCGAGGCGTCTGCCCCCGCGCGGCGGGGAGAATTGTCCTCCAAGGCTCGCGCAGCGAGCGAAGGAGGACGAAGGGGGCGCCATTCGCTGTTCGCTATCCGCCCGTTGTGCTACACGGCGCCCATGGCAGCGCGCCTCAAAGCCGGCATCTTCGTCCGGGCCCTGATCCGCCGCGCCGAAGTGGCGGGCGCCCAGGCCTATGTGGTCCGCAAGGGCTCCGAGGAAGCCGGCGCCGTGTTGCTCAAAGTGTCGCGGCTCGACGGCACCTGCACGGTGCTGAACCAGGCCACCGCCGGCGAGGGCGAGCGCGTCTGGGCGCGCCCGCTCGGCGGAGCCTGCGACGAGGCCCGCGCCGCCGCCTATTTCGACAAGCAGGTCCGTTTCGACCCCGATCTGTGGATCGTGGAGATCGAGGACCGCGACGGCCGCGCCTTCGTCGACGAGAAGGTGGTCTGACCGGCGCCGCAATTGACAGGGCGATCCGCCGCGCTCACCCTGTTGCGGGCAGCTAGAGCGCGATCGGAAAAGTGCGAAGCGGTTTTCCGGCCAATCGCGCGACAAAACAAAATCAAGGCGAAATCGCGATTCGAAGAAGAGCGATTTTGTTTTAGGGGGGTACCATGAGGAAGATGCTGGTTGCTTTGGCGGTCGTGCTGCTGTGGCCGTCGGCGGCGCAGGGCGCGCCGTTCAGTTCCGTCGAACTCGGCTTCACGGCGGATTTCCCGGCCGCGCCGACCGTCGGCCAGGCCGAAGATTCCGAAAAGGACGACAACGGCAAGGTGGTGTCGCGCGCGGTTACGGTCTCCGCGATGGAGCAGGGCGTCTACATGGCGGCGGTGGTGACCGATACCTTCATCGAGCCGATGAAGATCGACGTGACGGGAAGCCTGACGCTCGAGCGCGACAATTTCCTCAAGGGACTGGGCGCCGCGCTCAGCTCGGCCAATCCCGGCACGCTCGACGGCCGGCCGGCGATGTTCTTCACCTACGACCGGCCCGACCATTCGGCGGCGGGCAGCGGCATCGTCGTCGTCATCGATACCGAAAAGCCGCGCGTCTACATCGTGGTGACGATGCACACCCCGGCCGCCAACGACGGGCTGATGGCCGATCTCGACCGGTTTTGGCGGTCTTTTCACCTGCAATAGGCGGCAGCGGGTCGTCTTGACACCACCCCGCCGGGACGCGCCACAATGGCCGACAATGCAAGGGGGCATGCCATGAGATTGCTGGCGGCGTTGGTTGCCTTTTTGATGATCTTTCCGGCGGCATTCGGAGAGAACTTCGTCTCGAACAAATTGGGTTTCACGGCGGATTTCCCGGCGCCGCCGGTGGTCGGCGAGCCGCAGGACGGCTCCGAATCCGTGACGGTCGCGGTCAAGGCGGAGGTGTCCGGCGTCTATACCGCCATGGTCACCGTCGAGTCCTACAAGCAGCCGGCCAGGGTGGGCGCTTCCGACATGCAGGCGATGATCAAGATCTTCGCCGCCCAGCTCGACGCCACCATATCCGACAGCAAGCCGGGCAAGATCGACGGCTACAAGGCGCGCTTCTTCACCTACAAGCGGAGCGACGGCAACGCCACCGGCCGGGGAATCATCGTCGTGGTTCCGGCGAAGAGGCCGCGCATCTACCAGGTGTTCTCGATGTACACCCCGTCGGCGAGCGAGGACGAAATCGCCGCGCTCGACAGGTTCCTGGCGTCGTTCCATCTCGAATAGACGGACCCTTCACCCGGCGGCGCGCCGCGGTT
>Ga0335082_10009204_pt1 | contig 10741 bp, 10 predicted proteins | sample Lox_Sample_41_FD_206718 | JGI IMG/M metagenome (GOLD analysis project Ga0335082, IMG submission 206718) | Soil microbial communities from Loxahatchee National Wildlife Refuge, Florida, United States - Lox_Sample_4.1 | ecosystem: Environmental > Terrestrial > Soil > Wetlands | place: USA...
TTGCCGTGGTCCACATGCCCAATCGTCCCAATGTTGCAGTGCGGCTTCGTCCGCTCAAATCTCGCCTTGGCCATCGCGGTGTCCTTTGCTTCTTCTCATCCCGCGCTCGGCGGGGCATCTCAGTCCTTCGACGGTCGGCCTTCGCCTTCGGCTACGGCGCGACAGCCTTCGCCGCTCTGTCGGGGCGGCTTGCCGAGCCGAAGCCGCGGTACGCGGCGAAGGCTGGAGCGGGTGAAGGGAATCGAACCCTCGTCATCAGCTTGGAAGGCTGTTGCTCTACCATTGAGCTACACCCGCCTGTTCGACTCCTTCTCCCTCAATTTCACCTGCCCGGCTTCGCCTTTCGGGCTTCGCCGCGGCACTTCTCGCCGCTTTGCGGCGAGTAGTGGTGGGGGAGGTTGGACTCGAACCAACGAAGGCTTAGCCAGCGGATTTACAGTCCGCCCCCTTTGCCGCTCGGGACACTCCCCCGGAAGTTATTTTCCCTCGTGTAACAATGGGTTAAGTTACAGTGCCGGCCGGCGCAAGAACCTCGCCCGCCCGTATGGGTCAGTCGTTAAGAATTGCCTCCGGGGTCATGCTGCGGATCGGGGGTTATTCGTCATATGCTTAAGTGTGTCAATAGACCACTTACGCGGAAAAAGCCGAAAGTTGCCCCGCGACACTGTCCAGCGGGAAGGCTAGCCCCGTTCGGACGGAAAAGGCAAGCGGGAACCCACCGTTGCCCCCGCTCGCGACTCTTCTATAAGCCCTCCATGCCCAGGCCGGACCGCCGCCGCTTCTATCCCCCGCGGGAACAAAAAGCCGCAGATGGCCTGTGGTTATACGGGCTCCACGCTACCCGGGCAGCATTGGCCAACCCGCGCCGGAGGATCCGGCGGGCCGTTCTGACCGAGCGGGCCGGAGAGGAAATCGGGGACAAACTGCTCGGCCGGGTGCGGCATGAGGTGGCGGACGCCGACGCCGTGTCCCGCCTTCTGCCGCAGGGAGCCGTGCATCAGGGAATTGCCCTGCTTTGCGAGCCCCTGCCCCGGCTCGACCTCGAACAGGCGCTGAGATCATCCGCGCGCCGCCGGATCGTGGTGGTGCTGGATCAGATCTCCGACCCGCACAACGTAGGAGCGATCCTGCGGACGGCGGCGGCATTCGGAGTTTCCGCGGTGGTGACGCAGGACCGGCATTCGCCGCCGGAGAGCGGCGCGCTCGCCAAGGCTGCCTCGGGTGGGCTCGACATCGTGCCGGCGGTGACGGTGGTGAACATCGCTCGCGCCTTGGAAGCGCTCGGCAAGCTCGGCTTCTGGCGCATCGCGCTGGCCGGCGACGGCGAAGCACCGCTCAAGGACGTTGCGAATGCCGGCGACGTGGCGCTGGTGCTCGGCTCGGAAGGTTCGGGGCTACGCCGGCTGGTGCGCGAACGCTGTGACGCAACAGCTTATCTGTCGATCGACCCGGCGATGGAAAGTCTCAACGTTTCCAACGCGGCCGCGATCGCCATGTACGAGTTGAGGCGGGATTAGAACAGCGCCGCCACGATGTCGCTGCCGCCGTTGTTCTCGATGAGGACGAGCACCTTGTAGCCCTCGGCGAATTCGAGGTTGCCCGCCTTGTCGTGCATCAGCAGGCCGTCGTTCGCCATCGTCGCGGTGCGGCGGTCGTAAGCGAAGCGCGGCGCCAGCCCGCGATAATTGCTGCGGATCAGCTTGTAGAGGAGCCGTGCATTCTGCGGGTGCAACCGCACGCAGCCGGCGCTGGCGCGCGCGCCGAGCTGCGCGATGTCCTTGCTGGTGGCGGCGTGAATGGCGAGCCCGGTCTGAACGCCGCCGTGCTCCCAATTGAAGAACATGGCGTAAGGCATCGACTGGTCCCACTGCGATGAGTGGTAACGCCAGTACATGCGATCGGGATCGAGCTCGTAATAGCCGGGCGTGGTGTTGGTGCGCAGCAGGCTGCCGTTCGGGCCCGGCGTCAGCACTTCCAGCCCGGTCGAGACCGGGAATGAGTAGAGCAGGTTGAGATCGCCGCCCGCCTGCTTCTCGAACACGAACATCCGCTGCGACCACGGGCCGCGATCGGCCTTGCTGACATAGAGGAACATGCCGAAGTTCTCGAACAGCTCCTTGGTCAGGCTGACCTTGAGATGCGTCAGGACGCGCGAGATTTCGACGGGCGACGGCGGGTTGGCATCGGGCGCTGGCACCAGCGGCATCTCGACTTCGGGCGGCGCGATCTCCATCGCCGGCTTCGGTGGCGCGACGGAAGCCGTCTGCTGCTTGGGCGGTTCGGGCACGACAATCGCAGGCCGGCGAACCGGCGCGGCTTTCGCTACGATCTTCCGCGGCACGGCCCGAGCAACCGCGGGCGTTTCAGGGTTGATCCAATCGTAGACCCGGCGGCTGACGCTCAACGACCAAGCGGCGGCCGGTTTGACGATCCTCTCGTTAGCGACGTCGGCGGCCATCTTTACATAGGGTGCGGCTGTGCGGGCGCCGTCGCGCAGGCCGACCGCCCACGGCGCGTTCGAATGCAGGGCAATCTCCACCCCGAACGCCGACGCGCTCATAAGGTAGATGACGCTAAGGGCCCTGAGCCCGGCGGATAAACTCCAAGCCCGCATGGCGGCAGGATAACCGCCCGCCCGGCCGTTGTCTCGCTCCGGGACAACGGGAAGTTAACATGTTGGCGAATGATGCCGGATCGTTGCCGAACTGCAATGATCCGAAATGCCTGAGGGTTGCAACTCACTGGCGCGCCAGCAGAACTCCCGCCGTTACAACCACCGCGCACGCCGCCTTGCGCGCCAGATTTCCCCGCGAAATGTCCTCCTGCGAGAACCGCGGCGCGAGCACCGTGAGCAGCGTTCCGAAGGCGAAGACGAACAGCGTCGTGGTGGAGGCCACCGCCGATACCAATGCCACCGGCGCAAGCAGAAATGCGTAGCGCACGCCCAAGCCGCCGCCCAGGTTGATGACCTCGTTGGCGCCGTTGACGCCGACAAGCGCGCCAGTGTTGGCCTTGAGCAGCCGCACGAACTGCTGCCGGTTGCGTGGAATCATGAGGATGCCGAGGCCGAACAGCGCCTCGCCTACGAAGGTCCAGAAGGTGACGGGCCAGAAGGCATCTTCCACCGCGTAGTATTTGAAGATCACGTTGGCGAGCGCGAGGATGAAGGTGCACGCCAGCATATAGAGGACGACGGGGCGGCGGAAGCGACGCAGGCGCAGCCTGCCGTCGAGCGACAGCAGCAGCACGCCGACGACGATCAGACCGGCCCCCGCCACGCCCCGCCACGTCAGCATCTCGCCGAGCAGGAGGTAGGCCAGGACAAAGGTGAAGACCGTGGTCGTCTGGAACAGCGGCGCGACGACCGACGCCTCCTCGCTCTGGATGGCGCGCAGGTAGAACAGCATGGCGCCCATGTACATCACGCCGGAGACGGTCATGACCGAGATGCTCAGGAAGGACAGCGCGAAGACCCTCGGTACGAACCATGCGATGACCGGCAACATGAGAATGCCGATCAGCGAGGTGAAGACGATGAGGACCACAGTGTCGCTGTCGCGGAAGTAGCGGTCGACCAGGTATTTGTCGATGTGCGTCGAGGCGGCCCAGCAAACCGGACCGATGAAGGCGAAGAACAGCCACATGGTGCGGCGCATCTATCGCCAACGGCGACCGCTTTGCAACGACGCGCCAACCGGTCCCGCCGGGTCCTCATGCCGCAGAAAGAGACGCGTTAAGCCGCTTGGGACCGCTCCGGCTCACCGTGAGCCGCATCCGCCGTGGTCCGTACCGGACGGCGGGAGATCAGAGGAAGCGGCAGGACCACATTGGGAGCCTCGCCCGCGATGGCGGCGCGGCATTCCTCGTCAATCTCTTTTTCCGCACGGTACCAATACTCCTCGGCGCGACCCTCCTTGCGCCCTTCGCGTTCCCAGATCACGTAGCTCCGTATACGGATCAAATCCAAACGCCGGCTGGAGTACATCCCGATCAACTCCCGATACGCAGGTTTCACGGCGCGATGATGGACTGATTTGCCGCCCGTGCACAACAGAAATCCGCGCTCCGACCGTCAGCGTGCTGATTTGTTACCGCAATCATCGGTTACCGCAATCATCGGAGGAAAACGGTGCCAACCGCCGATCGTCGCGACGACGCAATGCCGATTGCGCTGCCGAGAATTTGAATCAAATGCGGATTTGACGGTGGTGGCGGCCGGATACATTACGTTTGAGTCAGACGCGGCCGCCACAACCTTCGGCGCCGGCTTCGCTCGTGAAACGCGCATCAGCGTTTCTTAAGCACCACGCGGGCAAACGGCACGAGCTTGCCCTTGACTTCACCGTCCATCGCCCAAGTCCACGTATCGGTTTTGGATTGATAGGTGAAGGTCGTGTGGAAATTCCCCTGCCGCGTCCTGAACAGGAACGGCAGCGTGTCGCCGCGGCGCACCGCAACGCCGCCCTGGGCATCGAATGGGGCCACGCCTTCGGTGTCGTACCAGAAACAGACGTAATGGGATTTGGCGGCGTCGTAGGCGATCAGGACTTCGGCTTCGTATTTCGGCTTGCCGGAAGCATCTTTTTCGCGCGCCATCTCGGTGAGGCGAAGATAGGTCCCCTGCAGGGTCCATTGGGCGTCGATATCGTGGACCGTTTTCTTGCCATCGATTGTGCCGGCAAGAACCCAATGGCCGGTCATATGATCGAGGAGCGAATCCTTGGGCGGGCCGGCATAAGCGGCGGTCGTCGCCAGCGCCGCAACGAAGATCGAGGCGCAGATGGCCTGTCGGAGTCCGATCATGGCGTGTCGCCCCTTCCTCGTTTCTTGTATTGCGCCAGCATGTCGAGATAGCGATCGATCAGATCGGGGCCGTGCACCGGGGAATAGTGGCCAGCGACGATCAGCGTGATGGCGAGGTGCAGGTCCTTCAGCTTCCGCAGCGTGTGCGGATATTCGACGAGATCGGCGCCGTCCATGTTGCCCAGTTGCGGTTTTAGCACGCAGCCGCCGTAAAGCACCTTCTCCTGCGGAAAATAGACGAAGATGTCGTCGGGCTTATGCGACGGGCCGAGGTAGATGGCGCGCACGGCTCCGTCCTGAAGCGTGAAATCGCCGGCAAACGTCTCGTCGGGCAAGACGATAGGGATGCTCGGATAATCAGGGAACAGCTTCCGCGTTTGGCGAACGGACTCCTCGCCATCCTGCTCGAGCTGGTCGCGCGTCAGCTGGGTGGAGACGATTCGTGCGCCGATGCTCTTGAAATAGGCGTTGCCGCCGGCACGATCGAGATCGTGATTGGTGTCGATCACTTCGGTGATCGGCATAAGCGTGACCTTGCGCACCGCGGCGACGAGCAGCGCCGCCGTTGCGGGTGTCCACGTGGCGCCGACGACCGTGACATGATCGCGGCCGACATAAACGACGGAGTTCTCCTTGGCATAGAAGTAATCTTCCGCCACATAGACGCCGCCCGTCAGGTGAATCAGGAAAAGCGCGGGCGCAGCGGCGGCCGGGACCGTCGCAAGCAGGAAAATCCAACTGAGAAACGCGACCAGTCTTCGCTTCATGGTCGCCTCCGCCCTCAGGTCCCAAGCGTCGCCGGACCGGAAGGCGGCGTCAAGCGAAGACGCCGGCTGCTACTTTTTGACCTTCTTCGCCTTTGCCTTCTTGGCGGGCTTTGTTGCGGGCGTCTTGGCGGGCGTCTTGGCCTTCTTGGCGCTTGCCGCCTGACCGATGTACTCGCCCAAGAGCTCGGCATCGAGCAGATCCTGCGGCCCCCAGATCGGGAAGGTGATGGCATGAATGCCGACGAAGACGTGCCGGTGGTGGACGTCGCACAGCACCCACAGATTGTCCTCGTCGTGGTCCACCCAGTCGAGGATCTGCTGCTTGGTCATGCCGTTCTTCATCGGCGCGTACTTGTCCGGATTGCGGCGCAACAGGCCCGGCAACACGTGCGTGTTGAATTTGTCGGGATCGATGGCGTTCGCCAGCGCCCATTCGATCACATGATGATGGGTCTCCATCTGAACCGCGCCGAATGGATTCTGCTTGGGGTCCTTCAGCGTCGATTGGCGCACCCCGCAAGCAAGGCACGGCAGGTCCTTCTTGCGGACCATGTCGTCGTGGGATTTCGCGTAGGCCGGCGACTCCTTGCGTTGGTCGTGCGGCGGATAGAACGCCACCTCGTGCAGCATGCGTTCCACCGCATGGGTGTGCTTGATGAGGTCGCCTTTGGTCGCGACCTTCGCGACCTTCGCGTCCTTCAACAGCTGAGCGGCCTTATTGATGCGCGTTGGTGCGCTCTTTTTTAGCGCATCGCCTTGGGTGGCGACGGCTTTCACCTGCTGGTGGACATTTGCGACGTAATCGGTGCGCGCCTTCTCGGCTGCCGTGTAATCGGCCATGCGGCTCTCCCTTCATCCTCTGTTCCGCCGAAGGGAGGTTAGGCGCCTCGCACGATTCCCGCAATGCGTGAATAACAGAAATGAACAACTACTGGTGCCCGTCAGGCAAACTTGCCGCTTTTGGCCCAGCCGCGCGGCGGCAGGCGGCCGGCCTGGGCGCGGGCGCCGCGCCAGTCCTTCAACTCCGAGGGATCGAAGGTGCGCCCGTTCGCGTCGGTGAGGCCGTCCTTCCAGGTGAAGACGGCGGCATCGAGCAGCCCGCCACCCTTGTAGCGCTGCAGGTAGACGCCCTTGCCGCGCGCCAGCTCGGGCACCTCGGAGAGCGAGAATATCACCAGCTTGCGGTTGTCGCCGATCACCGCGACGCTGTCGCCGTCGACAAAGGCGCAAACCGCCGCTTCACCCGGCAACTTGACGTTCATCACGCGCTTGCCGGCCTTGGTCATGGCGACGGCGTCGTCCTCGCCGGTGACGAAGCCGTGGCCGGTTGTGGAGGCGAGCAACAGCTTGCGGCCCTCCCGGTGCACGAACATGGCGACAAGATCGGCCTCGGGCGGCAGGTCGATGAACGTGCGGACCGCCTCGCCAAGGCCGCGGCCGCCCGGCAGCCTCGCGCAATCGAGCGTGAAAAAGCGGCCGTCGGTGGAGAACATCATCAACCGGTCAGTGGTCTGGGCGTGTAGCCAGAATTTGTTGCGATCGCCCTCGCGGTACTTGGCGTCGGCCTCATCCAGATGCCCCTTGAAGGCGCGCAGCCAGCCTTTGTCGGAATAGTCGATGGTGATCGGCTCCTTCTCGACCGCCGTTGCGATGGCAACGGCCTGCTCGGCCATGGCCTCGATCTTCTCCACCAGCCTCGCTTCGGCGATCTGCGTGCGGCGCTTGCCGAGCGCCGTCTTGCCGCCGAACTTGGCATCGATTTGCTTCATTTCGGCGATCAGGCGTTCGGATTTCAGCGCATCGGAGCCGAACAATTTCCTGAGGTCCTTCTGTTCCTTCGACAGCGCGTCGTGCTCGACGCGGATCTGCATTTCTTCGAGCTTGCGCAAGGCCCTGAGGCGCATGTTGAGGATGGCTTCGGCCTGGTTGTCGGTGAGCCTGAACGCCTTCATCAGAACGGGCTTGGGCTCGTTTTCGCCACGGATGATCTTGATGACCTTGTCCAGGTTCAAATAGACGGCGAGATATCCCTCCAGCACTTCGAGGCGTGCGGCGATCTTCTCCAAGCGATGGGCGGTGCGACGCTCGAGCACCTCGCGGCGGTGATCGACGAAGGCGAGCAAAGCCTCTTTCAGGCTCATTACCCGCGGCACCAAACCCTTGTCGAGCACGTTCATGTTGAGCGGCACGCGCGCTTCGAGATCGGTCTGGCGGAAGAGCTGCTCCATCAACAGCTCGGCTTCGACCACGCGGCTCTTGGGCAACAGAACGATGCGGATGTCCTCGGCGCTCTCGTCGTGGACGTCGTCCAGCAGCGGCGCTTTCTTCTGCTCGATCAGCTCGGCGATGCGCTCGATCAGCTTGGCCTTCTGGACCTGATAGGGAATCTGATCGATCACGATCTGATAGGCGCCGCGGGAGCCCTCTTCCTTGTTCCAGCGGGCGCGGACGCGGAACGAGCCGCGGCCCGTCTTGTAGGCCTCGGCGATCGCTTCCGGCCCGTCGACGATGATGCCGCCGGTCGGGAAATCGGGACCCTTGACGTATTTGAGGAGCGCGGCGTCCCGCGCGCCGGGATTCTTGATGAGCTCGACGGCGGCGGCGCAGAGTTCGCCGAGATTGTGGGGCGGGATGGAGGTCGCCATGCCGACGGCAATGCCGCTGGCGCCGTTGGCAAGCAGATTGGGGAACGCGGCGGGCAGGACGACGGGTTCTTCCTCGGTGCCGTCGTAGGTGGCGCGGAAATCGACGGCGTTCTCGTCGAGACCCTCGAGCAGCGCCTGGGCGATTTCCGTTAGGCGGCTTTCGGTGTAGCGCATCGCCGCCGGGTTATCGCCGTCGACATTGCCGAAATTGCCCTGTCCCTCCACCAGCGGATAGCGCACGGCGAAATCCTGGGCGAGACGCACCAGCGCATCGTAGACCGCCTGATCGCCGTGGGGGTGAAACTTGCCGATGACGTCGCCGACCACGCGGGCGCATTTCTTGAATCCGGCCCTGGGATCCAGGCCCAGCAGTCGCATGGCGTGCAGCAGGCGGCGGTGGACCGGCTTCAACCCGTCGCGGGCGTCGGGCAGCGCGCGTTGGGTGATGGTGGAGAGGGCATAAGCCAAGTAGCGCTCGCTGAGGGCGCTGGCCAGCGGCTCGGGGCGGATATCGTCTTTGACGGGAGCGATGGTCATGAGAGTGGTCTAACCTGATTCGCTCTCCTCATGTGCCGCGAGAGCATCGAGGCGCAACCGCGCGGCCGGCATGTCTTTTCCGTTCGGGTGCAGGACGCGCTCCAGGAGAAAATGGCCGGCCAACGCGAGGCCCGCGGTGATGTCGGCAGCGCTCACATCGGCATTCTGGGAGCCGAGCACAAAGGCCGGAAGGCGGAACAGCCGCGCGGCATAGGGGGCGCCCGCCTCAGCCGAAACGGCGCGGCCCGATTTGGGAGAAACGTAGCGCAGATCCTCGGTGGCGCCGGTGGCGGCGCAATGCGACAGGTCCAGCCCGAAGCCGAGCGCTTCCAGCAGCCCCACCTCCCAGCGGACGTAGAGCGCACCCCAATGGGCGAGGCCATCGTCGATCATCGCGTCGAGAAGCACGCAGGCGGCAGCGAAAACCGGATCGTAATAGGGCGCGCGCTCGGGCAGCGTCGCCGACGCCACCGCGGCAAAGGCATTGAGACCCGCAAGTGCCTCACGATTGTTCATCAGTTCGCCCGCACGGGCGCGGTCGAGTTCGACGGTGAAGCTGCCCAGATGATCCGCCAGCCGCGCCCGCCACACGAGGCGCACGCCATTGCCCGGCTGCAGCACAGGCTTCAGCTTGCGCGAGGCACCGCCGCGCACGAGACCGAGATGGCGGCCATGGCCTCGGGTCAGCGCTTCGAGGATCGCCCCGCTTTCGCCGTGCGGGCGCACCGACAGAACGATGGCGTCGTCAGACCATTCCATTGCGCGCCCCTCCGGCGCTTCGCGCCACCTCCCCCGCTTCGCGGGGGCGGAAGATGAGCGGAACAGTGGCAGCGTTTCTGCCCCAGCACAGCGGGGCAAGTGCCGAGCGCACGGCGCGAGGCAAAGGGGGGCTCATTCCTCCGGAAACTCCAGGCCCAGTTCGCGGTAGTGCTCGCGCCTGTCGGCCCAGTCCTCGCGCACCTTCACGAACAGGAAGAGATGCACGCGGCGGCCGAAAATCTCCTCCAGTTCCGCGCGCGCCGCCGCGCCGATGGCCTTGATCGTGGCGCCGCCCTTGCCGAGCACGATCGGCTTCTGGCTGGCGCGCTGGACGTAGATCACCTGGTCGATCTTCACCGAGCCGTCCTTCTTCTCCTCCCATTTCTCGGTTTCCACCGCGGAGGCGTAAGGCAGCTCGTCGTGCAGGCGCAGATAGAGCTTCTCGCGCGTTATCTCGGCCGCCAGCAGGCGCGAAGGAATGTCGGCGGCCTGATCGGCGGGATAAAGCCATGGCCCTTCGGGCATTTTTCCGACGCACCAATCCGCCAAAGCCTCCAGGCCATCGCCCTTGAGGGCAGAGATCATGAACACCCGCTCGTAGACGCCGGAGGCGTCGAGCTTGCCGGCCAACGGCAGAAGCAGCTCGTGCTTCATGGCGTCGATCTTGTTGAGCGCCAGCGCACCCTTGCGCCCCGCGGCCTTCAATCCTTCGATGATGGATAGGGTGTCGGCGGCGGCATGACCGTCGGGATGCGCCGCAACCTCGGGAGCATCGACGAGATGGACCACCGCGTCGGCGCCGCCCGCGCCAGTCCACGCGGCGGCCACCATCGCCTGGTCGAGCCGGCGGCGCGGCTTGAAGATGCCGGGCGTGTCGACGAAGACGATCTGCGTCTCGCCGCGCAGGGCGACGCCGCGGACGTTCATGCGCGTGGTCTGGACCTTGGGGCTGACGATGGCGACCTTGGTGCCCACCAGGGCGTTCACCAGCGTCGACTTGCCGGCGTTGGGCGCTCCGATCACGGCGGCGAAACCGCAATGCGTGGTCATGCCAGCAGCCCCAGCCTCGCCAGCATCCGCCGCGCGGCGTCCTGCTCGGCTTCGCGCTTGGAGCCTCCCGAGCCGGTCTCCGGCGCCTCGCCCGCAACGCGCACCTCCACCGAGAAATGCGGCGCGTGGTCCGGCCCGTCCCGGCCCACCACCGTGTAGACCGGCGAGCCCGCGTCCTTG
>Ga0335082_10009205_pt1 | contig 10739 bp, 9 predicted proteins | sample Lox_Sample_41_FD_206718 | JGI IMG/M metagenome (GOLD analysis project Ga0335082, IMG submission 206718) | Soil microbial communities from Loxahatchee National Wildlife Refuge, Florida, United States - Lox_Sample_4.1 | ecosystem: Environmental > Terrestrial > Soil > Wetlands | place: USA: Florida...
GAAGCTCTCGAGGTGGGGCTGGAGCCGGCGGAGGGCGTTGACCATCCCGCTGGCGTGGCGCCGGAGCTCGCGCTCGGTCTTGCGCCGGTCATCGTCCAGGGCCGCGGCCACGCGGGCGTGCTCGAGGAGCCCGCCGAGGACCGGGCTGGGGTAGGTGCGCGCCAGCCAGACCGTCGCCGCCTGGGGAAAGGCCGCCGGGTTCTGGGCGCGCGAGGGACGGGAGACGGGGGGCTTCCGCGGGGCCACGAGGGCCAAGTGTACCGCGCGCCGGCCACGGAACGAGCTCACCCGGCCGCCCGCGGCGAGGGCGGCACCGGGTTCTCCGGCACTCACCCGTCCGCGGCCGACCCACCGCCCGGGCGGTCAAACGTTCGAGATCAGGACGGCGCGACGCGGCACAGGGTGTGCTCATGCCGCCGGCGTGACCACCGTCCGCCTCCTCACCCTCGTCGCGCTCTGGGTCCTGAAGAAGCCCGCCCCCGAGGTGGCAGCCATCCGGCGCCTGAGCCTGGCTCGGACGCCCATTCACCGCCGGATGGACCGGGACTCCGGCACGACGTTCGGCGTGCCGCTGTCGTAGCGCGGCTGGGCCCGAGGCCCCAGGAGCATTTCGAGCTTGTGCCCGGCCGGGGGGTAGGGCTTAACCGCGCCCGTCACGGGGCAGGAGGGGGTGATGACGGCTCTCGCAGCAAGCCTGGCTCTGGCGCTCCTCGGGGCGGATCCAGCCGAGCCGCGAGCTCCCGAACCGTGTGCCGCCGAGGTGGTGCAGTTCTGCTCCGACGTGAAGCCGGGGGCCGGGCGGGTCGTCCAGTGTCTCGAGGAGAACGAGTCCAAGCTCTCCGCCGCCTGCCAGGCCAGGCTCGAGGCCGAGGCGCAGAGGTCGAAGAAGTACATCGCCGAGTTCCTCGACGCATGTCACAGCGACACCGAGCGGCTCTGTGTGGGAGTCCAGCCCGGGGGGGGACGCATGATCAAGTGTCTCTCCGTGCACGATTACGAGCTGTCGCCTCGCTGCGCAGCCGAGCTGGACAAGTTCAACGCGGCGCGGGACCGGGTGGAGACGCTGAAGCAGGCATGCCAGGCCGATGCCGCCCGCCTCTGTCCGGACGCCCTGGGGCATGCCGGCAATGTCTTCAGCTGCCTCAAAGAAAACAGGGCCGTGCTCTCGCCGGCCTGCCGCTCGGCGGATCCCGGCCTGGCCTTGGAGGCGGCCAGCCTGGTCGACACCGTGGACGAGATGACCAGCCGGGCGCGGCTCGAGGACACCCTGGAGATCCTTCAGGGGCTCAACTCGGTCGCCTTCTCCCGGAATCAGCTGACATTCAGCTACGACTACTTCCAGGGCATCCGGGCCCTCCGCGCCAATCTCAACGCGCTGACCTTCAACCCGCTGTTCGTCTTCGGGCCGAGCCGGCAGTTCGCCGTCCAGATCAAGGTGCCGGTGGCGGCGCTCTTCCCGACCCAGGCCGGCGACCCCACCGTCTCCGGGATCGCGGACGTGAGCACGGCCTTCGGCTGGGCGTTCTGGGTGCGCAGGAGCTTCCGGCAGTACCTGGCCGTCGGGCTCCAGTGGAACAGCGCCTCGGAGCCGCTGGTGGGAGCCCCCTGGGTGGTCGCTCCGATCTACGCCTTCGCCCTGGGGCTCACCCCCTGGCTATCCCTCACCACCGAGCTGCAGTGGAGCAAGTCGTTCGGCCACCTGGGGAACTACGCCGGCGTCAACTTCCTCCTGCTCCGGCCGATCCTGGTCTGCAACCTTCCCTCGATGGTCTTCGTCGCCGTCGACACCCGGCTGGGCTACGATTTCATCAAGGACATCTTCGTCCCGGTGATGCGCTTCCAGGGCGGCAAGCTCATCGGACGGGACCGCAACGTCTCCATCGCCGCCTACTACCAGCTCTCGCTGAACACGGTGGGGAAGCAGGACTCCTTCGACTTCGGAGTCGGCGCCAGCCTCTCCTACTTCTTCGACTGGTAGCCCGCCGCGACGCGCGAGGTCACTTCACCCACTGGTAGTCGGTGGCCCCGGCGCGCCGGATGAGCGTCACGCACTCCGCGCCGGCAGCGCAGGTGACCGAGTGAACGGTCTTGGGCGGGATGACGACGTAGCTTCCCGAGGTGAGGGTGTACGTCTTGCCGTTCATGGTGAAATGCGTCGTGCCGCTGATGCTCACCGTGTACTCGGCGAAGGAGTGGGTATGCGCCGGGAAGACGTAGCCGGGCGGGTACTTGGCATAGGCCAGGGAGGGACCGGTCTGGCCGTCGCCGGCGACGCGCGACACCATGATGCCCGGTGTGATTGGGGCGCCTTCGGGGATCTTGAGCGGTGACCACTTGACGTCCTTGAAGACAACCACCTGTCCGTCCTCGACGGACGGCACCGGAGCGGGTGGTGCATCGGCCTGAGCTGCCAGGGCAACGGCGAGCGCCAGCGCGGTGAAGATCCTGCGAGTCGGCATGTGCATGGAGTTCCCTCCCCTGCGGGGCTTGCGGCCGCCCCCGTCTAGCGCAGCGCGCCCCGGGACGCCACGGGGGACGGCACCCCGCGGCCGGCCCAGCGGCCAAACAGAGTTACCGGACGGTTTTCCACCAGCTTCGATCGGCCGTGCGGGACTCGGCAGCTGCGGCGCGGAGACGATCTGCCTCGGACGGCAGGCCGTCACGCACATCTCTCGGCCAGCTCGCTGAGAAGAACGCCACCTCGGCAAACACCATCTCCCGCTCGAGGGTGTCGGAGAGCGACGGCCACCCCTCGCGGAGCCGGCTCGCAGCCTCAGCGAGCCTGCGCCGGCCACTTTCCGTGCTCAGGTTCGCAACGTCCAGGCAGTAGGCACTTCGTGAGACGCCAGCGCGACCCGCCCCCGGACCAGCGCGAGCCGAAGCGTATGCTGGAGATCGAGAAAGCTTGGCCTGGTTGCCGCTCCCGGCACCTGCGGCCAGGAGTTCGCGGAGCGCCGGTTCCACGCGGGCGGCAGCATCGACGAGCTCGGGGGCCGTCGCGATCGGGGCGCACCCTTCGAGGGCCGCGGCGAAACGGGTCGCCGTGGCCTCGGGCTTCGGAGCCGGGACCACCGGTGTGGCCGCCAGCCAGAGGCTGGAATCGACATCCGCCAGCCCCCGTGCTCCCTCGAGCAGCGCGGCCGCGGCGGGTTGCGGCGCCCGTGCGAGGCGGCGAGCAAGCTCGGCGACCCAGCGCTCGCACGACGCGCCGTCGGTGTCCGGAGAGGGCGGCGCGCCCAGGGCCGAGCCAGTGTGAGGAGCACGGCGAGGAGGACGAGACGGTCCGGACCAGCACCGAGCGGTAAACTCCGGTCAGCGGTCTTCCTCAGTGACGGCGTCACTTCCCGTGAGGTTGCCACGGGCGGAGGCGCGGCCACCAGCCCGGGACGGCTCGACGGTACTCCTCGTACTCCGTGCCGAAGCGACGGCGCAGGGTGGGCTCCTCGTAGAGAAGGACGAATGCGTTGGTGGCGAGAAGGAAGCCGCCGGCGTAGACGAGCAGCGAAGTCTGGCCGAGGAGCAGCCCTTGCCCGACCAGAGTGGCGGTCACGGCGAGGTACATCGGATTCCGAACGTGACGGTAGAGGCCTCCGACCACCAGATGCTCGGTGGGAGCGATGGGCGCCGGCGTCCCGATCCCCTCGATGACGAACTGGACGAAGGCGTGCAGGAGGAAGACCACCCCGGAGGCGAGGAGCACCGCTCCCACCACGCGCAGCGGGCTCCCGAAGGGAAGGGGCTGGCGCACGCGCCAGCCGGTCATCCACCAGGGAATCAGTCCGGCCAGCGTGCCCGGGACGAGCACCAGGAAGACCAGGGTCCCGATTGCCGATGCGACGCGGTTGCGCACGGTCCGTCGCTCCTGAGTCTTCTACGGCTGACGCGGGCACCCGATTGCCACGCGCTTCCCCCGGGAAGCTACGGGGCGAGCGGCTTGCCGTCGGGGCCGTGCCTCGAGCTAGGCCAGCGGCTCCCAGCGCCAGTCCCGCACCTCGGGCATGTCCTCCAGGTGCTCCTCGACGTAGGCGCGGTGCCGCTGGAGCTCTCCTTGGAAGGACTCGGTGAGGCGAGTCGAGTTCTCCGGGATGCGGCGGGCCCGGCGCAGGGCCTCCATCGCCAGGTGGTAGCGGCTCATGCCGTTGAGCACCACCATGTCGAAGGGCGTCGTCGTCGTGCCCTCCTCGCGGAAGCCGCGGACGTGGAAGCGGTCCGGCGAGGGTCGCCCGTGGAGCGTGTAGTGGATGCCGAGCGGGTAGCCGTGGAAGGCGAAGATGACGTCGCGGTCGCGGGTGAAGAGATCGACAAAGCGCTGCTCGTCCATGCCATGGGGATGCTCGGAGGGCGTGAACATGGACATGAGATCGACCACGTTCACCACGCGAATGCGCAGGCCGGGGGCCGCCTGGCGCAGGAGCCAGGTGGCGGCCACCGTCTCCATGGTCGGCACGTCACCGGCGCAGGCCATGACGATGTCCGGATCCCCCTCGTCGTTGCTCGCCCACTCCCAGATCGACGCTCCTGCCTGGCAGTGACGCCGGGCGGCCTCGAAGTCGAGGTACTGGAGCTGCGGCTGCTTGTCGATGACGATCAGGTTCACGTGGCTCGAGGTGCGGAAGCAGTGGTCCGCGGTCCAGAGCAGGCAGTTGGCGTCGGGCGGCAGGTAGATCCGCGAGATGCTCGGCTTCTTGGTGAGGATGGTGTCGATGAAGCCCGGACCCTGATGGCTGAAGCCGTTGTGGTCGTTCCGCCAGCAGGTGGAGGTGAGCAGGACATTCAGGGCCGGGACCGGCTTCCTCCAGGGGAGCTTGAGCGCCTCGTCCAGCCACTTGGCGTGCTGGGTGGCCATGGAGGCGACGACCATGGCGAACGCCTCGTAGGAGGCGAACAGGCCGTGCCGCCCGGTGAGGGTGTAGCCCTCCAGCCAGCCCTCGCAGTTGTGCTCGCTGAGGACCTCCATCACCCGTCCCTCGGGGCCGATGGCCTCGTCGGTGGGAAGCACGGGGAGCATCGAGCAGCGCCGGCTGGCCTCGAACACCGCGCCTAGCCGGTTGCTGTTCGTCTCGTCCGGACAGAAGAGCCGGAAGGAGCGTGGGTTGGAGCGATACAGGTCGCGCATCAGCTCGCCCAGCCGGCGGGTGGACTCCTCGCGGGCGCGCGCCGGCCCGTTGACGGCCACCGCGTACCGCTCGATGGAAGGGATCTCCAGCGGACGGCAGCTGCGGCCGTCGGCCCGCGGGCTGCTGCTCATGCGGAGGTCCCCCGCCGGCGCGAGGGCGCGCAGCTCGGGGACGAGACGCCCGGTCGAATCGAAGAGCTCCTCCGGACGGTAGCTGTGCAGCCAGCGCTCGAGCAGCCGCAGATGCTCCGGATTGTCGCGCACGGCGGCCAGCGGAACCTGGTGCGCACGGAAGGTGCCCTCCACCTGGACTCCGTCCACCTGGCGCGGCCCGGTCCAGCCCTTCGGAGTCCGCAGCACCAGGGCGGGCCACCGCGGTCGACCCTTCACCCCGGAGGCCCGCGCGTCGCGCTGGATGCCGCGGATCCTCTCCATGCAGACGTCGAGCGCGGCGGCCAGCGCCTGGTGCACCGCCGGCGGGTCGTCCCCCTCGACGAAGTGGACCTCGTAGCCCTCGGCCTCGAGGAGCGGGCGGACCTCGGCGTCGCTGGAGCGCCCGAGCACCGTCGGGCCGGCGATCTTGTAGCCGTTGAGGTGGAGCACGGGCAGCACCGCCCCGTCCCGCGAAGGGTGGAGGAAGCTGATGCCCTTCCAGCTCCCGGCCAGCGGACCGGTCTCCGCCTCCCCGTCGCCCACCACGGCCAGGGCCACCAGGTCCGGGTCGTCGAACACCGCCCCGAAGGCGTGGGTGAGGACGTAGCCCAGCTCTCCGCCCTCGTGGATGGAGCCCGGGGTGGGAGCGCTGACGTGGCTGGGGATGCCGCCGGGCGTGGAGAACTGGCGGAAGAGCCGGAGCATCCCGAACGCGTCCTGTCCGATGTGCGGGTAGATCTCCGAGTAGGTGCCTTCCAGGTAAGTGCAGGCCACCACCGCCGGCCCGCCGTGCCCCGGTCCGGCGAGGAAGAGGGCCTGCACGCCGTCGCGCCGGATGATCCGGTTCATGTGCGCGTAGAGCAGGCTCAGCCCCGGGCTGGTGCCCCAGTGGCCCAAGAGGCGCGGCTTGATGTGCTCCGGCCGGAGCGGCTGGCGAAGTAGCGGGTTGGCCTGGAGGTAGATCTGCCCCACGGTGAGGTAGTTCGCGGCCCGCCACCAGGCGTCGAGGCGGTGCAGCTCGTCGGGGGAGAGGGTGCTGGACATCGGAGGACCTCCGGAGGGCCGATGGCCCGTGTATGCACCACTGCCCGGCGCGGGAGAAGCCCGCGGGCCGTGGACTGTCTTGCAGTGATGCTCTCTTGGTGTCCTGATGGGTCGTGGGAGGGCTCAGGGATGAAGCCAGCGTCGTGGAGCACCGGGCTGCTCGTTCTCGCCTGTGCCGAGAGCCGGGCCGCGCTCCTCGCCTTTCTGGCGTCGCTCTGATGCCGGTGCGGTTCCTCGTCTTCCTCGCCACCAGCGTCGATGGCTTCATCGCCCGGCCGGACGACGGCCTGGACTGGCTGACGCGCTTCGAGCAGGAGGAGCACGGCTACCGCGACTTCTTCGCCGGCGTCGACGCGCTGGTCATCGGCCGGCGCACCTACGACGTGGTCCTCGGCTTTCCGGCCTGGCCGTACGGCGGCAAGCGGGTCATCGTCTGCACTCGCCGCCCGGCCAGCCCGGCGCACGGCGAGGAGCTGTGGCCGGGCTCGCCCCGCGCGCTGGCCGAGCGGCTCGCCCGCGAGGGAGTCCGCCGCGTCTACCTCGACGGCGGCGCGCTCATCCGCAGCTTCCTCGCCGAGGGGCTGGTCGACGAGATGACCCTCAACGTCATCCCCATCGTGCTCGGGGATGGGGTTCCGCTCTTCGCCGCCGGGCTTCCCGAGATGCCCCTGCGCCTGGTCGAGGCGAAGAGCTTCCCCACCGGGCTGGTGCAGCTGCGCTACGCGCGAGCGTCGTCCTGAAAGGCGGCGCTCGCTAGCCCGCGCCGTGGAAGGCGCGCTTGTGCTGGTAGAGGGCCCGATCCGCCGCGGCGAGGAGCCCTTCGATGGTCTCGCCGGCCTGCGGGTAGACGGCGATGCCCACGCTGACCGAGAAGGTGGGTCGCTCGCCGTCGCCATGCAGCCGTTCGCGGATTCGACGGGCGACCTGCTCGGCAGCGTCGTCGCCGGCCTCCGGGATGACGACGGCGAACTCGTCGCCTCCCAGGCGCACCGGTGTATCGATGCCGCGACAGCTCAATCGCAGAACCTCGGCCAGACGGCATAGCGCCCGGCTCCCGGTGGGATGCCCGTACTGATCGTTGATCGTCTTCAGCCCGTCGAGGTCCACGAGCAGGACGGCAAACGCTCTCTGGGTCCGTCCGGAGCGCTTGATCTCGGCATCCAGCACCTCGACCAGCCTTCGGTAGTTACCCAGCCCGGTGAGCGGATCGGTCACCGCGAGATGGAGCGCCTGCTCCTCGGCACGGTGCCGCTCCGCGGAGAGCGCGGCCAGCCCGAGGGTCATCACCGCCGCCACGCCGATGAAGGCCTGCAGCAGGAGCAATGCCTCGTTCGAAGTCCGGGCGACGAAGGGGCCGAAGCCCCGAACCGTGCCCCAGGTGGCGATGGCGGAGAGGATGACCGTGGCCGTGACCGCCTCGCGCTGTCCGAAGCGGAACGCCGCCCAGATGAGGATGGGAATGCAGAGATACTCCAGGGGGTAATTCCTCGTTCCGGGAGCGAAGGAGCCGCCGAAGACGACCTCACCGAGGACGATCAAGGACGCGAACAGGACCACCAGCTCCACCAGGCGGGCCCGGCCCCATCGCCATCCGATGTCCGAAACCCAGAGGATGAGCAGCGGCGCCACGACCAGCGCCCCGGCTGCGTCCCCCAGCCACCAGGTGAGCCAGATGGGTTGGAAGTCCGCCCAGGAGGCGAACCCGCCCAGAGACAGGCTGGTGGTGCCGAAGGTGGCGGCCAGCGCCGGGCTGAGCAGACCGGCCAGAGCGGCGAACTTGAAGGTGTCCTGGGCGCGGTCGAAGCACCGGCGGCCGTGGGCGTAGCGGTTGACGAGCAGGGTCCCGACGATGGCTTCCAGAGAGTTTCCGGTGGCGATGCCGAGCGAGGTGGCGATCGAGCCCGCGGTGGTGACGTTGACCAGGAACGCGCCGAGGAAGATGCCCGGCCAGACCGCGTAGCCGAGGGTGAGCAGGCCGGCGAGGGCGATTCCCGTCGGCGCCCAGACCGCCGTCGAGCTGGGGTGCACGGACGCCAGGCGGAGGCCCAGCTTGCCGGCGACGAAATACGTGACCGCGAGGAAGGCGATCGCCGCCAGGTCTTCGAGCCGTTTCATGGGGCCTCGGGGAAGACGCGCCCGATCCTACTCCCGCCGGCGGGTGTGCGGCAGGCCGGGAGAGGTGGGCTCCTGGTGCGCGCAGGTGCGAGCGGCTGTGTCGACTTCAAGACTGCGGACGGAGGCGCGCTGAATTTGCCGGCGCACCTCGCGTCGGAAGTCGTGGGCAGATGACGCCGGGGCGACACTGATCACGTCACCGGGGTTGCCCGCGAGGCTCGCCGTGCACAGCCTCGTTGCGTGAGACACGCATTTCTCAGCTCATCAGGAGGAAACCCATGCGCTCACTCTTGCTCGGGATTGCCCTGCTCTGCTGTCCGCTGGTCGCCTCGGAGGCCCGCGCTCAGGTGAGCATCGGCTTCACCATCACGACCTATCCCACGTTCGTCCGGGTGCCCGGCTATCCCGTCTATTACGACCCCAATGTGAACGCGAACTACTTCTTCTACGACGGTCTGTACTGGGTCTTCGTGGGCGACGAGTGGTACGCGAGCAGCTGGTACAACGGTCCCTGGCGGCTGGTGGCCCCCGAGGCGGTGCCGCTCTACGTGCTGCGCATCCCGGTTCGCTACTACCGGGCTCCCCCCGTCTACTTCCGCAGCTGGCGGGCTGAGGGCCCGCCGCACTGGGGTGAGCACTGGGGCCCCGTCTGGGAGGAGCATCGGCGTGGATGGGATCACTGGAATCCCCAGGCCATGCCCGCCCCCGCTCCGCTGCCCGTCTACCAGCGGCAGTACGTGGGCGCACGCTATCCGCGGTCCGTCGAGGAGCAGCACGCCATTCGCACCGAGCACTACCACTACCAGCCGCACGGGGCCGTGGCGCAGCAGCACTTTCGGCAGCCTTCCCGGCAGGTGAGCTCGCACACCGAGGCCCGTCCGGCGCCCGGGCCGCAGCACGAGGACCGGGGCCAGAACCGGGGCGAAGGAAAGAAGGGCGAGGAGCACGGCCCGGAGCATCGGTAGCGCTCGGGGCGGCCACTTACCGAGCCTTGATACCCGGATGCGCCGGCCCTGGTGCTGGGGCCGGCGCGTCGGAACGACCGAGAGCCGGCCCGCTCCGTCCCGAGGCTCGCTTGCGCCCGGTCCGGGACTGCGGCACGGTTCGCGTCGTGGTGCCTCGTCACGCAGCGCTGCACGCCGCCGTCCTTCTCACCGCGTTGCCGGCCAGCGCCCAGAACCCTCCGTCCCAGCAGCTTCCGACCCAGAACCAGCCTCCGGCTCAGAACCTTCCGGGCCAGACTCTGCCCAGCCAGAACCCGCTCCCCGAGCAGACCCTTCCGTCCCAGCAGCTTCCGACCCAGAATCAGCCTCCGGCGCAGAACCTTCCGAACCAGGCTCTGCCCAGCCAGAACCCGCTCCCCGAGCAGACCCTTCCGGCCCAGAAGCTTCCCACCCAGAAGCCTCCTCCGGTGCAGGACCAGCCGGTGCCGTCCGGGATCGACGTCAAGCTCCACGTCGGACAGAAGAAGGTGCTCAACGTCGGGCTGGCCATGGGCCTGAGCTGCGACGACGGGGCCATCGTGCACGCCGAGCTGCGGGCGGCCTCGGACACGGTGAATCAGCTCGTCCTCAAGGGCCTCAAGCCCGGCCACACCGTCTGCAGCGCCGGAACGGCGAACGTCTCTCGCCTCAAGGTGGTCAACATCACCGTCGTCCCGAAGCCCGCGCCGAAGTACTGAGCCGTGTGGGGTTCCGGGCCCCTGGCACGCCTGACATCCGAGCACGCCGGCTCAAGGTGACAAGGAGGTCGAGATGCCGCCCCGCCTCGTGTTTGGTGCCTTCGATCGAGGGCAGACTCCGACCATCGCCTGCTTCAACAAGGCCACTGTGCCGCTCGGCCTGAGCCTGGCGAGCCTGGTCTCCGCTCTGCAGGCCTTCGTCGACACCTGCGTCGTGCCGGTGTGGGGCACGCCGGCACGGCTGAAGACGTCCACCGGCTTCATCCCGGGCGCCTGGGCGCTGGTCTTCCTCGACGACGCCGACGCGGCGAATGCGCTCGCCTACCACGAGCTGACGCCGGACGGCTTTCCGGTGTCCAAGGTCTTCGTCCGCACCATCCAGGAGGCGCACGAGTCGCTCTCGGTGTCGGCGTCGCACGAGCTGGTGGAGATGCTGGTCGACCCGGCGATCAATCTCTACTCCAGCGGCCCTGACCGGAAGGCGATGTACGCCTACGAGTCCGCCGATCCGGTCGAGGAGACCTTCTTTCCCGTCTCCGGGTTCCAGATGACCAACTTCGTCTACCCCTCGTACTTCGAGGTCTTCCGCAAGCCGGGCTCGACGCAGTTCGACTACCTGCGCAAGGTCCG
>Ga0335082_10009207_pt1 | contig 10738 bp, 11 predicted proteins | sample Lox_Sample_41_FD_206718 | JGI IMG/M metagenome (GOLD analysis project Ga0335082, IMG submission 206718) | Soil microbial communities from Loxahatchee National Wildlife Refuge, Florida, United States - Lox_Sample_4.1 | ecosystem: Environmental > Terrestrial > Soil > Wetlands | place: USA...
CTTGCGCCAATCATGGAGCCGCTGGCACGGGCCAACGCCGCGCGAGATTTGCTGTTTCCGGGCGAGACCGCCGAGCGCCAGCCGGTCCATACAGTCTACGGCGGCGCGCACCTGTTCAAGAGCGAAGTGGGGTCGAATTTCGGCGCGATGGCGCTCGATCTGGTGACAAACTACGCGCCGGATTTCGAATCGTTTGCAAAGGTCATTGGGCTTCCGGAAGGAATCGCGCAAAGAGTCTTCGACCGGGCGATCGACAAGCTCAAGCGGGAACCGGTGGAAGATTACCGCATCGATTTCGAGGACGGCTACGGCAATCGTCCGGATGCCGAGGAAGATGGCCACGCGGTTTCGACCGCCCAAGCGGTGGCCGAGGGAGCAGGCAAGAAAGGATTCCCGCCGTTTATCGGAATTCGGATAAAGCCGTTCACGGAGGCGTTGCGCTCCCGTAGCATTCGTACGTTGGATCTGTTCCTGACAGCGCTTGCCGGGAATATTCCGGAGAACTTCGTAATCACGCTCCCGAAGGTGACCGTGCCCGAGCAGGTCAGTGCAGTGGTTGCAGTTCTACAGGTAATAGAGTCGAAGCTCGGATTGGACCCGATCCAGATCGAACTGATGATCGAAACTCCTGAGTCGATCATCGATTCCTCAGGCAAGTTCGCGATTCCAAAATTGCTGGAAGCGGCGGAGGGGCGCTGCCGGGGTCTGCATTTTGGCGTCTATGACTACACGGCGAGCTGCAATATCACCGCCGAGTATCAAACGATGGCCCACCCTGCATGCGACTTTGCCCGTCATGCGATGCAGGTTGCCGCAGCCGGCCGCGGCGTGATGCTGTCCGACGGCGCGACGAACATCATGCCGATTCCTCGACATCGGGGTTCGCTGAGCGCCGAACAGATCGCAGAAAATCGAAATGTCGTGCATCGAGCCATGCGCTTGCACTATGAGCATATACAGCGTTCATTGATGCACGCGTATTACCAGGGCTGGGATCTGCATCCGGGCCAACTGCCGACGCGCTTCGCCGCTGTGTATGCGTTCTTTCTTCAGAGCTTCGCGCCTGCGGCGGCGCGGCTGCGGAATTTCGTGGAGAAGGCGGCGCAGGCGACGCTGGTTGGCGACGTGTTCGACGATGCCGCAACCGGGCAAGGACTGCTCAATTTCTTTTTGCGCGGAATCAATTGCGGGGCGTTTAGCGAGGAGGAAGCGTGCTCGGCGGGTTTGACGATTGCAGAATTGCGGAGCCGATCCTTCCTGCAAATCTTGAACAAACGGCGCGGCGCTACGCCCGCGTAATCGCCAGGTACATCATGCCGAAGGCGAGCGCGGTCACGGCCAGCGAAATACCCGCTAGTGCTCGCAGCAGCGGCTCTTTCCACATTAGCCGCGCACGCGGCGTGCTGGCCAGCCAACCGGAGACGAACCCGCCGATCAATCCGCCCGCATGGGCAAAGAAATCAACGCCCGGAATGAAGCTCATCACCAGACCGTATATCAACCAGCGCATATAGAACGCTTTCACCATCGACCCCATCGACGACTTGTCGGTGAACCCGAACGCCAACATCGCGCCAATCAGCCCGAAGATGCCAGCCGAGGAGCCGACCGAATAACCGTAACCGAAATGCGAACTCGTCCAGAATCCCGTGATTGTGGACGCGAAGTAGAAGACGATCAAGCGGCTGGTGCCGTAGAGCTGCTCCACTTCCGCACCGAGGTCGAATAGCACCCAGGAGTTCATCAGGATGTGCAGGATGCCACCGTGTAGAAAGCCCGCTGTAATCAAGCGCCACCATTGACCATCCATCATCGGTGCTGGCAGGCTCATGCCCGCTTGCTGGATCCCTGCCGATGGATTCAACGACTGCGCGAGGTAGAGCCCGGTGTTGATCAGCAGGATCATGATCGTGGTAAACCGAGCGTGCGGGATCAGGCCGCCGAGGATTTCGCCGGGCTCGCGCCGGTCGATGGCTCGCGGCCCCAGTTGCATGTCGCAATAAGGGCATACTTTGTCGCTGGTCGTCACAAACGCCCGGCAATTCGGGCACATTCGTCGTTTATCCACTGAAGGCTATTGTATCGTCAGCGTCGCAGTCTTCGAGACACCGCCGAGAGACGCCGTAATCGTGAGGACTTGTGTTGTCGGGACACTGACGGTTGGAATCTGGATACTGACGCTCTTCTGACCTGATGGAATCGTCACGAACGGAGGGAGACGCAAGGCCAGTGGATTATCTGCTGTGAGATCGATTGTCACTCCGCCAGACGGCGCAATGCTGGAGATCGTGACCGTGCCGGTGAGTTTGTTACCTCCTGTGACGGAACTGGGACTCACGTTGAAGCTGACCGGTGAAGGCAGGCCCGCGGGATTGATCGCTAAGAGAACCGGTTTCGAGATGCCGCCGTATGAAGCAGAGATGGCGATGGTCCGCGGTACGCTCACACTGGATGTTGCGACTGTGAACGATGCGGAGGTCTGGCCTGCCGCAATCTTGACCGAGTCCGAAACAGCAGCTAGTGACGGATCGCTGGATTCAATGCTGACCGCCGCTCCGCCCGCCGGAGCAGTATCTGTCAGCGTGATCGTCCCGGCAACCGCATTGCCGCCAGTCACGAATGGCGACACTAGTGCGATGGCCAGAAGTGGTTTCACAGTTAGCATCGCCTTCGCGGTTGATTCACCGTAGGTGCCCGTGATGGTGACCGATTGGGGATCGGTCACTGCCGCAGTTGTGATATTGAACGCTGCCGATGTCTGGCCAAACGAAAGGCGGATGCTTGCCGGAACCTGAACGGCGGCATTGTCACTCGAGAGCAAGACGGTCGCGCCATCGATCGGTGGATTACCAGAGAGTGAGATAGTACTCGTCAGATTGTTGCCGCCCTTGATGGAATTCGAGCTGAGAGAAATGTTAGTCAGCTGGAAGCCGTTCGTCGGGAAAACAGTGATCTTGGCGGACTGGGAAAATCCGCTTGCCGATGCGGTAATGGTGACCGCATCCGTCGTTCCGACCGTGCCGGTGTGCACCGAAAAATTCATGGTCGACTGGTTTGCCGGGACCGTCACGATCGTAGGTACCTGCGCGGAGAGTGAGCTGCTGCCCAACTGAACCGTGTACCCATTCAATCTTGCGAGCGCATTCAAAGATACGATTCCAGTAATGTTCTTGCCGCCGGTGGCCGAGGCCTGCGATAGCGTTAAGCCGGACAGATGCACGGACCCGGCTGGAAGGCTGTTCATTTGAAATGTAACGGTATTCGAGACGTACCCCTCGGCGGCGATGGTCAGCGATAGCGTGCCGGCACCGTCCGCGGCAGCAGGCACGATCAAGTTGATTTGATCGAGCCCGAAGAACCCGGGCGCCGCCCCGGCGTATTCGACGGAATAATTATTTCCCAGATGGTCCTGCGCCTGAAGCTGGATCGCGGCGTTGGGTCTGGCTGGATCGTGCGAAGGATTCCCGGCGTAGCGCAGCCCCGTAGCGTAGACGGCCAGCCTTGTCCGCTTGTCCGCGCCGGGATTTGCAGCCGTTTCAACCAAAAATGGTCCGCCTGCGAACGTGACCGCATTGAGGATCGCGCCCGGTCCTTGACCGGAGCCGTCGGACGAGAAGATCCCCGGAGCGACATTGCGGACTTGCATCGTGCCTTTGAAGTTCACGCCGAGCGTCGAGGATTGCACTACGACATCCGCAGTGCCGATGTCTGTGCCTGCGGGCACAAGGAAATTGATCTGGCTTGAGGACACATACAGCAACGGCGCAGCGCCTCCGTTAACAAGAACCGAGACACCCGCGAGCTGTGTCGGGAGCTGTCCGCCAGGGTCGAGTTGGGCCGCTGCGGCGCCATCCGATAGCCCGCTGCCAAAAAGTGACGCCAGCGAATTCGGCGAGACAGCCGCCTGGTAGCTAGCTGCCGAGACCACCACGATCTGCGCGTGCGCCGCCGCGCAGAACCCCAAAACGAGAAGCGCCTTCAAAACTAATAGACGCGACGCCGGGTGGAATGGACGAACGAACTACTGCAATTCCGCCAGGAACACGTTCCCTTTGGATTCGTTGAATTCATACACCATATGCTTGCCATCGGGTGACCATTCCGGGTAACGCAAGTACATGCGCAATGGAAGCTCTTTGGTGAGTTGTTGCATCTGCCTGGTCTTTCTGGAGAAAGCGTTGATCGCCCAGCCCCGGCCATCGTCGCCGGCGATCAGAATTCTTTCGCTGTCGGGGGACCAGCCTCCATTGAACCATCGGCCAGGTTTATCCCATAGCGTCTCAATAGGGCCTCCGGAAGATGGCATCACGCCGATCTCGGTGTTTTCTTGTTTGATCACCTGCACACTAATCCACTTCGAGTCGGGTGAGAAATGCGCGTAGCCGGTTGGCGTGAAACCGAACGTCAATTGAGTTCGGGCAGCTGTTTTGAAATCCAGCTTGTAGAGGTGCAAGACTGGTTGAGCGGAATCGTGGAACACTACCGCAGAGCCGTCGATCGCGAAATTCGGCTGGTCCGCTGTGGAGTTGTCCGGGACTTCGCCGATGGTTCGAGCGGAGCCATCCGCGATGGAGGCCAGGCGGAATGTGATCTTGCCGGGAGTAGGGAATGAGATGAAGACCACGGACTGGCCGTCGTTAAGGGGCTGCCCGAAAAACTGCGATGCATTATCGGGACTCACTGGCGATTGCGGAGATCCATCGAGCTTCACCTGCCAGATTTGCGCACGCTCGCCCGTCTGCCAGCGCGTGTAGACCAGGCCCTTACTGTCCGGGAACCACTTGGGTTGAGCGTATCGATAACTAGTTCCATGGGTAATCGGGAAAGGTTTACCCTCCGGCTCATTGCGGTTCATGTTTTGCACGAGGAGCTGGCTGGAGGCCAAAACCGCGCTGTAAACCAAATGCTTACCATCCGGGGCGAGCGAAAGATCCCGGGGAACACCGAGCCCACCCGGGCGAAAGAACGGTTCCGGTTCCGCCTCCGGTTTGAGTGTCCGTGGATTCAGTCGTAACTGCCAGATACCGATGTCGCCGTTCAGTGTCGAGCTTACGTAGAACATACGTCCGTCGCGCGCAAATACGGGGCTACCCAAAGTGGATCTATCCTCGCGGCCGAATCGCTTCTCGAGCGCGCCGTCGGAAAGCCGGTATGTCCAGAGGCTCGGTTTCCGGGCTGAGTAGTTTATGAATCGAATCTCCTTGCCATCGGGACTCCACGAAGGAAATGTCTGGCCTCCCGCCGGTTTGTCGGGCAACGTAATCCGTCGTGGCGTTCCCCCGTCGGCAGAAACCAGCCAGATAGAGGAATCATCGCGGGGAAAGTAGTAGTCGGTTGTGCTGAGCGATGCGCCCGCGTGCGACACAAAGGCGATCTGGTTACCGTCAGGCGACCAGACCGGCTGCGTGCCGAATTCCGTCAGCCGTCGCGCGGTTCCTCCGAGGGCCGGAATCCGAAAGAGGCCCGCTGGACTGGCGGAGCTGAAGACCAGGGACTGTCCATCTGGGGAGAAACGCGGGAACATGCATTGGCTGCCTTTGTTGGTGAGTTGTAACTCGTTGGCGCCGGTCTCCCGGGAACGCACATAGATTTCAAATGAACCCGTGCGGTCGGATGCGTAGGCCACGAGCTTCCCATCGGGGGAGAAGCTAGCGTTTATGTCCAGGCCATCGCCGGACGAGAATTGAGCGGTGTGGAGGAAGCCAAGCTGTCCAGGCTTTGACGTTGGACGAAGCTTCCAAACGAGCAGCCCGAGACCAGTCAGGATTACTAGACCTGCGGCGATTAAGACGAGCGTCAGTCGAGGGGACTTGGGCGTCTTAAGTTCCTCAGTTGGTCGACGCGTTTGAAACGGTCCGTCCGTAGAGAACTGCCTCTTTACACGAGCAAGGGCCGCCCGCATTTCCGATGCAGTCTGGAATCGCAGGTCGCGATCTTTCTCCAAGGCCGTGTCGATGATAGGCTGCAATTCGGCGGGAAGATCCGGGCGGCGGCTCAGTGGAGGCACAGGCAAGCGGGCTTGAATCGCTTCCAAAATCACAGCGGTTGTGGTGCCCTGGAAGGGTAGCGTCCCCGTCACCATCTCGTAGAGCACCACGCCGAAGGAAAATAAGTCGCTGCGCTGATCCAGCTCGTCGCCGCGCGTTTGTTCGGGCGACATGTACGACAGAGTTCCGGGAATCACTCCGGGCCGGCTTAGCGCGAGAAGGGGCAGAGTGTCAGTGGGACCATCATGCGGGACGACGCTGTCATCTTCGCTTGCAATCCGCTTGGCGATGCCAAAATCCATGATTTTGATGTCGCCACGCGGGGTAATCAGGATGTTTGCCGATTTGATGTCGCGATGGATGATCTTCTTTTCGTGGGCAGCGTTCAATCCGTCGGCTATTTTGATGCCCAGATCGAGCAGCTCAGTGATCTGCAGCGGCTTGCTGGCGATTCGTTGCCGGAGTGTCTCTCCCTCGATGTATTCCATCGCAATGAAGACACTGTCACCGTCCTGGCCGACTTCATAAATAGTGCAGATGTTGGGATGATTCAAGGTCGAAGCCGCGCGCGCCTCTCCCCAGAGACGGTCGAACGCGTCGGGATGGTCGCTGCGATTTTCGGAAATAAACTTGAGGGCAACAGTCCGGCCCAGTTGAAGATCATGCGCCTTAAACACGACTCCCATGCCACCGCGCCCGAGCTCTTCGACGATGCGGTAGTGGGAAACAGTTCGCCCGATCATGTGGCGAAATCGATGATAACACCGAGAACAGCGGACCTACTCTGTCCTTAGCCATAACTCTAAGATTTTGCGGGTGATCATGATTTCATCACCGGCCCTCACGAAACGATCCTCCAGGTATCACGACTTGAGGAGGCATTCCCACTTAACGTGCCTCCATGCGCTATCCGAAGATCGCTTGCGCCTTCCTTCTAGCGGCGGCTCCGATGCTGGGAGAGGCGAAGCTGGAGATCCGGCAGGGTCGCCCTGTAGTCGACGGCGTGTATGTGAACGGTCATGGGCCCTACCGGTTTCTAGTCGATACGGGCGCACAGGGAAACCAGCTTGAGGTGAAGCTGGCACGGTCGATTGGGTTGCAGCCGACGTTCCAGGTGGACATCGTGACTGCGGCAGGTGTGATCCGAGTATCTGGACGCGAGGGCATCGAAGTAAGACTGGATACGGTTGAGGCAACCGGGCAGGAGTTCCTATTTACGGATCTCCAGGCGGTACGGCAGCTCTCCGCCGACATTCAAGGTGTCCTTGGCCAGTCGTTTCTATCGCGTTCTGATTACCTGCTCGACTTCCTGGGCAAACGGCTGTCTTTTGGAATGCAGGACCGGAAGGGTACGCGGGCCGAATTCAAGCTGCTCGACGGACGTCCCTCCGTTTTCAGTAACTTGGGATGGCTGGTGCTCGATTCGGGTGCAGACCATGTGATTCTATTTGGCGAGGGCTCGTCAAAACGAACCCAAACGATTCGGACTGCTTCAGGGCTTCTCGACATAGCGATCATTCGGACCACCCAACTAATCATCGAAGGAAGGACGATTGCGTATGGGGATGCAGTCGAGGTTCCGCGACAATCCAGCCTCGTTGAGGACGGGCTTCTGCCGGCAAGGTTGTTCCACGCTGTGTATGTTTGCAACTCCGGAGGTTATTTGATTCTCGACTGACCTCTGATCTGGACCTCTTGGTACAATCGAGAGTTCCAGATGTCGAAAACTGAACAGGAGCTTCGCCAGGACATCGTTGATGTCGGTAAGTTGGTCTTCCAAAAGGGTTGGGTGGCGGCCAACGACGGAAATATCAGCATCCGTCTCGATAAGAATAGAGTGCTGTGTACGTGTACCGGGATCAGCAAGGGGATGATGACGGTTAACGACCTCATCACCTGCGATCTTGAAGGCAACAAGTTGGAGGGTTCCCGCGAGCGTACCTCCGAGATCGCCATGCACCTGACGATCTACCAGATGCGTCCGGATGTCTTTTCCGTACTGCATGCCCACCCTCCAGTTGCGACTGGTTATGCCGTAGCCGGCCGCCCGTTGAATCTGGCGCTGCTGCCCGAAGTCATCATCGGCCTCGGGTGTGTTCCGCTTGCTGACTATGGCTTACCTGGCACGCCCGCGCTGACGGAGGGTATGCTGCCGTACATTCCCAAGTATGATGCGATTCTAATGGGTAATCACGGCGCGGTCTGTTACGGCGAAGAAGTCTACAAAGCATTCTTCAAAATGGAAACTGTCGAACACTTCGCGAGGATTGCGCTCGTCGCCGAACTGCTCGGTGGGCCGAAAGTCCTTCCGAAGGACGAAGTGGATAAGCTGTTCGATTCGCGCACGCGCTACGGCGTGAAATCACGCGCAGGCGTGGAGCCTGGCTGTCCATTGGTCGCCGAGGACATGAATGACCGCGAGGAGAGGTTTCAGGTGACTCGCGAAGAGTTGATCGCGCTGGTGGATGAAGCCTTGCGCGCGCGCGGCATGCTAGCGTAATGTAGTCCTGGAGGTCGAATGGGTGAAGCCTTAGGCATGATCGAGACCCGCGGGCTGGTGGCCATGATTGAAGCCGCCGACGCGATGGTGAAGGCCGCCAATGTACACGTGGTTGGGTGGGAGAAGATCGGTTCCGGATATGTGACGGCGTTGGTGCGCGGTGATGTCGCCGCGGTTCGCGCTGCCACCGATGCTGGAGCGGCGGCAGCTCGGCGAGTCGGCGAACTGATTGCGGTTCACGTCATCCCTCGGCCTCATCCGAGTCTGGAAGATGTCTTGCCGATCGGCAAGGCTCAGGCGGCGAACGCCAAGTAGGAAATTCATGATTCTCGCCCGCGTAGTGGGCACTATCGTCGCCACGCGCAAAGATCCCCGGTTGGAAGGTTTCAAGCTGCTGATCGTAAAACCGGTCAGTCCCGATGGCAAGGACGAGGCTGGCTACGTCATCGCTGTGGATACCGTCAGCGCTGGATCAAAGGAAACGGTGATTGTTGTTTCCGGAAGTTCTGCTCGCATGGCCGAAGGGTGTAAGGACAAGCCCGTTGACGCGAGCATCGTCGGGATTGTCGATACAGTGAGTGTGAACAAATAACCATGTTTTTGGGGCGGGTCGTCGGCAATGTGGTTTCTACGATGAAGGACCCGAGTCTCAAGGGACAGCGGTTACTGATCGTCCAGCCTTTGCGGCCTGACATGAAGGCGACGGGCAAACGGCTGGTGGTCCTCGATTGCACCGGCGCCGGCGCGGGCGAGCTGATCTACTGGTGCCGCGGGAAAGAATCGAGCTTCCCTTTCTTGCCCAACGAGGTTCCTGCGGATAACACGATCGTAGGGGTTGTCGATGAGTTGCACATGGAGAAGGTGCGCTAGATGCTAATCGCGCGAGTCATCGGTGAGATGATTTCCACGCACAAGCACGAAAGCCATCACGGCCGGAAGGCGCTGGTTGTACAGCCGCTCGAATTGGATGGCGCCAATCGCGGCGATCCGGTGATCGCGTTTGATGCGGTTGATGCGGGGGTTGGCGACCAGGTGCTGCTGGTTACCGAAGGTTTCAGCGCTATGACCAGCGTGGGCCGGCCTCAATCACCGATCGATATGGCGGTGATCGGCGTAATCGACCGCATTGACCTCGACGCGCTGCCGCGATCGACGGCGGCGCATCGTAAATAAGAACCCTGCCACTACTAGCATCAGCAGCAGCTTTACCCCTTCGAGGATTCCATATGCAGCGTGCAGCTTATAGAATTGATCGCGCGCCTGCGAATCCGCGGTCCACGTAATAAAGTCGATGGAGCGGCCCAGCCAGATCATTTCCGGGGTGATCTTGAAACGCTGGAACGCGGTAAGGATCACCATGGCGCATGCGAGTCCCGCCGTCAGCCGTTGCTTCAATCCGAGAATCAGGAACGCTGCGAGACCAACTCCAAGTACGAGCTGCGCGACTTCCCAGGTCTCGAAGAATCCGCGATTCTCTTCGCCGGCCAGGTATCGCAGCAAGTGCCTCGCGTTTTCGCTGCCGAGGGTTTGAATCATCTTCTGGGCTTCAACCGGCGGAGTTTTCAGCACCTGATCGACGGTCGCGAAGTTGCCGGTGGCGACGAACGCCATGAAAAGGGAGCCCATAAGCCATGCGCCCAGTAGAAACGCAGCAATTCTGGCGTGATGCATTGGGGTTCTGGAATCAGTCTAGCGCAAGTCTCGGAAAATTCCATCACAATTCCGGGTCTTTGTGGCGATTGCGAAGAGCGATGCCGATACTGGCCTGGATTCCTTCGACGGCGAACAGCTTCAAAGTGTAGGTGCCATATTTACCAGGTGTCTCGATGCGCTCGCCGACGTGCAGCAAGCGATTTTGGAGCGCGGCTTCACCGTCGACGCGCAGGGTCAGCTCCGCAGATCCCACTTCCGCGGAGACACGATCGACAAAGAGGAAGCAGCCTCCATCGGTAGTGGTTGCCGCCGCGCCGCTCGCCACCCAGCGAGTGGAGAGTACGACCGGATCGACGAAATCCGGATTGATCGCCGCCTTTTCCCGTTCGAGAGTGCGGATCTTCTGACGAAGCCGGAAAACCTCCTCGCGGCTGCGATGGCTGCGCAGCGCTTCAAACACGATCCATGCGGCCCCCATGATGAACACCACGGTGAGAAACACAAGCAGCGTGATGTTATCGCGCACGAAGCGCAGGACGGCATCCCATTCGCGCATGGTGGACAGTCAAATTCTACTGGAAGCGTGACCACAAGCGGC
>Ga0335082_10009208_pt1 | contig 10738 bp, 10 predicted proteins | sample Lox_Sample_41_FD_206718 | JGI IMG/M metagenome (GOLD analysis project Ga0335082, IMG submission 206718) | Soil microbial communities from Loxahatchee National Wildlife Refuge, Florida, United States - Lox_Sample_4.1 | ecosystem: Environmental > Terrestrial > Soil > Wetlands | place: USA...
GCCACCTTCGACGAGGACTGATGCACCCGAACGAGGCGCTCCTGCGGCGGCTGTTCGACGCTTTCGCCCAGCGCGACGCGGGCGTCGTAGCGGAGCTGCTGGCCGAGGACGTCGTCTGGACGGTGCCGGGCGAGATGCCCGTCGCCGGCGTTCACCGCGGGCGGCGGCCGGTGGTGCGGTTCCTCGGGCAGACGTCGCGCTTCACCGAGGGCACCTACCGCAGCGAGCTGCTCTACGCGCTCGGCGGCGACGGTCGCGCGGTGGCCGTCTACCGGGCGACGGGGCGCCGCCCCGACGGCCGCACGCTCGACCTCGACCAGATCCTCCTCTGCCGCGTCGAGGACGGACGGCTCGTCGAGGTGAGGGCGGTGCCCACGGACCAGGCCGCGTTCGAGGCCTTCTGGGCCTAAGACGAGTCCATCCCGGACCCCTGTGGACAGTTCGGCACAGTTTCTTTCCCGGGTCTGACCCCGCCCAGTACAGATCTCCCTGCTCACAGGAGTTCGGCCACAAGATCGGGGTCAGACCCCGGGCAGGGCTGTTTGGGACTAGGTGAGATGGATCGCGACTACTAGGAACCAGGCGATCATCGCCGCGTAGAGGAGCCGCTCGATCAGGCCGAAGCGCTGCCGCAGGGGCGGCACGCGAAGGGCGATGCCGGTGATGAGGGCCGTGGTCGCGACCGCCCAGCCCAGCCGGCCGAGCAGCTGCGCAATTCCGGCCCACGCCGGGTCGTCCTTGATCGCGGCGTGGAGGGTCGGCGCCGCGAAGGCGATCGTGACGAACGCGGCCGCCGCGAGCTGGAGGTGGGTACGGCCGGTGCTCGTGGGCTTCGTGCGGTCGAGGTCGGTCGGGAAGAACGGGATCAGGAGGCGCGCGATCCCGAAGGCGACTAGGAGCCCGATCGGTCGCACCGGCACGGGGCGGACTCCGGCCCAGAGCGCCAGCGCGAGCAGGATCGCGGTGAGGCCGAGCGCGCTCGCCTGCACGCGGTACCAGACCCTGAACGGGCCGACGCCGTAGTCGCTCACGGCATCCGTCAGCGGCCGGTAGCCGGTCGGCAGCGTGTGGAGGTAGACGAGCGCGGCGAGGCAGACGAGTGTCGCAACGGCCGCGAGGATCGCGAGCGCTTCGGTCACGCCTGGGAGCGCTCGAACAGCTCTTCCCAGCGCGCGAGCAGTGACTGGAGCTCGTCGCGGGCGCGGCGGTGGGCGGCGAGGGTCTCCACGTCGCCCCAGTCCTCGGCGAGCCGCCGCTCGAGCTCGGAGACCGCCTTCTCCTGGGCGGCGATCTCGGCCTCGATCCGCTCGAGGGGGTTCGGCCGCGGCTTCGCAGCCGGCACCGGCTTCTCCTTCCGCGGCTGCTTCGGCTCTCGCGGCGGCGAGGCGGCGGCCGCCTCGCGGCCCTCGACGTAGTCGGCCCAGCCGCCGTCGGTGGAGCGCAGCGAGCCGTCCTCGACGGCGAGCGTCCGCCGGGCGACGGCGTCGAGTACGGCCCGGTCGTGGGAGACGAGCAGCACCGTCCCGGGGAAGGCCTCGAGCGCGGCCTCGAGCGCCTCGCGGCTCTCCAGGTCGAGGTGGTTCGTCGGCTCGTCGAGCACCAGGAAGTTCGCGCCCGAGGCGACGACGAGCGCGAGCGCCAGTCGCCGCCGCTCGCCGCCCGAAAGCAGCCTGACCGGCTTGTCGTGCTCGCCCCAGCCCGAGAAGAGGAACCGGCCGAGCAGCTGCTGTGCCTGCGGCCGCGGGAGGCCGGTCGCGCCCTGCGTGCATTCGAGCACGCTGCCGCGCTCGTCGAGCTCGACCTCGTGCTGCGAGAAGTAGGCCGGGATCACGCCGTGGCCGAGCCGCACCGACCCCGCCTTCGGCTCCCGGATGTCGAGGATCGTCTCGAGCAGCGTCGTCTTGCCCGAGCCGTTGGGGCCGATCAGCGCGACGTGCTCGCCCCGCTCTATAGCGAACGAGACGCCGTGGAGGAGCTCCTTGTCGCCGGCCGCGAGGTCGAGGTCCCTCGCCTCGACCACGGTGCGCCCACTCCGCGGCGGCTTCAGGAACTCGAACCCGAGCGAGCGGCGCCTTGCGGTCAGCTTCTCGAGCTCGCCCGCGGCCTCGGCGCGGCCCTTCTCGAGGCGCCCGATCTGCGTCAGCTTGGCCTGGGCCTGCTTCGCCTTGGACTTCTTGTAGCGGAACCGCTGCACGAAGCGGTCGAGCCGCTCGATGTCGGCCTCGTACCGGTCGACCGCCTTGGCCGCGTCGAGCGCGCGCGCCGCCTTCTCGCGCCGCCAGGCATGCCAGGGCCCGGGGAAGTAGATCGAGCGGTGCCCGTCGAGCTCGAGCACGGCGTTCGTGACGGACTCGAGGAACCAGCGGTCGTGCGCGACGAGGATCACGCCGGCGTCGAGCGACGCGAGCTCCCGTTCCAGCCACTCGAGGCTCTCGACGTCGAGGTGGTTGGTCGGCTCGTCCAGCAGCAGGAGGTCGGGGTCGCCCGAGAGAGCGCGCGCGAGCGAGGCGCGGGTGAGCTCGCCGCCCGAGAACGTCTGCAGCGGACGGTCGAGGTCGGGGTCGGCGAAGCCCAGCCCGCGCACCACGGCGCCCGCCCGGTCGCGCCAGTCGTAGCCGCCCGCATGCTCGAGCCGTGCCTGGACGCCCGCGTAGCGGCCGAGCATCGCCGCATCGTGGTCGCCCGAGGCCATCGCCGTCTCGAGGCGCCGCAGCTCCTCCTCGAGCGCGACGAGGTCGGCGGCGCCGGAGAGGACGTACTCGCGGAGGGTCAGCTTCCGGTCGAGCGGCGGCCGCTGATCGTGGAGTGCGATCCGGGCGCCCTTCTCGAACACGAGCTTGCCTCCCTGGAGCGCGGTCTCGCCCGCGATCGCGCGCAACAGCGTCGTCTTGCCGGCGCCGTTCGGCCCGGAGAGCGCGACGCGATCGCGCCGCTCGACCTTCAGCGCCACGTTCTCGAACAGCACGTCGGCGCCGAACTCCTTGCGGAGGCTGGTAGCAATCAGGAGAGCCACGCCCACAGGGTAGTGCCGCGCGAATATCTTTAGACACATGGCAAAGAAGGCATCGATCCAGCAGCAGTCGATCGACACGATTCGCACCCTTGCGATGGACGCGGTGCAGCAGGCGAATGCGGGCCACCCCGGCACAGCGATGGCGCTCGCGCCGCTCGCCTACCTGATCTACACGAAGCACCTGCGCCACAACCCTGCCGACCCGAGCTGGCCCGATCGGGACCGCTTCGTGCTCTCGTCGGGGCACGCCTGCATCCTCCAGTACGCGGCGCTCCACCTCACCGGCTACGACCTGCCGCTCGCCCAGCTCGAGCGCTTCCGCCAGTGGGGGTCGATCACGCCAGGGCATCCCGAGCACGGCCTGACGCCCGGGATCGAGACGACCACAGGCCCGCTCGGCCAGGGCTTCGCGAACGGCGTCGGCTTCGCGCTCGCGGAGCGGTTTCTCGCCGAGCGCTACAACCGGCCCCACCACGCGATCGTCGACCACCACGTCTACGCGATCTGCTCGGACGGCGACCTGATGGAGGGCGTCTCCAACGAGGCGGCCTCGATCGCCGGTCAGAACGGCCTCGGCAAGCTCGTCTACTTCTACGACGACAACCGGATCACGATCGACGGCACGACGTCGGTCTCGTTCACCGCCGAGGACCGGGGCGCCCGGCTCGCCGCGCAGGGCTGGCACGTCCAGCACGTCGCGGACGTGAACGACCTCGCAGCGCTCGACGCCGCGATCGAGGCGGCCAAGGCGGAGACCTTGCGACCGTCCCTGATCGTCGTCCGCAGCCACATCGCCTATCCGGCCCCGCACGCGATGGACACGGCCAAGGCGCACGGCGCCCCGCTCGGCGCCGAGGAGGTGGCCGCGGCCAAGGTGGCGATGGGGTGGGACCCCGAGAAGCGCTTCTACGTGCCGGACGAGGTGTATGCCCACATGAGCCAGGCCAAGCGCGGCGCGGCGCTCCGGCGCGAGTGGGCCGACCGGCTCGACGGGTGGAGCGCCGCGTTCCCCGACGTGCGCGCCGACTGGGACCAGGTCCACAGCGGCCGCCCGCGCAAGGGCTGGATCGAGGCGCTGCCGGAGTTCCCCGCAGGTGAGGACGTGGCCACGCGCGACGCCGGCAAGGCCGTGATGCAGGCGCTCAAGCTGTTCACGCCGACGATGGTCGGCGGCTCGGCGGACCTCGTCGAGTCGACCAAGACCGAGTTCGTCGGCGGCGGCCTCTTCTCGGCCACGCACGCGGGACGCAACATCGCGTTCGGGATCCGCGAGCATGCGATGGGCTCGATCGTGAACGGGATCTCGCTCCACGACGGGATGCTCAAGCCGTACGGCGCCACGTTCTTCGTCTTCTCCGACTACATGCGCCCCGCCGTGCGCCTCTCCGCGCTCGGGCACTACCCCGTCGTCTGGGTCTGGACGCACGACTCGATCGGCGTCGGCGAGGACGGGCCTACCCACCAGCCCGTCGAGCACCTGATGTCGCTGCGCGCGCTGCCGAATCTCTGGATGGTGCGCCCCGGGGACGCGAACGAGACCGCGGTCGCCTGGAAGGTCGCGATCGAGCGGGAGGGCGGGCCGGTCGCGCTCGCGCTCTCGCGCCAGAAGCTGCCGACGCTCGACCGGAGCGAGGTCGCGCCGGCCGCCGGGCTCGAGAGGGGCGCCTACACCCTGTGGGAGAGCGGCCCGCCGGACGTGATCCTGATCGCCTCGGGCTCCGAGGTCTCGCTGGCGCTCGCCGCCGGCCGCAAGCTCGCCGCCGAGAACGGCACCGCGGTTCGCGTCGTCTCGATGCCGTGCTGGGAGCTGTTCGAGGCCCAGCCGGAGAGCTACCGTGAGGAGGTGCTGCCGCCGAGCGTGAAGGCGCGGCTCTCGGTCGAGGCCGGCGTCTCGTTCGGCTGGGAGCGGTGGGTCGGGCCGGAGGGTGACAGCGTCGCCGTCGACCGGTTCGGCGCCTCCTCGCCCGCGGGGACCATCTTCGAGCACCTGGGCTTCACCGTCGACAACGTCGTCGCTCGCGCCGCCGCGCTCCTGGAGCGCGTGGCATGACCAGGAAGGGAAACAAGATGAACAGGCTTCGACTGCTGTCCGAGCACGGACAGAGCGTCTGGATCGACAACCTCTCGCGTGAGCTCCTCCACGGCGGCGGGCTCGCCGCGATGATGGAGGGCGACGCCGTCGTCGGCGTGACCTCGAACCCGACCATCTTCCAGAAGGCGATCGCCCAGGGAGGCGCCTACGACGAGCAGCTCACGGAGCTCGCCGGCGAGGTCGAGGAACCGAAGGAGCTCTTCCTCGAGCTCTCCGCGCAGGACGTCGCCGAGGCGTGCGACCTGCTGCGACCGGTCTTCGACGCGACCCACGGCGTCGACGGGTACGTCTCGTGGGAGGTCGACCCGACCCTCGCGTACGACCGCGATCGCACCTACGACGAGGCCCAGCGGCTCCACGCGTGGATCGACCGGCCGAACCTCCACGTGAAGATCCCCGCGACGAAGCCGGGCCTCGGCGCGATCGAGGACATGATCGCCGCGGGCAAGAACATCAACGTGACGCTGATCTTCTCGCTGCAGCGCTATGCCGAGGTGGTCGAGGCCTACCTGCGTGGGCTCGAGCGGCTCGTCGCCTCGGGCGGGCACCCGGAGCAGGTCGCGTCGGTCGCCAGCTTCTTCGTCTCCCGGGTCGACACCGAGACCGACAAGCGGCTCGAGGAGCTCGGCTCGAAGGGCGCGCTCGCCCTGCGCGGCAGGCTCGCGATCGCGAACGCGAAGCTGGCCTACCAGCACTATCTCGAGGCCTTCTCGGGGCCGCGCTGGGAGTTCCTAGCCGGCAAAGGCGCCCGGCCGCAGCGCTGCCTCTGGGCGTCGACCTCGACGAAGAACCCCGCCTACCGCGACGTGATGTACGTGGAGGAGCTGATCGGCCCGGACACGGTGAACACGATGCCGCCCGAGACGATCGAGGCCTTCCAGGACCACGGTGAGGTCGCGCCGACGCTGACGAAGGGCGTCAAGAAGGCCCGTGCCGTGTTCGAGGACCTCGCCGCCGTCGGCGTGGACGTCGACGACGTCACCGAGACCCTCGAGGCCGAGGGCGTGCAGAAGTTCGCCGACTCGTTCGCGGAGCTGCTCGCGGAGGTCGGCGGCAAGCACGCCGCGCTCGTCGCATGACCGAGCTCGCCGAAAACCCGCTCGTCGAAGGGCTGGAGCTCCGCCGCCGGCCCGACCCGTGCGCGATGGTGATCTTCGGCGCCTCGGGCGACCTCGCGCAACGCAAGCTGATCCCGGCCCTCTACGCGCTCGCCGTCCGCCGCCTGCTGCCCGAGCACTTCGGCGTGGTCGGGGTCGCGCGGAGCGAGGAGTCGAACGAGGAATATGTCTCCCGGATGTGCGAGGCCGTGCGCGAGCACGCGCGGGACGAGTTCCGCCAGGACGTGTGGGACGGGCTCGCCGCGGGGATGCGCTACGTCGGGGCGGACGTCTCCGGGCCGGGCGGCACCGATCCGATCGTCGCTGCGCTCGACGAGCTGGACGCCCGGCGGGGCACGGCCGGAAACCGCCTCTACTACCTCGCGATCCCCCCGAGCGGGATCGCCGGCGTGGTCGAGGCGATGGGTGCGTGTCGGACGAATACCGGCTGGACGCGGCTCGTGATCGAGAAGCCGTTCGGCCACGACCTCGCGTCGGCGCGCGAGCTCAACACGATGATCGAGCAGCACTTCGCCGAGCAAGAGGTCTTCCGGATCGACCACTACCTCGGCAAGGAGACGGTCCAGAACATGCTGGCGCTTCGCTTCGCGAACGGGATCTTCGAGCCGATCTGGAACCGCCAGTTCGTCGACCACGTGCAGATCACGGTCGCCGAGACCCTCGGGATCCAGAACCGGGCCGCGTTCTACGAGCACGCCGGCGCGATCCGGGACATCTTCCAGAACCACCTGCTGCAGCTCGTCGCGCTGACCGCGATGGAGCCGCCGATCGACTTCACCGCCGACTCGGTCCGCAACGAGAAGGTCAAGGTGCTGCGCGGCCTGCGCACGCCCGGGCCGCGCGAGGTGGTGCGAGGCCAGTACGGCCCCGGCTTCGTCGAGGGAGTCGAGGTGCCCGGGTATCGCGAGGAGCCGGGGGTCGCTTCCGACTCGATCACCGAGACGTTCGTCGCGGCCAAGCTCTCGATCGACAACTGGCGGTGGGCCGACACGCCGTTCTACGTCCGTGCCGGCAAGCGGCTCGCCCGCCGTGAGACGACGATCGCGATCCAGTTCAAGCGCGCGCCGCACCCGCTGTTCGGCGCACAGGGCGCCGAGGGGCTGCGCCCGAACGTCCTCCTGATCCACGTCCAGCCGGACGAGGGGATCTCGCTAGCGATCGGTGCCAAGGTGCCGGGCCAGGGGATGACGATCCGCTCTGTCCACATGGACTTCCTCTACGGCGGCGCATTCCGCACCGGCCTTCCCGAGGCTTACGAGCGGCTGATCCTCGACGCGCTGCTCGGCGACGCGACGCTCTTCACCCGCATCGACGAGGTCGAGGAGCAGTGGTCGCTCGTGGACTCGATCGTGTCGGCCTGGGTCCGCGACCGCCCCGGCTTCCCGAACTACGCAGCCGGCGCCTGGGGCCCGCCCCAGGCGGACGATCTCGTCCACCGCGACGGTCGCTCCTGGCGGCGGCACTGACCGTGCTCGGCGCGATGGAGTGGGTCGGCACCGACGTCACAGTGTCGGAGGTCGAGCAGCGCCTCGCGCGCCTGCGGATGGAGGCCGAGGCGGGAGGCACGGCCCAGCGTACGAGCGTGGCGACGCACATCGCGTGGGTGCCGGAGCAGTGGCTGCCGGCGGCGCTCGAGGTGCTGCGCGGGCTCGCCGAGCGTCACCCGTCCCGGACGATCGTGCTCGTGCCCGAGCCGGACGCCAGCCCGGCCGCGATCGACGCCGAGCTCGAGCTCTCGCTGTTCCCGCTCGGCGAGGACGGCCGGAGCATCTGCACCGAGACCGTCCTCCTGCGGCTGCGGGGGGCGCGCGCTCACGCGCCGGCGAGCATCGTCACGCCCCTGCTCGTCTCGGACCTCCCGGTCTTCTGCCGCTGGCGCGGCGAGCCGCCGTTCGGCCTGAGCGAGTTCGAGCAGCTCCTCGACGTCGTCGACCGGCTCGTCGTCGACTCCGAGGAGTGGGAGGACCTGCCGTTCGCCTACAAGAAGCTGGCAGGGAGCCTCGACCGGGCGGCGATCTCCGACATCGCGTGGCAGCGGCTGATGCCCTGGCGCATGGCGCTGGCACGACTCTGGCCCGGGATCGCCGAGGCGTCGACCGTCCGCGTCGCCGGGCCGAAGGCGGACGCGCTGCTGCTCGCGGCGTGGCTGCGCACGCGCCTGCGCCGGGACGACCTCCTGCTCGAGCACGACGCCGCCGCGGCGCTCGAGCTCGTCGCCGTCGACCGGCAGCCGGTCGTCCCGATCGAGCTCGACCCGCTCACGCCGAGCGACCTGCTCTCGAACGAGCTCGACCGCTTCGGCCGCGACGCGATCTACGAGCAGGCGCTCAAGTCGTTCTGAGAGCCGCCGATGTGTGACGCATGGGGGCGCGGCGGCGTATTACAGACAGATGACCTTCGCAGCCGCCGCCGAGCAGCATCTCGACGAGGTGTACGCGTACCTCGCGTACCTCACCGGAGACCGGTCCGTCGCCGAGGATCTCGCCGCCGAGACGTTCGAGAAGGCGTTCCGGCTCTGGCCGCGCTTCGACCCGGCACGTGGCTCGGCGCGTGTCTGGCTGTGTCAGATCGCGCGCACGACCGCGCTCGACTGGCTCCGGGCCGAGCGACGGCGGCGCGCGCGCGAGAACGTCTACGCGCTCCACGAGATCGCAACGGCCGACGAGCCGGCGTTCGGCGAGGGCCTCCCGCCCGGGCTCGAGCGCGCGCTCGCCGCCCTGTCGCCGGGTGAGCGTGAGGTGATCGCGCTGCGCGTGCTGCTGGAGCTCGAGGGCCGAACCGCGGCTCGTGTGCTCGGGATCAGCGAGACCGCGTGCTCGACGCGGCTCTCGCGCGCCCTGGCGAGGCTGGAACGGGAGGTGGCCGAAGATGTTGCCTGAGCTGCTGGTCGCTGCGAGGCCCGCCGCTTCTCCCGCGCTGCGCGAGCGTGTGCGAGCGATCGCCGCGGCGGAGCCGAGCCCGCGCCGGCGATTGCCGCGCCGCCGGCTCGCGCTCGCCGGCGCTCTCGCCGTCGTGCTGGCCGCCACCGCCTCCGGCCTGGCCGTCGGCCTCTCCGGCCATAGCGCCGCGCCGCACTTCGGCCCCGTGGTCGTCTCGAGCCCGCCGGTCGCGCATGGTGCGGTCGGGACCGCCCCTGCCGTGCTCCCGCCGGCACCCGGTCGCCTGCAGGACTACCGGGCACACCTCGAGCTCCGCGTGCCGACGGCGACCGCGCTCTCCGACCGGACGAAGCGCGCGATGCGGATCGCCCGGCGGCTCGGCGGTGTCGTGACGAAGGTCGACCTCAGCACGCAGGGCCGCGGTGGCACCGCGCTGATCGTCCTTCGGGTGCCGATCGGCCGCGTCCAGGACGCGATCGGCGAGCTGAGCGCGCTCGGGCGCATCGTCAGCCAGCACGTCGTGATCGTCGACGCGGAGCGGAAGATCGAGGCGCTCCGCAAGCAGGTGCAGGACTCGACCGGCGACGCCAGGCAGGTCGCGCAGGCGCAGCTCCAGCGCGAGCTGCGCAGGGCACGCCTCTCGACGCTCGCGGTCGGCCTGAGCACGCCGCCGGTGGCGGTGCCGGTGCCCGAGCCGCCGCATTCCGAGTCGACCGCGGCTCGGATTCTCGAAGCGGAGGGTCGGATCGCGCTCTACACGCTGCTGATCGCCGGCCCGATCCTCCTCGTCGGCGCAGGGATCTGGCTCGTCGTGCGTGCCCTGCGCCGCCGCTCGGAGCGGCGGCTACTCGAGACGTAGAGCGTCGAGCGTCGCCTCGTGGAGGAGGCCGTTCGAGGCAACCGCGTTGCCCCCCGCTGCCGTGTCGTTGCCGGCCATGTCCGTGAGGCGCCCACCCGCCTCCTCGATGATCAGCTTCGGCGCCGCCAGGTCCCAGAGGTTGGCCGCGGACTCGACCGAGACGTCCACGCAGCCCTCGGCGAGCAGCATGTACTGCCAGAAGTCGCCGAAGCCGCGGGGCGCCCAGACGCGGCGGGCCAGCGCGAAGAACGGCTCGTCGAAGTCGCGCAGGCTCGTGTACGTGAGGACGGCATCCTCGAGCCGCGCGATCTTCGAGACGGCCATCCGCTCGCCGTCCGCGAACGCGCCGCCGCCGCGCGTCGCCCACCAGCGCTTTCGAAGCGCGGGCGCCGAGACGACCGCGACCTCGTCCTCGAGCGCGATCAGCGTCGCGAAGAGCGGGATCCCGCGCACGTAGTTCTTCGTCGCGTCGATCGGGTCGACGATCCAGCGGCGTCCGTCGCCCTCGTCGTGGCCGTACTCCTCGCCGACGACCACGTCGTCGGGCCGCTCGCGCGCGAGCACCGCGCGGATCGCCTCCTCGACGGCGTGGTCGGCCTCCGACACGGGCGAGAGGTCGGGCTTCGTCTCGACACGAAGGTCGGGCGCGCGGAAGCGCGCGAGCGTCAGCTCGTCGGCCGCGTCCGCGAGCGCGAAAGCCAGGTCGAGGTCCAAGGCCACTACCCGAGCCTAGATGGTTAATGCCATGCCCGGGTGCGTCTGGGCCACCAGCCAGAC
>Ga0335082_10009209_pt1 | contig 10737 bp, 6 predicted proteins | sample Lox_Sample_41_FD_206718 | JGI IMG/M metagenome (GOLD analysis project Ga0335082, IMG submission 206718) | Soil microbial communities from Loxahatchee National Wildlife Refuge, Florida, United States - Lox_Sample_4.1 | ecosystem: Environmental > Terrestrial > Soil > Wetlands | place: USA: Florida...
GCTGTTGCCGTTCTTCGTGGCGGGAATTGTGTTCGGTGTGTTCACGTTGTCGATTGAGAAACACTTGAAAGGCGCATCGGGAAGGGAATTCACGTTACCATTTCTGGAGCGGGTTCTGGTGGCAGGACGCAGCTTTTGGTTTTGTCTGGGCAAACTGCTGTGGCCGGTGCGATTGACGTTTGTCTATCCACGCTGGCAGGTGGATCCAACGACCGTGTTGCAGTATCTGTATCCGCTGGGTGCCATCGGATTGTTGGTGGCGCTATGGCGGGCGAGGGGCTGGATTGGCCGGGCCGCGCTGGCCGCGTTGGTGTATTTCGCGCTGGCGTTTCCGGCGTTGATCCTGGTTCAAGTGCTGTACATGATGCGCTACACGTTTGTGGCGGACCACTGGCAGTACTTGGGAAGCATGAGCGTGATCGGGTTGGCGGCAGGTGGGGCAGCGACGGCGCTCAGCCGCTTTCGAACGGCCGGGTTTGTTCTCGGTACAGTTGTGTTGGTGACGCTGGGTGTGTTGACTTGGCAGCAGGCCCTCGTCTATCGGGACGCGGAAACGCTCTGGCGCGATACACTGGCGAAGAACCCGCAGTGTTGGATGGCGCACAACAATCTCGGCATTATCCTGCGTCGGGTCGACAAAAATCAGGACGCCATCGGAGAGTACGAACAAGCGCTCCAGCTCAATCCCGATTACGCCGAGGCGCACTACAACCTGGGCAACGCGCTGCTTCAGTTGGGGAAGACGAAGGAGGCGATGGCGCATTATCAGCAGGCGCTTCGCCTCAAGCCCGACGATGCTGAGGCGCGCAACAACCTCGGTCTGGCACTGTTCCGCGTCGGCCAGATTCAGGGCGCGATCGAGCAATACGAGGCGGCGTTGCGAATCAAGCCCGACTTTGCCGAAGCCCACGACAACTTGGGGCTGGCCCTTTTCCAAGCGGGTCAGATTGAGGCTGCGATCAGTCAGTACGAGCAAGCGGTGCGAATCAACCCCGACTACGCCGAAGCGCATTTCAACCTGGGACACGCTCTGCTCCGACGGGGCAACGCGCGGGAGGCCATTGGGCACTTGGTTCGGTGGCTGCAGACCAATCCCGAGGACGCCAAGGCGCACGGCGAGTTGGGGTTGGCGCTGATGCAGACTGATAAAACTGCCGAAGCCATCGGTCACCTAGAGCAAGCGATGCGGCTTAAGCCTGACTTCCCAGAGGCGGAAAACAATCTGGCCTGGTTGCTCGCCACCCGCGCGCCAACCGAGGGCGGCGACCCGGCGCGGGCCGTCCAATTGGCGCAACGGGCGTGCGAACGAACCGGCAATCGTGTGGCCGTGAATGTGGACACGTTGGCGGTCGCGTATGCCGCCACCGGCCGGTTCGACGACGCGGTCGTCACGGCGCAGACGGCCATCGAACTGGCGCGGTTGGCCGGACAGCCGCAGCTCATTGAAGAGATGAAAACTCGGTTGGAGTTGTACCGCAGCGGACGCGCTTATCACGAGACGGGCTCGCCGTCACCTTGACGGAACTGAAGGTGGCTGTCGTCGGGAGTGGGGGATTCAGGCTCGAACGCGGTCTCTCTGTACGTCAGGCGGCTTGGGATTTCAGGCTGGACTCCTCGGGCTTGGCGGGTACGAGCGGTTGGGAAGCGGCCAGCAAGCGGTCGATGAACGCGGTCGAGTAGCGGCCACGACGGAAATTCGGATCCTTCAAAATCAGTTTGTGCAGTGGGATCGTGGTCTTGATGCCGCGAATGAGAAATTCATCCAGCGCGCGCGCCATCCGATCCATCGCGGTGCGCCGGTCGCGTCCATAGCAGATGAGTTTGGCGATCATCGAATCGTAGTGCGAGGAGATGGTGTAGCCGGCGTAAACGTGCGTGTCCACGCGCACACCATGACCGCCGGGCGTGATCAGAAACTCGATACGACCGGGGCACGACTGGAAATTGTTGAACGGGTCCTCGGCGTTGATGCGGCACTCGATAGCGTGCTTCAGCGGCTCGATGGCTTTCTGATCGTAACCGAGCTCTTCGCCCGCAGCGATGCGGATCTGTTCCTTCACGATGTCAATGCCCGTGACTTCTTCCGTGACGGGATGTTCGACCTGAATGCGCGTATTCATCTCGATGAAGTAGAAATCACCGGACGCGTCGAGCAACATCTCGATGGTGCCGGCATTGATGTAACCGACGCTCTCGGCGACTTTGATCGCGGCCTTGCCCATCTTCTTGCGCAAATCGTTGGTGAGCGCAGGCGACGGGGACTCTTCAAGCAACTTCTGGTGGCGGCGCTGCAGACTGCAATCGCGCTCGCCGAGATGCAGCACTTTGCCTTTGCGGTCGGCAAGAATCTGAAATTCGATGTGGCGAGGGTTCTCGATGTATTTCTCCAAATAGACGGAGGCATTGGCGAAGGCGCGTTCGGCTTCTGAGCGGGCCGTGTGAAACGCCTTCACGAGGCTCGGATCGTTGTGCGCGATGCGCATGCCACGGCCGCCGCCGCCGCCAGCGGCCTTGATGATCACAGGGTAGCCAATCTTGCGGGCCACCTTCAGCGCGTCGGATTCCTTATCAATCGGGCCGTCGCTGCCGGGGACAATCGACACGCCCGCTTTGCGGGCGGTTTCGCGGGCGGCAACCTTGTCGCCCATCGCGCGGATGGCGGAGCTAGGTGGACCGATGAATTTGATGTTGCAGTTCTCGCAGACCTCGGCGAAGTGCGCGTTTTCAGCCAGGAATCCGTAGCCGGGATGAATCGCTTCGACATCGCCAACCTCGGCGGCGCTGATGATGCGATCAATCTTAAGGTAGCTCTCGGCGCTGGGCGCCTTGCCGATGCAGATGGCTTCGTCGGCCAGTTGCACGTGCAACGAATCGGCGTCAGCCTCGGAATAGACCGCCAACGTACGAATCCCGAGTTCCTTGCAGGCGCGAATGATGCGCACGGCAATCTCCCCGCGATTGGCTATCAAAATCTTGTCGAACATGGCTGAAAACTCGCGACGACTGTGCCAGCGTCTCGGCGCGTTCTATTTGACGCGTACCGCGAACAACTTCTGCCCAAACTCCACCGGCTTTGCATTGTCGACCAGCACTTCGGTGATGACGCCTCGGATCTCGGCCTTAATCTCGTTCATCACTTTCATCGCCTCAATGATGCACACAACCGTCTCTTCATCAACGGTTCGACCATTCTCGATGTACGGCGGCGCGTCGGGCGATGGCGCGCGGTAGAATGTGCCGACCATTGGCGACGTGATGTATTTGACGCCCGCTGGAGCCGCCTCGGATGCCGCCGCAGCAACTTCCGCAGCCGCACTGACCGGCGCGGCGGCGGCAACCGGCGCGGCAGCGGCCGGAGCCGGCGCCTGAGGCGCGATTGACACGGTTTGTTGAAAACCTTCAGGACCTCGTTTGATGCGGATTTTGAGGCCGTCCTGCTCGATGGAAAACTCCGAAAGGTCGTTCTCCCTCATCATGGCGATGATGGCTTTGATTTGTTCTAGTTCCATGAGACTCACTGATCCTTGGAGGGGAAGGACTCTAGCAAACCGCCGGTGGATTGTCTAACGCTTTCCTCAGCGTTGGCCAACTCGTTGCGGTAGAGCTCCTTGGTTGGATTGAGCGTGATGGCTTGCCGCAGTTGCCCGATGGCGCGATCGGTCAATCCGTGCACTGCCATTTCTGCCCGTGCCAGCCGCCAGTGATACGAGGCGCGGTAAGGGTCGTTGTTGATCGCCTCTTGATAGTATCCGATCGCCGTATCGAATCTGCGTGCTAGCACGGCCAGGTCTCCGGCCGTTGCGCAATAGTGCGAGCTGTGTGGTGACAATTCGACAGCGCGTCGCGCCTGCTCCAGGGCGCCAATTGGATCCGACGGCCGTAGCTCATCCGCACTCGCGTGGGCAAACGCCGCCAGCAACTCGCGCCCTTGCGTCCACACGACCGCGGCCACCACCGCCCCACACAACAAACCGACCAACCACTTCGTCTGCCCGCGGGGTGTGACCGGGTCGGCTTTCGGAAGTTCCTTCAACCCGTTCAGAATTCCCAGGAGCAGGAACACCGGCATCGCTATACCCGGCACATACAAGTCGAAATCCACCAGGCAGTGGACGACCCAGCCGGTTAGTGCTGCGCACACGGCGAGGGCCGCGGCGTCGCCCGGCCGGTGACGCGCCAAGTTGAAGCCATCCTTGACCGCGACCAGCCACAGTAATGCAAACGCACAGAATGCGCCGACACCCGAGTCCGACCACATTTGCAGAAAGCAATTGTGGGCGAGTTGCGCTTCCTCAGTCAGGGCTGTTTTGTATTTCGGGTAAATCGAGCCGAACGTCCCGGGCCCGGTGCCCAGCCACAGGTGATCGCGTGTGATGGCTTTGGCCCCGCTCCAGTAATCGAGCCGCGACTCGAGGCTTTCAACTCCGACATGAATCAGGCCCCGGCTTCTTGCGACGAAAAACACGCCCACCAACACGACGAGGACAAAAGGCACCACCCATCTGAATCGTCTGTCTCTACCAATCAGGCACGTCAACCCGACCAGCACCATAATCCCAAATGCCACGAATCCGCCTCGCGATCCCGTCAGTAACAGGCAGTAAATCATCACCCCACCGACGAAGATCAGCGTCACCCATTTCATCCGGACGTCCCAGTTCCGCGAGCGCGCCCAAATCCACGCCAACGTCGGCGCAAACGCCACGATCAAGTAGCCGGCCAGCGCATTCGGGTAGCCGCCAAACCCGGCAAAGACGCGATTGCTGGTCATCCGCCACAGAAGCTCCGGCGGCACCGTGGCCGGGTCGAGATGCCGCGCCGCGAACTCTCGAGTTTCCTGCAACCCGCCGAAATACTGGATGAGAGCTTCGACGAGGACGAGGAACGTCGCCAACCCCAACCCGCCGAAGATCCGCCCCGCCGTCGCGCCATCGCGCGCATACCAGGCCGCCGCGTAGAACAACAGCACGCACGTCGCGAAGAGCATCACGGTGTCAGAGGACGTTTGGTGATTGATCGAGCCGGGCAGAGCCAACAGTTGCGTGGCCAGGAAGATCAGCGGCAGCACGAACAACAAATCCACTCTCGCCGCCAGGCGGTCCGAGTCCAGTACAAGCCACGACAGCGCCGCGAACACGAGGATGACTGCGATCTGGTTCGGCCACGGCGCATTGACCAACGGAGGAAGCATCAGCCACTCAAACCACCCTTGCGGTGGTGTCAGGGCCCACTGACTTACCACCGGCGTGCCGAATTTGAGCGGCGCGAGGAAAGCGATCACAGCCAGCCAGGCGATGATCCAGCGACTGAAGGTTCTCATGGCTGGCTCGTGGTCACGTGGCGGCCAACTTCAGCAATCCGACTTCCAACGCCAACATCTCGGGGACATTGCGAGTGAGCGAGTCGCGGATCCGTTCGATGGCCTCGAGATTGTGCGTGGCGCTCAGATAGTCGAGCTTGACGGCCGCGCGGCGAGCGGCGTTGACTTGGTCAGGATGCGTGATCAGGGACTCTTCCGCGCCTTCGACACACAGCAGCAGGTCGCCAAACCATGCGTAAATCTCCTCCAGCACCTGCTCGCGCGCCGCGCGGTACTCGCCCTCGATGCGCGCTTCCATCTGCGTTTCAAGTCGTTCGCGAACCTTCGGGTCGAGTTCTTCATAGCGGTCGAGGTCCAGCTCGGCTTCGACACGCGCGCGAATTTCCGTGCGAGTCTCCTGCAGGAGCGCATTCAGCTCGGCCAGCAGTTGATACGCGGGCACGATGCCGCGCTGTTCGCCCGTCGAGAATTCAGAGAGCAGCGGGACCAACCGCGCTCGATAAGGCGACTCCATACGCTCCGTGGCGCCAAACGGAATCCTCAGGCATCGAGAGACAATGGTCGGCAACAATCTCTGCGGCTGGGCCGTGAGCAGGAGAATGACTGTCTGCGCGGGTGGTTCTTCGAGTGTCTTGAGAAACGCGTTACTGGCTTCCTCTCCCATGCAATCAGCATCGACAATCACGCCAATCTTCACTCGCGCCATCGTGGGCTTGAGGTTGACCGCGCGTTCGAACTCGCGGATCTGGTCGACGGCGATGCGGCGGCTCTTGGATTCGGGCCGCACCCAGTAGACATCCGGATGAAGGTTCTCATCAATGCGGCGGCACGAATCGCAGCGATCGCACGAATCGTGGTTCTTTTTCAAACAGTTCAGAGCTTTCGCCAGCGTACGCGCCATCGGCTCTTTGCCCGCACCGCGCGGACCGATGAACAGGTAGCCGTGCGCCAGGCGGCCGTTTTTCAGGCTGCGATGTAATTGGTCAGCCACAGCCCTCTGCTTGCGCTGGTCGTCAAAGGACATGGCTCACCAGTTCCCAGAGCTGTTTCTCCACGGCATCAATACGCTGGTTGCCGTCGATCACTTTGACGCGCTTCGACTCGCGTTTGGCAAGGTCGAGGTAGCCGTCTCGCACCCGTTGGTAAAACTCCAGCGACTGGCTCTCCATCCGATCGAACAGTTCGCGTCCCCGCGCGCGCTCCAGACCAACACGCGGATCAAGGTCGATCACGAGGGTGAGATCGGGAAGGCAGTCGCCGACGGCGAACCGGTTGATCGCGGTGACATGGCTCGCGCTGAGCTTACGGCCGATGCCTTGGTAAACAGTGGTTGAATCCAGAAACCGGTCGCCGATGACAATGTCGCCCCGCGCGAGTGCGGGCTGAACAACTTCACGCACAAGCTGCGCGCGGCTGGCGCAGAACAGCAGCAATTCCGTCTCGGGAACCATGGCGACTGATTGTTTGCTGTATTGAAGTATCTGACGGATTTGTTCACCCACTTCTGTACCACCAGGCTCGCGCACAACCATGACAGACCGCCCCAGTTTTCGCAACCGAGCGACCAGATGGTCGATTAGGGTGGATTTGCCGCAACCTTCGCCCCCTTCAAAAGTGATAAATGTGCCCTTTCGCGCCATTTTGCGAGGATTTTCTCGCATCATATCATTTGCGCCAAGAGGGTCAAGGACTGGCACTTGGCCTGCTATTTTTGTGGTGTCGGTTTGAGGACTGACAAATATGTGAAGACAACCTAACTGCTTGGAGAGATCATGGAATTTATTGCCCACACCCAACCGTCGTCGCAGGCCGCTGAATCCCGTGACAGCGTTTCCCACGACCGTCGCGTGCGCGTGCTTGCCATCGATGACAGCAATGATTTTCTCACGCTATTAAAAGGGTTACTCGATCCCCAGGGCTTCGAAATCTGTCCGTACACCAATCCCGTCAAGGCGCTCGAGGTGTTTCAGCGTGAGAGGGACGACTACCAACTCGTGCTGCTCGATTACTACATGCCGCAGCTCGATGGCGCGAAAACCTTCGAATGGTTGCGCAAACTCAATCCAAAAGTGAAAGTGATTGTCTGTTCAGGCGCCGAAGAGCTGCGGCTTCGCCAAATGCAGGCCCAACACCCGATCGACGGCTACATCCACAAGCCGTTTCGCATTCAGGAAGCGCTCGGCGTAATCCATCGCGTGATGGGGCATCAGGCATTTGCAGTGGCCTGAGGCTCGTGGCGCGCCATGGCGGCGGCCACCAGTAACCACAGCAAACCAAAGCCGCCGACACTCAACCCGATTCTAGTCGGCCAACCCGCCGCCCGATCGTTCGCCGCAACGAACCCAACGGTCATCGGCTTCCCGACGTCGGTCTGCAGCACTTGCGTGAACACATGTCGCACCCCTTGCGTGGGCAGATTCACGCGCAACGGCAACACCTTCGCCACTGCCACCTCCTGTGCCGCCTGCAGCTTGTCCCACTGCTTCTCCGCCGCGCTGGCGTCGTAGCCGACCGGCGACTGCGCAACGGGAGCAGCCGGCGCGATCGCTCGCTGCGCGCTTAACAAGTTGCCCCCCTGAGCGCGCCTCAAGTCCTTGTCCAACTGCTCGAATTCGGTGCGCGATCCGTCGAAGGAAAGAATGCCTCCCTGATCGCGCGCGCGCGCATAAGCCTCGTTGGCTTCCTTAACTTTGCCTTCCGCCAGTTTGCTGCGTGCGGAATTCAGCGTCGCAGCAACTTCCGACTTCAGTGCCAGCATTTTCCCGCTCTCCGCCTTCGCGTAATCGGCCAACCCGAATGCGCCGCGTATCGGATTCGGCTCGCGCTCGTGGTTCATCGTGCCCGCGAAACCTCCGTATCGGTAATCGGGCGGCAGGTAAAACTCCCAGCGCACATTCTTGAGCGGCACATCGAGCGACGGCGACGCAAAATCCACTCGCCCGCGACCGCGCGGGAATCGCTCCGCGCCGACATAAGTCAGTTCGACCGCGATCGTCGCATTGTCGGTGCCGGCGTTCTCCAACGGCAGCACCAGCTTGCCATCGCGCAGGCTCGGCCGCACCGCGCGACCACCGACGAAAGCTGACCACACTTGCGCGCCGCTGGGCAGCGCGATTTCCAGATACTGTCGGGCGTTGTTGCGCACCGACAGCGAGATCTGCGTCATCAATTGACCGTCGTCGGCCACGACGGTCGTCAACCGCGCATTGTCAACCAACGCTTGGAGCACTTCGGCCTCGTCATATCGCCGCGTCACGATGGCGAGTTCATAGTGCGGCCTCAGATAACGATAGGCGAGCACCGTTGCGTCGTCGGCGCGTCCCGCCCACTCCGGCAACTCGCGCGCATCGATTCTCAATAGATCATTGCTCGTGGATTTCTCCGCGACCCGTAGCGGCGGATGGGCCACAATCGCCAGCGCGCCCGTCTCGCGTTCGACGCCGAGCGCTTCAGGCCCATCCAACTCCAGGCCGTCGTCCTTCGGGTTGCGCGGTTGTTCCCAGGTGACGGTCAATATATACATGCCGCTAACCTTGCTCTGCAGCTCGACAAGCCACTGGTCGCCACTTCGATCACGTCGGCGAATATTCGGGCCGTCGATCTCGACGTTCTTGAACGTCGCCGGCACGCGCAGGCGCAACTCCTTGGTCGGCGCATTTTGGATTTCGTAACGCACGAGCGCCCGACCATTCACCACCGTGTCCCCAAGCGTGAACGTGTTCATGATCTCCGCGCGCACCCACGGCTCGACGGCATCGGTTGTCACACTCAGTTTCCATCCGCGCGGCGTCACCGGCTCGGGGGCGATGAACTTGTAGGCCAATACGGTCGCCTCTGAGGCGGGAATCTCCGTGAGCCCGTCAAACTCCGCCGTCCGCACCTGAATGCCCAGGTCGGTCCCGACAGACACGAATTCCGTGAGTCTCTGGGTGCCCAGCGGATGCACGCTATCCAGCGCCAGCGTCTTGGGAAATTCCTTCAACCACCGCGCCAGTTCGACACGCAACCTGTAGGTGCCCGCGGTGCGTTCCTTGAGCGCAACCTCCAGTTCGCCGCCCGGCTTCTCGGTCCACCGCGCGATGTTCTCGCCGCTAACGGCCGTGAGCCGGTAGCCTGCGGGCAACGCCAAACGTAACGCGAAGACGCCGGCGCGTTTGATCGTGTAATCCACCTGCGCGGTGACGCTGAGCTGCTCGTCGCCGACGTGAATCCGGTCGTGCACGACCGCTTCGATTTCCGGCCGCACCGCCTCGACGCGCACGCGCAATGCGAATTCGGGTTTGAGAAATCGGTACGCACTGACAATCGGCGGCGGTTTCGTCGCTGCGACGCGCAAAAACTCCTCCGCGTCCACGCGCTGCAGGTCATTTGCGGATTCGACGCTCAAGCCGATCTCCTCGCTTGCGCAAAGTGCCAGCAACCCTGTCTCCCGTTTCACGTCGAGTGCGTGCGGCACATCGACACCGGCCATTGTCGGCGGCGCGTCCAGCGCGCGCTCTGTCTCGATTGTGAGGCGGTAATTCGGGGCCACGCCTTTGACGAGATCAACCGACACGATGTCGTCTTTCAATTCCCAAGTCCGAATCAACTGGCCGTCGACGCGCAGCAACCGGTGTCCGGCGGGCAAGCGAACACGCACCTGGCGCAGCTCACCCTGTGTGACTGAGTAATCCAACTGCGCCCGAGTGTTGACCACGCCGCCGCCGATGCGCACCAGCGACGCGTTGTGGCAGAACACGGTTGCCGCGATCTCCGCCGCAAGCTTCACCCGTGGCGTCCACCGCAGATCAATCTGTTCGCCAGAACCGATCACAGCCTCGACGCGCGTCTGTTGCTTGTCGGACGCGGTCTTGAACGACACCGCCGTCGGCATCTCGACCGCTGCGCCCGGTTCGTCGATGCTCAACGCCACGCGGCTAGACAACGCCGGCGGAATGGCGAACGCCAAAAGCCGCTTCGCCACGTCACCGCTGAGTTTCACCAAGAATTTCACTTTCACCGTCGCCGCGGTGCGCTTGCCAAGTGCCACGCTGACGGACTTGCCGTCGCGCACCAGTGTCACGTCGCTCGGCGTCGCGATGAATTGTTCGACGGCGATCTCGTCGCCGAACAGCGGCACGGTCTGTCCCGTCGAGGTGGTTGACAACTGCAACGTGGCCTCAAACTCCGCCGCCCGATCGTGCACGGCCCCGACGTAGTTCGCGCTGAGAATCGACACGTCGCCGGCTCGCGCGGCGCTTGCCGCAAACAACATCAGCGCAATCGCCGCGACCACAGGTGGCACCGCGCCCGGCGCATCCGTTGTTGTTGCGATGTGCAATCGTTTCCAGAACTTGCGCCCAATCAGCACGAGCAACGCAACCAACGGCATCGGCATCGCGAGAATCAGCGCCACGTGCAACAACCGTGCTGCGATC
>Ga0335082_10009210_pt1 | contig 10736 bp, 9 predicted proteins | sample Lox_Sample_41_FD_206718 | JGI IMG/M metagenome (GOLD analysis project Ga0335082, IMG submission 206718) | Soil microbial communities from Loxahatchee National Wildlife Refuge, Florida, United States - Lox_Sample_4.1 | ecosystem: Environmental > Terrestrial > Soil > Wetlands | place: USA: Florida...
TCATACAGATGATACTGCCATACCTGTATGGTAGAAACAACCAGCACGGACTCAACAGCGCGTTTTTCATCAACCATAAACGGGAATTGACATCTCTCCCGGCCCTGCGATATGGCTCCGCTCATAGAAAAAGGTGGTTTGAAAATCCTATCCCTCTCAAGAATGCCGGGGATGAAACGCGTGACCACAGCGCTTGTCGTAATGACGCTGTTCGCCGCATCGGCGGCCGCGGAGACGCCTGTCGCTGAGGTGTCGCAGCTCCAGCTGTACAGCAGCCTCTGGCAGAACCTGCATCATTTCCTCTATGTGTCGGCGTGGGCGACCCGTCCTGTCGTGCCTGGACAGCCGCGTCTTGCGATGCCGCTGCCGCCGGGTTCGGATGTCTCGATGGCGCCCGACGAAAAGGCCACGTGGGACCACGCCGTCACCGTATACGAACGTGACTTCGCCTCAAGAGATCTGCTCTTCGGTCAACGCATGACGATGATCAAGCGGGGGCTTGTCGATCGAGACGACAAACTCACTGGCGCGCCGTACGACGACGAGCTGAAGACGCTGCTGCTGTCGGCCGCGCCGATATACGGGAAATACTGGTGGCCGGCGCACGATGCCGGCAACCGCGCCTGGATCGAAGACGCGGTGCGCCGGACGACGAAGTATGCGCCCGCGATTATCGCGAGGCTGACAACGCTTTACGGCGTCCCGTGGTTCGGCCGGCCTGTGCGCGTCGATGTCGTCCGCTTCGGCAAGAGCCAGGGCGCGTACACGTCGAACAATCCCACGCACATCGTCGTCGCCAGCAGCGATCCCGGATACGCACAATGGTCGAGCGTCGAAATGCTGTTTCACGAATCGTCGCACGGGCTGTTTCGCAAGACTCAGCTTGCGATCGAAGATGCGGCGAAACGGGCCGGCAAAATGCCGCGGGACTTGTGGCACGTCGTTCTTTTCTACATTGCGGGAGAAGTGACCAGACAGGAGCTCGCGAAGGACGGCGTCGAGTACAAGCCGTATTTGTACGCCATCGGTCTGTTCGATCGGGCGTGGCCGCGTTTCCGATCGCCGGTCGAGACCTCCGTGCAGCCGTACATCGACGGCAAGGCCACGCTCGAGCAGATGGTCACGAGTCTCGTCACCGCGATCCCGTGACGATGCCGAAGATCACCATCTATCAGAAGCCCACGTGCACGACTTGCCGCCAGGTCTATAACGCGTTGAAGGAGAGCGGCGTCGATTTTGAGGCCGTTGACTACCAGCTCTGCCGCTATAACACCCGGCTGGCCATTGCCAACGAACGGCTCAAACGTAATCGCGCCGGCCAAGTCGTGCTACAATTAAAGAGTCCGTACAAAGACGGCACCACCCATATCGTCATGGAGCCGCTGAGGGGTTGCTGCAGGACGCTGGTGACTAGCTGGACAAACTCCCCCCCTTGCCGCATCGCAAGGTGCAGTGTCAGTCCAGCCAGTCCACTCAGTCAACAGCGTCCTGATTCACACACGGGATACTGTCGTATGTCGAAAGGTTCCCGGTCGGTCTCTCAGAATGCTGGGCGGCGGACATCGGAGAATGATAAAGGGTATCACGTTAACGTTCTCCAGGATTTGTTTACTTCGATCCTTGTCACTCATTACGAAACGGCGCAGAAAAATATTCAAGGCGGCTGACAGCAACCTCTGAGACAAACATGACCCCTGTGTATCGGTCGAAGAGCGGCTTCAACCCAGCTAGAATCGGGTCCACTCGATCTTGCGAAACCACCGTCATAAGCATCACCAGGCTTTCCGTCTCATTGAACATCGGATGGGCCGTATGAAATCCATGGTGGCCTTTTCCCGAAATGTTGTGGATGATGGTGTAGCCGGTGGCTTTCACTTGGTCCAGCAAATCGGTGACGAAGCTCAGATGTTCCCCGGGAATGATGATTCTAATTTCCTTCATGGGATGCAGCGTGAGACCGTTCATAAGCTATGCCCCTTTCTTATGTTCAGGAATCGCCATCCATCCATGCTTCGGAATGTAACGGTAAAGGATTCCTTCTTCAGGCTCGATCGCCATCAGGCGGACCCATTCGTTGTCATAGAGATGCTGAAGGTGACGGTGGCCGCGGACGATCTGGTCTATCCGTTCCCGCGGCGCCTCGATCACGGTGAGCAAGCGCATCGGCTCATGATAGGGTCGCGGCCCGTCCATGACGGTCTGCCAGGCGAGCCCCGTTCGTAGATCGCTCTGGGGGCCGGCCATGATCCCCAGGCGGCCCACCACGTTGTGGTAGATCTTGCTGCCGCTGCCGTAAATCTCCTGATCCACCGTGGAAAAGTAGTGTTCCATGTTGATCCATTGCCCGACCACCTGAGGCCCGGTCATAACGACCTCTAACAGCCGGCCGGCAGGGTCCAGGCGATAGTCGTAGGAGTGGAGAAACACCCGCCCCTCAAGATCGATAGCCCGGGTCACCCTGCGCCGCCCGATGATAAAGGCGGCGTTGCGCGACAGCCCCCATTCCGGACGGACTTGGCTCCAGTCGGCGCTGCGCCGGTAGACTTCCCGCGCCGCTCTCGCCGGCGGGATAAAATGGCCGATCTCTGGAAACCGGGCGCAGCGTTCCTGACGGTTTCGAAGGCCGGCCTCCTCAAGGCCCCGTATGAGCTCGAGCAAGTCTTTGCGGTGAGTCGGAGGAAGGTCTTCCAGATCGAAGAGCTCGACGTTATCGGTCGTCGTGTCATGTTGCCCGGCGATGAAATAAGTATCTTGTGGAATGGTGATACCGTTCTTCGCCAGTTCTTCCCGCACCAGGCGCTTGTTGGCCACGAGCGCCAGGACGCGCGCGTTGGGATTGCCGGGATTGCCCCCGCAGGCGCCGCAATCCAGGGCGGCTTCGAAGGGATTGTTTTCCGAGGTGCTGCCGTGGGCGCAAAAGAGCACTAATCTGGCAAAATTCTGGGTGAGCCCCATGATCCGCAGCGCGGTTTCTACCATAAGGGCCTGTTCGCTGGAGGTAAAACCCGTCCGTGTGATGCGCTCGGTGCGTGCGAAGGCCGAGTGTTGATTGATGCCATAGGAACTTCGCAGGTCTTCGACGAAGGCGGTCTCTTCGTCGGCGGAAAGCGCGTAGGAGCGTGCCTCCGGAGAGGGTTGTCCGACGTCTTGCTCCAGTGCCCGACGGCGTAAAAACTCGAGCCGTTCGAGGGAAAGGTTAAGCTGGCGGTCACCAAACTTTTCCTGCAGGGCGCGGCGTGCAATTGCGCGTTGCTCGGCGGCCAGCATCTCCTCCACCTCATTTCGCGAAAGCTTGTCTACGGTCAGGGTGGTGGCCACCGGATGCAAGAATGTGCGTTTGAACCAAGCGCTCGCGTTCGCATAGAAGCTGGTGAAAATCGTTTTACCGATCATCGGCAAGCTGTAGAACCAGCCGACAGACTCGACCATGACATAGGGCGTGGCGACGTTTTCTTTGAGGTCGTGCAGCAAGGCGTGAGCCGCGTTGATTCTTTGCGTTCGGACCTGGTGTTTGAGATGAAACTGTCCTTGATAGGTTCGGGGTATCTCACGCACCACATTCTTGGCTTTGAGGATGACCGGAAACTGATCGGTCTCATGATGGCTGCTGAGTGCCTGGTAACGGATGGCGGCGTTGAAAAAGCCGGCGAAGCCGAATGTCTCGTAGTCCCCGAGAGCTTCCAGGTGACGCCGCAAGGATTCCGAGCGCACATCGATGCAAAATACCGCCTGGGCCTGGGGCCGGACCGTCACGGGAGCGCCCTTCGCGGTTTCTTCCGCGCGGGCGACTCTGTCGACTTGCCCTTGTCCGCTAGCTTCGTTTGACGGAACCGGTTCCAGAAAAGCGCCATCGAGTTTGCCGGCGTTGGACTGGAGCTTGGCGATGAGCTCTTCTTGGTAGCCGCTCTCAAACGCCTTCAACCATAGCGATCCGTGCTCCGATTCCGGAAAATCGTCGATCCACTTCAGGAGAAGCCGCAGATCCTCCACCGCTGTGTCCATCATCATTGTGGCGTCGATCTCCAGCGCTTTGGCCAGCGTCGTCAGGCGCCAGGCCGCTCTTCGAGCAGGCCCCGCTTCCGTTTCCTTCGTGCTGTCCGCGACGAAGCTTTGCAGATGGGCTGAAATCGCCGCGGCATTGCCCGTAATCCCAAGCATTTCAGCGCACGCTTTTTGCACCAGCTCGCGTTCATACCAAACGCGTACCGCGAGGTATTGGACCAGATCGACGGGATAGCTTCGTTGCCATTCATAGTCGCTTTGATCCGCGCGCCATTTGATGAAACCGGCCCAGCCGGGCAGAGCGGTGAGGTGAAAGCAAAGGTAACTCTGCCGGGCATCGGGAAGAATACCGAGGGCCGTGAGGCTTTCGAGCAGCGCGTCCTCCGGTAAGGCCGGCAGACGAGCCAGTTTCTTTTGACTACCTTTAATCCCGCAAGGGGACCATTCCCGTTGAGCGAGAAACTTCCAGGCGCGGTAGAAACCCCGTTCGCGGCCGGGCATGGACCAGGTCGCATGGCCTTCGTCCAAGAAGGCTTCGCACCATTTGATCGATTCCCGATTGATTTGGTCGGCGATCCGAGTGCCAAGATTTTGATCGCACCATACGGCCAGGGTAGCGCGCCGATCCGGAGCGCTCTCGCCTAGGGGATTTTTTTTCATAACCGGCTCTAAACTCGAAGCCAAGCGCTCTGCGAGAGCTGTGATGGCAGCCCGGTCCGGATGGCGCTGGATCTGGAGGTCGAGCATCTCGTCCGCCGGTGGATCTATTTTGCAAAGGAAATAGGCACGCAACACTTCCAATTGGGTCACCGTGCGCTCTCCCAGTTTCACCGATTGGTCCTGCACGAGGGGTCTCAGGACGAGGTCGAGATGACGCGGAAGAATTCGCCCCGAGCGGACATAGTCGCGAAAAAGTTCGTTGGCCAGATAGCCCTTGCCGCCGAGCAATTGCTGAGCCCGCGCTACGGCTTCATCGAAAGGATGGACTTCCAGGCCATGGAGAGGGTTGTGATGAACAAACGTCCGTGCGGGCCAGTAATACGCGATGATCTCGCTCGAGAGCCGGATCATTGCTCTGAGCTCCATGCGCTGGGTTTCGCTGTAAGACCCGGAAGTTATTTGAGCCACGATGTCGTCATCTCCATGGTGGTACGATGGCCCCGGACCAACGCATCGAAGTCGAACAATCCGTAGGGTAGAAGGCCAATGACTACAAGCATCAATAGCACAATCAAAAGGGCGACGCTCTCACCCCCGCTGAGGTCCTTGTAAGGAATGTCCGCACGGTGCGGGCCAAACAGTATGCGTTGCATCAGTCTGAACAGGTAAAAGGATGCCGCGAAATGAGTGAACGCGATAATGATCAGCTCCCATGAGAACGCAACCGGAGGCCGCAGCAGGATCCCGACAGAACCAGAAAAAAAACCGAAAGGCGGCAGCCCGATGGCCGCCATGGTTAGCAATATCATCACGATGGCAAAGCGCGGCATGGGGCGCGCTAACCCGCCGATCCGGTCCACCGCCTCGGCGCCATAACGCGCCTGCAGACGGGACGTTGTTAGTAAAAGCCCGCCGGTGACTAAAATTACGGAGACGACATAGACTAACGCTTCTGTGGACACCGTCCCTCTGGCTTCATGCCACCAAAGAACCGAGTAAAAGGCCACCCCGGCGTAGGCTAATAACGGAGTCACCCGCGGCTGTGCCAGCGCCTTGAGCGAGCCGTAGAGTGCGCCGAACAGGGCCAGCACCCGTATCCCGGTGAGGAACTCCGTCGACACTCCGCGCAGCAGCTCGGTCATTCCGTAAAGCCCTGCTGCCGGCATCAAGAGGGTCAAACCGATCGCTAAGTAACTCCGAGAACGGATCATGGCCACGACGTAAAGTCCATGCAGAGGAAAGAGAGGAAGCGTCAAAGCTAGGACCAAGAACTGGATCACATTGGGTAGCGATAATCCCTCAGGGACAGAGGACACGCTCAGGGCCGCGACGACGGCGGCCGAGCCCATTACATAGGGGAAGAGCGTGCTGGCATTTAGCCGCGCGGCCACGCGCGTGCACCACTGGCCGACTCTGAGCGCGAGAGCATCCAGATAGAGGCGATTCATCAAAAACAGGTAGAAACGAACCTGCAGAGCGGTAACCCACGCGGGCAGCCGAATCGATCTGCCATGGGCGTTGGCGTAGATCAGGATCCAGCCGAGGACGATAAACAGCGCTGCCGCCACTACCAGCAAGTCGAAAACCGCAACCGGCAAAGCGCCAGCCTTGAAGTGGCGTGACGATTCGCCCACGCTTGGAAACAAAAAGTGAGTAAAACTTTCCGCTGCCAGAAGGTAAGTCACCACGACCAGGAACAGGGTGAACAGCATAGTCGTCGCGACCTTCCAAGAGGCGATGGCTCGCAAACGATAGAGTGTCAGGATCGCCTGGGAGGAAGTGGCCCAACCAAAAAAAAGAAATATCACCGCGTCCTGAGACTCGCTCAACGGGATGCGCAGGAGTCCATGGCCGCCCAGCAGGATAATCAGGGGCAGGATCAAAGTCGTGATGAATCCGGTGAGCCATGGCAGGCCGAAAAATTCGCCGCTGGCCGCCGCTTCATCCTCCTTGAACGGAGACCTCGGTTCCTGACGAGCAGCATGCATCACCTGGCCGCAGTTCAAGAAGATCGTGGCTTTAAAGATACCGTGAGCGATCAGATGAAATATTGCTAACGCGTAGGCGCCCAGCCCGCACTCCATGATCATAAAACCCATTTGTCCTATGGTGGAATAGCCCAAGGTTTTTTTGATGTCGTTCTGGGTGAGCATCATGGAAGAGCCCAGAATCGTTGTCAGGAGACCGACCGCAAAAACCACATGGAGGGTGGTTGGACTGAGATCGTATAGCGGCGCCAGGCGGGCCAAAAGGAAGCCGCCGGCGTTGATGATTCCTGCATGGAGCAGGGCATGCACGGGTGTTGGCGCGTAGAGGGAATCCGGCAGCCACATGTGCAATGGGAACTGAGCCGACTTGCTCATGGCGCCGACGAAGATCAAGAGCGTGACCGCGGTGGCGGCGTTGAGATCCAATCCCCAACGCGGCCAAAGGGAATCGATACGGTGGGCTTCGCTGATCCGGACAAAAAGCTGCTGCAAATCCAATGTGCCGTAAAGATTATAGGCAAGGACGATGCCGAGAAGAAAGGCAATATCGCCGAACCGCAGCATGATGAAGGTTCTGAAGGCTCCCCGCACTGTGGCTGGATGCGAATAGTTGTAGGAAAGAAAGCTCAGCAGCCAGCTTAGCAGTTGCCAGAAGACAAAGAGCATCAGGAGGTCCGCGCTTGCGACCATGCCGAGCAGCACGAAAGTGGTGAGGGAGAGCAGGCTGTGAAACCGCGCATAGCCGTGTTCCTGCTGCATATAACGCGTCGAGAAGAGGTGAATGAGGATGCTGATGGCCGTGATATGCACCATCATCACGGCAGCAAGGCGGTCGATGTAAAAAGCGAACTTAAATATGCCGCTCCACGGCGGGGCGAACGGAGAAAAGTCGACGACTTGAGGTCCCCTGGCGACGACGTGAGAGAGAAGATAAAGAGCGATGCCGAAAGCGAAAACTTCGGCGAACACACCAATCCGCGAGACTTTCTTACCGATCAAACCGCCAAGAGGGTTGATGACAAGGCCCGCCACGAGTGGCGCCACCAGTATGAGGAGGGGATAGTGAGACAAAATCGTCGTGTTCATCAATCAAGGGGCATCTATCTTGTCCAGCCCTCTAACATCATCCAAGGGAACGGTGCCGACGGCTGCCAAAGCACCGTGGATGGTCGCATGGACCCCAATGCAGGGATCGTCGAGGCTGCGGCGGTCGCCAAGCTAAGAGCAGTCACTGAAGGGGCGCTGGACGCGATCGCGATTTCCCAGCGAAACAGGCAGGGATACCAAAGCCAGCTCCAAAACCCGCGGACAGATCATGACACCAATAGCGAAGGCCTTTTAAACGTTTGTCATTGAAACTTTCGAAGATATTTTCCAGACACTGTAGTACCCGTAGAAGCTGAATGACTGCCACCCGAGGCGGAGATCCTTAGTGTTGTAGTCCTTCCGCACGCTCCGCTGGTACGACCTTACCTTGGTTTCGGTCATGGACGAACCACATTGCTCCGATAATGCTCGGGTACCGAGCTTTGAGATTGGCAATGCTGGTTTCAATGCCCTCAATGGGATCGCTTACTCCGAATACCGGGAAAAGCGGCCCAGTTCTGGTAGACGAGCAGCGGGCAGACAAAATCTTTGCCAACGTCCCGATAAGCGCTTCGCGCGGTGATTTCCCGCCGTGTTCGCTTTCTGACGGGGAAATATCGATCCAGCACAGCGTCCAGATCCCTGAGAGCGAGGAGGATTGCCGCAGGCTAATGGGTGTCGTAGTTGGTCTTTCACCTGAGGTGCCGAGCCGAGAAACAGACGATTCCGGGAGCGCCGCCTCAAGATCGTCGTCAATCCATATAGCCAGGAGATCATCGGACTGTCGATTCCCCTCTAGATCTTGCTTGTATCCAAGAAACTCACTGGCCGCATCCACGGCAGGCATGACGTCATCGATGCTGCGGACGAAGAGCAACAAGGCCATTACCGGCCTCCCCCAATCTCAAGACGCGATCTTAAAGTCATGACAAAGAGCCCAATCAAAGGTACGTAAATCGAATCACGGGCCGTTTTTCTTCTGCGTGTTCCCTTTCATTATTACTCGATAGAATCTCATCGTTGCCCACTAAACCGAATGGCAACGCTATGATCCTTGGTTTGCCGCTGAATTCGTTCCGCAATGCCAAGTGAAGCGATATTCCCCGAAATTACCTCCTATGCAAAAAAAAACCGACCCGAAACTTTCGTTTCTTAGGTCGGCCTATTTCCCAACTTGTTGGTCTGTTACGATCCAACATTTTGGGAGATCGTCGGACTCACGCCTATATAAGATGGGTGGGCGTGCGATGTCAAGGGTGTATAGGAAATTTAAACCACCATTTTCTGAGAGGAGATCTATCGCTGAACCGGCGAGCGTGTCAATCGTCGGAGCGATTCGTGAAATTTGCGGTTTTGCTTCGGTCGCCTCGGGCGGCGCAGCGGTCGGGAACGTGCGAAGCGTGCCAGATCGCGCCGCTCGCTCCTACTCAGAGCGAGTCCCTCCGTCGGCTCGCCTGGGCAACAGGTTTCGGCTTGTCAGATTGGACAACGAAAGCTCTGCCATTTTTGCTCGCTTTCCGCTACTGAAGAGCCGTCAGTTCTGATGCGGGCTCGCCGTCGTGATCTTTTCCATCACGTCACTGACGGTGAAGCTCGGCGCCCTCTGCGGCAGTGGAAACTACTCAGGTCTTCGGCATCAGTGCTTCGATGACCTTGTCGATGCTGAAGCTCGCCGCCCGCGCACGCGGCGGGAACTCCTTGAAGCTCTGCAGCCACTCCGCCAGCAGCGGTGGCGCCGAGTACTGCAGGAAAACCTGCTCGCAGAACCAGTCGTTGTACTTGAAGCTTTCCTCGCCGTGCTCGAACGGATCGGCGCGCAGGTCGAAGGTCCTCGGAATGCGCAGGGTCGTCAGGGCTCGCGCCAGACCTCCAGGCCGGTCTTCCGTTGCTCGGCGAAGACCAACTTGAACCTGCCTATGCGCATCGCCATGCACTCGCCGTCGTCGCTCCAGTAGATGAAGCCCTTGCGCGGCGATTCCTTTTCCTTGCCCGACAAAAACGGCAGCAGGTTAACGCCGTCAAGATACACCCTGTAGGTCTTGCCGCCCATCGCGTAGCCCTTCTTGACCTTCTCGACCAGATCGGGCTCGCCGTTCGCGGCCGCGAAGGTTGGAATGAACCATTGGCCGTCCCCACCCACCGGGCACGGATCTACCAGCTGTGGGCGTCGCAAACTTGACCATAGCCATTCGCGCACTGTACTCGACAACCCGGCACGAGCGGATTCTGTAGAACATAGCGCAACACCGCTATCAAATGTTCATCACGCTGAATAGAAAAACACTTGAACCGCCCCTGCCAAATATGACCGCTGCTTCCATAGTGCCTATGGTATCGACGAACATGACTCGTCAGCAGCCACTGCATGAATTGACTCAGTGCGGCTTGGTGCGCCGGCTCTAAAACCGCATGAAAGTGATTGGGCATCAAGCAAAAGCCAAAAATCTTCACCGCATGACGTTTTTTCGCTTCCTGCAGGAGAGACAAGAATGCTTCGTAGCCTTGGGGTTTGTGAAATACGGTTGTGCGACCATTGCCACGGTTAATAACGTGATAGGCGTAGCCGCCTCTTTGTCCTCTTGGGATCCTCGGCACGCATGGCTTCTAACATGCGCGCCGCTAATTTATCAACCTGAAAAAGTAGCCTGTCCCCCTCTTTCTCCCCTAAGAAAAAACGGTTTTTATACCGAACTTGGCGTCTTTGTGCCTTGGCGGGAAACACTCCGAAATCCGAGCGCTTTGTCACGGCTATTGAGTCAATACGTGCCCTTGCGAACGGGAAACCTATTCGATTATGATTCAGTGCTATGTGGTTGGGACGCGACGCGAGAATATTAGCCAGGTCGGTTCGTGTCCTGATTTCTATCTCGTTACTCAATTCAATTTTTCTTCCTAGTGTCTTCGCCGAGCCACAACAAGACTGGGACAAGCTCGTCTCCGCTGCTGAGAGAGAAGGCGAAGTTGCGATTTACGGGCAGGCAAGGGCCGGCGTCGCCAAGT
>Ga0335082_10009211_pt1 | contig 10735 bp, 11 predicted proteins | sample Lox_Sample_41_FD_206718 | JGI IMG/M metagenome (GOLD analysis project Ga0335082, IMG submission 206718) | Soil microbial communities from Loxahatchee National Wildlife Refuge, Florida, United States - Lox_Sample_4.1 | ecosystem: Environmental > Terrestrial > Soil > Wetlands | place: USA...
CGCCAGCGGGGGGCCCTACCGCCGCAAGGCCGCCGTCCTCGAGGCGGCCAGCTCGGGCGGATTCGCCACCGCGCTCCGCAGCGAGAGCGTTCCCGAGGGTGGCGTGCAGGTATCCCGAGTGGTGGAGACCATGGACCCTCCGCGCCGCGTGCACGATCCCGCCCATCCCCATGCGGGCGCGGACGGGTTCGTCAGCTATCCCAACGTCAACGCCCTCACCGAGATGGTCGACATGCTCGCCACGACGCGCGCCTACGAGGCGAATGCGAGCGCATTTCAGGCGACGAAGAGCATGGGCACGAAGCTCCTCGAGCTGCTCCGGTAACGCGGCATGGCCGATCCCGGGATCGTCCGCGCCGTCGGCAGCCTGCCCTCGATCTCGCCCGTGCGTCTGCCCAGCCTGGGCCGCGTGGGCGGCGACTTCGGAGCCGCCTTCCGCCAGATCGTCTCCGAGGTCAACTCGGCGCAGGTCAAGGCGCAGCAGTCCGCCGTGGAGCTGGCGTCGGGACGATCCGCCGACACCGCGCAGGCCATCACCAGCATCCAGAAGGCGGACATCAGCTTCCAGTTCGCCCTTCAGATCCGGAACAAGCTGCTCGAGGCCTACCAGGACCTCATGCGGCTGTCGGTCTAGGTGAGACATGACGGAAAGCCTCGACCGACTGCTTGAGCGCGGCCCGGCCATGTGGACGGGTCTGGGCAGGGCGCGCCAGCTCGGCGTGATCGGCCTCGCGGTGGGCGCGGCTGCCCTGCTCTTCCTGGGCTCCCAGTGGCTCCTCGAGAGCCCCTACGTCCCGCTCTTCGCCTCGCTGGCCTCCGAGGATGCGGGCGCGATCGTCGCCCAGCTACGCGCCTCCAAGACGCCGTACAAGGTCGGCGGGGCCGGGGAGCAGATCCTGGTGCCAGCGGACCGGGTGGCCGAGCTCCGGCTCCGCATGGCCGTGCAGGGACTGCCGCTGGGCGGCGGCGTCGGCTTCGAGGTCTTCGACAAGAGCTCGTTCGGGGTGAGCGATTTCAACCAGCGTGTGAACTACCAGCGCGCGCTGCAGGGCGAGCTCGCGCGGACCATCGGCCAGCTCCGAGGTGTGTCCCGCGCCCGCGTGCACCTCGTGATGCCGCAGCCCTCGCTCTTCAGCGAGCGCGAGCGCCAGCCCTCGGCGTCGGTGTTCCTCAAGATGGCGGGCGGAAGCCGGCTCGCGCCGGACGAGGTGCGCGGCATCGTGCACCTGGTCGCCTCCAGCGTGGAAGCGCTGAACCCCGAGCGCGTCACCGTGGTCGACACGGCGGGGCGCGTGCTGTCCGCGGGAGCCGAGGGCGTCACTCCCACTGGCCTGTCGCCGCGGCGCATCGAGATCAAGGCGGCGGTCGAGGAGGGGATCGAACGCCGGGTGCAGAGCCTTCTCGACTCCGCGCTGGGGCCGGGCCAGGCGGTGACGCGGGTCACGGCCCAGCTCAACTTCGACCAGGTCGAGCGAACCGAGGAGCGCTATGACCCGAACCCCGTGACCCGGCAGGAGACCCGCATCACGGAGACGACGAGCGGCTCGTCGTCGACGCCGCTGGCCTCCGCGGGCGCCCCGGCTCCCGCGCCCGCTCCCGCCCCCGCGGCCGCTCCGGGAGTGGCAGGAGCCACGCCTCCACTGGCCAGCACGCACTCGAACTCGACGTCGCGCGAGACGGAGAACGTCAACTACGAGCTCTCGCGCATCGTGGCCCGCACCCTCACTGGCCCGGGGGAGATCCAGCGCCTCTCCCTCGCCGTCCTGCTGAACACCGGGACGAAGGCGGTCCCGGGGCCGGACAACAAGGAGGTGCGAGAGCCCGCGCCCCGCTCGACCGACGAGCTCGAGAAGATCCGCCGCATCGTGATGAGCGCCGTTGGATTCAATCAGGGGCGGGGCGACGAGATCACCGTCATGGAGATGCCCTTCGATACCTCCCTGCGGGATCGCGGCCAGGCCCTGCTGGAGCCCGGGGAGCGTACAGGCCCGCTGGGATGGCTGGGCGGGTCGGTCACAACCCTCCTCGTGGCCGTCGCCGTGGTGGTCGCCGCCCTCGTCGCGACGTGGCTCCTGCGGCAGCGCTCGCGCCGGCGCACTCTCGAGGAGGTCGCCCGCTCGCTGCACATGCAGGGACGGCGAGCCGGAGACCTCGAGCTGGACCCGCGGAGCACCCCCGCCGCCGACGCCGAGGAGCCCTCCATCGAGGGCCTCCCCGCCGAGTTCGCGCGCATCAGCAAGGAGCGCGGAGGGGTGCGGCAGAAGGCGCTCGGGCTGGTGAACGCGGAGCCGGAAGCTGCCGCCCAGCTCGTGCGGGCCTGGATGATGAAGAAGAAGCCGCTGCAGCCGGTGGGGAGCGGCCAGCATGTCGGCTGAGCTCGAGACCCTGTCGGGCGCGCGGAAGGCCGCCATCTTCCTGGCGAGCCTGGGAGCCGACGTCTCCGCAAAGATCTTCAAGAACCTCACGGAGAGCGAGATCGAGGTGCTCTCCACCGAGATCAGCCGCCTGCCCAACGTCGACGAGGCCGTGACCGCGGGGGTGGCGCAAGAGTTCCTCCAGATGGCCCTGACCAAGCAGTACATCACGTCCGGCGGCCTCACCTACGCCCTCGAGATCCTGGACAAGGCCGTGGGGCGCAACCGCGCCGTGGAGATCGTGGGACGCATCCAGGCCGCCGTGGAGCCGACCCGCTTCGCCGCCGTGAAGAAGGCCGACCCGAACCATCTCGCGAGCATCCTCCGGCGCGAGCACCCGCAGACCGTGGCCCTGGTGCTGGCCAGCCTCGAACCCGAGACGGGCGCCGCCATCATCACGGGCCTTCCCGCCGACATGCGCCCGGAGGTCGTGCTGCGCGTGGCCACCATGGACAAGGCAAGCCCGGAGGTCGTCAAGCAGGTGGAGCAGGTCCTCGAGAAGCAGGTCTCGGCGGGGCTGACGTCGGGCGTGTCCTACGGGGGCGGCAACAAGACGGTGGCCGAATTGCTCAACCGCGTCGACCCCACCACGCAGAAGGATCTCCTTGCCCAGCTCGACGAGAACGCACCTGCGCTGGCCGATCAGATCCGAGCGCTCATGTTCACCTTCGAGGACCTCGTCAACGTGGACGACCGCGGGCTCCAGCGGCTCATCCAGGAGGTGGAGCAGAAGGATCTCGTGCTCGCCCTCAAGGGGGCCGGCGAGGAGATCGTCGGCAAGATCTTCAAGAGCATGTCCGAGCGCACGGCGGGCGTCATCAAGCAGGAGATCGAGTACCTCGGGCCGGTGCGCCTCAAGGACGTGGAGGAGGCCCAGCGCCGGGTGGTGGCGGCCGCCCGCAAGCTCGAGGAAGCGGGGGAGATCATGCTGGTGGCCCGGGGCGGAGGAGACCAGATTGTCGCCTGATCTTCCGCGCGCGGAGGCGGCCGCCGTCCGGCCGCTGCGCCTGCCCTCGCTCCGGGGAGAGCCCGCCGAGACGGCACCTCGCCCGGTCGGAAGCCGGCCGGCCGCCAAGCCCGCGCTCAGCCCTCAGGAGCTGGAGAGCCTGCGATCCGCGGCGCACGCGGAAGGCCTGGCCATCGGGCTCCGCGAGGGCCGCGAGCGCGCGCAGGCCGAGTGGGCAGCCCGGCTGGAGCAGGCGACCCGTGCCCTCGAAGGCGCGGGACAGGCATTGCTCGCCGCGCGGGTCGAGGTCGCGGCCAGCGTGGAGCGGGAGCTCCCCCGTCTCCTCCTCGTGCTCGCGCGAAAAGTGCTCCGCCAGGAGCTGACCGTCTCGCAGACGGCGGCCCAGACGGTCATCCGCGGCATCGCGGAGCGGCTGGGCGGCTGCGCACACGCCTCCGTGGTCAAGCTGCATCCGGCCTCGGTCGAAGCCTTCGAGGCGTGGAGGAGCGCGGGCCACGAGGAGTCGAATGCGACCTCGCTCCTGCGCGTCCAGGCCGATCCCGCCCTGGGCCCGGGCGAGTGGCTGCTCGAGACGGGCGACGGCTTCCTCGACGGTCGCGTCGAGTCGCAGCTCGAGGAGGCCTGGCGCCTCCTCGAAGGGCTCGCGTCGTGACGGCAGCCCTCGCCACGGCGGATCGCGGCTACGAGCGCCTCGTGCACGCCGATCTCGTGCGCTCGCTCGGAAAGATCACGCGGATCCTCGGGCTCGCCATCGAGGCCACCGGCGTGCGCGCCTCCGTGGGGGAGGTCTGCGAGATCCGGAGCGGCGAGCGACGGCTCCTCGCCGAGGTCGTGGGCTTCCGGGACGAGCGCCTCCTCCTGATGCCCCTCGACGACATGGTCGGTGTCCACCCCGACAGCGAGGTGGCGCCCCTCGGGCGGCCACAGAGCGTGGCGGTGGGCCCCGGGCTCCTCGGACGAGTGATCGACGGCCTCGGCCGTCCACTGGACGACCGCGGCCCGCTCCCGCAGGCGACCCTGGTGCCCATCCAGCGGCATGCCCCGCCCGCCCCGCTCTCCCGCCGGCGCATCGTGGAGCCCCTCGAGACGGGCGTGCGTGCCATCGACGCCCTCCTCCCCATCGGGCGCGGCCAGCGCGTCGGCATCTTCGCGGGGAGCGGGGTCGGCAAGAGCGTGCTCCTCGGGAGCCTCGCCGGCCATGCCGCGGCCGACGTCAACGTCATCGCCCTCGTCGGCGAGCGCGGGCGCGAGGTGCGCGAGTTCATCGAGCGTGACCTTGGCCCCGAAGGGCTGTCGCGCTCCGCGGTGGTGGTGGCCACCGCCGACGAGCCGCCGCTGCTGCGCCGCCAGGCCGCGTTCGTCGCCTCCTCCATCGCGGAGTTCTTCCGCGACGCAGGCCGGACCGTGCTGCTCATGATGGACTCCCTCACGCGCTTCGCCATGGTGCAGCGAGAGATCGGGCTGGCCGTGGGCGAGCCGCCGGCCACCCGCGGCTACCCGCCTTCCGTGTTCGCGCTCCTGCCCCGGCTCCTCGAGCGTGCGGGGACCACGCGCGGCCCCGGCAGCATCACGGGCATCTACACGGTGCTCGTGGAAGGCGACGACCTCGCCGACCCGGTGGCCGACGCGGCCCGGGCCATCCTCGACGGCCACATCGTCCTCTCGCGCGAGCTGGCGGCAGCCAATCACTTCCCCGCCATCGACGTGCTCGGCAGCGTGAGCCGGCTCACCGACGATCTTCTCGCCCCCGGCGAGCATCGGGCGGCGGGCGCCCTGCGCGATCATCTGGCGACGTATCGCGCGGCTCGCGACCTCGTCTCCATCGGGGCCTACGTGAGCGGCAGCGACCCGCGCATCGACAGAACCCTCGCCTCGCTCGACGCCGTCAACGCGTTTCTCCGGCAGGGGCGCCACGAGCGCAGTCCTCGTGGCGAGACCCTCTCCGGACTCCAGGCACTCTTCCCGGCCGCCGCCACGAAAGGATAGCGACGATCATGGCGTTTCATTTCCGTCTCGCTCCCGTACTCGGCCATCGCCGGCGCCTGGAGGATGCCGCGGCGCGCGACCTGGCGCAGGCCATCCGGCGTCTGGAGACGCTCCACCGTCGTCTCGCCCGGATCCGCGGCGAGATCGCGGCTCGCGGCCGGACCATCGCCCGGAGCGTCCACCTCGGAGCGACGGGCATGGAGCTGGGGCAACTCGCGCGCGACGTCGAATCCCTCGAGCGTCTCTCCATCACCACCGTCGCGGACGCCCACGCGCAGCGCGAGAAGACCGAGCAGGCGCGCCGCGACGTCGTGGAGGCCTCGCGCGCCCGCCAGATGCTCGAGCGGCTCGAGGAGTCGCAGCGCCGCGCTCACGACGAGCGGCGCGAGGCGGTCGAGCGCCGGGAGGCCGACGAGACGACGGCGGCCGGCCTTCAGTGGCGCCGGGCCCAGACGGGCCGCGAGGCGAAGAGCCCCCGATGAGGCCGGCCCTGCGTCTCGGTCTGGCCTTCCTCGCCCTTTTCCTGATCAGCGGCGGCGCATTCGTCGGCTGGCGCTACTACCTTTCGCCCCAGCCGAGCCAGCGCACCGTGGCCAGAGGCAAGGGTGACGCGAAGCCCTCGACGGCGAGCAACAAGACCCAGCTCCCCGCGCCGGCTCCGGACAGGCCGGCGCCAGCTCCCGCTGCCGACAAGGCGGCCGCCGTGCCCGCTCCCGACAAGGGGCCCGCGATGGAGAGAACAGCCCCGGCTCGCGATCCCGACCAGGAACGGCTCATCCGCCTCTACGGCGGGATGCGCCCAAGGGAGGCGGCGGCGGTGATGGGGCAGCTCGATCCCGCGCTGAGCGTGACGATACTCAGCGGGCTGCCCGAGCGGCAGGCCGCGAAGATCCTCGGCCAGCTGCCGCCCAAGACGGCGGCGGACCTGGTCACCCGGATGAATCAGGGCAAGCCCCAGGCGGCGAGCACGGCGCCGGCGGCGAAGCCTCGAGTGGGAGAAAAATCATGACGGGGCCGATCGCCGCCTCCTCCACCGCTCCCGATACCACCTCGCCGACGCTGGCCGAGCGCCCGGAGAGCGCGCCGACGGGGCCGGTAAACTTCGTGCAGCTCCTCGCCCAGCTCCTGGGCGGGACCGGGGCGATCGCCTCCGACGCGCTCCTTCAGCCCATCGGCGAATCGCGGGCCGACCTTGAGCCGGGCTCGCAGAAGAAGCCGGATGCGCACGCGGACGAGCAGCCCGCGGCGGATCCCTTGCTCGCGCTCTCCCTGGACCCGATCCCGACGGCGCCTCCCCAGATCCCGCCGCCGCCCCTGGCCGCCGGACAGGCCGGCGGCACGGCGCCGGAAGCCCCCCGCGTCGTCGCTTCGGCGACGGTGAGCGAGACGGCGCAGGGCATCTGGAAGATGGGCGCATCGAGCCCGTCCGCCGACGCTCAGGCGGGGGTCGGAGAGGTCGCCGCGGCACCGCCCCTCCCCAAGCCGGTGGCGGCGCCGCGGCCTCCCGTCGCCGACACGGCAGCCGAGGCCGCGTCGACACCGTCGCGCATCGAAGAGTCGCGCCCGAGCGCTCCCCACGTGCAGCCGAGCGAGACCGGCGCGGCGACGCGGCGCGAGCTGGCCCGGGCCGTCGACGGGGCGGGCGAGGGTGCGTTCCGCGGCTCCTCCGACGGCGACGCCGGCGACCCTCGCGGCGGCCATGGCGAGCGAGAGCACAGCCAGGGAATCGGCCTCATCGCCGACGCGCGGGCCGCCTCGGGCCCCGCTGCGGCCGGCGCCGCGGACGGAGGTCAGCGCACGGCCCCGGCGGCGACGACCCGCAGCCCCGTGGAGCAGGTCGCCGACCACATCGGCATCGCGCATCGCGAGGGGCGCGAGGAGGTGTCCTTCCGGCTCGAGCCACCCGAGCTCGGCGCCGTGCGCATTCAGGCCGTGCTGGACGGCCAGCGGCTGACGCTCCACATCCGGACGGAGCACGACGCAGCCCGAGTCGCCCTCGAGCAGTCGCTGCCCCAGCTTCGCGAAACACTGTCGCAGCAGGGCATCGAGGCGAACCGCGTCACCATCGAACTCGGGCTGGACGCGTCGAGCCGCGGCTTCTCCGACCAGGGCTTCGCCGGATCGCAGCGTCAGGAGCCCGCCGAGGCGCCGCCGGCGCCGAGTCATCAGGTGACCTCTCATGCCGCGCCCGCCTGGCGGGAGCCGGCGCGGGAGGGATTCGATCTATGGGTGTGAGCCACTCACAGGGAAGGAGAACGCTTCATGGCTGATGTGACGCTCGATGGGGTGACGCCGGCGAGTCAGCTCGCCACCGCGCAGGCCGCGGGGAAGACGCTCGGCATGAACGACTTCCTCAAGCTCCTGGTGACCCAGCTGCAGAACCAGGATCCGTTGAATCCGCTCGACCAGAACCAGTTCCTGTCGCAGACGGCGCAGTTCACCTCCGTCGAGCAGCTCCAGCAGATCAACCAGGCTCTGTCCGATATGAAGGGATCGAGCACGACGTCGGGGATGACCCAGGCAGCCGCCCTCATCGGCAAGACCGTCACCGTGGCCGGGCAGGACTTCGTCTACGACGGCAGCAACCCTCCCGTCCTGCCCTTCACGGTACAGGGAGCCGCGGGGCAGGTGCAGGTCCAGGTCCTGGACAGCCAGGGCAGTATCCTCCGCACCCTCAACGTCGCCGCGAGAACGAGCGGCGACTACAGCGCCACCTGGAACGGCCTGGACGGCAACGGGCGCCCGGTCAGCCCCGGCACGTATCACTACAGGGTCGCCACCGTCGCCGGCTCGGGCTCGCCCGACGCCCTCGCCGCGGTGGGGCAGGGACCGCTCACCGGCTTCGATCTCCGGAGCGGCGTCCTCCGCTATCAGGTCGGCGGCGCGCTCGTGCGGTCCGACGACGTCATCGCGGTGCAGCAATAGCCCGGAACCCACACTCAAGGAGAGAGACATCCATGTCATCGTCGCTGTTCTCGGCCGTGTCCGGCCTCCGAAGCAACCAGGAATGGCTCGACGTGATCGGCAACAACATCGCCAACTCCAACACCCCGGGCTTCAAGGCCTCGCAGGTGGTCTTCCAGGACATCCTGAGCCAGACCATCAGCGCGGGCTCGGCGCCGGGCACGAACCTGGGCGGCATCAACCCGATCCAGATCGGCCTCGGCGTCGCCCTCGGCAGCATCACGCCGAGCTTCCTCCAGGGCTCCATCCAGACCACGAACCGCGCCACGGACATGGCCATCCAGGGCGACGGCTTCTTCGTCGTCGCCAACGGCAACGACCGCCTGTACACGCGCGCGGGCGCCTTCACCCTCGACGCCACCGGTGATCTCGTGGAAGGCTCGACGGGCTACAAGGTCCAGGGCGCCACGGGCAACATCCACGTGGACCTCGGCCAGCAGAGTCCGGCCACGCCCACCACGCAGGCCCTGCTCAAGGGCAACCTCGACTTCTCCGTGCCGGACGGGGCCAGCACCACCGCCACCTTCGCGGTGCGCGACTCGGTGGGCGCGCCGCACACCATCGCCGTCACCTTCACGAAGAACTTCGCGGCCGCCCCCGGGCAGTGGGACTGGTCGGCCAACACCACGGACCCGTCCGTGTCGAGCATCACCACGCCGACCGGCTCGATCACCTTCGACGCCACCGGCGCCATCGCGTCGGGGGCGAGCCAGGGCATCGGGCTCGTCTATCCCGCCGCGTCCGGCGTCAGCTCGCCGCAGTCGATCACGCTCGACTTCGGCAGCGCCGCCAACGGCACGCCCATGACCGGGCTGGCCAGCCCGTCGACCGTCTCGCTCTCGAGCCAGGATGGCCTGCCCTCGGGCACGCTCCAGAGCTTCTCGGTGGGCGCGGACGGCACGCTCACGGGCTACTTCAGCAACGGCACCACCTCGAGCCTCGGCGTGGTGCAGCTCGCCAGCTTCAACAACCCCGAGGGGCTGCTCCAGGTCGGTCAGAACCACTACCGCGAGAGCGCGGCTTCCGGCTTGGCGAACATCGGCGGGGCGGGAACGGGCGGACGCGGCGCCATCACGCCGGGCTCGCTCGAGGCGTCCAACGTGGATCTGGCCCAGCAGTTCACGTCGATGATCCTCGCGCAGACGGGCTTCCAGGCCAACGCGCGGACCATCCAGGCCTCCGATCAGCTCCTGAAGGAGCTGGTCAACCTGACCCAGTAACGAGCCATGAGCGGAGAGGCTGCAGCGAACCCGGTGGCCGGCCCCGCGGCCCCCGGTGACCCGGTCGCGGAGGCGCCGGCGCCGACCAGAAGGCTGCCCGTGCGCCTGCTGCTCCTCGTCGGCGCCGTCCTGCTCGTGGCCGGTCTCGGCGCGTGGGGGTGGCTCTCCTTCGTCCGGCACGCCCCCGCGAAGGCGGAGGCCCCCGAGGCCCAGGAGAAGCCGGCCGCGGCCGCGCCCGTGAAGGCCACGCTGTCCGTGGGCTCCGTGGTGGTCAACATCGGCGCGCCCGACACGCGTCGCTACCTCAAGGTCGGGGTGGAGATCGGGGTCACCGACGCGCGCGAGACGAAGGAGCTCGAGGAGCACAAGGCGCAGATCGTCGATCTCGTCATCTCGATCTTCGGGGCCGCGTCCCTGGAGGTGCTGGGCTCCGAGGAGGGGCGCCTCGACCTCAAGAAGGCGCTCCTCGAGCGCATCCACGAGGAGCTGCGGCTCGAGAAGGTGAGCCGCGTCTACTTCACCGAGTTCGTGATCCAGTAAGGGGCGCTTCATGGACAAGATCCTGTCGCAGGACGAGGTGAACGCGCTGCTCTCCGCGGTGGACCGCGGCGACATCCCGCACGCGGACGGCGGCCCCCGGCCGGACAAGACCATCGTCCCCTACAACTTCCGCAAGCCGAACCGCGTGTCCAAGGACCAGCTGAAGATGCTCCAGAGCATCCACGAGACCTTCGCCCGCCTCTACACCGCCTCCCTCACCACCCTGCTGCGCGGGCTGGTGGAGGTGGAGTTCCGCGGGGTGGAGCAGGTGAGCTACGGCGAGTTCATCGTGTCGCTCTCGCCGCCCCGCTGTCTCGCCATCTTCAACATGGAGCCCCTCAAGGGCGGCGCCGTCCTCGACATCGACGCCCACATCCTCTTCATCGTCATCGACCGTCTCCTGGGTGGCACCGGCCTGCTCCCCGCACGCGTCCGCGACTTCACCGAGGTGGAGAAGGTGCTCGTGGAGCGCATCGGCATCCGCGCCATGGTCGACCTGCGCCAGGCCTGGCATCACTTGGGCTCCTTCGGCTTCCGCGTCGACCACACCGAGACGAACCCGCAGTTCGTCCAGCTCACCTCGCCGAACGAGGCCGTCGTGGCCGTGACCTTCGACGTGAAGGTGGGGGAGATCGGCGGGCCCA
>Ga0335082_10009212_pt1 | contig 10735 bp, 6 predicted proteins | sample Lox_Sample_41_FD_206718 | JGI IMG/M metagenome (GOLD analysis project Ga0335082, IMG submission 206718) | Soil microbial communities from Loxahatchee National Wildlife Refuge, Florida, United States - Lox_Sample_4.1 | ecosystem: Environmental > Terrestrial > Soil > Wetlands | place: USA: Florida...
CGCACGCGCCACTCGAGGTCCCCATCGTGCAAACGTTGCCCTCGCAGCAGCCGAAGCCGCAGTTCTGCGCGTTGCACGTGTCCGTTGGAATACATTCCTGGTTTTGACAGGTCTCGCCGCCCGACAAGCACCTCGAACACCCGTTGCCGCCGCTGCCGCAGGCGAGGTCCGACGTGCCGGGCTCGCACACGTTGCCGCTGCAGCACCCCTTGCAGTTCTGCGCGTTGCAGCTGGTCGCGGTCGTGCACTGACCGAACGAGTTGCAGGTCATCCCGTTCTTGGTGCAGTCGTCGCACGGGAGGCCCTGGACGCCGCACTCGGTGGGCGCGGTGCCGGGCAGGCACGAGTTGCCCGCGCAGCAGCCGTTGCAGTTACCGGGAGCGCAGCTCTCCGACGAGCACTGGCCGCCGTTGCACGTCTGGCCTTGCGACTGGCAGTTGGTGCACGACCCGCCGCCGACGCCGCACTCGGTGGGATCGGTGCCGGCGAGGCACACGCCGCCGACGCAGCACCCCTTGCAGTTGGTCGGCCCGCAGTCGTTGACGGCGTTACCGCACGCCTGCGTCGTCTCGTAACAGAACTCGAAGCCCTCGGCCTGGCAGTTCTGGCACGCCTCGCCGCCGGTCCCGCACGCGTCGATCGCGGCGCCGTTCAGGCACTCGCCCGAGGCGCTGCAGCAACCCTTCGGGCACGTCGACGCGTTGCACGACGGTCCGTCGGGCTGGGTGGAATCCCCCTCTTCGTTGACGTCGGACAGGCCGCCCTCGGGGAGCACGCCGAAGGGCAGGTCCGACCGGCCGCACGCGGCGGCCACGACGGCGACCATCGCCAAGAGGGCAGAAAGAACCGTCAGACGAAGAGCGAAGGAAAAGGCGCGAGGCACGGGACCCTCCTCTCGGCGCGCATCTACGGTACCTCCAGATGGCCGCCGGGCCACATTACCGTCTGAAAATCCCGTGCCAGCGTGCGGCAAATCAGCGGGTCAGTTGCGCCAGAGGGCGATGCCTCCGAGCAGCCCGGCCTCGTTGGACGTGATCTTCACGTGCAGGGGGAGGCCGATGGTCAGGTGCTTGGCGTTGCCGCCGCCGATGTAGAGGCGGTCCGGGTTCCAGATGGGGTCGATCTGGGCGACCGCCTTCGCCACACGCTTGTTCCACTTCTTCTTGCCGACCTTCGCGAGGGCGCGGGCGCCGAGGTAGTCCTCGTAGGTCTTCTTGCCGCGGAACGGGTGGTGAGCGAGCTCCAGGTTCGGGATGTAAGTGCCGTTGTAGAAGAGGGCGCACCCGAGGCCGGTCCCGAGCGTCAGCACCATCTCGAGGCCCTTGCCTTCGATCACGCCGAACCCCTGCACACCGGCGTCGTTGAGCACGCGCGCGGGCTTGTGCAGACGCTTCCGCAGCGCATCGGCGAGCCGGAATCCGGACCACGATGGATCGAGGTTCGGGGCGGTCTTGATCACCCCGTCGAAGACGACGCCCGGGAAGCCCGCCGAGATGCGGTCGTACCCCTTCAGGTGCGCCACGAGGGCCATGAGGGCCGACATCACGGCGTCCGGGGTCGCCGGATGCGGCGTTTCCACGCGGACGCGATCCGTCAGCGGATTGCCTCGCGGGTCGAGCAGCTCCGCCTTGAGGCCGGTCCCGCCGATGTCGATGGCCAGCGTGACCGGGTGCGCGTGGGAGGTCGACTGCGCCGCTTTGCGAGGTCCGCGTTCGAGCATGGCGCGCGAGAGTAGCCGAGAAACGGGCGGGCCAGCGTGTGCCAGAGGAGGACGCCCGCGTCAGTGGTAGTCTCCGCCGGCCGTGGGCCCCGAACGGCGCAAGACGACGCTCGAGAGCTACGGCGGCGTGAAGGTGCGCACGACCGTCGTGAAGCCGTGCGACGCGGGGGAGCTGCGCGAAGCGCTCTCTAGCGACGACGCTCGCTGCGTGACGTTCCGTGACGGCGGGCACGCGTTCGACACGCAGTCGCTCAACGACGCGATCGTCGTGTCGCTCGAGCAGTTCCGGCGCATCGACGTCGACGCGGCGAACGCCACGGTCACCGCGGGCGCGGGAGCGCGGTGGGGCGACATCCTGCGCGAGACGAGCAAGCACGGCCTCGTGCCCTACGTGATGGTGACCACGAGCTACGCATGCGCCGCCGGGACACTCTCGGCGGACGCGCTCTCGCGCTTCTCGCCCACGCTCGCCCGGGAGGGCCACCACGTCGAGCGGTTCTCGCTCGTTCCGATGCGCGCCCCGTACGCGCCGGTGGAGTGCTCGCGCACCCAGAACAGGGAGCTCTTCGACACGGCGATCGGCGGGCTCGGTTACGTCGGCGCAGTCGTCGACGTCACGCACAGGTTGCTTCGCGTGCCGACGAAGCCCGGCGAGATCATCGCGGTCGCGACCACGTTCGAGAAGGTCCAGGGCCTCGAGCAGATCGCGGCAGCCTGCCTGTCGAATGTGCGCCGAGACGCCCACAAGGGCGGATGGCGCGGGTCGAAGGAGGCCGTCGCCAAGGCCGAGCAGGACCCGCTCGCCGAAGCCTGCGCCGTCTCCTTCGCGGTCAACTTGATGTGGAAGGAGACCGGGCTCCTCGCGACGTCGCGCTACGTCAGCGTCCCGCCGAGCGCCCTGAAGCGGTCGGTGTTCCACAGTCCGAAGTCGATCGGCTCGTGGCTGCTCCAGTTCGCCGCGCTCTTCCCGCTGCTCCGCAACCTCGGCTTCTGGCTCGTCTTCCAGTGGGGCTACAGCAAGCCCGCGAAGTACGTCGACGAGCTCTCGGGGTACACGTTCTTCGAGGACTCCAACCGCAACCTGCGGTACCTGCTTCGGCGCCTCGGGTTTCCGATGGGGATCCGGCAGCAAACGTACGTCGTCCCCTACGACCCCGAGACGCCGGACGAGTCGGAGCGCGAGCTCGCGGGGTTCATGCGCGAGGCGAAGACCCTGCTCGACGCGAAAAAGCTCACCCCGACGCTCATCGACGTCCTCTATCTGCCGGAGGAGAGCGGCGACTCGTTCGCGCTCTCGTCGAGCCGCAAGCTACCCGGCTACGCCGTGACCTTCACGTTCGAGAAGCTCTGGTCGACGCGCTTCCCGAAGGAGGAGGCGGCCCTGCGCGAGATCGCCCAGGTCTGCGACGAGCACCGCGGCCGCGTGCACCTCGTGAAGAACGTGTGCGCACCCGACGGGCTGGTCGACGCCCAGTACGCGGACGGCATCGCGAGGATGGACGACGTCCGGCGCAAGACCGGGGCGCGCGATCGGCTCTACAATGGATTCCTTCGTCGTGTACTCCCCAGGCTCGCTCCCTGAGCCGGCCGAGCTCACCGGCATCGCGCGATTCGAGCTGGTGCGCTCGATCGGATCCGGAGCCATGGGCACCGTCTTCGAGGCGCGTGATCGGCGCACCGGACAGCGGCTCGCCATCAAGGCGCTTCACGACGGCGCCGGCTCCATCCTCTACCAGTTCAAGCACGAGTTCCGCGTGCTGTCCGAGCTGTCGCACCCGTTCCTCGTGCGGTTCGGGGAGCTGTTCGAGGACGCCGGCCGCTTCTACCTCACGATGGAGCTCGTCGAGGGCGAGAGCTTCTTCGACTACGTCCGGCCGCACGACGTGCTCGACGAGGAGCGTCTGCGACGCGCGCTGGGGCAGCTCGCGAGCGCGCTCGTCGCCTTGCACGCGTCGGGGGTGATCCACAGGGACATCAAGCCGCAGAACGTCCTCGTCAACGGCAGCGGCCGCGTCGTGCTCCTCGACTTCGGCATCGCGATCGGCGAGGAGGACCGCGGCGTGCGCCCCGAGCTCGCCGGGACCGTCGACTACATGGCGCCCGAGCTCCTCAGCGGGCAGCCCATCACCGAGGCCGCCGATTGGTACGCCGTGGGTGTCGTCCTCTACCAGGCGCTGACCGGGGGGCTTCCGTTCGCGGGGACCCCGCCGTGGGCCGCCGCGCGTCGGAGCCAGCCCTGGCATCCTCAGAGGGTCTCGCGCGACGTCGAGCTGCCCGCGGATCTCTGCGCGACGTGCATGGACCTGCTCGAGCCCGATCCGCAGCGCCGGCTCGGGGCCGAGGCGATCGCGCGTCGGCTGGGCCTGGACGTGCAGGTCGAGAGAGCGCGCGCGAGCTTCCGCGCGCAGCTGCACTTCTCGCGCACCGTGTTCGTGAGCCGGACGCGAGAGCTGGACGTGCTGCGTGACGCACTCGAGCGCACGCGCCGCGGCGGCTCGGAGGTCGTCCGCGTCGTCGGCGAGTCCGGCGTGGGCAAGACCGCGCTGCTGCGAAGGTGGCTCGCCGAGGTCGGACGCGAGGCGGACGGCGCCCTGGTCCTCTCGAGCCGCTGCTACGAGCGCGAGACGCTGCCCTACGGCGGGGTGGACGGGATGATCGACGCCCTCGTTCGCCATCTGCGCGAGGCGCAATACGGGCAGCACGCGATGGCGCTGCCGGGTGACGCGGCGCTGCTCGGACACGTGTTCCCGGTGCTGCGCGCGTTCCCCGAGTTCGAAGGGGTGCCCGCCTCGGGCCTGCTGCGCGACGATCCGCAGGAGGCGCGGCGCCTCGCGTTCGCGGCACTGCGCGACCTGCTCGCGGGCCTCGCAGAGCACCGACCCGTCGTGATCCACGTGGACGACGCGCAGTGGATCGACTCGGAGAGCGTCGCACTCCTCTCGTTCCTCGTGTCGGGGGACGCGCCATCGCGGATGCTCCTCGTCTTCACCGAGCGTCCGACGGCCACGAGCGCGTCCGGAGCCATCGCCCGCACCTCTCGCGTGGGCACGACGCTCGAACTGGGCCCCCTGCCGCCGGGCGACAGCGAGCTGCTCGCGTCGGAGCTGCTGCGGCGGATGGGGCGGGGCACGGACCTGCTCCCGGCGATGGTGGCGCGCACGTCGGGCGGGCACCCGCTCTTCATCCACGAGCTCGTGCTCTACGACGCGCCGGACGCGCGCGAGGGGCGCAGCCTCGAGGCGGCGCTGTCGGCCCGCATATCGCGTCTCAGCCCGGCGTGCCGAAGGCTGCTCGAGATCGTCGCGATCGCATCGTCGCCCGTCGCCCACGAGGTGGCGCGCGGCGCCGCCGGGCTCGAGCCTGCCGAGTACCCGCAGGTGATCTCGACACTGCGCTCCGAGAACCTCGCCTCCTTCCGAGGGTTGGCCGAGCGCGACGACGTGCAGATCTACCACGACCGGATCCGCGAGCTCGTCGTGGACGCGATGGACGCGGCGATGCGCCGCGAGCGGCATCTGCACCTCGCGACGTCGATGGAGACCGGGGCGCCCGACGCGGCGGAGGCACTCGCAAACCACTTCTACGAGGCAGACGTGCGCGACAAGGCGGCGCGGTACGCGCGCGGCGCGGCGGAGGGCGCGCTCAAGAAGCTCGCGTTCGAGCACGCAGCGCGTTTCTTCCAGCTCGCGCTGCATGCGGAGAACGTTCCACACGAGCGCGCGCACCTCGAGGAGCGCCTCGGCCAGGCGCTCGCGGACGCAGGCCGCGGAGCGCACGCCGCGGAAGCCTACCTGCGCGCGTCGTCGCTGCTGGACGGAACGGCGGCCAAGGAGCTCCGTCGCCGCGCGGGGGAACAGCTGCTGCGCGCCGGGCACGTCGAGCGAGGCATCGTCATCCTCTCGGAGATCCTCCGCGAGCTGGGCGTGCGCATCCCCCGGACGGACCTGGCGACGACGTCGTCGCTCGCGGGTGCTCTCCTGCGGCTGGAGGTGCGCTTGATGCGGCGCGGTCTGCGCTTCGAGGCGCGCCCCGCGTCGGAGCTGACGCCGGAGCAGCGGCTTCGCATGGACGCGTGCTGGACGATGGCGACCGGCCTGAGCATGGTGCACCACCTGCGCGCCACCGACTTCCAGGCGCGATCGCTCCTCATGGCGCTGGAGCTCGGCGCCCGCGACCGCGTCCTTCGCGCCGCAGCCCTGCTCGGCGTGTCCATCAGCGCCGACCCCATCGCCCGCCGCATCGGCCGCCGTCTGATGGACGGCGCTCGCGAGCTCGCGCGAGCCTCCCCGACGCCCGAGACGCAAGCTTGGCTGTCGCTCACGCGCGGCGCCGCCGCGATGGGCGACTGGGACTTCGCCACGTGCGTCGAGGCGTGCAGGCAGGCGGAGGTCGACTTCCGCACGCGATGCACGGGGGCGGCGTGGGAGGTCGTCTCCTCCCAGGCGTTCATGCTCTGGTCGATGGCGTTCCAGGGCGAGCTGAAGGCGGCCGGCGAGAGACTCCCGGCGCTGCTCTCGTCGGCGCGCGCCCGCGGTGACCGTCACGCGCTCGCGACGCTCGCCTTGAGCCCCCTGCATCTCGTGGGACTCGCCGCGAACGAGCCGGCGCGCGTGAGGGCCGAGTGCACCGAGATCGCCGGCGAGTGGCCCGAGGACTGGGCCTGCTTCCAGCACATGTGCGCGGCCTACGTGCTCGCCCAGGTCGAGCTCTACGAGGGGAACGCTCACTCGGCGTGGACGCGGGCGATGCGTGCCTGGCGCATGCTGAGACGCAGCCATCTGTCCCGCGTGCAGTTCCAGCGCGTCGACCTGCTCGGCCTGAGAGCCCGCGCGGCGCTCGCGTGCGCGAGCGCAGAGACGAGCGAGCAGAGCACGTGGCTCACCAGAGCACGCGCCGACGCTGCACTCCTCGATGGCGTCGGAATCGACGCAGCCCAGGGCATGGCGAGCCTCGTCGAGGCGACTGCCGCGTGCGCCGAGGGGCGTCGCGACCACGCGAGCCACCAGCTCGAGCACGCCGCCATCCGGTTCGCTGCCCGAGGCATGCGCCTGCACGCAGCCGTCTCGCGCGTGGCGCTCGGACGCGTGCGCGACGACGGCCGCCTGCGCGACGATGCGACGCGCGAGCTGGTGGCTCTCGGCGTCGTCGACGTCGCGAAGATGACGCGACTATGGCTGCCTGGCCGGTGGATTCACTGACGCAGCCATCAGCGTGCGCCGCCACGGTGTGACGAAGATGAACAGCCCGGCGAGGAAGTTGATCGGGATCGCCGCGACGAGCATCGGCGAGCGCGCCGGATCGCTGCGGAACGACCAGAAGAAGTAGACGACGTAACAGGCAGCGTGAATCACTGCGGGAACGCACATCGCCGGCCAGTTCACCGGCGGGTCGTCGTCCGTCACGGGCTTCCTCGCGAGGAACACCGCCACGGCAATCCCGAGGATCGTCGTCGCCATGAAGATCTCTGCCGCGATGTGTCCGTCGTCGTTCGAATACGACTGCACCTTCGAGAGCGCGAACTCGATCACGAGGAACACGAACAGCGCTGCGACGGCGCACACGACCGCCCCCAGCCACTCGTAGAGCGGGCCTCGCCCCTTCCAGAGGCGCAGCAGCCAGGCGGCCGTCGACGAGTAGACGAAGACGATGAGGTACCAGCCGATGAAGTTGTCGTACGGCACGCCGGTGAAGCTCACCGGGAAGTAGTTCCACGACCAGAACCGCATCAGCGACGACACCGGATCGAGGCTGAAGTCGATGCTCGCCGCCATGAATGCGGCCGCGATGGGACGCGCCCACGGATGCAGCCGCAGGCGCTGCGCCGTCCACGTCGACGCGTAGATGATCCCGCCCCACCCGACGAACACCCAGTAAGGCACGCCCCCGACGTCGATGGGGATCCGCAAGCCGAAGAGGTCCGCGTAGGCGGCCGGGTAGCAGTAGATGTGGTGGTTCGAGACGAGGTCGTGCGTGTTGATGAACTCGACGGCCCAGCCGAAGATCATCCCGCCCAGCATCGTCGCCACCCAGCGGTGGCCCCGCTTCGCCTTCCGGATGTCCCAGGCGAGCCAGAGCACGCACAGGGTGACCACGAGGCAAATGACGGTGACTGCCGAGCCGTCGGGCGGAATGCTGCAGTCGGCGGGCGGGTTCGCTGGCACGGGCATCCCCCTGGGGCCGGAAATGGGACCAGCCGCAGAGGCGACCGGTCAAGAAACCGCGGTATAGTCCGGGGGACTTGCCCAACGACGACGTCACCAGGCCCGTCGCGAGCGAAACGCCCACACTGCGCGTTCTGTCGGTGACGTTGCTCGTCGTCGACGGCCCGTCGCGCGGCACGCGCGTGGCGCTGCCCGAAGGAGTCGCCCGCGTCGGGACGGCCCAAGGCAACGAGCTACGCCTCGCCGATCCGACCGTCTCGCGCGTCCACTGCGAGCTTCGCGTGCGGTCCGGGTCGGTCGTGGTGCGCGACTGCGGGAGCACCAACGGCACGTTCGTCGAGGGCGTGCGCCTGCGGGAAGGCGAGGTCCGGCCCGGGGCGCTGGTCCGCGTGGGATCGAGCGCCTTCCGCATCGAGGAGACCGCCGGGGCCACGTACCTGCCGCTCTCGGACCGGACGTCCTTCGGCGAGTGCGTCGGCTCGAGCCTCGAGATGCGTCGCGTGTACGCGACGCTGGAGCGCGCCGCGCCGACGACGTCCACGGTGCTCATCGAAGGGGAGACCGGCACGGGCAAGGACGTGGCGGCGCGATCGCTGCACGCGAACTCGCCGAGAGCCGCGGGGCCCTTCGTTCCCATCGACTGCGGGGCCATCCCCCTCACGCTCATCGAGAGCGAGCTGTTCGGTCACGTGCGCGGCGCCTTCAGCGGCGCGGTGTCCGACCGCCGCGGTGTCTTCGAGGAAGCCGCGGGCGGGACCGTGTTCCTCGACGAGATCGGCGAGCTGCCGATGCAGGTCCAGCCCAAGCTGCTGCGAGCGATCGAGCAGCGCGCCATCCGCCGCGTCGGCAGCAACACCGAGCGACCCGTGGACGTGCGCATCATCGCCGCCACGAACCGGTCGCTCGCCCAGTGCGTGAACGAGGGGACCTTCCGCGAGGACCTGTACTACCGCCTCGCCGTCATCGACGTGACGATCCCGCCGTTGCGGTCGCGCCGCGAGGACATCGCGACGCTCGCCAAGCACTTCTACGCACGCCTCGGCGGCCGGGGGGAGCTCGCTCCGGAGTACCTGGCGATGCTCGCCGCGCGCAGCTGGCCGGGCAACGTGCGCGAGCTGCGCAACTTCATCGAGCGCTCGGTGTCCCTCGGTCTGGTCGACCAGGGAGGCGCCCCGAGCGGCAAGCTTCCTCCGGAGGAAGACGTGGCCGCCGAGGCGCTCGAACGGCTGGTCGAGCTCGAGGTGCCGCTCAAGGACGCGCGCCAGGCGTGGACCGAGCGCTTCGAGACGGTCTACGTCCGCGGCATGCTCCGCAAGACGCGCGGCAACCTGACGCGCGCCGCGGAGCTCGCGGGGGTCAACCGGCGCTTCATGCAACGCATCGTGTCGCGCCTCGCGTCGCGCGGGGCCGATCTGGGCGTCGACCCGGGCGACCTGGACGACGAGGATTGAGACAAGCGCGTCGCGGTCGCCGTCGATCCGGCGCGACACCACCGTCGCGCCCGGCGGCGTGAATCCGCGGGAAATCCGCGGGACGAGGCCGGAGAGACGGTCCCATGACTGGCCGCGCCGTTGCAGTGTGGGCCGGACATGCACTTGTCATCGATCCGCGGTGGTCTCGCACTGGTCGCAGCCGGCGCGCTCTTCGTCGCGTGCGCGGGCAGCTCCCCGGCGTCCGGTTTCGGTCACGACGGCTCGTCGGGGGGCAACGGCGGCGGTGGGGGCGGCTCGTCCGGTGGCGGGAACGGGGGCGGTGGCAATGGAAGCGGCGGCTCGCCCGGCACCTTCGGGAGCAGCTCGGGGAGCGGCAGCAGCAGCGGGGGCGTGACCGGCGACGGCGGCCCGATCGGCCCGGTCGACGTGTCTCCGCCGTGCGACTCGGGGCTCGCCGTCGACGGCGACGCATTTCTCTTCGCCAAGACCATCGGCATCTGCACGAGCGCCCTGAAGGACGGCTACGGCATCGTGAGCGCCAGCTACCAGAACGCGTTCGGCTCCTCGAATCCTCCCGCTGCCGGCCAGTGGGGGCTCCTCCCCGCCTTCGGCAGCACGATCAAGCCGCGCGAGGGATCGATGCTCGGCACCATCAGCTCCGGCTACGGGCGCGAGTGGGACGACGCCGCCGGGACCAACAGCGGACCGATGTCGGACTTCGTGGCCGGCAACCCCATGGACGGCATGAGCTACCCGACGGGCGGCGCCCCGCCCGGCTTCCCGAAGGCAGCGCAGGGCTGCCCGCAGGACAACCTCGTCAACGACATGGTCGACGTGAAGCTCGTGCTCAAGGCGCCGCCCGATGCGAGCGGGTTCCAGTTCGACTTCGACTTCTTCTCGAGCGAGTGGCCCAACTACGTCTGCTCGAATTTCAACGACGCGTTCATCGCGTATCTCACGTCGTCGCAGACGACCGACAACATCTCGTTCGACTCGAAGCACAACCCCGTCGCCGTCAACATCAGCTTCCTCGACCGCTGCACGCCCGGCGTACCCGTGGGATGCCTGCGTTCCAACAGTCCCACGGCCGCCGACCCTCCGCTCTACACGTCGATGTGCGGGGCCGGGACGCAGGAGCTGCTCGGAACGGGATTCGGCGACACAGACATGACCCAGTGCGATCCGAGCACCACCAGCAACGCGACGGCGACGCTCGGCGCGTCGACCGGGTGGCTCACGACGACCGCGCCAATCAACCCCGGCGAACAGTTCACGCTGGAGTTCATGATCTGGGACGCGGGCGACGGGCTGCTCGACTCGAGCGTGCTCATCGATCACTTCCAGTGGCTCGGCGGACAGGGACAGGTGACGACCGGCACCAACCCGGCGCCGGCACAGTAGGGCGCGGACCTAGCCTGCGG
>Ga0335082_10009213_pt1 | contig 10733 bp, 7 predicted proteins | sample Lox_Sample_41_FD_206718 | JGI IMG/M metagenome (GOLD analysis project Ga0335082, IMG submission 206718) | Soil microbial communities from Loxahatchee National Wildlife Refuge, Florida, United States - Lox_Sample_4.1 | ecosystem: Environmental > Terrestrial > Soil > Wetlands | place: USA: Florida...
CAACGACCTGTTGCCGCTCCCCTACACCGAAGAAGCGCTCGCCCTGGTCTGCACCAGCGTAGACCGGGCGCAGCAATTCCTCGGCCGCCAGATCCTGGTCGAGAACGTCTCCAGTTATCTGCAGTTCGACGACTCCACGATCCCGGAGTGGGAATTCCTGACAGCGGTCGCGCGGCGCACCGGCTGCGGCATTCTGCTCGATATCAACAACCTATACGTAAGCGCCACCAACCATGGATTCAGCGCGACTCGCTATCTCGATGCGATCCCGGCGGATGCCGTGCACGAGCTCCATCTTGCCGGGTTCGACGATAACGGCCATTGCCTGATCGATACGCACGCCAAACCCGTCGCGGAGGCGGTGTGGGGCCTGTACCGCGAGGCGCTGGCCCGTCTGGGCACCGTACCGACGCTGATCGAATGGGACACCGACATTCCGCCGCTGGCGACGTTGCTGGCAGAGGCGGCCAAGGCCGATGCGATGCTGCGCGAGGTTGCAGCCAGGGAGCAGCCGCATGCCATCGCTGCGTGAGCTGCAGGAGGGGTTTGCAGCGGCACTGTTCAACCCCGGCGCCGGCCGGCAGGCCCCCGGGATACGCGCCGACGGCATCAGTCCTGCCGTGCGCTTGGGGTTTTATCGCACCAGCGTGTTCGAGAACTACCGCAAGGGGCTGAGCGCGACCTATCCGGCCATCGAGAAGCTGGTCGGGACGGGCTACTTCAGCATCCTGGCGGACGAGTATGCGCGCCGCTGCCCGTCGCGCTCTGGCGATGTCGGACGCCATGCCGAGCACTTCGTGGAGTTCCTGCGTGCACACCCGTGCGCTCGCGAGCTGCCCTATCTCCGGGATGTCGCCCGCCTCGAGTGGTGCATCGAAGAGAGCTTCCACGAGGCGGAGCATGTCCCGCTCTCACTGACCCGTCTCGCCGGCGTGCCCGTCGACCAATGTGAGCGCCTGCGCTTGCTCCTTGCGCCCAGCTGCCGCCTGCTCAGCTCCGCGTTTCCGGTCGATCGCATCTGGCAGATCTGCCAGCCGGATTTCGTGGGCGAGGTCGAGGCCGATCTCGACCGCGGTGTCGACCTGCTGATTCGGCGCGATGGCTATGCAGTCGCTGTGGAGCCGCTGCCGCGCGGCGACTTTGCCATGTTGGGGGCGCTCTCGAGCGGACACAACTTGCGCGCGGCGTTCGGCCATGCCAGCGGCGTGGACCCGACCTTCGACCCCGCGGCATTTCTGCAGCGACAGGTGCGTTCCGGCGTGCTGGTGGACTTCACGTTGCCGGCGGACGTGGAAGCGCTCTGAGCGCCCGGCGCTGCTTGCTCACCGATCCAGACAGGCCGGCGCGACCCGCGGCTGAGCCGATGCGCGCTCGCGCGGCGCTCGATTACAACGTGGGCGTCGCATCGCGAACAAAACATGAGCCGAGCGTGAGCGTTACGTGATGTTTGCCCTCGATACTGCCCGCATCCGGTGAGCGATATGCCGCCGGGTCCATCCATCTTCGAATCGCTATGGAGACTGCTATGAACAAGTCCGATCGAATCCTCCAGACGGCTTTTGCCAGCCTGCTCGCCGTTGGGCTCGCCGCTTCCGCCACCGAGGCGCTCGCTGCGAAGGGAGACAACGAGAAGTGTGCCGGCATCGTGAAGGCCGGCAAGAATGACTGCGGCACCAGCAAGAACGCGTGCGCTGGTCAGGTCAAGGTCGACAACGATGCCGAGGCCTGGATCTACGTGCCCAAGGGCCTCTGCGAGCGCATTACGGGCGGACATATCCAGACCTCGCCAATGGCCAAGCATGGCGGTGGCAAGGGCTAAGCATGCCAGCAGGCACGCTCGACGGAGACGTGCCCGGAATCGGTCAGGCGATCCGCACGAAAGCGCAACACGTCGGGCACACTCCCGGCCATGACGCTCCGCGGTCGCCTGAGGTTCCTCGAACGGAACAGCGAGAGCTGACCCGATCCGCTCTCGCCGCCGGATGAGCGGACAGGCTCCCACGGAGTTCAAGATGGAACTGACAGTCACTTCCCAACGCGGCTTGCATGCAGGCCAATTGATCAAACGCGTCGCACGCGGTGTCATCACCGTCCTGGAGCGATACCTCGCGCCGTTGCTCGACCTCGGCATCCGCTTGTGGCTCGCCCAGGTGTTCTTCCTGTCGGGGCTCACCAAGATCTCGAGCTGGGATACGACGCTGGCCTTGTTCGAGAACGAATACCAAGTCCCGCTGCTGCCGCCCCACGCAGCCGCCTACGCAGGCACGTTCACCGAGCTGTTCTTCCCCCTGCTGCTGGTGCTGGGACTGGGAGCGCGTTTCGCCGCCGGGGTCTTGTTCGTCTTCAACGTCATCGCGGTGATCTCCTACCCGGATCTGGGTGAAGTCGGGCTCAAAGACCATCATTACTGGGGCCTGCTGCTGCTGATCCCATTGCTGCACGGGCCGGGGAAGATCTCCATCGACCATCTCGTCCGCCGCCGCTTCTGGAACTGATCGCGGCACAAGGAACCGACCATGGACATGATGAACATCGCCGAGCGCAAGCTGCAGACCATGCGTGTGCTCGATGGCCAGCGGGCGCTGGTCACAGGAGCCAACTCGGGCATCGGAGAGGGCGTGGCGCGGGCGCTCGCGGAAGCCGGCGCCAAGGTCGCTGTGAACTTCGTCGCTGCGCCGGAGAAGGCGCAGCAGGTGGTCGACGAGATCCGCCAGGCGGGCGGTGTCGCGATGGCGGTGCGTGCGGACGTGAGCAAAGAGGACGAGGTGCGGGCCATGTTCGCGCAGACGATCGATGCCTGGGGCAGCGTCGACATCCTGGTCAACAACGCCGGCCTGCAGCGCGACGCACCCCTGCAGGAGATGAGCTTGCGCGACTGGCAGTTCGTGCTCGACGTGAATCTCACCGGCCAGTTTCTGTGCGCACGCGAAGCGGTGCGCGAGTTCCTGCGGCGTGGAATCGTCCCGGAGCTCTCGCTCGCCGCGGGCAAGATCATTTGCATGTCCTCCGTGCACGACGTCATCCCCTGGGCCGGCCACGCCAACTACGCGGCATCGAAGGGCGGCGTGTCGATGCTGATGAAGACCATGGCGCAGGAGTTGGCCACGAAGAAGGTCCGAGTCAACGCCGTTTCCCCAGGTGCCATCAAGACGCCGATCAACGCCGACGCATGGGCCACCCCGGAGGCGGAGCGGAAGCTCCTGCAACTCATCCCCTACTACCGCGTCGGAGAGACACACGACATCGCGCAGGCCGTGGTGTGGCTCTCATCGGATCTCTCGGACTATGTCAACGGCGCCACGCTGTACGTGGACGGCGGCATGACGCTGTATCCGGAGTTCCGGGGAAACGGATGACAGCGTGAAGGGTGAAGAGTGAAAGGTGAATGGTGATTTGTGAGCCGCGCAGCGGACCACGACACTCCCTTCAAGGGGAGGGCAGAGGGCGGGGATGGGATTGCCATCACGAGTCACCAGTCACGGATCACGAGTCACGAATCACGAACCAGGGCCTGATGGTGAAGGATCCCGACGGCCACGCTGTGTCGCTCGTGGAGCGGTGACGCGGCGAAGCAGGCGACGCGGTCTTTCGGAGCGAGAGAATGAACTACGACGTCATCATCATCGGCTCGGGCGCCGGCGGATCGGCGGCGGCATACCACTTGACGCAGACCGGAAGGAAGGTCCTGTTGCTCGAGAAGGGCCTCCCGCTTCCGCGCGACGGCAGCACGCTGGACACCGACACCGTCATGCGCCGCGGCGCGTTCCTGAGCGATGAGCCGTGGAGCGATCGCGACGGCAAATTGGTCACCCCGGAGGAGCACTTCAACTTGGGCGGCAAGACCAAGTGGTATGGCGCAGCGCTGCTACGCTTCTCGCCGCGCGAGTTCGAAGCGGACCCGGCGCATCAGTGCCTGCCATGGCCGATCCGCTACGAAGAGCTCGCCCCGTTCTACGATGAAGCGGAAGCGCTGCTCGGTGTGCGCGCCTTCGCCCCCGAGGCCAACCTGCAGCGTGTGGTGGCGGGGCTGCGTGCCCTGGACGCCGGCTGGCAGAAGCAGCGGCTGATGGTCGGGCTCGCTCCCGATATCCTCGCCCATCCCGAGGAAGCCGGGCACTTCGACGCGTTCGCGTCGGTGAAAGGCCTCAAGAGCGATGCCGAGAAGTGTTTGCTCGAGCGCGTGCGCAACAAGGCCAACCTCACCATTGCCACGGGTAAAGGGGTGCGGGCGCTCATCGCTGCACCCGAAGCGCCGCAACGGCTGCGCGGCGTGGAGTGCGAGGACGGCACCCGATTCGAGGCCGACGTGATCGTGCTCGCCGCCGGAGCGCTGCATAGCCCGCGCCTGCTGCAGACCTATCTGGAGCAGTCCGGCCTGGCACGCACGCTGCCGGCATACCGCAGCGTGGGGCGCAACTACAAGTCTCACGTGCTCACCGCACTGCTCGCCTTCTCTCACCGGCCTGTGAGCGACGTGCTGAGCAAGACCTTGCTGCTCACGCACGAGCGCATCCCGCACAGCACGGTGCAGACGCTGGGCGGCAGCCTTGCGCGTGACATCGTGCTCACCCAGGCGCCCGCTTTCGCTCCACGAGCGCTGGTTCAGCCTTTCGCGCGCCGTGCGCTGGGCCTGTTCCTGCAGACGGAGGACGGCTCGCACCCGGACAATCGCGTAGTTGCCGCCGTCGGCGCGCAGGGACGGCCGCAGATCGATCAGGACCCGGCACGCCTGCCCGCCGCCCGCGCCGAGCACCGTCTGCTCGTCCGTACGCTGAGCCGTCAGCTCCTGCGGTTGGGATATGTCCCGGTCACGAAGCCCATCCCGCTCTCGGGCACCGCGCACGTGTGCGGGACCTTGATCACGGGCACGGACCCGGCCAGTTCGGTGGTGGACCCGGAAGGCCGAGTGCACGGGATGGAGAACGTGTACGTCGTGGACGGCAGCGTGCTGCCGCGCTCGAGCCGCGTGAATCCGGCGCTCACGATCTACGCCTGGGGCCTGCGAGTGGCGAGCCGGCTCGCTTCGCAGATGCGGTCCCGTGCGGTCATCGCGCACGCCAATTGACCCGAGTCCGTGAGGAGGTGAGCGTGGGAACCAAACTCCCGGAGCTGATCCGCTTCGGAAGGGAAGTGTGCGGCGAGCTGGCGCAGGCAGAGCGCCGCGAGTGGTGGCTTGCCAATGGCTTGGGCGGATATGCTGCGGGCACCATCGCCGGCACGCTGACGCGCCGCTATCACGGGTTGCTGGTCGCGCCGGTGAAACCGCCGCTCGGCCGGCACGTGGTAATGGCCAAGGCCGATGCCACACTGATCTGCGGCGAACGGTCCTGGCCGCTCTTCACCAATCGATGGAGCGGCGGCGCAATCGACCCGACCGGATACCTCGCCATCGAGACGTTCCGACTCGACGGGCGCATGCCGGTGTGGCGCTATGCGTGCGCCGAGCTGCGCGTTGAGAGTCGTGTGTGGATGGAGCACGGCGAGAACACCACTTACGTCGGTTGGCGGCTCGCCGCGGACGCTCCCGTGCCCGAGGAGCTGCCGCGGCTGCGCGTGAGGCTGCTAGTTAACGCGCGCGACTTCCACGGTGCCGCGCGCGCCTGGGAGTTCAACCCCGTGATCGGGGGCTCCGGCGCCGATCTCCGCGTGATGCACCCGAATTGGTTCACTCTCTATATCAAGGCGCGCGGCGGCGCGATCTCCACACGACATGAGTGGTACGAGAACTTCGATCTGTCGGTGGAGCGGGAGCGCGGGCTATCCGATCGCGACAGCCACCTGTGTGTGGGCGAGGCCGAGCTGAGCCTGCATCCCGGGGAATGGGTGGGTCTGGTCTCGAGCCTGCACCCGCAGGCCTCGGTGTATTTGGACGAAGCGTTGCGCCGCGCACAGGCGCGTGACCTTGGGCAGTTGCGCCGCGCGCAGATCCAGGTCCCCGAGCTGATCGAGGCACCGGTGTGGGTCGACCAGTTGGTGCTCGCGGCCGACAGCTTCGTGTGCTCGCGCCCGCTGCCGGAGGTTCCGGACGGTGAATCCGTGATCGCCGGCTACCCATGGTTCGGCGACTGGGGGCGCGACACGATGATCGGGCTGCCGGGCCTGACGCTCGCGACCGGCCGCTACGAGACTGCACGGCGGATCCTGCAGACCTTTGCCCGCTTCGTCGACCAGGGCATGCTGCCCAACGTCTTCCCCGGTGCCGGCGACACGCCCGAGTACAACACGGTGGACGCCGCGCTCTGGTTCATCGAAGCTTGGCGCGCCTACGTAGAGGCCATCGACGACCGCGAGGACCTGCGCCAGGCCTTCCCGGTGCTCGAGTCGATCATCGATTGGCACCTGCGCGGAACGCGCTACGGCGTTGTCATGGACGCCAACGATGGCCTGTTGAAGGCGGGCGCGCCCGGCGTGCAGCTCACCTGGATGGACGCGAAGGTCGGCGAATGGGTGGTCACGCCGCGGATCGGCAAGCCGGTGGAGGTCAATGCGCTGTGGTTCAACGCGCTCTCGGCGATGGCGCACTTCGCCGACCTGCTCAAGCTGCCGTCGCGGACCTATGCGAACCTTGCCGAGCGTGCGCGCGCCGGCTTTCAGCGTTTTCACAACCCTGCCGGTGGGCTGTTCGACGTGCTGGACGGGCCCCACGGCGACGATGCCACAGTACGCCCCAACCAGGTCTTTGCTGTAAGCCTGCCGTTCAGTCCACTCGACCGCGAGTGGCAGGCGAAGGTCGTGCGCGCGTGCGGGCGCGAGCTTCTCACTTCCTATGGCTTGCGCAGCCTGAGTCCGTCCGACCGCGATTATCGTCCGTACTATGTGGGCGGGGTCTGGGAGCGCGATGGGGGCTATCACCAGGGGCCCGTGTGGGCGTTTCTGCTCGGACATTACGCGCTCGCCGAGCATCGCATCGGCGGCGATGCCGCAGCAGCACAGGCGCGGCTCGAGCCTTTGCGCGACCACTTGCTCGATAGCGCATTGGGCACGGTAAGCGAGATCTGCGACGGCGCCCCGCCCCACACGCCTCGCGGCGCGCCCTCACAAGCCTGGTCGGTGGCATGCACGCTGGAGGCTTGGTGGCGGTTGGAAAAGGCAAAGAGACAAGCGAACCGGCAAGATGCCAAGCCGGGTGATCTCGATTCGAGGCATGTCAACAGCAACGACGGGCTGGATGCAAAGGCCGCCTGACACGGGCAGAACCGAAAGCAGCTCGGGTTCTTGGGCGAGCAGTCGGCTTGCGTTTCCGGCGTCGGACAGGTCAGGAGAATTCAGATGACGAGTCAGCTGAACGAGGAGCGCCGCAGGCTCGAGGAGCAGCACGAGGGCAAGGCGGACTGGCGCCTCTGGGGCCCTTACCTTTCCGAACGCGCTTGGGGCACGGTGCGCGAGGACTACAGCGCGGGAGGGACCGCGTGGGAGTACTTCGACCACGATCAGGCCCGTTCGCGCGCCTATCGCTGGAACGAGGAAGGGATGGGCGGCGTCTGCGACGAGCAGCAGCGCCTGTGTTTTGCACTGTCGATGTGGAACGGGCGGGACCCGATTCTCAAGGAGCGCGCCTTCGGGCTCACGGGGAACCAGGGCAATCACGGCGAGGACGTCAAGGAGTACTACTTTTATCTCGACGCCACGCCCTCGCACAGCTGGATGCGCTATCTGTATAAGTATCCGCAGGCCGAGTACCCCTATAGCCGGCTGGTCGAAGAGAACTGCCGCCGCTCGCGTCACGACCCCGCCTTCACGCTGCTCGACAGCGGCGTGTTCGATCGGGGCCGCTACTTCGACATTGAGGTGCGCTACGCCAAGGCCGCGCCCGACGAGATCCACATCCGCGTGATCACCACCAACCGCGGCTCCGAAGCGGCTCCCATCCACCTGATCCCGAACCTCTGGTTCCGCAACACCTGGTCGTGGGGTGACCCGGAGTCTTCCGCTCGCGGAGCCAAGCCGGTGCTCAAGGAGCTTGCACCGCCCAAGGGTGCGAAGTGGGCGGTGCAGGCCGACCATCCGACGCTAGGAACGTATTACCTCTACGGCCGTCATGCCGCTACCGCGCTGTATACGGACAACGATAGCAACGCTCAGCGGCTATGGAATGCCCCGAGTGCCCCACGATACGTGAAAGACGCCTTCCATCGCCGCATCGTCAACGGCGAGAGCGACGCGGTGAACCCGGAACGGACCGGTACCAAGTTCGGCGCGTGGCACGTGCTCAGCGTCGAGCCGGGACATTCCGCAACGATCGGAATGACGCTGTCACGGCAGAGCCTGCTGGCGCCATTCGAAAAGCGTGAGGTGATCTTCGCCAAGCGCGAGGCGGAAGCCACCGTGTTTTACGAGGACTTGCTGCCTGAGGCCGATCCGCAGGACATGAAGATCCTGCGCCAGGCGCTGGCCGGGATGATCTGGTGCAAGCAGTTCTTCCACTTCGACGTGGCGCGCTGGCAAGACGGCGACCGGGTACCGCCGCCGGAGGGCCGCCGCCAGGGGCGCAATCGCCGCTGGCGTCACATGAAAGCGGCGGACGTGATCTCCATGCCCGACACCTGGGAGTATCCGTGGTTTGCCCAGTGGGACCTCGCGTTCCACTGCGGTGCGCTCGCCCTGGTGGATGTCGACTTCGCCAAGGACCAGATCGAGCTGCTGCTCACCGAGCGCTACATCCATCCCAACGGTCAGGTCCCGGCCTACGAATGGTCCTTCGACGACGTGAATCCGCCAGTGCTCGCAATGGCCGCGCTCAAGGCCTTCCGCGCCGAGCGCGTGCAGCGCGGCAAGCCCGACATCGGGTTCTTGCAGAGGGTGACGCACAAGCTGCTGATGAACTACACCTGGTGGCTGAACCGCAAGGATGCCGATGGCAACAACGTGTTCGAAGGCGGGTTCCTCGGCCTGGACAACATCTCCGTGTATGACCGCTCGCAGCCCTTGCCTGCCGGATACAGCCTCAAGCAGGCGGACGCGACCGGCTGGATGGCGATGTTTGCGCTGAACATGACGATGATGTGCCTGGAGCTGGCGGCTTCGGACTCCGACTACGAGGGGGTGGCGATCCAGTGTTACCTGCAGTTCCTCGGTATCGCCCGCACCATCGCTGGCGGCAGCGTGGGCATCTCGCTATGGGACGAAGCCGATGGCTTCTTCAAGGACGTGGTGGTCGGTCCCGACGGCAGCGCCCAGCGCATCGACGTGTTCTCCTGGGTGGGTCTGATCCCGCTGTTCGCCTGCGAGATCGTGGATCAGAGGCTGCTGCAGGCCGCGCCGCGGTTCCACGCGGTCATGAACGCGCACCGCTATGGCCTGTTCGACGGCATGTACGTCAGCGAATGCCCGACCAAGACCAACGCGCGCGGCGAACACCTACTGGCGCTGGTGGATGCGGACAAGCTCAAGCGCGTGCTGCAGCACCTTCTGTCGGAGACCGAGTTCCTGTCCGAATACGGCGTTCGCGCCGTGTCGCGGATCCACGCGGAGCGAAGGGATCTGGGTCATGTGCACGGGATCGGCCGTGCGTTGATCGAGTACGTGCCTGGCGAGTCCACCTCGGGCCTGTTCGGCGGCAACTCCAACTGGCGCGGTCCGATCTGGATGCCGACCAATTACGTCCTGATCCAGGCCATCGAGCGCTACCACCGCTTCCTCGGCGACAGTTTCAAAGTCGCGGTACCCGCGCTGGGCGGTCAGGAGCTGACGCTGAACCAGGTCGCCAAGTTGATCTCCGACCGCCTCGTGAACATGTTCCGCCGCGGGCTCGAGGGCCGCATTCCGGCGTTGCCGCCGAACAGTCCGTTCCAGCGCGATCCGGCGTGGCGAGATCTGCTGCTGTTCCACGAATACTTCCACGGCGAGTCCGGCTTGGGCCTGGGCGCCATGCACCAAACCGGATGGACGGGCCTGGTAGCCAATCTGGTGCAGCGGCGTTACCGGGACGATATCCCGGCCTTTTGGAAAGCGCAGCAGGAGGGCGCGGGAGCAGGGCCACGTAACGTGGAAGAGGCCGCCTCGCTGGCGTAGACCGAGGCCCGGACCACTCGCGCTCACCCGCGGCCAGACGGATGTGCAACGCCGTTGTCATGCGGGCTGGGACCTCTCGATGCATTCGATCATCAGCGTGACCAGCCCGACACAGCCCGCGGCGCGAGCAGCGCCTTCTAGCTCGCCCTCGGCTCGCGGTGATACGCGCGGAGGCTCGCGTGCCTGGTTCTTCGCCTGGCTGTGTGAAGCCCAGCGGCGAATTGCCCGCCACTGGCCCGAATATCTGATGGACGCCGCTGGCCTCGGCCTGTTCATGATCGCGGCGTGCGCTTTTGCCGTGCTGTTCCAGTACCCCGGATCGGCGGTCCATCAGGCTGTTTCCGAACCTCGGTTGCGACGTGTCTTGATGGGCGTTGCGATGGGGCTTACGGCCATTTCGATCATCTACTCGCCGCTTGGAAAGCGCTCGGGTGCGCATCTCAACCCGGCCGTCACGCTTACGTTCCTGCGGCTGCGCAAGGTAGAGGGCTGGGATGCCGTGTTCTACACGCTGGCCCAATTCGCCGGCGGTGCGCTGGGCGTGCTGGTGGCGACCGTCATGGTCGGGCAGATGCTGGTCGGGCACGCCGCTGTCAGGTACGTAGCGACGCTCCCCGGCGCGCCCGGGCGCTGGGTGGCGTTCGGTGCCGAGACGACGATCTCATTCGGCCTGATGCTCGCAGTGCTCACGGTGTCCAACCGCCGCCGGCTCAACCGCTATA
>Ga0335082_10009214_pt1 | contig 10733 bp, 7 predicted proteins | sample Lox_Sample_41_FD_206718 | JGI IMG/M metagenome (GOLD analysis project Ga0335082, IMG submission 206718) | Soil microbial communities from Loxahatchee National Wildlife Refuge, Florida, United States - Lox_Sample_4.1 | ecosystem: Environmental > Terrestrial > Soil > Wetlands | place: USA: Florida...
ATTCGCAGGGTGCGGAACGGAGCAAGACGGGCCTCAACCGTCGAATCGTCGATCTTTTCGGGATGCAGTTGCTGCTCGATCCAATTGTCAACGCCGGTCTGCATGACCCGCTCGACATCGCCCGGACGCGGGCCGAACGTCAGCCGGTTCAGCGCATGGACGGCGCGCTTCTGCTCATCCATGCTCCGGGCGGCCTTTTCCTTCTTCCTGCCCAGGGCAGATTGCGTCCCGGCGGTCGCGAGCACAGCGATCGCAACTGTAAAAAGAAGTTCGCGCCCACGCCCGAACATGCGTGTCCCCCTGAAAAAGAACCCAGCCTGCGGAAAAAGTTGCTGGCGGTGGAAGACGGAAGAAAGTGGACTACCGCTTCAGCTGCGCGACGTAGGCATTCCCACTATGCCCCTTGCGCGTCGTGCTCTCAATGAATTTCAGGAATTCCCGCAGGTGCTCTTTTTCCGAGAGCTCCGCCTCCGAGAACTTTACCCGCACGCCAAAAGAGGGCGCGCTGCGGGTGACGACGCCATTGAGGATGACGCCCTTCACCCAAATTTTGCCGCTCGAAACCCACAGGCCGATGCCGACATCTTTGCCCGGCGCGATCGGAGTTGCGGTTTCGACGAATGCGCCTCCGCGGCCCACGTTCGAGAGGTTGCCCCAGATTGGACCATCCGATCCTTCGATGTGTAGTTCGACGGCAACGAAGCACTTGATGCGCGCGAACCTGCGGCGATCCTGTCCTGTCTGCGGCGTGAAAAGATCAGGCGCGAACGGTGGCGTTTCTTCGATCGGTTGAGGTTGCACGAAAACGGCGGGCTTTGCCGGCTGCGGCGCCGTTGTGCCACTGGCACTGGCCACTGCCGCTCTGGCCTGCACGGCCGACTCTTTGATCTCGCGCATTGCCTTGAGCAATGCCTGCTCCCGCTTGTCCGGAGACACCTCGCGGTAGGTTTGCAGTAATTTCCCGAGGTGGCTGACCAAGTCCGGATCGGTCAACAGACGCGTCCAATCCGATCCCTTGACTGGTCCTTCTTTCGTAGAATCCTTCATGCAGACTGCTTACCTCACTCAGTTTTGAGCGACAGGAGGAAAGCTGCTTAGGTGCTGCTTCTTAAGATGGGGCTGGGCATCGGAGTTACGCAAGTGACCAAGGTCACGTGATGATGCTGACGCGAAGGGCTGGGCAACGTCCTTCACGGGCGGCTACGGCTCGCTAAACAATTTCAATGCATCGATTTGCAGACAAAACTAATCCAAGGTATTTGTTATTGCCACGATGAAAGCGTCCAGATAAGCTCGATGGTGCCATTCCCTCAATCGCGACCGAGCTGTCGACCTATCTTCCTTGGATTATTGCTCCTCATAGGCAACGCCTGGGTCGGTTCCGCCCAAACAGGCCTTGGCGGCGGCTCCCTGACTCCGAACCAGCCTCCGACCTCTTCGCAGAATCCGGTATTCGGCAGCGTAGCGGATGACAAACCGTCTGCCGGTGTCCTGCGCCTTACGTTTCGAGAAGCGGTAGAAGGGGCTCTCCGCCACAATCTGGCAGCACTGCTTTCGGAGTACAACACAACGGCGGCGCGCGGAGAAAAATGGCGACAACTCAGCGAGCTGCTTCCGAATGTGAATGCCGACGTGCAGGAAGTTGCTCAGAAACAGAGTCTCGAAGCGCTGGGACTGCGTGGGCCCTTGTTTGCCGGCGGCCCATCGTTGCCGCGTGTCATCGGGCCGTTTTCTTATTTCGATGTCCGGGCTTCGGCCACGCAAAAAGTGTTCGACTGGAAGGCGATACAGAAGTACAGAGCCTCCACGCACAGCGAAGAAGTCGGTCAACGGAATCTGAAGGACGCGCGTGAGTTAGTCGTGCTGGCCACCGGAAATGCGTATCTCCAGGCCATTGCGGGGGCGGCTCGCGTTGAAACCGCGCAAGCCCAGGTCGAGACGGCGAAGGCCCTCTACGACAAGGCGGCGGCGCAGCAGCAAGCCGGCGTGAGTCCTGCGATCGACACGCTGCGCGCCCAGGTGCAGTTTCAGACGCGCCGGCAACAGCTGATCGTTGCCGTCAATAACTTCGCCAAGCAGAAACTGACGCTGGCCCGTGTCATCGGACTTACTCCAGGGCAGGAATTTGAACTTGCTGACAAGACCCCCTACGAGGCGTTTCCGGTTCCCGATCTTGAAACCAGCTTGCAGCGTGCATATTCCCTGCGTTCCGATTACAAAGCGGCGCAGCAGCGGCTATTCGCAGCGCAACTGGAGCACAGTTCCGCTGTCGCCGGGTATTTCCCGAGCCTGGGATTCGAAGCGGACTACGGTCAGATCGGCGCCGCTCCTGGAAGTGTCCTGCCTACCTATCATGTCGCAGGCACGTTGAACATCCCCATCTTCCAGGGCGGACGGGTGCATGCTGACACACTCCGCGCGGAAGCGGGCCTTCGCCAGGCGCAGGCACAATTGGCGGACCTTCGCGGCCAGATCGATCAGGATGTCCGCAATGCCTTGTTGGATCTCAAGTCGTCTGCCGAGCAGGTCGAAGTGGCGCGAAGCTCCGTGGACCTTGCCGAACAGACGCTTGTGCAATCGCGCGATCGCTTCGAAGCGGGAGTGACCGACAATCTGGAGGTCGTACAGGCTCAGGAGTCGGTCGCCACGGCACACGAGAATTTCATTTCCAGTCTGTACCAGCACAATCTTGCGAAGATCTCATTTGCCCGCGCCATCGGCCGCGCGGAAGAGGGCGTTCTGGAATATCTGAGAGGAAAATAGCATGGACTCCAACACTGCCGCAGCTGCCACGAACGGCGCCGCGAGCCCGCACCCACCGGTTTCGCAGAACAGCGAAGCCAGCTATCGGCCTCAGCGCACGCTGCTCCAGAGTCCCCGCACACGATGGGTGGTGGCTGCCGCGGCGCTTGTCCTCGTGGTCGCCGGAGTCTTCCTCTGGTTCTATTTCACGAGTTACGAATCTACCGACGACGCGCAGATCGACGGCCACGTGAACTCCATCAGTCCCAGGGTGGGCGGGCATGTCGTCAAGCTCAACGTTACCGACAACCAGTACGTCGAAAAAGGAACGGTTCTCATCGAGATCGACCCTACGGATTACGAAGTGGCGCTGGCGAGGGCGCGAGCCGACTTTGCGCAGTCGCAGGCCGAAGCTGCCGCCGCCGGAATCAACGTGCCCGTCACAGACGTGAGCACGTCCAGCCAGGTCGCGTCCGCTGGGGCGAACGTAAGCAATGCAAAAGCGGGCATCGGCGCCGCGCGGCAGCAATATGAAGCGGCGAAAGCAAAGTTGACGGAAGCCGAAGCGAACAACGTGAAGGCGCAGTCTGATCTCGTGCGCTACAAGCAATTGGTCGACAAACAGGAAATTTCGCAGCAGCAGTACGACCAGGCAGTTGCCGTCGCCAAGTCGAGTTCCGCATCGGTGGACGCTGCCCGCGCGTCCGTGGATGCGGCCGGCGCCCAGGTCGAACAGGCCCAGAGCAGGCTGGTTCAGGCCGAAGCTGATCTGCGTACGGCGGAAACTGCGCCGCAAACGCGTCGCGTATCGCGCGCTCGAGCCGCCTCGGCGCAGGCCACCGCCGAACGCAAACAGGCCGAATTGCGGCAAGCCGAACTCAATCTGCAGTACGCGAAGGTTGTGGCGCCGGTCACGGGCATCGTCAGCAACCGCACGGTCGAGGTGGGCCAGAACGTTCAAGTGGGTCAAGAATTGATGAAGGTCATTCCGCTCGACGACATCTGGGTGACGGCGAACTTCAAGGAAACGCAGTTGCGCAAGATGAAGGCGGGACAGAGCGCAAGTGTTTCCGTGGACGCGTTCGGCCGCGAGTACAAAGGCCACGTGGACTCCATTGCCGGAGCCAGCGGCGCGCGCTTCAGCCTGCTGCCTCCGGAAAATGCCACTGGCAACTATGTCAAAGTCGTCCAACGTATCCCCGTGAAAATCGTATTTGACCCCGGCGAAACGAAAGGGCACGAGTTGCGCCCGGGCATGTCGGTTGTGCCGAAAGTCTGGCTTCGCTGATGGGCGCGGCGTCCATCACCATGAACGAGGCCGCGGAATGGCGGCCTGCGATTAATCCCTGGGTCATCGCCCTTGCGGTGACGCTGGCGACGTTCATGGAGGTGCTCGACACTAGCATCGCCAACGTTGCTCTCCCGCATATTGCCGGCAGTCTTTCCGCTGGTCAGGACGAAAGCACCTGGGTACTGACTTCGTACCTGGTGTCGAACGCCATCGTCCTGCCCCTCAGCGGGTGGTTGTCCTCGATCGTCGGACGCAAGCGCTTCTACATGGGTTGCGTCGCATTGTTCACCATCAGTTCGTTTCTTTGCGGCCTTGCGCCCAATCTGGCCACGCTGATCATTTTTAGGATTATGCAGGGAGCGGGCGGGGGCGGCCTTCAGCCCAGCGAACAGGCGATCCTCGCCGATACCTTTCCGCCCGCGAAGCGGGGCATGGCCTTCGCGGTCTACGGCATTGCCGTCGTTACGGCTCCCGCAATCGGTCCGACCCTGGGAGGGTGGATCACCGACAATTTCAGCTGGCGCTGGATTTTCTTCGTCAATATTCCCGTCGGAATTCTGTCCTTGCTGCTGACGGGCCGTTTAATCCAGGATCCTCCTTACTTCCGCCGCCGCAGGTTGAGCGAAACCAGGATTGACTACATCGGGCTTGGCTTGATTGCCCTGGGCCTGGGCGCGCTCCAGATCGTCCTCGACAAGGGCCAGCGTGAGGACTGGTTCGAGTCAAATTTCATCATCGTCCTCAGCATCGTCTCCGGCGTTTCGCTGCTCTTCGTGCTCCTCTGGGAGTGGAGACACAAAGATCCGATTGTCGATCTCCATCTCTTTCGTGACCGCAACTTTGCAACCTCCAACTTCCTGATGTTCATGCTGGGCTTCGCGTTGCTGGGCAGCACGCTGTTGCTGCCCCTGTTCTCGCAGACGTTGCTTGGCTACACTGCCGAGCAAGCCGGCCTGGCGCTGTCTCCTGGTGGCTTTGTGATCATGGTTCTCCTGCCGCTGGTCGGATTCCTTCTTTCCCGCTACCAGCCGCGATGGTTGCTGATGTTCGGCCTGACCGTGCTCTCCCTGTCGTTGTTGCACATGACACGTTTCGATCTGGACGTTGACTTCCGTACGGTCGCCCTGGCCCGCGTCTTCCAGGGCATGGGATTGGCATTCTTATTCGTCCCGATCAATACGGCCGCCTATTCATTCCTGCCCCGGGAAAAAAACAACGCCGCCTCGGGATTGATGAATCTGGCGCGCAATATCGGAGGCAGTGTCGGCATCTCGTTCGTGACTACACTCCTGGCGCGGCGAGCGCAATTTCATCAGGCGCGCCTGTCCGAGAACCTGAGCGCGGCCAATCCACAGCTTCAGGACGCCTTGCACGGCCTGACCGCGAAATTCGCGGCAGGAGGCGGCGGCGGTGGAGGCGGTTCCGGTGCCGGCGGCGCGTCCCAGCACGCCTACGCCCTGCTGCAAGGAAACGTGATCCGCCATGCGACCATGCTCGCGTACATCGATTGTTTCTGGGTGTTGGGAGTTGTGATCCTGTGCCTCATACCTGCGGTATTCTTGATGAAGAAAGCGAAACCGGGCGCCGCGATGGTGCACTAAAGGGGTGGGGTATGTTTCGCATTGTCACATTGGAGCGAGAATTCGGCTGTGGTTGCGGCAGCATCGCGGCGGAAATCGCCCAACGTCTCGGATGGAAGCTCTGGGATCAGAACCTCACGGTGGAGATTGCCAAGCGCGCCCAGGTCGATGAGTCGGAGGTGTGTCTGTGCGACGAGCGGGTCGACAGCCGCCTGTATCGCCTGGCCAAGGCCTTCTGGCGTGGGAGCTATGAGCGGAGTCTGCCGCTGGCCGGGTCGCGTGCCTTCGATACCGATCGCCTCGTCTCCACGGTGGAACAGATCATGCATTCCATCGCCGAAGAGGGCAACGCCGTGGTGGTGGGGCGGGGCGCGCCATTCTTTCTGCGCGGACGCCCGGATACTTTCCACGTGTTTACCTATGCGCCTGTCGATGAGAAAATTCGCCGTCTGATCGCGCTCGGCAAAAGCCGGGAAGAAGCCGAAGAATTGGTGCACTGTGTCGACAAGGAGCGGATCGCCTTCGTGAAGCACTACTTCAACGCCGACTGGCCGACGCGCAGCCTCTATCACGTCATGTTGAACACCAGCCTGGGAGACAAACTCGTGGTCGAGACGGTGCTGGAGACGATGCACGCGCTAGAGGCGAAATCGATGCAGCGCGAAATTCACATGGTGCGTTGAGATCGGCGAGTTCGTCCTGAAGAGCCGGTAACCAGATGAGCGTGCCCGCCCCCGGATGATTGAGGCGGGCACAGCAATCTGTCAGTGGGGACGCTCCTGCTGCTGCGACTGGCTCTCGCTGCGGCGATCGGAAGGCGGCCGTGGCTGCAGCTTCTGTTGCTGCTGAGCGAGGCGCTGCTCCATCTGCTGCGTTTGCTGCTGGTGCCGCTGTTCCGTCTGCTGTCTGCGGGCATCGTCGGCTCGTTTCTGCTCGAGTTTCTGATCCTCGCGTTCCTGCTTCTGCTCCAGTTTCTGGCGGTCCTTTTCCTGTCTTTCCTGGAGCCTTGCCTGCTGTTCCTGCAGTTTCTGATCGCGCTTTGCGTCGCCGGTGTTCGGAGGCCCCTGGCGCTCCATGGGCGGCAGGTCGCGCGGGTGGATTGCAGTTCCGGACCGCCAGTTCTCGTTGTCCGGCCGCTGGCCGCGCGCGTTGTCACGCGCGGGCCGATTGGCAGGCGGTTGATAGGGCGCTCCTGCCTCTCTTGCGGCCACGGCCTCACGGTCATTGAAACGTCCGGGCTGCGGTGTCGCTGCGATGGGCGGCCTGCCTTGGTTCATCGAAGCTCGCAATTGACGGTCCCCGCGCGCGGCTTGTACGTTTTGCATCTGCGCCTGGATCGGGCCGATATGCCTTTCTCTGTCTATCGCCTCCTGTTCCCGTGTAGGACGGAGGTTGATGCCGCCATTTCCGCCGTTGTAGCTGACGCGGTTCACGGTCACGTTGTTGTTGATCACCGTCGTGTTGTAGACGTTGCGGACCACAGTTACATTCACGTTCGTGACGGAACGGTTATAGAAGAAGTGGTCACGATCCCATCGTCCGCCGACATAGCCGTTGCCGAAATATCCGAAGCCGTAGTAAATGCCTCCGTAAAACCCGACTTCGCGTGCCCAGTACCCTTCATGGAAGAAGAATCGGTCTCCGGTCCATGCCCAGTATCCCGGCGTCCACAACAGACCCCGTTCGGGCGCCAGCACCCACGTGCCCGGGACCCAGTAGTAGTCGTCGTAGTCGTAGTCGAACGCCCAATAGCCCGGAACCCAGATGTAGTTCTCTGCCGGACAAGCGGGCTGCTCGTAAATAGGCAACGCGGGCGGACCGAATGTGATCATTACGCCCACTTGCGCTGATGCCGGTGCAACTGCAACCAACGCTGCAATCGCGAGCAGCAGCACTTGAAGAATGGTTCTCATGGTCCCTCCTTCTCGCCCGATCATCCACTGCGCGACCGATGTCGCCTTGCGGCTCAGGTGCTCGGATCGGAACCGAGATGTCCGGACCCGTTTTGGCGGCCCGGAACGCCGGGAATCGTCCCGTTGAAAAACAACCATAGGAAGCACCGCTCCGTCTGCAGCTTGCCTACCTACCGCAAGTGCTCCATATGCCTCATAACCCGGTTAGATGCGATGAGTCGCGGTGCCGGCCGTTGGTGGCGTTGACTCCAGCGATGCACTCAATGGGGCTTCTTCTTTTTCCCGAAGAGCCCGGTCAGTCCTCCCAGAGGATTGCTGTTCTGATCCCCGCTCTGATTGCCCAGGAGGCCTTTCAGCTGGCTGCCTACGATTCCCTTTACGTCGGGAACGAAGGTTGGATTGGCGGTCGTTCCCTGAACGAGGAAAGGAATGTTGCTCGCGCCTTTGCTGCCCAGTCCGGCGATCTGCGTGAGGCCCGTCACGGCGCCTCCGGTAAGGCTGGCCGACATATTGAAATTCAACGCCCCGCCCGGACTGACCGTCCCGGCTCCTGCGACGTTACCGAGCGCCGGGATGACCAGGCTGATCTTGTCGAGACGCGTGCCTTCGGGCGCAACGCGCACGTCGGAGCTCAGGTTCTGAATGCTCGTGTCGTTGCCGGTCTGCTTGCCGGAAAGCGCCGAGATGGCTGAGAGCTTCGTTCCCAGGTTGAACCCTGCCAGTTGGGTGCTGTTCAGTTTCACCGTGCCCGTCGTGACCAGCTTGTCCAGCGGCCCGATCGAATCGAGGTCCAGCGAGAGACTTCCGCCCTTCAGCTGCGAGCCGGGCGGCAGAATGACTCCCACGGCCGGGAGCGCAGCCTGCAACTCGTCCACTGGCATGTTCGTGCCGACCAGCTTGGTGCGGACTGAAGTCGTGTCACCATGGGTTTCGTAAGTGCCGGTGAGTTTCGCCTGCGCTTTGCCGATCGCGATGTCCCCTTGCGACAGCCGCCCCGACTGCGTCGCCAGATTGTGCTCGAGGGCGTACTGCACTTCGATCGGACGCCCCGAGGGGGCGCCTTTGGGCACGAGTTTCAGGTTTGAACCTTTCAGCGTGCCGCTGGTCTTGGCGATGCGGCCGTCGGAGTTGATGGTGCCGTCGAAGTCCGCCGATCCTGTGATGCCAAGCTCGGGATCGACCAGCGCAGATTGAGAGAGATCAAGCTTTTCGATTCCCAGCTTCGCCTGCAGAGGCGAGAGCGACACATCGCTGGAATTGATGGGTCCGAGCGTGCCGTCGAGTTTCACACTGCCGCCGCCGGGCAGTCGGACCGAAGCCGTGACTGGGAAGGCGCTGGTGGGCGACAGGTTCTTCACGGCGATGTTGACTTTGTCGTAAACCACCGGCTTGCGCTTCGAGGGGATCGAACCGAACGCGATCTTCCCGTCGCTCAACTCCAGTTTGCCCACGCTGAAATGCGACGGCCCGGACGATGGCTCCGCCGCCGGCTTCTTTTCGGTCCCCCCGCCCAGCGAGGAAAAGTTCCATACGCCGGCCTGGTTGCGCAGAAGCGCGATTTCAGGCTGATCGATGACGATCTCGGTGACATTCAGTTGCTTGCTGAAGATCAGCGGAATCAGTTCGACCCCGACTTGGAGAGATTTGGCCTTGATGAAAGGAGCGGGGCTGAACTTGGGATCGTCGGCGATGGTGAGATCGTCAGCGCGGACGCCTCCTGAGAGCAGGCTCAAGCTGAGGTTGCCCACCTTGACCTCTCGTCCCAAGGCCGCCGTCAGTCGAGACTCGATCTGCGGGCGAAAGCTGTTTACATTGACGAGGAATGGCAGCGCGATGACAAGAATGATGAGAACCGCCACTACGATACCGATAATCTTGAGTCCAGTTTTCATGGGGACCTCCTCAGGCGGGAGATGGGACAGGGCCGGACGATTCGACGGGTCCAGTTTATCAAAATCTCGATCGTTGTAAGATATGCGCCGGGGCCGATCGTGAGCGCGCAAGGGACAGCATCTGATCTCTATCCGGGTCTGCAGCAGGAGGTGGCTCGCCTCGCCCTCCAGCCCGCGGTCCAGGCTGCCTGTGAGTGGTTCCGGTCCCATGAAGTGAAGCTGGCGGCCTGGCAAATGGAAGTGGCTCGCATCGCATCGCCTCCATTTGGAGAGGCGGCACGAGGCGCCTGGCTTGCCGATCGCTTTCGCGAAATCGGGCTCCGCGCTGTGCACATTGATGACGTTGGCAACGTCTTCGGTGTCCATCCGGGATACGGCAGCCGCCACATTGCGCTCAGCGCTCACATCGACACCGTGTTTCCGGCAGCAACGCCCCTGAACATTCGCCAGCAGGGAACGCGGCTTTACGGTCCCGGTGTATCCGATAACGGAGCGGGGATCGTCGCAATGCTCGCCGTCGCCGCCGCGCTGCAGGCTGTCCCGATTGCGCACGCCCTGCCGTTTGTTTTCATTGGGAATGTCGGTGAGGAAGGCGAGGGCGATCTTCGCGGAATGCGCCACGTCTTTTCCGCCACAAAATGGTTCGAGGGCATCGCCTACAACATCGTTGTCGATGGCGCCGGCGCGGACACGATCGTGGCCGAAGCGCTCGGCAGCCGCCGTTTCGAAGTGATTGTCCGTGGCCCGGGAGGGCATTCATGGAGCGATTTCGGCGCGCCCAATCCGATCATTGTTCTTGCGCGCACGATTGAGGAGTTCAGCCAGACCCCGGTACCCTCCTCTCCCAAGACTACGTTCAACGTCGGAGTGATTCGCGGGGGCACTTCGGTGAATTCGATTCCCGAGTCGGCCAGCATGCGCGTTGACCTGCGCTCCACCTCTATGGCCGAGATCGACCGCCTGGAGCGGAGTCTGCGTGCTGCGCTGGACCGGGCCGTCGCTTCGGAGAACGAGGCCGGTGCCCTGCGCGCCGGGCGGAAAGCGCATCCCGTGCAGAGAGAAGTGGTAGAGATTGGAAATCGTCCCGCGGGCGAATTGGCTCCGGATGCGCGCATCCTGAAGGTCGTCCGGGCAGTCGACGCACATCTGGGCAATGCGGCGCAGGTGCAACGCGCCTCCACCGACGCCAATGTGCCGCTTTCGCTCGGGCGCGAAGCTATCGCGATCGGCGGTGGCGGATCCGGCGGCGGCGCTCACACGTTACAGGAATGGTTCGACTGTAACGGACGGGACCTCGGACTCAAGCGCATTCTGC
>Ga0335082_10009215_pt1 | contig 10733 bp, 8 predicted proteins | sample Lox_Sample_41_FD_206718 | JGI IMG/M metagenome (GOLD analysis project Ga0335082, IMG submission 206718) | Soil microbial communities from Loxahatchee National Wildlife Refuge, Florida, United States - Lox_Sample_4.1 | ecosystem: Environmental > Terrestrial > Soil > Wetlands | place: USA: Florida...
CGTCGGTGCTCGTGCGCGCGGCCGAGCTCGCCGTCGGCGCGCCCGCGATCGCGCCCGTCGTCGCCGGGCTGGTCTCGGCGGCCGCGGTGGGCGCGCGCGACGAGCTCCTCCTGCGCGGGCTCGTCCTGCGCGCGCTCGGCCCGCGGGCGTCCTACGTCGCGCGGCTCGGCACGTGCGCGCTCGCCGGCGCCGCGTTCCGCTTCGGACAGGGCGACGCGACGGCCTGGTCGATCGCGTTCGCCGGTCTCTCGTCGGTCGCGTTCGCCGCGCTGTGGATCCGCGATCGCGGCGCGTGGCTCGCCGTCGGCGCGAACACGGCGTTCCTCTTCGTCGCGGGCACGCTCGCGCAAGGCGCGCTCCTCGACGTCCGCGGCCCTCGTCCGCTCGACGCCACGCCGGCGGCGGTCGCGTGCGCCGCGTTCTTCGCCGTGTCCGGGTTCGTTTGGGGAAGAAAAGACGCGACGCCGCAAACTGGGTAGCATCGGGCCCCGATGAGCCTCGAAAGCGCTCCGCCGCCTTCCGACTCGGTCCGCGAGGTCGCGAGCGAAGAGTTCCTCTTTCATTTGTATCGAGGCGCGGAGCTCTTGCAGGACAGCCGCGTCCACGAGGCGAAAGAGGAGCTCGAAGAGGCGCTCCACCTCCAGCCCCGCGATCCGAAGGGCCAGGATCTCCTCGCCGTCGTCTATTTCCGCCTCGGGCTCTACCCGCGCGCGATCCAGATCTACGAGCAGCTCCACCGCGACAACCCGCGCGACGCCTCGCTCATGGTGAACCTCGCGCTCTGCTACTTGAAGACGGGGCAGTCGCAGTCCGCGCGCGAGGTGCTCGAGTCGCTCGTGCAGCTCGCGCCGGACCACCGCCGCGCCTGGGGTTACCTCGGGCTCGCCTACGAGCGACTCGGCGACCTCGAGAAGGCCGAGCACGCGTTCGGCCGCGCCGGTCACGAGCAGATGGCCAAGCGCGTCGCCGCGCAGCGCACGAGCATCGCCGCGCCCGAGCAGACGGCCGAGGCACAGGCGACCCAGATCGAAGACGCGGCGATTCGCGCGACGGCGGCGGTCGCGTTCCAGGAGCTCGACTCGGGCGAGCTCTCGTTCGCGCTCGCCGAGCCTGCGATGCGGCGAACGGAGTCGGGCACGTGGCGCGCGATCGAGCTCGGCACTTCGGTCCGCGCGCCGTCGGTGCCGCCGCCGCCACCCGCCGCGCCCGCCGCGCCGCCGCCAGCGCTTCGCGCGCCGTCGCAGCGCCCGCCGGCGCCCGCGCGCTCGCCGCGGACCGTCGGCGAAATCGCGGCGGCCGCGCGCGTCGGCGCGAGCGAGGTGCGCGTCCGGCTCCATCCGTCGGGGCTCGTCGTCGTCACCGCGCCGCAGGGCTTCGCCGCGCGCCTCGGCGCGCTTCGCGCCTACTCCGGCGCGCTCGAGACGAGCGTCCTCGAGCGCCAGACGCGCACGCCTTCGCCCGAGCCCTTCGGCGGTCTCGGCAACCCGCTCATGCGCATGAAGGTCGAAGGACCCGTCCTGCTCGGCCCGCGCTCGGCGCACCGCCTCGTGCCCATCGCCGTCGAGGAGGGCGCGCCGCTCTACCTCCGAGAGGATCTCGTGCTCGGCTTCGACCTCGCGCTCGCGTTCGAGAACGGGCGTCTCACTTACGCGGAGAACGACGCGATGGCGGTCGCGCAGTTCCGCGGCGCGGCTTCGGTCGTCCTCGAGCTCATCGATCCCATCGTCGCGCTCGACGTGACGCAGATGCGCCCCGTGGTCGCGCGCCGCGAGGCGCTCGTCGGCTGGACCGGGCGCGTCGTACCGCGCGCGGTGCCGATGAGCGAAGCGCCTTCCGGCCAGCGCGGGCTCGTGAGCTTCGGCGGCGAAGGCACCGTCCTCGTCACGGGACGCTGATGCCGCAGCACTCGATCCGCAAGGACGCGCTCAACGTCCCGAACCTCCTCACGACGGCCCGCATCGTGATGATCCCCGTCTGCTTGTACTTGCTCGGCGCCGACACGCCGAAGGGCGGCTGGTGGGCGACGATCGTCTTCACGCTCGCCGCGCTCACCGATCTCGTGGACGGCTGGCTCGCGCGCAAGATGAACGTGGTCTCCGTCCTCGGGAAGCTCCTCGACCCGCTCGCCGACAAGCTCATCGTGATGGCGTCGCTCGTGTGGATGGTCCCGATGGGGCGAATCCCGGCGTGGGTGGTCGTGCTCCTCCTCGGGCGCGACATCGCCGTCACGGGCCTCCGCAGCGTCGCCGCGAGCGAGGGCGTCGTCATCGCCGCGGGGGAAGAAGGCAAAGCGAAGACGGCGCTCCAGATGATCGGCGTCATCTGCTTGATCCTCGGCTACCCGTATCACATGTCCTACGCGGGCATCGATCTCGGCGCGGTCGACATGGTCCACGTCGGGCGGATGCTCGTGTACCTCTCCATCATCTTCTCGCTCGCGAGCGCGGCGCAGTACGTCCGGCTCTTCGTCCTCGCCGTGGAGGCGAAGGAGAAGAACCAAGAGGCGTGACGAAACCGTTTCCGAGGCCGCGCGTACTCCTCGGGAACATGAAGCGACTCGCCGTCTTCCTCCTCGCCGCCGCGTGTCACACCTCGTCCGCCGTCGCGACCGAGCCGCCGCCCGCCGTCGCGCAGCGCGCGTACACGAAGCCCTCCGACGCCGAGATACGCAACAAGCTCACGCCGCTCCAGTACGAGGTCACGCAGCGCGACGCGACCGAGCCGCCGTTCCGAAACGAGTACTGGAACAACCACGCGCCCGGCATCTACGTCGACGTCGTGACGGGACAGCCGCTGTTTTCTTCCACCGACAAGTTCGAGTCGGGGACCGGCTGGCCGAGCTTCACGCGGCCCATCGACGCGGGCGCCGTGAAGTCGAAAGAGGACTCGTCGCTCGGCATGGAGCGAACCGAGGTCCGCTCGTCGAGCGGCGACTCGCACCTCGGGCACGTCTTCGACGACGGCCCGGAGCCGACGAACCAGCGCTACTGCATCAACTCGGCGGCGCTCCGCTTCGTTCCGCTCGCGCGGCTCGAGGCCGAAGGCTACGGGAGCTACCGCGCGCTCTTCGAGAAGGGCGCGCGCGAGGTCGCGCCCAAGACCGAGAACTCGTGCGCGCTGCCGCCCCCGGGCGAGCGCGCCGGCTGCAGCACGACGCTCGAGACGGCGCTCCTCGCGGGCGACGCGCGCACCGCGGCGGCGCTCGAGAAGACGCCCGGCGTGCTCGAGGTCGAGCGCGGTTCGGTCTCGGGCGCGGGCGCGGTGCGCGTGCTCTACGATCCGAAGAGCCTCGCGCTCGCCGACCTCCTCGACGCCGCCGCGCGCCCGCGCGTGTTCGCGAGCGACGCTCCCTTCACGGCGAACGGTCGATGAGCTCGCGGAACCAGAGCTCGAGGACGAGCAGCGTCCAGACGCGGTCGGGCGTGCTCGTCTCGATCATGCGCTCGACCTCGCGCGGGTCGAAGAGGCCGCGCTCGCGCGCGCGGCGATCGAGGAGCACGTCGCGCGTCAGCTCGCGCAGATCGCGCCGCATCCAGCGCTCGAGCGGGAGCGCGAAGCCTTGCTTCACGCGGTGACGCGTGCGCCTCGGGAGGAGCCGCCGCGTGGCGCGCCGCAAGAGGTACTTTCCACGCAGGCGCATCAGCATGCGCGACGGGAGCCGCGCGGCGAACTCGATCACCGCCGTGTCGAGGAACGGACAGCGCACCTCGAGCGCGTGCGTCATCGAGGCGATGTCGATCTTCGCGTTGATGTCGCCCTCGAGGTACGTGTGGAAGTCGAGATCGCAGAGGCGGCCCATCGCGGAGGTCGCTCGGCTCGCCGCGAGCACGCGCTCGAGCTCGGCGACGACGTCGCCTGACGCGCGGCGCATCGGCTCGAGGTAGAGCGCGCGCTTCTCGTCCGGGCCGAGCTGGCCGACGAGGCGCGCGTAGCGGGCGGCCTCGCCGAGCGCGAGCGTCGCGCCGAAGTCGCCGAGCGAGGGCTTGACCGCGCGCACCACGGTCGCGAGCGCGCCCCGCAGGGCTCGCCGTCCGCTCTCCGGCAGCGCGTCGTGGAGGTGGCCGACGCGCGCGGTCGTGTAGCGTTTGTAGCCCGCGAAGATCTCGTCGCTCCCGTCCCCCGATAGCGCCACCGTCACGTGCTCGCGCGTCACCTTCGCGAGGTAGTACGTCGCGACCGCGGAGCTGTCGGCGAAGGGTTGGCCGTGGTGTCGGACGGTGGACGCGAGCACCGACGTCATCTCGGGCGTGACGGTCTCCTCGTGGTGCTCGGTCGCGAACCGCTCGGCGACGAGGCGCGCGTACGGGAGCTCGCTGTCGCGGGCGTCCGGAAAGCCGACGCTGAACGTCTTCACCGGGCCGGCCTCGCTCATGAGCGCGACGATCGTCGAGCTGTCGAGACCGCCCGAGAGGAACGCGCCGAGCGGTACGTCGGACACGAGCCGCTTTCGCACCGCGGCGCGTAGGAGACGGAGGAGCTCTTCTTCGGCCTCGCGCTCGCCGATGCGGAGCTCGCCGCCTTCCTTGGACCAATAGCGCGTGAGCACGGGCTCTCGGCCCGGCTCGAACACCGCGACGTGCGCGGCGGGGATTTTGTGCGCGCCGACGTACGCCGTGCGTGGCGACGGCACGTACTGGAGCGTCAGGTACGCGTCGATCGCGCCGAGGTCGACCTCGGGCCGGTGCTCGGGGAACGCGCGCACGAGCGCGCCGACCTCCGAGGCGAACGCGACGCCGTGCGGGAGGACCCGCCAGTAGAGCGGCTTCTTGCCCGAGCGATCGCGCGCGGCGACGAGGCGACGCGAACGCGCGTCGTAGACGAGGAGCGCGAACATGCCGTCGAGGCGCGCGGCGAACGCGTCGCCCTCCTCTTCGTAGAGGTGGAGGACGACCTCGCTGTCGCTCGCGGACCGAAACGCGTGGCCCTTTCGCTCGAGCTCGGCGCGGAGCTCGACGAAGTCGTAGATCTCGCCGTTGACGACGGCGGCGACGTCGCCGGTCTCGTTCCACATCGGCTGGTTCGCCTCGGGGCTGAGATCGATGATGGAGAGGCGGCGGTGACCGAGCGCGCACGGGCCGCGCGACCAGAAGCCGGACGCGTCAGGCCCGCGGTGGCGGAGCTCCTCCGTCAAGCGGCGCACGCCCCGTTCGTCGGCGGGCGCGCGCGCGTCGTGCGAGAGGAATCCGGCGATGCCGCACATCTCAGCTCGCGGCTTCGGCGAGCTCTTCCTCGCGCGAGGCCTTGTGGAGAGGCGCGGCCCGGCGCACGAGCACGCGCTCGTAGACGCTCGTCGTTCGCTCGACCATGCGCCGCACCGGGAAGCGTCGCGTCGCGTGCGCGCGGCCGGCCTCGCCCATCGCGCGGCGCGCGCCCGCGTCGAGGGCGAAGAATCGCTCGAGCGCGCGCGCGATCGACGGCGCGTCGGTGCCGGCGCAGACGAGCCCTTCGCGACCGTCCTCGACGAGGCCGTCGACGTTCGCTGCCGGCGACACGATCGCGGGCGTGCCGCAGGCCATGCTCTCGATCACGGCGTTCGGCAGACCCTCCCAGCGAGACGGGAGGAGCACGCCGTCCGCCGCGCCGACGAGACGCTCGATGGGCCCGACGACGCCGACGAACTCGACGTGGCGCGACAAGCCGACGAACGACGCGTACGTGCGCAGCGCGTCGGCGTAGACCGGCGGCGACCCGCGCCCGGCGAAGACGACCCTCGCGTCGCTCGGCAGCGCGCGACGCGCCTGGAGATCGGCGAGCGCGCGGAGCACCTCGCGCTGGTTCTTCTGCGCGCACACGCGGCCGGGGACCACGAGCACGCGACCGGGCATCGCCCACTCGCGCCGCGCGCGCGCGCGAGCGTCCTCGTCGAGCGGCGCGAAGCGAGCGAGGTCCACGCCGTTCTCGATGACGTCGATGCGCTCGCGCGGAACGCCGGCGCGGCGCGCGAGCTCGTCGCGGATGCCGATCGAGTTGACGATGATGGCGTCGGCCATCTTGTGCGTGAAGCGCTCGCCGAGCACGTGCTTGCGCGGCAGCTCGGTGCAGCGGACCGAGCTCACGACCGCGGGGACGCGCGCCATCCGCGCGGCGACGCGGCCGAAGACGTTCTCCCAGCCCATCGTCGTGTGGAGCAGCTCGGTGCCGAGCTCCGCGAGGAGCGACGCGAGGCGCTGCACCGACGCCACCGACGGAAACATCGGCGCGTCGAGACAGTGAACGCGCTCGACGGGCAAATCGTAGCCGAGCTGATCGCGCGCGATGCAGAGGACGAGGCTCGGCTCGAAGACGCTCCGATCGACGCCGCAAATCAGCTCGGCGAGCTGCCGCTCGGCGCCGCCCTGCTCGAGCGAGTTGATGAAGTACGTCAACCGGACGCGGCGCACCTAGCTCAGTTACCACAAACGACGAACGGCCGCGCGCGCGAGATCGCGATCCGACCGCGTGAGCGCCAGCGTCCACGCGCTCGCGGCGTAGACGAGCGCGGCCAGCGCGACGCCCGCGAAGAATCGCGCCGCGATCGGAGCCGAGAGCGCGCCGAACGCGAGCCTTCCGCACGCGGCGCCCAGCGCGGCGCACGCGGCGATCACGAGAAGGCGCGGCGACAGCGACGTGACGGAGACGACGCGCGCCGCGAGGATCATCTGCGCGATCTGCGCGCCCGCGAGCCCCGCCGAGAGCGCGATCGCCGCGCCGAGCAGCCCGAATTGCGGCACGAGCCACGCGCACAGCGCGCCCTGCACCGCGAGCGCTCCGAGCGCGACGTACGTGGTGTACCTCGCGTTCCCGCTCAGCGGCAGCGCGAACGACGAGAGCGCGAGCGCGTTCACGGTGTGACCGACGGCGAGCACCGCGAGCGCGACGGCGCCCTGGGCGAAGCCGTGTCCGAAGACGCGGAGCAGCGGATCGCCGAACCCGACGAAGAGCGCGCAGAGCGGAAACGCGCAGAGCGCGAGCCAGCGCGTCTGGCGCGCGATGGCGGCGCTGAGGCCGCGGGCGTCGCCGCGCGCGAGGGCCGGCGCGACGAGCGCGCTCGTGACCGGCTCGAACGCTCCGCGGATCTGCGAGATGCTCGCCGCGTAGAGGGCGCAAGCCGCGTACGCGCCGAGCGCCGCGGCGTCGCCGAAGCGGCCGAGGAAGAACGCGTCGATCCGCGCGACGAGCGCCCACAGCAGGTTCGCGAGCACGATCGGGACGGCGACGTGCAGCATGTCGCGGTCGAGTCGCCCGGCGAAGACGGCGCGGAGCGTCTCGCCGAGCGGCATCTCGCGCGCGTAGAACGCCGCCGACGCGATCGCGGTCGCGGCCATCCCGACGGCGACGGCGGCAGCCGCGCCCGACGGACCGAGCCCGAGCCGCAGCGCGACGCTCGTCGTCGCGAGGAGCACGATGGGCTGCGCGACGCTCCTCGCCCAGAACGCCCAGCGCATCACGCCGAGCGCCTGCGTCGCCCCGAGGAAGATCGTGGACGCGTGATAGAAGAGCGGAACGAGCGCGAGGCAGCGGAGCGGCCCGACGACGCCGGGCTTCCCCACGAACGCCGCGACGTGCGGCGCGGCGGCGATCACGCCGAGGGCGACGAGCGCTCCCGAGAAGAGCACGACGCGGAGCGCGCTCCCCACCGACGCCGCCGACGCGCGCCCGCCGAGCGAGACCTGCCGCACGACGGCCTGATCGCAACCGAAGAGCGTCACGACCGAGAAGAGATCCACGAACGTTGCCGACCACGTGTAGAGGCCGTATCCCGCCGCCCCGAGGAAGCGCGCGAGCTGCACGTGGAACGCCGGCAACGACGCCTGCGCGACCACGCCGAGGACGTTCAGCGCCACGCCGCGCGCGTCGCGCGAGCGTTCGTCGGACGTCACGGCGCGCCCGCGACGCGCTCGTAAATCGCGCAGGTCGCCGCGATCATCCGGTCGACGCCGAACCGCGCGAGCGTCGCCTCGCGACCGCGTGCGCCCATGGCGGCGCGCTCGCCCGCGCCCGTCGCGAAGAAGCGCGCGAGCGCCGCCGCGATCGCGGGCGCGTCGGCCCCGCCGGGCACGAGGCCCGTCTCGCCGTCGGAGACGAGCGCGTCGGCGTTCGCCTCGCGCGACACGATCGCAGGCGTCGCGCACGCGAGCGACTCGAGCACCACGTTCGGCAACCCCTCGTACCGGGACGGAAGAAGCATCGCGTCCGCCGCGCCGAGCAACCGCTCGACGTCGCGCGCGGGCGGCTCGCGACGCACGACGTCGCCGAGACGAAATACGCGGATGGCAGCGTCGACGAGCGAAACGTAGCGCGCATGCGCCTCCACGCGTCCGGCGAAGACGACGCGCGCGCCCGCGGGCCACGCGCCACGCGCACGCAGCGCCGCGACCGCGCGCACGACGGCGAGCTGGTTCTTCTGCGCGGCGATGCGCGCCGGGACGACGATCGTCGTCCCCCCCATGCCGAAGCGCTCGCGCGCCGCGCGCCGCTCGAGCGCAGAGAGCGGACGAAAGCGGTCGCCGTCGACGCCGTTTTCGACCACGTCGATGCGCGCGCGCGCGATCCCCGCGCGCCGGACGAGCTCGTCGCGAATCCCGGCCGAGTTGACGACGAGCGCGCCGCCGAGGCGGTGCGTCCAGCGCTCGCGCCGGATCGTCCGCCGCGGGAGGCGCGTGCAGCGGAGCGACCCGACGGCGGCGCCCGTCCCCGCGAGCCGCACCGCGAGGCGCGCCCACGCGTTCTGCGGATCGTGCCACGCGTGCACCACGTCGGGCCGAAGCTCGCGCACGCGCGCGACGAGGCCGAGGAGCGCGCGCCCGTCCGGTCCGCGCGGCGCCCGCAAGTCGACGCGCGACGCGACGCCGAGCTCGTATCCGAGGTCGTCGCGCGGGTTGCACACCGCGAGGTGCGCCTCGAAGCGATCGCGCGGAAGCCCGCGCACGAGCTCGGCGACCTGACGCTCGGCGCCCCCTTGCTCGAACGAGCCCACGAAATAGAGGACGCGCAAGCGCCGCACGCGATCTGCGCTAGCATCCCGCGGCCTCTTCGCCAAGGTTCCCTCGCGATGATCTCGCTCGTGATGCCCACGTACCAGCGGCGCGCGACCCTCGCGCGCGCGATCGAGAGCGTGCGCGCGCAGACGCGCGACGACTGGGAGCTCGTCATCGTCGACGACGGGTCGACCGACGGCACCGCGGAGCTCGTCGCGCGCTGGGCCGACCCGCGCGTCCGCTTCTTCCGCTTCGAGACCAACCAGGGCCCGACCGCCGCGAAGAACCGCGGCCTCGACGAAGCGCGCGGCGAGCTAATCGGCATCCTCGACAGCGACGACGAGCTCGTCCCGGAAGCGCTCGACACGCTCGTGCGCGCGCGAGACGCGATCGATCCGCGCCTCGACGCGATCTCGTGCAACTGCGTCGATGCCGTCACGCGCCGCCTCACGGGGCGCGGGCTCGGACGCGATCGCTTCCTCACCGTGCCGATGGTGCTCGAGCGCGCGCGCGGCGAGCACTGGGGGCTCTTTCACCGGCGCATCCTCGGCGATCGCCGCTTCGACCCGCGCATCCCCGGCTTCGAGGCGCAGCTCTGGTTCCGCATCCACGACGGCGCGCGCTGGTATTACCTGCATCGCGGCCTCCGCGTGTACCACCGCGAAGGCGCCGACCGCCTGAGCGCGCGCGGCGACTACGAGCTCTACGCGCGCCTCCTCGATCACGATCCGGAAATCTTCCGCCTCTACGCGCGCTGGTCCAAGCGCGCGTTCGCGCGCCTGGTGCGGCGCACCGCGTTCGAGCTCCTCCGCGCCGGCGACCTCGCGCGCGCGCGCCGCGCGCTCGCGCTCCTTCAGTAAGCCGAGAGCCGCTCGTGCGGCGCCGGCCCGCGCTCGACTGCGCGCGACGCGAGCACGTGCCCGGGCCCCACTTGAACGAGCCACAGACCGAGCACCGCGAGCTCGTCGGCCTCGAGCGAACGAAACGGCCGCGCGAGCCTCCCGCGCACCGCCTCCGCCGCCTCGGGCCGGATCGCGTGCGTCGTCTTCGCCCAGATCGTGCGGAGCCCGTGTCGCTCGCCGAGCGCGACGTACGCCGGCGCGCGCGCGCGGTTCGGGACGTCGATGTGCGAGCTCATCGCGCGCCACGCGCGCTCGGAGAAGCGCAGGAAGTCGAGCGCGTGCGCGCGCTCGATCCCGTGGGAGCGGAGGTCGACTTTGTGGATCAGCACGGCGTCGTCTCGGACGACGCGCGCGACCGCGTCGAACAGCGCTTCGAGATCGTGCACGTGCTCGAGCACCGCCCGCGAGACGACGACGTCGAAGCGCCGCTCGCCCGCCGCGAGGGACGCGAGCGATGTGTGCATTCTGCAACCGTCGAGGAGCGCCGCCGGCCGCCGCGCGTCCCCGCGGCGCGCGAGGATCGCGTCGTAGATCGCGCTCGTGTACCGCGCGTCGCGCGACTGGATGTCGAACGCGTCGAACCCCTCCCACGCGAGCGCGCCACCGAGCCGCGCGAGCAGCGCGATCGCGCGCGTGTCCCCCGGTCCGAGCTCGAGGACGCGCTTGCCCGAGAAGAGCGCCCGCGGCGCGGCCCCGCTCGCCTCCGCGACGACGCCGTAGTCGTCCGCGACCGCCTCGAAGTAACGCGCGCCCGCCTCGCCGTCCCGCCCGCGCCCTCGGCCCGTGTCGCGCGTGAGACGCTGCAGCGCCATCGACGCGCGCGGTGCGGCGCGCGCGAAGGCGTTCCGCGCGGCGTGCCACGCGAAGGTCCGCG
>Ga0335082_10009216_pt1 | contig 10732 bp, 9 predicted proteins | sample Lox_Sample_41_FD_206718 | JGI IMG/M metagenome (GOLD analysis project Ga0335082, IMG submission 206718) | Soil microbial communities from Loxahatchee National Wildlife Refuge, Florida, United States - Lox_Sample_4.1 | ecosystem: Environmental > Terrestrial > Soil > Wetlands | place: USA: Florida...
ATTGGTGAGGAGGAACCCGCCGAGCAGCGGACCGGCCACCGACGCGACTGCGAAAACGGAGCCGATCAGGCCCATGTACCGCCCCCGTTCCCGCGGCGGGACGATGTCGGCGATGATCGCCTGCGCGCCGACCATGAGGCCGCCTGCTCCGATTCCCTGCAGGGCGCGGAAGCCGATCAGCTCGGCCATCGACTCCGACAGACCGGCGAGCATCGAGCCGGCGAGGAAGATCAGGATCGCGGCGAGGAAGACGGGCTTGCGCCCGTACATGTCACCGAGCTTGCCGTAGATCGGCGTCGAGACCGTCGACGCGAGCAGGTACGAGGTCACGACCCACGAGAGGTGGTTGAGCCCGCCGAGGTCGCCGACGATGGTCGGCAGCGCAACGGAGACGATCGTCTGGTCGAGCGCGGCGAGGAACATGCCGAGCATCAGCGCGATGAACACGGTGCGCAGCGCAGCGCCGGTCAGCCTGTCCTCCTGCGCGCTCACAGTCCGAGGGTACTCGCGGAGATGCCGGAGGAACGCTCACCTGGGCAGTCCTTCCGGTTGACGCCTCGCCGTCACCGATCTACGCTCGCCTCATGAAACAAACGGTCGTCGGGCCGAGTGGTCTGCGCTGGACGGTCAGGCGGTTGGTCGTGCCCACGGGCATGCGCCCGCTGAGCCGCACCGACATGCTTGACGCGGCTCCCGGACGCACGGTCGTACAAGGCATGTCGCGGCAGGTCCCGGATGCCATGGGAGGCCCGACCGGACCCGTTCCGCTGGGGTTTCTCCTCGTTCCGCTGGTTCTGCCGCTCCTCCCGTTCGTGTGGCTCTTGCGCCGGGTGCGCTTGCTGTCTTGGACGATCGAGGCGCGGACATATCCCTGGGGTCGTCGCTACCCGCCGATCGTCTTGACGTACGCCGTGCGAGGCGGTGAGGAGACCCGACATGCGTTCGGTCAACTCGTCGAGGCGTTGGCACGCGGCGACGGCGCACCGGTCATCGACGGCGCAGAGAAATTCGCCCAACCGCGCCAACCGCATGGTCACGGCGGTCCGCCGGTCGTCGGAGTAAGCGGACCTCGGCAGTTCGACAAGTAATCAGCCGAGGCGGCGGATCCTCCACCACCCGACTCACTCACGCCGCACCGCGGCGTAAAGTTTCCTCGTGGACGTCACCGCCAGCGCCCATGCCGACGCGCCGGTCCGCAGCGGGAAGATCACCCGGCTCCTCGGCGAGATCGAGGCGCTGATCGCCGACGACGAGGCGGCCGACAGGCGGATCACCGGCGGCTGGCGAACGTTCGGCGACATCGTCGCAGCCGCCCACGCTCACACCTGGGACGCCTACAGCGTCGACCTCACGAACGACGCCGCAAGCTATGAACGGCTGTCGCGCCGGCAGCAGGAAGCGGTGAAACGCGTCTTCGGAACCATCTACCGGGCGGAGTCGATCGTCGACGACTGGATGGACCGGATCGTCGCAGCGCTGCCGCAGAGGCCCGAGTACGAGTCGATGCGGGCTGCGCTCATGACGCAGGAGCACGACGAGCGGATGCACCGCGGCAGCCTGCTGCGGGTCGCGACCGAGGTGCTGGGCATCCCCGCCGCGGACGCCGACAGCGTGGCGAAGAAGTACAACAACTTCGTCGCCGAGATCCTCTTCGACCAGTTCGAGGTCGAGATGAGGCGGCTTCTACGAGCGAACCGTCCCATCGAGGACGTGTACACGGCGATCTTCATCTACGGCGTGATCAGCGAGGACGTGGTTGCGAACAGCGACGTCGTGATCCGCCGGGCCAAGGGCAACGCGCTCTACGACGTCTACGACCTGCCGGGGATGAAGGAAGGACAGACGAACGTTCGCCGCGACGAGGGCCGCCACGTCCGCATCGCCGTCCTCGCGACGCATCGCTTCCTCGACGAGTTCGAGGGAGCCGCGGAACGGCTCCTCGAAGTCTCCCGCCACTACATGGAGCTCGCGGATCGGATGGTGCGGCGCGCGAAGGCGTCGCGCGGCCTCATCGACGCACACCTCGCCGAGTCGTACGGGCCCGAGGTCGACTCGCTCTACTACTACGTGATGAACATGAAGCGGCTCGCGGTACGGCTCGACGAGCTGGGGCTCCGCGAGGGCGTGCTCGAGGTGAAGCGGCGCGTCGACGCGGCGATCGCGGAGCTGAGCGGTGATGACGGCGAGCCGATCGTCGAGAGACCGAGCAGGCTCCTGCGGCTGGTCGGGCCGAGGGTGATGAAGCTCGCGGGCGCGTCGCGCCTAACCCTCTAGGACGCGCTCGTAGCAGTCCGCGAGCCTGCCGGCGAGCAGCGGCCAGGCGTACTCACCCAACGCGCGCTCTCGCGCGGCCACTCCTCGTGCGGTCCGCGCCGCCTCGTCCCCGAGCAACGCCGCAATCGCCTCGGCGAGTGCCTCGGGATCGCCGGGCGCGACGAGGGCGCCGGTGTCCTCGGTGACGACTTCGCGATACCCCGGGATGTCGGAGGCGACGACCGGCGTCGCACACGCGAATGCGCGCGTGATGGTCATACCGAAGCTCTCGTTACCGAGCGACGGAGCCACGAGCAGCTTGGCCGCCGCAAGCTCGTCGGTCAGCGTGTCGTCGTCGACGAAGCCGAGCACGTCGATCCCCTCCTCCGACAGGCGCAGCCTCGCGAGCAGCAGTCGCACAGCCAGCGGGTCGGCGCCGAGCACGCGCAGGCGAGTGCCGCTTCCGCGAAGCCTCGGCCACGCGCGAAGGAGGACCGGCAAGCCCTTGCGCGGATCGTGGCGGCCGGCGAACACGATGCGATCTGCGCGGTCGCCCGACTCGATTCCGTGCGGAATGTCGACACCGTTCGGGATCACCTCGTAATGGCCGGGCGCGAAGGGGGCGGCCGCAAGACGCGCCTGCTCCGAGACGGCGATGCGCAGGTCGATCCGGCCGAGGAGGAAGCCCCACAGGGGCTCGGCGAACCGACGCCAGGACGAGTCTCCCGCCGCGTGGAACGTCGCGACCGTCGGCCCGTCCCAGAGCGCGAGCGCCGCCGGACTGAGCATCGGCGCGAGCGGCTCGTGCACGTGCACGACGTCGAAGCGCTCGCGCGCGAGCGCCCGTCGAAGCTGGGGCAGCGCGTGAGGGCTCAGCACGAGGTTCGAGAGCGCGCCGTTGCCCGGCACGATCACCGACCGGCCGAGCGGGATCACGTTCGACGGCGGGGGGCCCGGTCGCCCCTGCCGCGGGTGGAGGATGCGGCTGAAGGAGCCCGGCGGATCGTTGCCGATCAGGAGTCGCGTCTCGATCCCGACCGCTTCCAGCGCACGCGCCTGCGCGACGGCGTGGTCGACGACGCCGCCGCCGAACGACCAGGAGTACGGGACGACTATGCCGACCTTCACTCGGGCGAGGCTACCGGCGTCGCGGCAGCAGAAATCCGATGACCGCACCCGCGAGGAGGAGCTGCGTCTCCACCGGGATCCCGACGCCGTGCCGGCCGCGTCCGCGGTGGAAGAGCGTCTTGCCACCCACTCGGAGCCACGGCGCGAGATGCTCGAGATCGGGCATCGCGGTCGCCGCGCCGCCGAGCACGGCGGGATCGAACGGGCCGCGCCGCGCGGCGAGCACGCCGAGCGCAACGAGGCCGCTGGCCGCCTCGAAGGCCCGGTCGGGAATGTCCTCGTGCGGCACGCGGTCGCCGGCCATGTGGAGCACGGGCCCGATGAGGAGAGCAAGGGGACCCGAGCGGACGACCCTCCCCATCGCTGCCCCCGTCGCGACGTGCAGAGAGACGATCACGCCTCGATCATCGCCTATGCTCGCCGGCGATGGGACTCCGAGACTTCATCCGGCGGCACCGCAACGTGTTCTCGTACTCGAGTCGAGAGGTCGTTGGAGGACCCGGGAACGAGGACATGCTGGTTGAGGAGAAGCGGAGCCGGGGCGGGGGGCGCCGTTTGATGGCTGGAGAACCCGACCCCTCCTACGACGAGATCGCGGACGCCGAGCCGCCGCCAGATCCGGCTCCCTGAGCCGATCCTGCGTTAGCGTTCGGCGCGGTGTGCCGGGAAGCCTGGTCGGCGTGAGCCGATGATGCCCGCAGCCGCCATCCCCGTGTTCGTCGCCTCGATCGCGCTGATGCTCGTCGCGTCGGCGGTGTTCGCGCGGCGGCTCGACCACATCGGGTTGCGGCTCGGCCTGCCTGAGGCCCTGCTCGGGCTGCTCACGGCGCTTGCGGCCGACTCCCCCGAGATCTCGTCTGCGATCGCCGCGCTCGTGCAGCACGAGCACGCCATTGCGGTCGGGGTCGTCGTCGGCTCGAACGCCTTCAACCTCGCGGCGATGCTCGGCCTCAGCGCGGTCGTCGCCGCTCGCGTGCAGGCGCGGCACGAGACGCTCGAGCTCGAGGCTTTCGTCGGGCTCTGGCTGCTCGCGGTGCTGCTCGCAGTCGTCGCCGGCGGGCTCGGCGCCAGGGCGGGCAGCATCCTCGTCGCCGCAGTCGTGATCCCCTACGTCGCGCTGCTCGCGGCCGGGCCGAGGCTGGTGCGGAAGCTGCCGCTCACCCTGGCCGAGGCGCGCTTCGTCCGTCGCAGCTTCGGCGAGCGTCACCGGCGCGACCCGTCCCTCGACTCGCGACGGGAAGCGGTCGGACTGCTCGTCGTCCTCCTCGTCGCGCTCGGCTTGATCGTCGCCGGCAGCGTCGGCGCCGTGCGGGCGGCAACCGACCTCGCCGATGCGTGGTCGGTACCGGACGCCATCGTCGGGGTGGTGGTACTCGCGATCCTGACGAGCCTGCCCAACGCCTGGACAGGCGTCCGTTTCGGCCTGCGGCGGCGCGGCTCGGCGTTGATGAGCGAGACGTTGAACTCGAACTCGATCAACCTCGTCGCCGGCCTCGCCGTGCCCGCAGCGCTGGGGAGCTTCGCGGCGTTTTCGGGCCTCGACGTGTTCAACCTGGCGTGGCTCTTCGTGATGACGACGGTGGCGCTCGTCCTGTTCGGAAGACGCGGCGGCGCCGGCCGGGCCGCCGGCGCCTGCCTCATCGTCCTGTACCTCGTCTTCCTCACCGTTCAGATCGCGCGGGCGTAAGGAGTAAGCGTCCAGTAAAGACCGCGGGCGAGATCGCCGATCGGGGTTACTCTCCCCCGTCAGTAAGGGGTTTTGGGACTCTCGATGCAGGTATTACGCGTAAAGCCGATCTTGGTAGCCGTAACGGCGGCGTGTGTCGTCGCCGGCTTTCTCGCGGGCACTGCGCGGTCCGCGACGACGACGTTCGACCGCAGCCGAACGATCCGGTTCGACGGCAGGCCGACCTATCCGATCGTGCTCTCGCCGGGCCCGCCGCTGGGCTCATCGACGCCGTGGGGCACGAACGGCCTCGCCGAGACCGCCGCTGCCGGGGTGAACATGTACCGGACGGGAGTCGGTGGGGCATGGTCGGACGACGACATCAATGCGGGGCTCGCCTGGGATCGTGCGGCGGCCGCTCTTCACGTCTACACCTGGCCGAACCTCGGCGGCTACTCGCAGGCTCTACCCGGCTCGCCGCAGGACGCCGCGCTGGCAAACGTGGTCGACACGCTGACGAACGACCCGAGCGGCAGCGCGATCGCGATGTGGAAGGGCCGTGACGAGCCCTGGTGGAGCGACATCGCGCCTGATGCGCTCCAGTTCGCGTACTGCCGCGTGACCTCGCGCGGCGATCCTGCGTGGTGCAACGGAGAGGTTCCGCTCGACCCGAGCCAGCTCTGGGTGACGATCGAGGCTCCGAAGGGCACCATCGCCGACATCGCGCCCTACACGAGCGTCACGGACATCCACGGCGTCGACATCTATCCGATCACCATCGGGAACTACGCGCCGAACCTGCAGAGAGTGGGCAAGTGGACGGCATCGCTCGTGGCCGCGACGCCGCTGGCGCCGGTCTGGACGACGATCCAGATCTGCGCGAGCGGCAGCTACGACAAGGTGACCGGCGACTTCGTCCTCCCGACGTACCAGCAGGAGCGCTACATGGCCTACGACGCGATCCTGAACGGAGCCAAGGCGCTCACCTTCTACGGCGGCAGCAATGCCGCCTGTTTCAGCGGAAGTGACTCCCAGTACGGCTGGAACTGGAGCTTCTGGCAGAGCGTCCTCAAACCCCTCGTCCAACAGCTGTCGGCCTCGAGCAACATCGCGCCGGCGCTCGTGAACGGCGCGAGGACTCCCGTCGTCACCACAGGCGGGACGGGCATGGAGACCGTCCTGAAGCAAGGAACCTCGGTCGACGACCTCTGGCTGATCGCCGCCCGCAACGGCCCCGGCACGAGAACGGTTACGTTCAAGGGCCTTCCGCGCTGGGTGCACCGCGGCAGCGTCTACACCGAGAACCGCACGGTGATCGCGTCGAAGGGCTCCTTGCGGGACCGCTTCTCGCAGTGGGACGTGCACGTCTACCACTTCGTCCGTGCCCTCCTCCTGCGAAAGGTGGCCCCCACGAGGGCGATTGTCGGCTCACATGTCACCCTGCAGGGCAGGGGCCTCGCCGCAACGACCTCCGTCAGCTTCGGCGGCGCGAAGGCCCGCTTCAGGATCATCGGCGACGGCAAGCTCGTGGCCACGGTTCCCGCGCATGCGCAGAGCGGCCCGATCGTCGTCGCGTCGCGCCTCGGTCAGGTCCAGAGCAAGGACTCGTTCACGATCCGGCCGAGCGCCGCCAAGCTGCCTCGCATCTCCGGCGTGCCGCGTCTCGGACACCGCCTGCACGCCACGACCGGCGTCTGGTACGGCGACACCCCGTCGAGCTACACGTTCCAGTGGCTTGGCTGTAATGCGCACGGAAACGACTGCCAGCCGGTGCCCGGGGCCACGCAGCAGACTCTGAAGCTCGGGCCGAGCCGGCTCGGCGAGCGGTATCGCGTGCTCGTCACGGTTCGCACCGACTCCGGTACGGGCCGCGCCACCTCGGCGGCAACCCGAGTCGCGACCCGGTAGTCGACCGACCTCTACGGCTTCTTGGTGATGACCTTGCCCGAGGGCGAGAGCACGTACCAGAGGCCGCCGTTCAGGTTGGTCGCCTGGCCCGTCGCCTGCCCCGGCTTCTGGTCGCCGATGTACCTGTAAAGCGGCCACCGGTTGTAGGTGACGACGCGCCCGTCCATGCCCAGCAACTTCTTCTTCGTGGAGCCGCCTGCGGTGGGCTTCTGTCCCTTCTTCAGCTTCAGCGGCGGCCAACTGACTGCGCACGAGCCTTTGCACGTCACCTTCTTCTGCTTGTCGGGCTTGAACATGTAGAGCGTGAGCCCGTGGCTGTCGACGAGGATCGTGCCCAGCTTCCCGACCTTCCGCGTCTGGACGGTCGCGGACTTCGTCACGTGACGGGCTCCCGTTACACCCGACCTCGCCGTCGCCGAGCCGGCGGCCAGGACGGCGATCGACGCAGCGAGAGCCGCCAAAAGACCAATCCGGAGCGGGGTCAGCCGCGTACGCACTCCCATCACTCTAGACAAGGGAGGAGCAGGTGCGCAGGATGGTTCTCTTTGGCCTCGTGCTGTTCGCTGCATCGGTGGCTGCAGCGGCGGCGTCGAGCGGGGGGTTACCCAATATCGGCAAGCCGACGTCGACGAAGCAGCCCGTGTACAAGGGCTTCTACGACCACCACATCGACACGTATCTCATCACCGACGTCTCGTCGAAATCGCAGGCGAAGGCGACGCACGTCAACTACTCCGCCGAGTTGAAGGGGGTCAAAGGCCTCCCGGAGCAGTACTTCGTCCGGGGCCGCGCCGCCAAGGGCCAGCTGACCATCTTCGGCTCGGAGCCCGGCGAGAAGGACTACAACCCGCTCTGGGAAGAGGTCTGGGTGACCTGGAAGAAGGGCGTCAAGCCTGTCCTCGTCGGCCAGGACGACCAGATCGACTCGCTCGAGAAGCAGGGCAAGATGACGGAGCAGGACGCGCACATCGTCCTCAACGCCCCGATCCTCAAGAGAGGCGGCTGAAGAGCTTCGCTGTTTCTTCGCCCGGTCCAAAAGAAAGCGGCGGGCAAAGCCCGCCGCTTTCAAAGCTCCGCCGCAGAGTCGTTGCCGTCAGCCCCGAGCGAGAGTCAGAACGATCATCTCGCGCGTTGGTCCTGCCCGGCCTCCCCCTTTTGGGGGATCTACGGAAACGCCGCAGATCGGCCCGTTCAGGCGACGTGAGGGCTGACGACGAGCGAGAGCTTCGGCCTGGGAGCGACGTCCTTGTACAGGAGCCGCTCGACCTCCTCAGCCGGTGCCGGCCGGCCGAAGAGATATCCCTGGCCGTAACGACAGCCGAGCTGCCTGAGCCGTTCCGCCTGCGCGGGGTGCTCGATTCCCTCGGCTACCGCGGCGAGGCCAAGCGATTCGCTGAGCCGCAGGATCGCGTCGACGAATGCCTCATCCACATCGTCGCCGACGAGCTGATCGACGAACGGCTTCGGGATCTTCAGCGATTCGATCGGGAACTCGGCGAGGCGGCTCAACGACGAGTAGCCGGTGCCGAAGTCGTCGATCGTCAGACCGACGCCGAGCTCGCGGAGGCGTTGCATGGCGACGAGCGCGCCGTCGCTGCCGCGAATTACGCCCGATTCGGTCACCTCGACCACGAGCCTGCTGGGCTCGACGCCGTACCCCTTGAGGGCCTCGGCAAGCGTGTCGACCAGCCGCTCGTTCGCGAGCTCGGCCGGCGAAAGGTTGAGCCAGATGCTCAGTCTCTCGGGCCAGCGGCGGGCGGACTCGAGTGCCTGTTGGAGGACGACGCGTCCGAGCTCGACCGTCAATCCCATTTCTTCAGCCGCCGGCAGGAAGTCGGCGGCGGCGAGCAGGCCGTGCGTGGGGTGCGGCCACCGGGCGAGAACCTCAAAGCCTTCGATCTCCCCGTCGGCCAAGCGGACGACCGGCTGGTAGTGAACGACGATCTCGCGCCGCTCGAGCGCCGCCTCGAGGTCGAGGCCGAGCTGTCGCTGCGCACGGAGCTTCTCGTGCAGATCCGCCTCGTACAGCGTGTACGCATGCTCGGAACGCTTCACGCTGTACATCGCGATGTCCGCGTTGCGGAGGAGATCCTCGGCGGTCGTCGACTCCGGGGTGCCTACCGCGATGCCGACGCTGACGTGGCAGGCGACGTCGCCGCAGCCGAGGGCATACGTCCCGTCGAGTGCGTCGAGCATGCGCCGAGCCGCGGCCACCGCGGCCCCGGAGTCCGCCTCGCGCACGAGCACGGCGAACTCGTCGCCGCCGATCCTGGCCGCGAGGTCCTGCGCTCGGGCAGCGCCTCCGAGCCGACGCGCAAACTCCGAGAGCAGCTCGTCTCCGGCACTGTGGCCCCAGGTGTCGTTGACCGCCTTGAAGCGGTCGAGGTCGAGGTAGAGGACGGCCGTCGAGCCCGTGCCGCGATCGAGCTCGTGCTCGATCGCTTCGAGCAGGTTGACGCGATTGGCCAGTCCGGTGAGGGCGTCGTGATACGCCTGGTGCCGGAGCTGCTCCTTGAGCTGGGTGACCTGTGCGAGCGAGTGCTCCAGCCGGCCGTTCTCGAGCAGGATGCTCGCGTGGCCCGCAAAGGTCTCGAAGAGCTCGACGTCGCTCTCGACGAACGTGCTCACGTCACCCAGGCGCTCCCCGACCACGAGCAACCCGAACGACTTGTCCTCGCCGCGCAACGGCCCGACGATCGCATCTTCCAGCCCGCGCGAGCGGAAAAATGCGTCGAGCCCATGGCCGGCACGGCGGCGGGCGCGCAGTGTCGCCGAGCTGACCGAGGCCAGCTCGCTGAAGGCCGCGGCGTCCTCAGGCGCGAAGTGCTCCTCAGGGTGCATGAGCAGCTCGCCGTCCGCGCCGCTGACGCTCCGCAGCGGCCCTTCGTCGTCGGAGGCCGGCAGGAGCAGGATCTCCGCGTACTCGGCGCGGAGGAGACGGCGTGCCGCGACGAGGAGCTGTCCGACCGCGAGCCCGAACTCCGGCGCACCCTGGGTCGCACGCATCGACTCGTAGAGGAACTCCACGTGCTCGCGCTGCTCGCGCTGTTCCATGTAGCCGCGGAAGGCGGCAATGCAGGCGAGAACCGGGACGACGAGGAGGACGACCGCGAGCGGCCGAACCTCGAGGAGCTCGACGACCGCGAGGCCGAGCGACGCCGTCGCGAGCGCTCCGATCGTCGAGGTGACGAGGGTCCGCAGCAGCTGCGGAGCGTGGAAGCGTTCCTCGGCGATCGCAATCACCGCCGAGACGAGCAGAATCCCCAACACGTGCGCCACCGCACAGGCGAAGAGGACGAGGGCCCAGATGTGCGGGGCCGAGTCGCCTTCCCTGGCGAGCGAGCGGAAGATCACGAGGGCAACCCCGCTGCAGAGAGGGAGCTCGGCGAGGTTGAACGCGAACTTGACGAGCTGCCGCTGGCTCTTCCACCGGGTCACGATGAGGGCGACGAGCGTGCCCACGAGCTGCCCGATCAAAAGGGAGATCGGCGCGGCGAGCAGGAGCCCGAGCGTGAGCCCGATCTCCGTCAGCGACAACGTGTGCGCCTGCTTGCGGAACTGGAGATGGACGACGAAGACCTCGGCGAGGCAGAACGCGAGCGCGAGCGCCCACCACGGCAGATCCGGGCCGTGAACGAACGACGGGCTGCCGAAGGCGCCGATCGCGAACGCCCACACGACCGAGCACGTGAGCGCAAGGACGCCGTTGAAGACCCAGACGCGAGGAGGCCCGTGCAGGGCCTCTCGGACTGACGTGCGGAACGGCCGCAGTAGCCC
>Ga0335082_10009217_pt1 | contig 10731 bp, 7 predicted proteins | sample Lox_Sample_41_FD_206718 | JGI IMG/M metagenome (GOLD analysis project Ga0335082, IMG submission 206718) | Soil microbial communities from Loxahatchee National Wildlife Refuge, Florida, United States - Lox_Sample_4.1 | ecosystem: Environmental > Terrestrial > Soil > Wetlands | place: USA: Florida...
GGTGATGTGCTGCTCGCCGACCGACAGCGTGACTTGCGCCATCAGCCCGCTGATCTTGATGTCGGTGATACGGCCGATGAGCTGGTTGCGCCCGCTGATGCGGCGGAACGTCTTGCGCCGCTTCTCCGGCGGACCCGAGACCGTGACGCGCGGCAGCAAGCGGTCGATCTCCGCCTCGGGAATGCGATGATGCCCGCCGGGCGTCTGCACCGTCTTCAGCTTGCCACGGTAGATCCACTGCTTGAGCGAGGAGTAGCTGATGCCCAGCACCTGGGCAGCATCGCGCGGCGTGTAGAGCTTGGGCATAGGTTGGCGTTATATCGCCAAGCCAGCATAACGGGGCGAGGAAGTGCGTGCAATCGGGAAGAAAATCCCCACCCGGCCAGCGGAAGCCGGAATGGGGCACATGAGACTTAGCGAAGAGCGAACGGCGAAGAGCGAAGAGCGAACGGCGAAGAGCGCTTCAGCTAGCTCGGCCGTATGTTCTGGTTCACGCGGAAGAAGTTGTTCGGGTCGTACTTCTTCTTGATCTCCGCCAGCCGCGCGTAGTTATCGCGGAAGCTGGCCTGCACGCGCTCCTGGCCTTCATCCATCATGAAGTTCACATACGCTCCGCCCGCAGAATAAGGATGCAGCGCCTCCCAGTAGTCCTTGCACCATTGGGTGAACTTGTCGGCATTGGCCGGATCCGGATCGACGCCGACGATGACCTCGGCGAACAGTGCCTCGCGGAAGCTGTAGGCAGTTTCGTTCTTGCCCACGCGCTGCGGCGCGCCATTCACCGGATAAAGGTGCATGGTCGAAAGCATGGTCGGAATTTTCGGTCCATGCTCGGTGTGGCGGGCGATGGCTTCGTCGCTCAGATCGGTGAAGTTGTCGGCGCGCCAATACCACTGCAGCCCGGGAACGAACAGCCCATCGAAGATGCTCTGCACGACTGGGAACGGCGCCGGCCCGACCCCATCGAGCAGCGGATGGCCCATGGACCGTATCGCCTTGGTTGCCTTTTCCATCTCTTCCGCTGTTCCGGTGCCGCACCACACGATGGCGCAGACCTTCTTCAGGTGCAGATGCTCGGGGAACATCGGCGCGGGCGGGACCACCAGGTAGGCGAAGAATCCGGCGACGGTCTCGGGAGCCGTCTTGATGAAGTCGCGAAAAGCTTTCAGGACGGCACCCGATTCTTCCAGCGGCCAGAAGGTCGGGCCGAACTGCACGGTCGAGACCGGATGCATGCGAAATTCAAACGAGGTCACCACGCCGAAGTTTCCGCCACCGCCGCGCACCGCCCAGAACAGGTCCGCGTGCTGCTGATTATTCGCTGTCACGAATTTCCCATCGGCCAGCACTACATCGACCGACAGCAGATTGTCGATGGTCAGCCCGTATCGGCGCGAGAGGTAGCCGATGCCGCCGCCCAGCGTGAGCCCGGCGACGCCGGTCGTCGAGATGAAGCCGCACGGCACAGCCATGCCGAAGGCGTGGGTAGCGTGATCGACATCGCCCCACAAGCAGCCTGCCTCAACGCGCACGCTCTTCTCCGCGGGATTCACGCGGATGCCCTTCATGCGCGACAGGTCGATAACCAGGCCATCGTCGCAGCTTCCCAGGCCGGCCCCGTTATGCCCGCCGCCGCGAATGGCGGTGAGCAGATCGTTCGCTACGCCAAACTTCACGGCGGCGATGACGTCGGCGACATCCACGCACTTGGCGATGAGGATCGGCCGCTTGTCGATCATGCCGTTGTACAGCTTGCGCGCGATCTCGTAGCCCGGGTCGCTGGCCTGGATCAGCTCGCCGCGAAAAGAAGCCTTCAGTTGATCGGTTGATTGCGGCGACAATTTTGCCGCGGATGGTGCTGCCATGGGTGCCTCCTCATCATTAGTTCCGACAGCATAGCACTACTTCAGGCCGGATTCTTCTCGGGATTGCAATCGTTTTGCTAGAAAGTGGTAACGAGCGGGTCTACTCCCCGAGAGCGCCTGCCGTTGGCGAACTCTGGTCATCAATAAGAAGGCTCGCCCAGGTTCGAGCGAGCCTTTGATGGTATGGGTTAACTACTGGCCTGAGAAGTGTAGATACAGATAGTTGGAGGGGTTATTGACGTCGACCCAATTGGCACAGCCAGTCTGGTTCACAAACCCAGCGAACGCCAGAGGAACGTTGTAGTAGTAAGGGTAGCCGTGGTAGACCTGGTTGTAAAAGAAATGGACATAGCCATCCCTGGGCAACTGCGAGCACGAGGTAGCGTAGTAGGCTTCGAGCACACCTTCGTAAGCCACGGTCCAGTGCAGGCCCGAGCTCCAGGCGGTGAGATACGAAAACGCGTTGGTGCTCAGGTCAAAAACCTCGGAGGTCCAATACAGAGTGCCGTTCTTCGAGCCCGTTTGCTGGGTATAGGCGTGTAGCAGGTTTCCGGTATGCACCTTCTCCACCGGACTATGCCAGGCTCCGGTGGTGCCCACCATCCAACTGGCGATCGCCCAGTAGTTGCCGCCGCCGGCAGGGCTTTGTCCATATTGAAGAATGGGCATTAGGACCCAATCCTGGCTCGCGGTCGCGATGCCATTATGGATGTAGAGCAGCGCACCATTGCTTTTGGGAGTGCCGGGTACCCAAAACTCGGCGCTCTCCCAATCGATATTGTCGGTCGCGCCTAACGGCACACTCTCTTGTGCGCCTTCGACCTTGCCGTACCAGAAAATGGGAGGGGAACTGGGAGTGTTGTCCGCCATGGCCACCTGGCGTGTGGGTATGGGAGCTTCGGGGCACGGATCATAGTGAGCGATGACCTGACCATTTAAGCTGACATTCCCGGTTATCTGACCGCCCGCGGAGATTTCGACCCTCGCGCCATTGGGAACTTCATGTACGCAGTCGGGCCGCATCAACTGCCCGGGAACTTGCACCCATCCCGGGTGGGCGGCGGTAAGCTGTTCATAGGTTTGGTCGGTCTGCGCGCTCACGATGCCGCTGGCGGCGAACAGGAACGCGACGGCGAAAGATAGACCGCCGATAGTTCGCTGAAGCTTTTTGGGCAGCGGATCATTGAAGGAAGATAGGTGATTGATTTTTCTCATATCGACATCCTCTAAATTGGTGTTAAGGGTAAGGTCCGGTGAGCCGAGCTTAAAGATGAGCTCTCCCGTGCGGACCTGGCGAGCCATGATCAGCTCCTGTTCCCGCATGTGTTCAAGCATCAGCTTCAGAAATCGGGCTAAAGGAAGGAGTTGCGCTATGCCCGGTTGAATGAAGTCCTGGAGGTCCACCGACCGGTTCTTCGAGGTACTCGCCAGCAAGATGAAGGCTATGAAGGACCCCAGCCCGACATCGTCTTTCATCGCGGACCCCTTTCACTTCCCCTGTCAGGGTATGCGTGGGAGGAGCACGCACACCCTGCGTCTCATGGCTGCACAAAAGAGGAGGAGCTTTTGTGCAACTCATCAAAGCCTGCTCAGCTTAGGGCCGGTGCCGCTCTGATGGGTTGCAAATTAGGACAATTTCCCGGCGCGATCAATGGACGGAAACTTACTTTTTGCTTTCCAGTCCCTTACCATCCAGGTGCTTGAAGCTGTTGTGATTAGTCCCCCGGAGAACTCAATTCCTACCGCTGGTAAAGAATCGGCCTACACGTCCTCGGGAAGAGCCGTGTGCCCCGGTTCGTCCTGATCTTTGGCCAGCCTGGGAATCAATCTACTGTCTTTCAAATTCAGGCAATCAAGACGACCCGGGCTGTTCTTACGCTACCCAGGTTAGCGTCGAACGGAAGGATCCGACCTGGAGCACCCGGCACCATTCCTCATCCGGCTGGCGACGTTTTGTTGCTCGCTTCGAAGGACAAAAATTCCCACCCAGAACCAGTCTGGGTGGGGTTTCGCGGCAGGTATACGAGTTCCGCTTTGTGAGGCCGACATCAGGTGTGGGTTGATGTGTCGGTATAGATACTCCATACCCAGCCTCGCGCACATGTCTGCGCTTCAATGGGCAGGGTGAGGAGTGATAGGATAACGATAATAAGAGCAAAGAAACACGATTTGCGAATAATGCCGTAGTAGTTCATTGGATTACTTCCTCAGTTGTTGGTGGCGATGATCGAGCCGAACCGTTGCCAAGTTCATCTGCAGCCGCAGGCTCGGCAGCAGCGAACTCCGTCGCGCAGGCCCGGCGTAGCTTCTGCGGCAGCTCCGGGTTGCCGGCATTGGAGGTGTGCAGGTTGTAGACATGGATGTGGACGCCATGTTTGACTTCTGCATCGCCCAGGTCTTTCAAGGAATTCTCCCACTTGCCCAACTGGCTGAGGGTATCGGCGACCGCCCGGGAGACCAGAATGTGGCCTTCGTCTCCGCAGTCCATTACCCGCTGCGCCATGTTGATGCCCATACCGGCGATGTTGACGTTCGCATTAATGTCGGGTACACGGTATATCGGCCCCGCATGGATGCCCATGCGCAGCTTGAGTTCAGCACGTTTGCGCAGTGCACTCCCCAACTCCACCGCGCAGCGGACGGGAGCTACGGGATCGCCGAAAAAGACCAGGGCAAGTCCGTCTCCTGTAGGCAAGCAGACAAGTTTCTTTTTGGCGTGGGCGCGGGCAAACTCGGCCGTATTTCGCACCATTTCCTGTAGCAACTTCACCAGTTTGCGTTGCACTTCCATGTGCAGGTTGGAATAGCCCACGATGTCCATGAACAGCACGTGCGCGATTTCTAAGGTGCTCGTAACTCCTCCCGTTTGCCCTTGGGGAGATGTCAACTGACTCGTGCTCCACGGTGTTGGTAAAGGTCCAAACCCAGGTGTCAATGCGTCGGGAAGGAAAGGCTCTTGCAGGCTCCGGGGGACCTGTTGTTGTGTCGTCCCTAAAGGGCTCAGATTCTGCAAACCCATTCCATCCAGTACTCCGCTTCGCGGCGTGCTGGGCCGGTAGAGCACCCATCGCAGGATTGCCATCACGAGCAAAGCGAGGGCAGCTCCAGAGATCACATAGACGCTGGCGACAACGAGCGCGGAAGCTCCTTCCCAATGTGCGTTGGGATTTGTCGCGCCCAATGACCAGCCAAGATTGAATGCCGGTGCAGTGTTTATTGCAGCCTGTGACGGCATGGTTAGGACACGGCGCGGGGAAGCTAGTGTTAAAACTGTAATACTTAAATTAGTTCGAATCATTGCCGTACTCCTTGTATGAGTACTTAGGTTGTGGTGACGGTTGAGCCGAACCGTTGCCGGGTTAAGTCTGTTGCCGAGCGGCTCGCCACGTGGGACAGCAGACGGCTTGCCGTACCCTTACCCGCCAAGTGCAGGAAGATTCGAAAGGTCAGGCTTCCGAGGTGACCGCACCTGATCGGCAAGAAGTAGAAAATCCCCACCCGGCCGTTGTTGTTGGGCCGGGTGGGCTTCGGCAGATATGGGTTCCGATTTTGCTGGTTGGCATCACCGGAACCCGAGCGGCAGAACAACTTACAGCATTAGTCTCCGTACCAGTAAACGTTCAGGCAGTACGCCCGGCCGTTATACGAAGTAGCGAAGGCCGAATCGTTCTCGTGCCCGCACATGCTGATGGCCGAAGGACGGCCCATCGGTCTCCAGACACCACCATGCGCATAGGCGTAAGGATGACCCGAGTAAGCTCCCAGCGTGATTACGTCCTGCAGCCACGAGCTAACCACCGGAGCTCCCCATCCCAGGCTCCAGCCGTAAGGACCGCCGGCGCCGTCATTGATGTACATGATCGTGCGGTAGCCCACGACGTTGCGCATTCCGCCGAAAATGGTCCACCAGGGATTCGCCCACGCCGAAGTGTCTGACGGAGTGGGAACGACTTCGCAGGAGTGGATGATCCAGTCTGCCAGGCTGCCGCCGGCGGCAGGCCCGTAGCCAGGATAGGGAATATCCCCATTGATGTTCACCCCGTCGCCCCAGTTCTGATAGGTAGTGAAGTACCACCAATCGCCGTGTGCCTCAGTCAGGTTCAGGTTGACCGCGTTGGCGTAGTAGTTTTTCGAGCTGGTGAACTCAAACGGATAAGCCCAGTAATACTGCGAGTTGCTGAAAGCGTAGCCATACCCGGCGCTGGACAGATTGGACCAGAAGGCATTGGCATTGTTGACCCAGCCCGAATTGTCATTGCGCACCACATAGCGGCCCACTGAGATCCAGCCAGGAGCCTGAAACCCAGACTGCGCTTCCAGCAAACCATTTTGCGCAGGCGCCTTGGGGGTGTCGCCGTTGACCACACCCTGCACCGGCAGCGCCTCATCGGTTTGGCCGAAGGCCACGTAGCCGATGACCCGGTCGTCGCTAGAGGAGGCATCGCTCTTCGCTCCGTTTACAATACGGGCGGTGAAGCGATACACCGGCTGCAACAGTTGCTGATTGCCGTCGTAATAGGCCAGTTCGACGCTCTCGATCACGACATCTGAATTCTTCAATGCATAATTCATCTGGTTCGCGATCTGGCTCCGAACATCGAGCCCCGAGGTCTGCACGGTCCCGATCTGGCGGGCAACCTTCCACGAACGCGTCAGGCCTTCAATCGAGCCGCTCCCGGAAAGCGCCAATACTGCGCGCGAGCCGGGCCCATCGACCGGCAGATTGCCCACGAAGCGATGGGCAACGAAGTACGCCAGGTAAGGCGCGGTCGCCTTCTCCTGCCGCGTGCTGCCATCCTCGTCGCGGACCATGGTTGCCCCATTGAGCAGCACAGGCTGATCAATCTCGAACCGGGTGTCATCCGCAGCGAGGAATCCCGAGGAGAAGACCTGCTGTGCCTTCTCGACCAAGGCCGGAAGGCTGGCCGGCGACATAGGGCCAAGCCTACCCAGGCTAGGATAGATACCTGCATCGCCGCTGTTCAGATCTACAACGGCCTTGAGGTGATTCCCCTCGTCCACGCCAAGCACCCCATTCATACCCTGCGACGATTTGCCGCTGAACAGAGCCAGGCTGGATATCGGCGCCAACTTGGCTCCGTTTCCCTGGGAAGACAAGGCTTGATTTACCACCGCCGTCGGCGGAGCTGCCGGCGACAGCTTGAACAATGCCAGTTCGCCGGGCGCTTCCGGGATCGCTGCATCAAACCGGATAGTATGGTTGCCCGAGCTGGCATTCGGGATGGAGTTTTGCGCGCCGGCGATCCCGCTCATCGTGAACAGGAACGCAGCGGACAGTGACAGACCCGCGACAAGGCGCCCGACTCTTTTGAGTCTCGAACCATTGATAGAAGACAAGCAGTTGATTTCCTTCATACTCATTTTGATCTCCGTAAATTAGCTTTCTGGGTTGAGGTTTAGTGAGCCAAGCCTGAAGGTGAGCTCAGACTCGGCAGGCGTAATTGCCTGCGGAAACTCGTGATCTCGTATCCGGTCGAGCGCCAGCTTCACGAACCGGGTTAGAGGAAGGGGCGCAAGCGATGCTGGCCTGGTAAGAACGAAGTCGCTGACGGCTGCCGATCGTTTCTCCGGCACCGCCGCCAGAAGTATGAAGGTCATGAACAACCTCAACTGGACATCGTCCTTCATCGCGAACCCCTTCCGTCCTCCCGAACAGGATGTGCGTGGGAAGAGGACACACCCTGATCTAGCAAAGCGGCACAAAACCGAAGAAGTTTTGTGCAACTATCAAAGCCTGCCCTGTTTTCGGCGCCGCTCTGATTGGGTGCAACGTAGGACAGCTTCGGATTGCGATCAAGGGTTGATAACTTACTTAAGGCTTCCCGAATCCTTACCAGCCAACTTCATAGAAAGCGGGGGCTTACCTGCGGAGATAACCAAATTCTTACCGGCCGTCCAGAACGGTTGTATAATCGCGCGAAACAAAAGCAGGCACCCTGGGTGTGAAATCATGTCGAACCCCGTACACAGACTGCTGCGCTTTGGCGTGTACGAGATGAATCTCGACACTCAGGAGTTACGTAACTCCGGCACCTTGGTGAAACTTTCACCCCAGCCCTTCCGGCTGCTGGAGATCCTGGCGAGCCACGCGGGCCAGATCGTTAGCCGCGAAGAGATTCTGCAGGAGCTTTGGGGCGGCGATACCTATGTGGACTTTGATCGAAGCGTCCACAAGTGCATTAACCAGATACGAAATGTCCTGAACGACGACATCAGCCGCCCGCTTTATGTCGAGACATTGCCACGGAAGGGCTATCGATTTCTTGCGCCGGTGACTTCCAAGACGATCACCGCTTTGCCGCAAATCCGGGAGTCAGGTCCAGTAGATCCGGCCACGGCTGCGCTTTATTCCAGGCCGGCTCCCAGCCGCCAGGATGCTACCCAGGATGAGGCATCATCGGCTGTTACTGCGCTGGACACTTCCGCAGCCAAAGAAGCGGTAGCCGCGCAAAAGGCCGCGTCAAAGCCGGTTACGCGCCGGAGGCTGGTCTGGGCGCTCGGAGGACTCTCCCTAGTTGCGCTGGCCATCGTCGCCATCCTTACTTATAGGCACCGGCAACATGCAAACGGTCTCAGGGATAAGGACACCGTTATCCTGGCGGATTTCGCGAACTCTACAGGCGATGCGGTATTCGACGACACCCTTGAGCAGGCGCTGCGCATTCAACTGGAGCAATCGCCATTTCTCAACCTCGTCTCGGACCAGAAGGTGAACGCCACCCTAAAGCTCACCGGGCGTACCGCCGGCGAGCGTCTGACGCCGGAGGTGACACGCGATATCTGCCAGCGCCTGGGCAGTAAGGCGATGCTGGTTGGCTCGATTGCCCAGCTAGGATCGCAGTACGTGGTCGGGGTGCAGGCAGTGAATTGCAACACGGGCGATGTGTTGGTCGAAGCACAAGAACAAGCGGCTAGTAAAGAAGATGTGCTGAACGCTGTAGACCGGGCGTCGCTGAGCGTAAGACGGAAGCTGGGCGAATCGCTTCGCACCGTGCAGACGTTTGCTACTCCTGTCGAAGGAGCAACCACTCCATCCCTACAGGCCCTCCAAGCCTACAGCCAGGGGAGGAAGGTGGCGGCCTTGCAAGGAGACACCGCCGCTCTTCCTTTCTATAAGCGCGCGGTTGAGCTCGACCCGAATTTTGCCATGGCGTACCTGAGCCTTTCGTCGGTATACGCCAACCTGAACCAACCTGGACGCGCAGCCGAGAATGCACGCCGGGCTTATAACTTGCGGGAGAAGGTGAGCGAACGGGAGCGGTTCGCCATCGAAGCGTTTTATTACAAGTCCACCACTGGAGAGCTGGAGAGAGCGGCGGAAACCTACCAGTTAGCCCAACAGGCGTATCCCAGAGATCCAGTAATGTATCGAAACCTGGCTGTGATTCTCTCCATTCTGGGGAGGCCTGAGAAAGGGTTGATGAATGCGCAACAAGCATTGCGTCTAGAACCTAATAGCGGGGCTAACTATGCAAACCTCGGCGAGGCTTATGTGGTTGTCAATCGGTTTCCCGATGCGGAGTCGGTATACAGCGAAGCGGAGCGGAGGAAGCTCGAAGGAGAGTGGATCCTGGGGAATCGCTATGCGCTGGCATTTGTTGAAGGGGACTTTGCCAAGATGGCGGAGCTGGTTGCGGCTGCCGAAGGCAAGGTGGGCACGGAAGACGTACTGCTCGCCACGCATGCGGACACCCAGGCTTGGTATGGAAAATTGCACCGTGCGCGCGAATTGACGGGTCGCGCCATGGATTCAGCCACACGCAACGGCGCCAACGAAACAGTCGCCATTTATCAGGTAGCCGCAGCCTTGCGGGAGGTTGAATCGGGGAACCGCCAACGTGCTCGTGACGACGCACAGGCTGCGGTTAAGCTTGCCCCCGATCGTGACGTACTAGCCATGGCAGCCTTGGCTCTGGCGCGGACCGGCGACATCGTGGAAGCTGAGAATCTGACAAGGCAACTGGATGATGCTTATCCGCTCGACACCCTGGTCCAGAGATACTGGCTTCCTTCCATACGAGCCGCTCTCGCCCTGGATCGCAAGCAACCGGACCAGGCCATCGAGGCATTGAATGCCACCACTGCGCTGGAACTCGCAACACCAACGAACACGAATGTTGTTCTGTGCCCGGCATACCTGCGGGGGCAGGCCTACCTTATGCTGGGCGAAGGCAAGGCTGCCCAGGCGGAGTTTCAGAAGTTCATTGATCGCTCGGGTCTGGTGGCAAACTTCCAGTGGGGCGCGCTGGCTCGGCTTGGGTTGGCTCGAGCGTATGCCCTTGAGGCGGAGACCGATCCGGCTGCTCGCAACAAGGGGCGCGAGGCCTATCAGCAATTTCTCACCCTCTGGAAAGATGCCGATCCCGATATCCCCATCTACCAGCAGGCCAAGGCGGAGTATGCGGGGTTGCGGTAGGCTTCGGCGAAGAGAGTTGTCATTGGTCGGTGGTCGGCTGTAGGAAAGAACAAGCTACCGGGTAATTACATACGACTCCGCGGAGTCCCCACTCATTCCAATACCTGGAGTGAGTGGGGAGGTTCGTGCAGAGGTTGTTTTTCTTCTCGGTGCGACTTAGGTCACGCCGTGTCTCCTACGGCGAACTAGCCCTGCGACACCCACCAGGCCCGAGCCCAGCAGGACCAGGCTGGACGGCTCAGGCACGGATTCCCCGTACAGCGGGTCGTCGTAGACGCCGCTGGAGAAGGTGGAGAACACACCTTGGGTGTTGGCATTGAGGAAGTTCGCGTGGAAGAACGCCGAGTTGAAGTACTGCAGATTGCTGATCTGCGTGCCGACAGCGTTCAGCCCGTCGGTATTGCTATTGAACGAGCGGCCGAAGCGGTT
>Ga0335082_10009219_pt1 | contig 10728 bp, 9 predicted proteins | sample Lox_Sample_41_FD_206718 | JGI IMG/M metagenome (GOLD analysis project Ga0335082, IMG submission 206718) | Soil microbial communities from Loxahatchee National Wildlife Refuge, Florida, United States - Lox_Sample_4.1 | ecosystem: Environmental > Terrestrial > Soil > Wetlands | place: USA: Florida...
CCTCGGCCGCACTGCGCCGGCGGGTCTCGGCGGCGATCGCGAGCATCGACCTGGCGCATCCCACGGCCGGCGTCGCGGTCTACGTCTCGCCCGAGACATCGCGCGTCGTGTCGCTGCCACGAGCGGTCGAGAACCGTGTGCTGGTCGGGAGCCAGTTCGCGTTGCGCGATCTCGTCGACGCCGCGGGTTTCGCCCTGCCGGCTCGGGTCGTCGTGCTCTCGCGCGAGCTGAACCGCTGCTTCGACGTCACCGACGGTGTGGCGCGCGAGCGCCGCGACCACGGCTTTCCCCTCGCGCCACCGATCGTTCCTGACACGAACACGCCCCACCGCGACTTCCCGCTCGCCGAGCACGAGCGAGACGAAACCGCCAAGGACGTGTTCCGGTCGGTGCACCGGGCCGTGCAAGCACTGCAGCGCGAAGATCCCCGCGATCTCGTTCTCGTCGGCGACGCGCGCGATCTCGCGTACTGGAACGCCGTCGCGGGATCGAACAACGGCGTCGTGGCGCGGGTGCACGGCAATCACGAACGTGACACCGCCGCCGAGATCGCGCGGCTTGTCGCGCCGGCGCTCGAGGAGCACGCCGAGGCGCGCCGCACGGCTGCATGTGCCCGGGCGCGTGAAGCCGTGTCGTCGACCGCCGTCGCGGGCATGGTCGACGTTTGGACCGCGGCGCAAGCCGGCCGCGGACGGCTGCTCCTGGTCGAACGGGGCTACAACGTGTGTGCGCGCGAGGTGAGCGGCGAGCTCCGCCTGCTCGATCACGAGACACGCGACTCCTTCGACGCGGTCGAGGCGACGATTGCCGCGGTCGCGCGTCACGGCGGTGAGATCGAGATCGTGCCCGACGGCGCGCTCGCAGACCTCGGGCGGATCGTCCTACAGCTGCGGTATTAGCTCGTCGCGTTCGATCAGCTCGCGCACCGAGCGCGCGAGCTGGTCGGGCGGCTCGCGGCCGTCGAGCACGGTCGCGTCGCGCCAGGGTGCGAAGCGTGCGTGTAGCGATGCCACGACGTCGCCCACGGCGTCGGACGCGTCGTGTCCCGTGCGAGCGCGCTGACGCGCGCGGTCGGCTGCGACTTCGGTCGGGACCTCGCACACGAACCGCGAGAGAACGCTCGCCGTTTGGCCGGCGAGGCGCTCGACCGCAGTTCGGTGCGCTTCGCTCGCGAACGACGCGTCCACGATTGCGCTCTCGCCCCGGCCGAGCGCGCCGCGGGCTCGATCGAACAGCTCCCCGTAGGTGCGGGCGGTCCACTCGGCGCCGTAGAGGCCGGCATCGAGCCCGGCGCGCGCCGACGTATCCGCCGCGAGACCCGCGAGCTCCTTGCGCACCTCGTCGGAGTGGAACACCGGCCAGCCGGTTGCGCCGGCCAACCTGCGTGCAAGTGTGGACTTGCCCGTTGCCGGCGGGCCGCTGATCACCACGAGACGCACCCGCCCGTCCGCGAGGTGGTCGGCCGCGAGCGCGAGCAGCTGCGCCGCGGTCTGCGGCGCCTTCGCGTCGCCGTCACGGATCCGCAGGCAGGCAACCTTGCTGCGGATGAGTGCGCGGAACGCGACAGAGAAGTGTTGCAGCGAGGTGGGCCAGTCGTCGCCGGTCGCGGCGCGGTACCGATCGAAGAGACGATCGGCGAGATCGGCGCGGCCGAGCCGTTCCAGATCCATCGCGCAGAACGCCACGTCGGCCAGCACGTCGCCGTAACGCAGCCGGTCGTCGAACTCGAGGCAGTCGAGCAGGCGCGGGCCGTCGTCGAGGCAGAACACGTCGTCGGCGAGGAGATCGCCATGACCGTCGCGGATTCGGCCGGCCGCGATCCGCGCCGCGAAAAGCGGTCCCCGACCGGCGAGAAAGCGCTCGACGTCGCGCCCGATCTGCGCGTGGATGCCGGAATCGATCGGTGTCGGCGTGAACGGTACGAGCTCATCGAGATTCGCGCGCCACTGCCGGCCGAGCCACGCCGCGGTCCCGGCATCGTCGATCACGCCCCCGGTTGCCGCGTTCCGGTGCACGCGCGCAAGCGTGTCGGCGATCTGGTCGATACATGGCCCCGCGTCGCCGCCGGCGACGACCGACGCGAGTCGGCGATCCGCCGGCATGCGCCGCATCTCGACGACGGTGTCGACCACGACGCCGTCGTGCACGAGCGGCACCACATCGAGGTACACGTCGGGCGCGAAACGGCGATTGAGCGCCAGCTCCCGCTCGGCGTTGGCGGCGCGTGCCGACGCCGTCGACAAGTCGACGAACGGGAAGCGCACCGCCTTCTTGAGCTTCCAGACGCGGTCCGGTCCGAATGCGACGATCGACACGTGGGTCTCGAGCAGATCAACGTCGTCGGTGTCGGCGCGGTCACACGCCCACGCGCGGAACCACTCCCGTTGTTGCGCGATCGTGACGTCGGCGTCGTCGCGCATGGGTGAAGTCGCGCGTCAGCGGTGGCGCGCGCCCCGGCGCCCCGCGAGCCGCACGACGTGCGCGGTCGAGCCCGGGCAGAAGGTCGACTCGCGGCCATCGTCCCAACGCACGCGGTACAACAAGGTGCCGGCCGTAGTCTTCACTTCGAGGATCTCGCCCTCGCGGGGCGGTGCACCCGTACGCAGCGAATCAACGACAATCTCGTCGCCAACCTGACCCTTCATCGAATCCTCCTCCCGCCGTGCGCATCCCGCCTACGAGATGATCAAGAGCGGGCGATGCAAGTGCAGCGTCAACTGATGGCTCGTGCTTCCCAGCAGCAGCTCGGTGAAGCCGTGCAGCCCGCGCCGGCCGGTCACCACGAGGTCGGCGTCCTCCTTGTCGGCAATCTCCATGATCGTGCTCGCGGCCGATCCGTCGAGCATGACCACGCGGAACGGCACCTCGGCGGCCGCGAGCGGCGCGCACCACTCGCGCGTCACGACGTCGAGGAGGCGGTCACGGTCGGCTTCGCTCAATGTCGGCAACGGCGCGAGGCTTACGCTGCTCGCGGCCAGCACCGACATCTCCACGACGTACAACGCAACCACCTCGGCGCCGAGCGCGCGTGCATGCGCGGCGCACCACTCGACGGCCCGGGTCGAGGCCGGCGATCCGTCCACGGCGACCACGATCTTCATCAACCATGCCTCCGTCGTGCCGGTCCTGTGGCTTCATCATTACACCGCCCGGCGGGTCGGGACCGGGCCGGAAGTCCCGAGCTGGGCAGTCGTCCTGCCCTGCCAAGGTGCGGCCCATACCGATACGGTCGAGGTATGAGCAGTTACGGGTTCGTCGAGCTGGATCGCACCGAGTGTGAGCAACTGCTCACGACCCAGCGGGTGGGCCGAGTGGCGCTGTGCGGCGACCGGCCGGTGGTGCTGCCCGTCGTGTACACGATGTTCGAGGGCGACGTCGTGTTCCGCACCGCTCCGGGCGCGAAGCTGATTGCAGCCGCGCTGCACGCGACGGTCGCGTTCGAGGTCGACACCTTCGACGAGCGCGCGCAGACCGGTTGGAGCGTCGACGTCGTCGGCGAGATCGCCGAGATCGTGCACCCCGACGAGCTCGCACGCGTCCAGGCGCTCGACCTCCCGGCCTGGGCGACCGAAGTGCGCGATCGCTTCGTACGGATCCGCGCCGAGGAGATCACGGGACGCCGCCTCGTCGGCGCGTCCGTCTGAGCACAAGGAGCAAGGAGAACGGTCATGGGCATCGACGGCACGATCTTCGTCCACGAGTTGGTGACACGGCCCGCGGTGTACGTCCACCCGAACGACACCTTGCGCCGCCTGAGCCTCACGCTGGCCGAGGAGTCGATCGGAGCGGCGTTGGTGCGCGGACCGCACGGGGCGATCGGCCTCGTGTCGGAGCGCGACGTGGTGCTCGCGCTCGCCGACGGTGCCGATCCCGATCGCGTGACGGCCGCCGAGGTGATGAACGAAGAGCTCGTCACGGCCGGCCCGAACGAAGAGCTCCTCGTTGCGGTGCACCGCATGCTCGACGCGGAGATCCGCCACCTGCCCGTGACCGAGGACGGTGTGGCGGGCGCGATGATCAGCGCGCGTGACGCGCTGCGCGTCCTCGTCGAACAATCGGAGAATGCGATCTGAGCGTTTCGCTCAGTGATCTCGGAGAGGATGGAAGCTCGCGATCCATCCGCGGGACCAGACCGCCGGCGGCGATCGGGATCGCGCGCCCTCGACCGCGAGCAGCACGAAGATGACGGCGCCGAAGGCGCCGGTGAGACGGGCGTTGCCCGCGACGCCGCGCTCGACCGGCGTTTCGGCGCGTGAGGTCGGCGCCGCAGTGGTTGGCATGGCTCATTCTTGCCCCGACCGCGTGAATGTCCGGTGAAGGGGCGCGTGCCGCAGCCCGTGGCGGTCCCCTAGGGTTCGCGCGTGGCCCGAGACCGGTGGCGATCGCACGATCCTCGGTCGCGGAGCTCGGACGCCGAGGCCGGTCTGCCCCTCGCGGTGACACCCGGCACGAACGGGGAATACATCCCGGCTGCGCCGACTCGGTCGCACAACGACATGGCCCACGCCGCAATGGCATGGACCGACGACGCCGCGCGCGCCAATGCGCTCGATCGTCGCACCTTCCTTCACAGCGCCGGCGGCGTCGCGGTAGTGCTCGCGACGATCAACCTGGCTGCTTGTAGCTCGACCGCGCGCCGGGCGGCGTCACCCCGCACCACCACGACGCGTGTCCCGCCTCCGACATCAGGGCCGGGTGGGACGTATCGCGTGCCCGAGCCGCACGACATTCCCGCCTGCGAGCACGCACTCGGCGACCAGGGCGAGTTCATCTTCGACGTGCACACCCACCACGTCATGCCGAACGGACCGTGGCGCAAGAACGCACCCGACACGGTGCAACTCGTGCTCGGCATGATCGATCCGGCGTGCACCGCGCCGGACCGGTTGGAGTGTGCGAATCGCGCGAACTACCTCCACGACCTCTTCCTCGCGAGCGACACGACGGTCGCGATGCTCTCCGACGTTCCGAACTCCGGACCCGCCGACGCACCGATCCCGTTCGCCGACGCCGTGACCACACAGTCGTTCGCGGCGCAGCTGACCCACGGCGGCGCCGGCCGCGTCCTCGTCCACAACGTGATCGCGCCGAACTTCGGCGACCTCGGCGCACGACTCGCCGACATGGAGACGAAGGCGCATACCGGCAAGGTCGCGGCCTTCAAGGTATACACCGCGTGGGGCCCGAACGGCGTCGGTTACTCGCTGGAGGATCCCGCCATCGGGTTGCCGGTCGTGCAGAAGGCGCACGATCTCGGTGTCCGAGTGTTCGTCGCGCACAAAGGTCTCCCGCTCGTACGCTTCGACCCGGCGCACAATCGACCCGACGACATCGTCGCGATCTCGCGCATCTTTCCCGACATGCAGTTTGTCGTCTTTCACGGCGCCTGGGACAAGAATCATCGCGAAAGCGCGTACGACCCCAATGCCCGCATCGGGATCGACACGTTCTTGCGCGCGCTCGACGTCCACGGTGTGCCACCCAACAGCAATGTCTGGGTCGACCTCGGCACTGTGTGGCGGGAGGTCCTGCGCAACCCGACGACTGCCGCGCATACGCTCGGCAAGCTGCTGCGCCGCGTCGGCGAGGACCGCGTGCTCTGGGGAACCGACGCCGTGTGGTACGGATCACCGCAGCCGCAGATCATGGCGTTCCGTGCGTTCGAGATCACGCCCGAGTTCCAAGCCGCGTACGGTTATCCCGCGCTGACGGCCGGCGTGAAAGCCAAGATCCTCGGCTTGAACGCGGCGCGTCTCTTCGGCATCGACGCGCACGCGACTCGATGCGCGCTCGCGTCGGATCCGCTGACGCTCGCCAGGCCGGCGGCCGCGCAGTTGGGGGCCGACGGTGTTCTCGCGAGCGGTACACGGGCGAACGGTCCGGTCACGCGCCGCGACATGCTCGCGTGGCTCTCGCGCCCGGCAACCGTGTGGACGCCGGCCTGACGCGCCTGAGAACGCTCAGGAGCGGCGAGCCTCGGCGTGCAACAAACCGACGATCGGCGCGCGGGGCGCCCGGCGCGGCGGGCCGGGCGCGCCGGCCAGGAGCAAGCGCCATACCCGGGCGCGGTGCGGCCGGAACGGCTCGAGCAGCTCGAGCATGCGCGCGTCGTCGGCGTCGCGCTCACCCGCCAGCGCGTACCCGACGTGGCCCGGCAGGTGCCAGTCGCCGACGGGAACCGCGTCCGCGTCTCCGACGACGTAGTGCGTGAGGTGGGCCGCCGTCCACACGCCGATGCCGGGCAGCGAACGCAACCGGCGGTCGAGCGCGACCGCGCCCTCACGCGCAGCTCGCTCGACGCGGCTCGACTCGCGGGCAACGGCTCGCACCGCGCTCGCGCGCCGCATCTCGACGCCGATGCGCCGCCACTCCCAGTCGGGCAGCGCGCGCAACGCCGCCGCGTCGGGTGGCACGCGCAGCGCGACCGGGCCGGGCGCGGGCCGGCCGTGGCGCCGAACGAGCGCGCGCCACGACCGGTACGCCTCCACGGTCGTGACGCGCTGGTCGATGATCGTCGCGGTCGCGAGGTCGTGCACGGTGCAAGCGCGCGCGAGACGCAGACCCCGCAAGCGCCGAGCGAGGGTCCGGACGAGCGGATGCGCGGGCGCGAACGCCTCGGGTTCGTCGCGGAGTCCGAGCAGATCGGGCGCGTGATGGATCGCCCACGCGCGCCCGTCGCCCCACGCCTCGACGACGACGCGCGCCTCGCGCTTGCTCACATGCACGCATAGCGTCGCCGGACCTTCGGGGGTATTGGTAGCCCGCCACAGCGTGCCCGACCCGAAGCGCGCGACAGGATCCGCGCGACCGCGCACGAGCGGGCCCAGGGTCAGCGCGATATCGTACGGCTCGGGACTGCGAACGATCCGCTGCGCACTCCGCACGCGCGGCATCCTACGGACTGGTCAGGTCGCCGCGGTCGATCACACGCGCACGCCGCGCGGGCGCAGACCCGCGTACAGCACGATGCGGCGTGCGACCCGTTGGCGACACCGCCGACGGGGGCAACCGCTCCTACAGCGTCGCACCGCCCGGCCGCCCGCCGCCCCGACTGCCATCGATCTTCCGCTGTGCGAGCGCCCCAACATGTTGTCCCCCCGTCGGCGTGTCGGGGACAAGAGCGGCGACGGGCGTCGATCTCGCAACTTTTCGCGATCAGAAGCTGATCGTCGTCGACGTCGTGCTGGCCGTTGTGGTGGTGCTGGGTGGTCGCGTGGTTGTCGGCTGACGAGGGCTCGTCGTCGCCGGCGTGGTGGGCCGCGGCGCGACCGCCGGCGTCGGGCGCGGCGTCGTCGCGGTCACCGACTGGATTCGCACGGTTGTGGGCGTGCCGACCGGTGGAGCGATCGCGGTTGCGACGGTGGTCGTCGGCGCGACCAGCGGCGGGCCGGAGCGCGGCGCGGATTGTGCGGCCCGTGCGGGTCGTGGGCGCACGGCGGTCGCCCGCCGCCGCTTCACGACGCGGTGCGCAGCCGGACGGGGCCGGGCCGTCGACTTCGCGCCGCTCATCGTCTCGACGCCGAGGAGCGCGACCAGCAGCACGACCAGCGCGGCGGCGACGAGGAGCCAGCGGCGGCGCCGGGTCGCCTCGACCTCGGGCGGTGGGAACCCGTCGGGCAACCACGCCTCCGTCGGCGCGGGCCGATGCGCGGCAATGCGCAGCAGCCCGTCGGCCGACATTGCATCGGCGCGGCGCGGCTTCACCAGCGGCGCGGCCGCGAACAAGGCCCAGCGCGCGGTACGGATCTTCGCGGCCTGGCACGACGCGCACCCCTCGACGTGTCGACCCAGCCGCTTGCGCATCAGCGGCGTCAGTGTCCCGTCCCAACCGTCGAGAATCGACCCCAACGACACACACTTCTGCCGGTTCGCGCGCGCGACGAGCAAGACCGTGATCGCGCGTTCCAACTGCGACCGCGCGCGATGCAGCAACGAATACGGGTTCGCGTGTTGCAGACCCAATGCCGCCGCAAGCTCCGCACCCTCCAAACCTTCACGCGTGCTCAAGTACAAGACGGCACGATCACGATCGTTCAAACCCGCGGCCGCGTCCCACACCAAGGCCGCAGCCTCGGACGCCGCCAAGCCCTCAACCGGATCGTCGTCGAGCACCAACACGTCGGCCGGCAGCTCGCCCGGCATCACTCGCCGTCGTTGCTCCAACCGCCGGAAACACACATGCCGCGCGATCGCGAACAGCCATGCGTGCAAGCGCTCGGGATCACGCAGTTGCGACGCTCGTTGCACCGCCAACACGAACGCGTCCTGCGCGGCATCCGCGGCTTCGTCGCGGTCGCGCAACAACACCAGACAGAAGCCGAACAAGCGGTCTGCGAATTCGCCGTAGAGCTCGGCGAACGCATCACGATCCCCCGCCCGGACGCGCTCCCCCAGCGCACCAAACCCCACCAAACGATTATCGCGGTTCGGGCGCCCGAACGAAAGATCCACATCGACCATCACGAACCTGTTTCACGGCGCGGCGGTATCGCCGACGGAGACCCCGCGCGCGCGACCGAGGCCGGCCGCCGGCCCGCCATCCCGACGGCCCGCTCCGGTGCGCACGATGCGGTCCCACCAGTCTCCGTCGGCGTCACCGCATCGGCATGAGCGTCGAGCCGCGCCGATCTCGCAACTTTGCGGCGGAAATCAGACGGGAACGTCGGCCGGGGCCGCGTCGGGCGCGATGCTCGGCGCGTCCGCCCACGCACCCGGGTTGGTGAACGCGCCCCGACGCCAGCGGTCGGGCGTGAGCAGCAGTGCGCGCGGGTAGCCCTCCCACAGCCAGCGTGCGAACGCGGTGCGCGTGTGACGAGTGAGGCCGACGAGGCGCAGCTCGACATTCGCCCGTCTCCGGCCCGCCAGCGCGCGCTGCAGCAACGCCGCGAACCGGAGATCGCGCCCGATTGCGCGATGCACCAGCGTCGCGTAGTCGCGCCCGGTCGCGATGGCCGTCGCCGCGAGCATGCCGGTCTCGATCGCCTGCCCGATGCCTTCGCCCGTCATCGGGTCGACGACGTTGGCGGCGTCGCCGGCGTAGAGCACCCGGCGCTGTTGCAACCGAGAGCGGTCGTAGCGACCGGGGATCGGCCACGCCCGCACCGACTCGGTCGGGACCGCGTCGGGGCCGAGCGCGGCGCGCAAGGTCGGGCGCTGCAACAAGGCGGGCCACAACGCCTTCAGTTGGTGTCCCGTACGCCCGTCGGCGCGCAACACACCGAAACCGACGTTGGCACGGCCCTCACCGTGCGGGAACACCCACGCGTAGCCAGGTACGAGGTCGGGCTCGAAGATCACCCAGAGCCGATCGGTCTCGACACGCTCGTGGTACTGGCGCACCGCGTGCCACGTGCCGAGATCAGGCGGCGCGCCCGGGTTCAGCGCGCGCCGAACCCGCGACCAATGGCCGTCGGCCGCCACGACGAAACGGGCCTCGATGTCGCCGAGGCGTACCCGATCGTCGAGCTGCAACACTTCGTTGATCGGGCATTCCTCGCGCACCTCGACGCCACGCCGGCGCGCGAGTGCGACGAGCGCGGCGTCGAACTCGCGCCGGGGTACGACTGCTGCGTACACGCCTTCGCGCGGCACCGGGAGCACTGATCGCGCGCCATTGGGCGCGACGATGACCGTCTCCCGGACGACCTCCGGGCTCGTCAGCCGAAATTCGTCGAGGCCGAGCCCGAGCTGCTCGACGAGCCGCAACGCGTACGCAGTGAGGCCGTCACCGCACGTCTTGTCGCGCGGGAACCGGGCTTTGTCGAGACATACGACGCGGAGCCCGCGCCGGGCAGCCGTGATCGCCGCCGCGCTGCCGGCGGGACCCGCCCCGACCACCGCGACGTCGAACACCTCGCCCATCGCGCGGACGCTACCAACGCGACGGCCGGCGCCACCTACCGCGCCGCACCGGCCGCTTACTCGTCGAGGTGCTCCGCCTCACGGTGCTCGCCGAGCCGCGCCGCCGGGAACTGCCCGGAGTCGACCGCGTCGAACGTCCAGTCGGGCTGTTTCGCACGGTGGTGCTCGTCGACGACGGCCACGCCGTCGTGCACGTCGACGAGCTCCGCAACGAGCGCGGGCTCGACCGGCGCGGCACGGCCGTCGAGATGCGCATCGACCTCGGCGCCGAACCGATCGAGCAGGCTCGTGACGATGACTTGCTGCTGCGTGCCGAGCGAGCAGCGCGCACCGTCGGCGACGGTACGCACGCGACGCGCGAGCTCCTCGCGATCGCCGGCGTCGGCCTTCGACATGCTGAGTTGCTCGAGCAAATCGCTGATGCGGAGTCCGTCGAGCTTGCAGGGCGTGCACTGCCCGCAGGATTCCACCGCGAGAAAACGTGACGCGCCGGCGGTGGCGGCGACGAGGTCGTCGGCGTCGTCGAACACGATGAAGCCGCCCGACCCGAGGCCGCTGCCGATGGCGTTCATCGCCTCGTAGCTGAGCGCGACGTCGAGCGCAGCGGCGGGAATGAGCGCGTTCGACACTCCCGGTAGCACCGCGCGGATCCGGCGGCCGGCGCGGGCGCCGCCGCCGATGGCCTCGATCGCGTCGCGCAACGAGGTGCCCATGATGACTTCGCCGACACCGTGTGTGCGTGTCGAGCCGGTGATCGTGCACACGATCGTCCCCGGCGATTCGTCGGTTCCCTCGGTGCGGAACCAATCGGCACCGCGCGCGAGGATCGCCGGCACGTTCGCCAGCGTCTCGACGTTGTCGACGAGC
>Ga0335082_10009220_pt1 | contig 10728 bp, 8 predicted proteins | sample Lox_Sample_41_FD_206718 | JGI IMG/M metagenome (GOLD analysis project Ga0335082, IMG submission 206718) | Soil microbial communities from Loxahatchee National Wildlife Refuge, Florida, United States - Lox_Sample_4.1 | ecosystem: Environmental > Terrestrial > Soil > Wetlands | place: USA: Florida...
CGACCAGTCCGCAGTAGAGCTCGGAGTGCGGCTGGCGGGCGGCGGCGTGCAATGTGACCTCAGCGCCTCCGCCGAGCGTCATGCCAAAGGGCGCAACCACCACCGGCTTCGGCGAAAACTTGATGGCTTGCGTCATGTTCTGGAACTGCCGCACGGCGAGATCAACTTCGTCCCACTCTTCCTCCTGCACCGCCATGAGCAGCATCATGATGTTGGCGCCAACGGAGAAGTTCGCGGCGTCGTTCGTGATGACGAAGGCGTCGAAGCTGTCACCCGCGCCGCCCGGCCTCAGCGACTGCGTGATCATCTGCACGATGTCGCCGCCCAGCGCGTTCATCTTGGAGTGGAACTCGATGCAGCCGACGCCGTCGCCGAGGTCAATCAGCGACGCGCCCGCGTTCTTCTTCACCTCGCCGTTCGACTTCTTCGCGACCGTGACCGACCACACTCCGTCGGGCACTTCTGCTGGACGGTACGCGTTGCTGCCCAGGTCGAAGTACACGCGGCCGCTGGCCGTCTTGGGATCGTCCTCGTACCAGCTTGTCTTGCCCGACGCCAGCAGCTTCTCGACGTTGGGCGAAACGGGCTTGCCTTCCTTCTTCATGCGCTCTACGGTCTTGGCGACGCCGGCAACGTCCCACAGCTCGAACGGGCCGAGCTCCCAGTTGAAACCCATTTTCATGGCGCGATCAATCTCGACCACGGAGTCGGCAATTTCCGGAACGCGGTTGGCAGCATAGGTCCACAGCTCGGAGAGCACGGTCCAGAGGAATTGATTGGCTTTGTCCTTGGAAGGCGCGAGCAGCATGGCCAGCCGCTCCGGCAGTTCCTCCACGTTCTTGGCCATCTCGACCGAAGGGAACTTAACCTTCTGCGCCGGGCGATACTCCAGGGTCTTCCAGTCGAGCGCCAGGCGCTGCTCGCCGTCGGGGCCCTTCTGCTTCTTGTAGAAGCCGCCCCTGGTTTTGTCGCCCAGCCACTTGCGCTCCAGCATGGCCTTGAAGAAATCGGGCAGCTTCAGGTCGCCACGCTCATCGCGGATGTTGGTCATCGCGTTGCGGACAACGTGTCCCAAAACGTCGAGGCCCACGAGGTCGGTCAGCCGGAAGGTCGCCATCTTGGGCCAGCCGACAGCGCTGCCGGTGAGCGCGTCCACTTCCTCGATGCTGAAGTCCATCTCCTGCATCACGCGCATCACGTTCAGCGCAGAGAACGTGCCGATGCGATTGGCGATGAAGTTCGGCGTGTCCTTGGCGTACACCACGCCCTTGCCGAGATAAAGATCGCAGAAATGCGCGATGGTCTGCATGGCAGCAGGGTCGGCGTCCGGCGTGGGGATGAGCTCGAGCAGCCGCATATAGCGCGGCGGATTGAAGAAGTGCGTCCCAAACCAGCAGCGGCGGAAGTCTTCCGAAAAACCTTCGGCGATTTTGGTCACCGGCAGGCCGCTCGTGTTCGTCGTGATAATAGTTCCCGGCTTACGAACTGCATCCACCCGGCGCAGCAGTTCGCGCTTGAGTTCTAAGTCTTCGATGACCGCTTCGATGATCCAGTCCACCTCGGAAAGCTTGTGCAGGTCATCCTCGAAGTTGCCGATGGTGACCAGGCACTCCAGTGACGGCTTCAAGAACGCGGCGGGCTTCGACTTCACCGCGGCCTCCAGGCCGGCGGCGGCGATACGATTGCGTACGGGACCGTCGGCGTCGGGCGGGACGATATCGAACAGATAGGAGGGAACACCGGCATTGGCCAGGTGCGCGGAGATGCGGGCGCCCATGGTGCCCGCGCCCAGGACGGCGACTTTATCAATCCTTCGATGCATGAGTGCGGTCGACTCCAGCGTTAGAAGCCCGTTCTTGCTTCACAGACAAGGGCTCAGCGTGTGCTGCGCGAGCACGAAACATTACCTTCCTTAAACGATGTTCGACGATGGATGAAGTTGCTTCGATTTGATTGAAACCGGGAGATGAGGCCCAATATCCGCACGACTCTCCTCAACCACGACCAACCACAACGGCATTACAACGGTCCCTGAGACGAAAGTAGCGCGCGCCGTAAGATGTGGGGTGAGGATGGCAACGACGCGCGCCTATTAAGTTGCCTACATGGTACTGAATGAATCCTCATTCAGTCAAGGAAATTATGCTAACGTATTTTCGGCCAGGGACTTAGGAAATCAGCTTCGCCAACAGGAAGGCAGCGCCCGCAGCAAGTCCTCCAATCACAACGGTTTGCGTGGCAGAGCGGCCCGGCCGTGAGCCCGTAAAGCGCCCTTTGACGTAGCCGAAGATGCCCAGCGCCACCAGAGTAACCACCACCGACCATCCCAGCGCCGTGCGCGCGCTGTGCAGAGCCATATAAGGTGCGAGCGGGATGACGCCCCCTCCGACGTACGACGCCGCGATGGTCAACGCGCTCTGCAGCGCACGCTTGGGATCGGGCTCCACCAGACCCAGTTCGAAGCGCATCATGAAATCAACCCACGCCTTGGGCTTGCGCATGAGCGCCTGCACGACAGGCGCGCTTTCGGGAGGTTCCAGGCCGTATTCGGCGAATACGTGTTCCACCTCGCGAGCCTCCTCGTCAGGGATCTCCTGCACCTCGCGCACCTCACGCCGGCGTTCGCTCTCGTAATGCTCAGCGTCGCTTTTGGCAGCCAGGTAGCCGCCCAGTCCCATAGCGATGGAGCCGGCAGCAATTTCGGCCAGTCCGGCGACGACAATAATGCGGCTGTTGTCGATGGCGCCGGAAAGGCCGGCGGCCAGCGCAAAGGGAACTGTCAGCCCATCCGACATGCCGATGACAACATCGCGGACCACTTCGCCGGCGGTGAAATGGTGTTCAACGTGAGGGGTTAGCGGCATGGGCTCCTAACTCAGGATGTATCTTGACATACTGCTGAGCTTTTTCTACGACCTCGCGCTCGCCCTGGTAGCTGAGGGCTCTTGCTGCCTCTTCCAGCGCCAGCCAAGAGGCTTTGTGGACCTCGATACGCATTTCCGGCGAGATGTTGCCCAGCCGCCCGGAACGATACAGGAAAAGATAGAAGCTGACGATTTTGAAGACACGCGCGTGGTCGCCCCAGTTGCGCACGTAGAAATATTTGATGTCGGCAAGCTTGACGATTAGCTCGGCCCGCACTCCGGTTTCTTCCGCGACCTCACGGAGCGCCGTCTCGTCCGGCCTCTCGCCGCTGTCGATTGCTCCCTTGGGCAGGGCAACAATCCCAGGTGGCGCCATGCGCGCTCCGGTCTTGCGGGACTTCTTCGGCCGTTCCATGTGCGGCTCAATGACCGCCAGAAACCAGCGGTCGCGCATCTTGCGCAGGACCACTCCGCCAGCCGAGAATTCGCGCTCCATAGGAACCGGATAGTTTGGCAGACTCATGCTAGAAAACCAAACCCAGTACGGACTTGCCCGGAAACGGTGCTCGGCAAGCGCGCGTGGCTCTCTGATGGGTAGTAGCATCATTATCCCCCGGTCGCCGCATCTGAAGAAATAGGTGGTCTGGAGCAAGTGAAGCGCGGCCACCAGGATGAAAGCTTTGCGCAAGGTGCATCGTACAAGATTTTCCTGGCAGCACGACTTGAGGCGTGCTGCTCGAACCGGAAAGGTTCTGCAATTTTCCGCGACGTCAAGGCCCAGGCTTGGGATTGCGCTGGGCGGGGGCTTTGCCCGCGGATTAGCACATGTCGGGGTGCTGAAGGCATTAATGGAAGCCGGGATTACGGTCGACCTTGTCGCTGGCACCAGTATGGGGGCAATCATCGGGGCCTGCTATTGCTCGGGAATGAGCGCTGTGGAACTGGAGGCGCTGGGGCGGATGTCACGTTTCAGTGATTGTGCCCGCTGGACGCTGTCGCGCTACGGATTTTGCTCCAACGAGCGCATCCAGCACTTTTGTACGCAGGTCTTAAAGGCACGCACGTTCGAAGATCTGAAGATTCCCCTGGCTATTGTTGCCACGGATTTTCGCGCCGGCAAAGGGGTAGTGTTTAGCACCGGCGACCTCGCCGGTCCGATGCGCGCCAGTTGCGCCTACCCCGGGATGTTTCCACCCGTGGAAATCGATGGCCGCTGGTACGTTGACGGCATGTTCGCCTACCCGGTTCCGACCATGCCATTGCGCCGGATGGGCGCGGAGCATGTCATCGGGGTGGATCTGGGAGCGCACTGGAAACGGCGACGCCATCCGCAGAACATGTTCGAAGTGATCAGCCGATGCTTCTCAATCGCCGAAGCCAGAATGGATGGCGGATGGAAGAGAGATGCTGACGTTATGCTGACTCCCGACGTCAGCGACTTCGGTTACGACTGCTTCGCGCGTGCCGGGGAACTGATTGCGCTGGGGGAGAACGCGATGCGTCCTCACCTGCCACAAGTGCAGGCCCTGCTGAATCTTCCGCCGCCGTCCACAGAACCTGCGCAATCAGGGGTTTCTGAGCCGGTGATCATCGCCGTTGAGCGCGATGCCAGCCGGGCCGCATGAGTCCGACTTCATGGCCCGCTCTGGGCGGATTCTTGGGCCCGCAACTGAAAGTAACTCCATTCAGGAACAAAGCGGTTCCTCGCCTGTTGCGCCGCTTGCTCATTCTGTTGCTCCTCGTACCCGGCTCTCCACCACAGAAAAATTGACAACACCGACAGGACCAGCGGCACCGAGTAGCTGGGGTAGCCAACATAGGCGCTGAAAGCAGCAAAGCACAGAACCAGCCACGAGCCCAGATAGCTGCGTCGCCTCTTTTCCGCGTTGGCCTTGAGACTCTCCATCTGGTTCCACTCCGGCAGTTGCGCCTTCGCCATTTGCAAGCGCAGGCGCTCGGCATCGGCGCTGCTGAGCACAATGGGCGATGTCAAAGGCTCGCCGCGCGACGACACCATCAACTGCGCACCGCTTAGCTGCAGCTCCAGTCCGTAAACCTCAGTGCGTAGTTCGATGCTTGCGTCGGACATGTGTCCTCCGTGCGGGAGTCGAAGCTAGAGGTTTTTTTTCCCCACCACCGCAATCCCAAGCTCCTTCAGTTGCCGCTCGCTGACCGGCGTGGGGGCGTCCACCATAAGGTCCACGGCTTTGGCGGTCTTGGGGAAGGGAATGACCTCGCGCAGGCTTTCCGCGCCGGCGAGAATCATCACGATGCGGTCGAGCCCGAGCGCGATGCCGCCATGCGGCGGCGTGCCGTATTGCAGCGCCTCCAGGAAAAATCCGAAGCGCGACTGCTGCTCTTCAGGGGACATGCCGAGCGCCTTGAAGATTTTCGCCTGAATGTCCTGGCGGTGAATACGGATGGAGCCTGATCCCAGCTCGGTGCCGTTGAGCACAACGTCGTAGGCCAGCGCGCGAACCGCGCCGGGATCGCTCTCCAGCTTGTCCATGTCCTGCTCGTGTGGCGAGGTGAAGGGATGGTGCGCAGCGTTCCAGCGGCCCTCAGCCTCGTCCCACTCGAACATGGGGAAGTCGGTGACCCACAGCAGCTTGAAGTTGCCATGCTTGAAAGCGCCGTGTCGCTCGGCGTACTTCTGTCCCAGCGCGAGGCGAAGTTGTCCCGCCGCAGCATACACCGCATGGGCCTGCTCGCGCGCCTGAATGGCGGTGACGGCCTCGGTGCGCTGGGGGCCTGCAACCACCACCAGCAAGTCGTCGGCGCTGGGCCTTGCCAGCTCGCGAATTTTCGCTACTGCCTCGGGCCAGGATTTCTCCAGCCGCTTAATGTCCTCGAAGACCCTGGCCTCCTTGCGTTCTCCGAACAGCGTTTTGATCTCGTCGCGCTCCTTGCGCGAGAGGTCACCCACCTTGGGAACAACGACGGCGACCACCGGCGACGCAGCATCGACGTGCAGGGTCTCGAGGTTTTGCGGCGTAAACGCCTCTCGCACATCGGCCAGAGGCGGCAGGCGCAAGTCAGGTTTGTCACTGCCGTACAACCGAATCGCCTCGTCGTAGCTCATCTGCGGGAACGGCGTTGCGAGATCAACGCCGATGGTCGAGAACGCCGCCTTCAGAAAACCCTCGACGACACGGAAAACATTCGCAGGGCGAGGGAAGCTCATCTCCAGATCGATTTGCGTGAACTCGGGCTGGCGGTCGGCGCGCAGGTCCTCATCGCGGAAGCAGCGCACAATCTGAAAATACTTGTCGAAGCCCGAAATCATGAGGATCTGCTTGAACAGTTGCGGCGACTGCGGCAGTGCGTAGAACTCGCCCGGATAGACGCGGCTGGGCACGAGATAATCGCGCGCGCCCTCAGGTGTGGAGCGCGTCATGAACGGCGTCTCGATTTCGTAGAAGCCCTGCGAGTTGAGGTATTCGCGGATGGCGATCGCAACCTTGTGGCGCAGCTCGATGTTGCTCTGCATCTCGGGCCGGCGCATATCGATGTAGCGATACTTCAGGCGGACCTCTTCGTTAGCCAGCACCGTGTCGGCGGGCGAGAAGGGAAGCGGCTTGCAGTCGTTCAGGATGCGCAGCTCGTCGGCGACAACCTCGATTTCGCCCGTAGGGATGTTCTTGTTCACCGTGTTGGGGTCGCGGAGCTTGACGCGGCCAATGACGGCGACCACAAACTCCGAACGGGTCTCCGTGGCTTTGTCGTGTGCCTGGCCGGCATCGGCCGTGATTACTACCTGGGTGATGCCGGTACGGTCGCGTAGATCGAGGAAGATGAGATTGCCGAGGTCGCGCCGCTTGTTGACCCATCCCATAAGCACAACTTGGGAGCCGGCATCGGAGGCGCGCAGCTCGCCGCACATATGGGTACGTTTCAGGTCACCGAGAAAATCGAGCATGGATTCAGGGTATCAAAGGGCCGAAACGGGCAGGCTAGGGGTTATGAATAACTCGGACAAGCTGTTCAATAGCGACGTCTAGTCGAGATGGATACTCCCTTGCTTGATGACCTTGCCCCAGCGCTCATACTCAGCCCTAATGAAGGCCCCGAACTCTTCTGGCGTGCCGCTCTCGGCTGTGAAGCCAACCTTCTCTGCTTCGTTGCGAACCGCCGGCATTGCCTGAATCTTCGCGAATGCGGCGTTTAGTTTAGCAATGATTTCGGAATGCGTGCCCGCGGGAACAAAGACGCCCTGCCATCCCGTTATCTCCATTCCCTGCACACCTTCTTCGGCGAAGGTCGGCACATCGGGCAACGCCGCAGAGCGACGGCTACTCGTGATCGCAAGCGCCTTCAAGTGGCCAGTCTTCATGTGTTCCACAACAACATTGGGAAAGTCGAACATGACATCAAATTTTCCCGCGATCAAGTCCGCCGCTATCCGGGTCCCGCCCACATATTCAGTGTGTGGGATATTGACGCCTGTCACCTGGTTAAACAGAACCAATGCCAAATGGGCGTTGGTCGCCGCTCCGAAGGATGCCCCCTTCACCCTCCCAGGATCCCTTTTCACATGTTCTGTCAGTTCTCGGACACTGTTGACCTGCAGCGCCGGGTTCACGACTAATACTAACGGCGCGGAGTGAAGCTTAATGACCGGCGCAAAATCGCGGATCGGATCATAGCCGACCTCCATCACGTGTGGAGCAATGGCGAAGCCGTTTACTCCGTGGATCATCAGTCGGTACCCGTCCGGGGGTTCGTGCTTCATCCGCGCGGCGCCGCTCGTTCCACTGACCCCAGGCCAGTTTTCAACTGTGACAGACTGCTGAAGCAGTTGGGCGAGCCTTGGCGCGACGGCACGGGCTGCGAAGTCGGAAGGATGTCCAAGAGGAAACGGTACAATCAGCGCGATCGGCCGATTCGGATACGCGGAAGCGAGCTGTGAGTTCATTGTGGTCCTCCAGGAATGCCAGTGGAGTTCCAGTCTCACAAATGGCACTGCGTTGCTAGTTTATTGGCAACCTGCTACGCGGCTGCCCTTATTCGATGCGCGCAGAACTGCCAGCCTGTCCCGAGGCGGGGGCCTCCGTACGGCCAACAAATCTCTATATTCAAACTTCGGCTCGCAAGTGCGCCACCAGTCCCGCCCGCGGCACCTGCTCCTGCTGGCCGCTGTTGAGGTCCTTAACGGCGAACTGTTCGCTCGCTACTTCATTCTCGCCGACAATTACTATGAACCGCGCGCCGGCCTTCTCTGCCAGCTCGAATGATTTCTTTAGCCGGAAGGATTCATCGCCCAGGTCGGCGCTGACGCCCGCCTGACGCAGCTCGCGCGCCAGCTTGAGGGCGTGGACATTCATCCCCGCTCCCAGCGGCGCGACGAATGCCTGCACCTTCTCCGCCGCCGTTTCGCCCTGCGACTGCAAAGCGAGAACCAATCGGTCCTCGCCGATGGCGAAGCCGATACCCGGAGCCTTCGGCCCGTCGAGCGATTCGGAAAGTCCATCGTACCGCCCGCCGCCCAGCACCGAGTTCTGCGAGCCCAGTCCGCCATGGGTGAACTCGAAGGTGGTGCGTGTGTAGTAATCCAGCCCGCGCACCATCCGCTCATTGATGGTATACGCGATGCCAACCGCCTTGATCATGGCACGCACCGCGGCGAAGTGTTCGCGGCAGGGCTCGTCAAGATACTGGCTGATCTTCGGCAGCTTCTCGATGATGGGCTGGTCTTCCGGCACCTTGCAGTCGAGTACGCGCAAGGGATTGGTTTCGGCGCGGCGCCGGCAGTCCTCGCACATCTGCTGCACAACGGGCGCCAGCGCCTCGCGCAGCGCCTGGTTGTAACGCGCGCGGTCCTCAGCGCAGCCGATGGAATTCAATTGCAACTGCCAGTCGCGCAGGCCGACCTCGTCCAGCAGCGTTGCCAGCATCTCCAGCACTTCGGCGTCGCGCGCCGGCGACTCACTGCCTGCGCTCGGCGGTCCGATGATCTCCGCGCCAATCTGATAGAACTGCCGGTATCGGCCCTTCTGCGGCCGCTCGCGGCGAAACTGCGGCCCGATGTAGTAGAGCTTTTGCAGCGTGCCTGTCTTGTACAGGCCATGTTCGATGTAGGCGCGCACGACGCCCGCCGTGTTCTCGGGGCGGAGGGTGAGGGACTCGGGACGCCTAAACCATTGAGGCATTCCAATCTGCTGGGTTTCAATGCCTCTCAACGAGAGTCTGTCCACCCTAGCTTGTTCGAAGGCTGGGTAGGCCAGCACAAGTGCGGGCTCCGGGTTTCCGGGATTATCTCTCAGCCAATCGGATCTGTGTTGGCGCATGAAGGCCAACTCTCCTCCGTTTGGCTGATAAGTAATCCTTATCATCTTCTGAGGGATATTGCCCTCAAAAGCCATGTAGCCGAAATCGGCGATTGCAGGCTCGAACGGTTCGAGATGCGAGTATGTTTTACCGTATTGCTCTCGCCAGAGGCGATCCAGGTTCACCGTAGGGTCTGAAGGGTCATACCACTTGAACATCTCCTTCGAGACGATGTCCGTCTCCTCGCCCACGCTACGCGAGAACAGTTGCGTGTCTTCGAAGACAGGCGTGCGGATCTCGTGGTAGTTGTAACGCATCAGAACATGGCGCACCTTCGCCTCCACCCGGTTCCATAGGTCGGTGTCGGGCGGGAGCAGATCGCGAGTTCCGCGGGGAGCTTTGAGCATGTGAATTTCAAGTTTCGAGTTTCGAGTTTGGTGTTCTGCAACTCGAAACTTGAAACCCGAAGCTTGAACTACTTCCTCATCTCCGCCAGATACTGTTCCCGATACCCCAGGTAATTCCGCGCATATCGCAGGATCATCTCGTCCCCCGCCAGCTTCTGACGGAACTTGCCCGGCATGCCCATCCACAGCGAACCCGGCTCGACGACTGTGCCTTCGGGGATCAGCGTCCCTGCCGCGATAATCGAACCCGCCCCAATCCGCGCTCCGTTCAGAATCACCACGCCCATGCCAATCAGGCAGCGGTCCTCGACAACGCAGCCGTGCAGTGTCACCGAATGACCTACGGTGACCCAATCGCCCACTTCCACCGGCCACTGCCCCAGCATGCCATGCAGAACGCTGCAATCCTGGATGTTACTGTTGGCGCCCACGCGGATGTAGTGCACATCGCCGCGCAGCACGGCGTTCATCCAGACGCTGGCGTTCTCACCGAGCGTCACGTCGCCGATAAGCTGGGCCGACTCGTCCACGTAGCACGACTGTGGGATGGTCGGGGAAATACCCTTGTAAGAGCGAATCATCGCAGGTGTCAGTTAAGTCTTTGAAAATATCACGACGTACGCACCGGGCGAAATCGTCGCGTACAACAAAGCGTGGAGCCAGCGAGACTCCGACGTTGGCAGTCGCCAGCGATCCCAGGTCGGCTCTGAATTGTTTGGTAATTGGCGGTCTCATCTCTCGTAAGGGATGAATACACTGACTACTCACTCGGTAGTAGTCATGCGGTTACCATTAACCATCGAAAAATCAATAGGATAGAGGAACTACAACGTTTGCGGCATGGTCAGATGTGGCCCTTTCAGGTAATAGTTACTCAACGCCCCGCTTTAGCCGTGAGTGGGAAGTGAATGGCACGAACGAAGAAAGCTAGACAGGGAACATGTTGGAAAATCTACCGCAGCCGGACACTGGGGTGAGCTGCATGAGGGCCGCCTTGCCGAAGACGGTACTTTGTGTCGACGACGAGACCATTGGTCTGCGTGTGCGCAAACTCCTGCTGGAGGGCGCAGGTTTCCACGTGCTGACTGCAACCAGCGGGCGGCAGGGCCTGGAAGTCTTCGAGCGGAACCATGTGGACGTGGTGGTGCTTGACTACTACATGCCCGACCTGAATGGCGGCGAAGTGGCCG
>Ga0335082_10009223_pt1 | contig 10727 bp, 8 predicted proteins | sample Lox_Sample_41_FD_206718 | JGI IMG/M metagenome (GOLD analysis project Ga0335082, IMG submission 206718) | Soil microbial communities from Loxahatchee National Wildlife Refuge, Florida, United States - Lox_Sample_4.1 | ecosystem: Environmental > Terrestrial > Soil > Wetlands | place: USA: Florida...
CACTTGGCGAAGTTGCTCAGGTGCATTCGCAGCAGGACTTGCTCGCCCTCGAGCTTCACAATAGCCCTCCCAGCTTCGGCGTGAGGAGGATCCCGAGCCGGACCCCTGCAAGTCCAGCGAACACGCTTAGGAAGATATTGACGAGCGCCCGCATCCAAGCCCCGTCATTGAACAGGCTGTGCGTCTCGTAGGCAAACGACGAAAACGTGGTCAGCGAGCCAAGAAAGCCGACCACGACCACCAACCGCACGACTTCCGGCCGGTCGATCAGACGCCCGGTCACCATGGTTCCGATGACTCCAATGACAAGACACCCGACGATGTTCACGACGAATGTGCCGTAAGGGAACGCGGTGCCGAGCCACTGGGCCATGAGGCGATTGACGAGAAAGCGCGCGTTCGCGCCAAAGACGGCGCCGAGCGAGATCCACAGGAACGGCATGAGGCGGGAGATGGTCGACCTCCGTCAGTGAAGTGGTGACGGTCAGCGGATGACGGTCACCGGACAATGCGCGTAACGCATGACTCTCTCTGAGACCGAGCCCAGCATCCAATGGCTGACCTTGCTTCGACCTCGGCTGCCGAGAACGACCAGGTCCGCGTGCCTCAGTTCAGCGAGATGAACGATCTGCTCGGCCGGGTGGCCGGCAACGACCTCGCTCGCCATCGTGACGCCAACCTTCTGAGCACGCTTCTGCATCTCGACGATGGCCTCCTTGAAATGCTCTTCGGCGTTGTCGATCACGCCCTCGACTTCTGCCAGCAACCCCGACTCCGGGATGCGCACCACGGTGACAAGCAGCAACTCGGCCCCGAAGCGGGTTGCCAGTTCCAGAGCGTGCTCGAAGGCCCGTTTGGAAGGGCCGGATTCGTCGTACCCGATGAGGATGCGCTGGATCATGTTCGCCCCTTTCATGCCGTCTCCTGCGTCATGGCCTCAGGCGTGGCGTCCGGGTGCGACTTGGGAAGCAGGTGTCGTGGCAGAAATACCGCGTTCGCGATCATGGTGGGGATGACCGCGCTGGCGATGACCGTGGCGACAATATGGGAGTACTTGGTCTGGTCGATCACTCCGTGTGTCAGCCCGAAAAGTGCCGAGATGGTGCCGAAGGTGAGACCCGTGGACATGAGCAGCGTGGTGTAGAGCCCCTCCTGGCGCCGGTACTTGAGGAAATGGGTCGCCGGGAACACCCCGATGAACTTGGTGACGGACTTCGCAAGGAAGAGCACCAGGAAGATGAGCGGTGCCGCGACCAGCGCGGGCACGGAGACGAACGAACCCGCTCGGATGAAGTAGAACGGCGTGAGCAGCCCGAACGTCAGCGTACGGAGCCGCCGCACGAGAGCGTGGTCCTTCCCTACCGTGCTCGCCAGCACCATGCCGATGAGGTAGGCCGGCAGTACCGCCTCGCTTCCAGCCCAAGCCGCGAGCCCACCGAGGGCAAACAGCAGGAATAGCAGATACTTCGCTTCAAGCTCAGACACGCGACCGCCGTACTTCTTGAAGAAGCGCGGTGTGAGCCACGGCAACCCGGCGAACGCGATGACGCTGATTACTACGAAGATAAGCGTACGCACCGTGAACGGCGAGAAGACGAGCCCGAGTGCGATCACCGTTCCCAGGTCGTTGATGAAGCACGCGGCGAGCACCACTTTCCCGAAATCGGTCCGGTTGAGACCCAACTCGAGCATGACCGAGTAGACCACGGCGACCGAAGTGGTCGAGAGCGCCACCCCGGTCAGCCATGAAGCGCGGGCATCCCAATGGAGGACGAATCGCGCGACGGCCGCGCAGCCGAGGAATGGCGCAAAAAAGCCGACAAGCCCGATTAGCGATGTGTCTCGCCAGCGTGTTCGCAGGACGGTCGGGTCGAGTTCGGCGCCCGCGAGGAAGGTAAGGACGATCGCGCCGGTGCCAGATAAGAACGTGATCCAAGGTTCATTTGCCCCGAGGGCCATCCCGCCGACAGCCGCACCGATGACGAGCTGGGCGACGGTGCCGACGACGATCTCGGAGAGTGCGGTCGAGACCCTGAACCAGATGGCGATGAGGGTGGCGATGAGCGCCAGTCCGAGCCAGAGTGCCGCATGGAACCACACGTCAGCCATGTGCTCGCTCCTGTGGCTCGGAGCAACAAAAATGACTCCAAGCCTCTGTGACCAGAGGTTAGGAGTCATCAGCCCGCGTGTCCTGCGGGCGGTTCGAGGCGAACTCCATCGCCAAGTGACTGTGCGACTACGTTAGAGAAGATCGGCGCCCAAGGTCAAGCGCTTGAGGGCTTGAGGCTCGACGCAGTTGACGCCTCCCCGGGGTCTGCCTACGATGCTGCGCAGTTGTCGATGGCGATGAAGCTCGCCGAAACCACCCGACTCCGGGTTGATGGCTTCTACCTCTAGAAAGGGTGGGAGCCTTTGGTGTCCATGGTCCAGAGCCTCTCCGGACAACGCGAGCTTCTACGGGCCGCTCACGACCGGCTCAGAGGAATCGCGGGACGACTCGGGGCCGACGACGTTCTTACTGAGGTTGCCGCCGCAGGGCGCCGGCTCGCCGAGACGACCTTCCGACTCGTCGTCCTGGGCGAGTACAAGCGCGGGAAGAGCACGCTCATCAACGCGCTGCTGGGGAAGTCAGTCCTGCCCATGGGCGTGGTCCCGTTGACCTCGGTGGTCACCGAGCTGCGCTACCGTGCCGAGGCCGGCATCGAGATCGAGTTCCTGGACGGGCGCTCGCAGGCGATCAAGCCCGACGATCTGCCGGATTACGTCACCGAGCCCGGCAACCCCAGGAACGTGAGACAGGTCCGACGGGCCGTCGTCTTTGAGCCGTCCCATCTGCTCCAGGAAGGCGTCACCATCGTCGACACTCCCGGGGTTGGGTCGGTGTTTCAGCACAACTCGGAGGTGACGTACCAGTTCCTCGAGGAGTCCGACGCCGTCGTCATTGTTCTGGCGGCCGACCAGCCGTTGAGCTCGGAGGAGCTGGATCTTCTCAAGGCTCTGGCCGGCATCACGGACCGGATCCTCTTCGTAGTGAATCGCGTCGATGTCCTCTCCGTGAAAGACGCGGAAGCGTCGCTGCTCTTCATTCGCGAGACACTCGAAGCGCTCGAGAGACGTCCACCCGAACTGGTTTTCCCCCTGTCGGCTCGGCTCGCGCTAGAGGCTGGACTCGACCACGGCGCGACTCCCGAGTCTTTCGCTTCGTTCAGGCACGGGCTTCACGACGTCCTGATCGGGCGCAAGTCGGACATCCTGATCGAGCGGGCCCAAACCCTCACGCTTGGCGCCATGGACCTGCTTGCACTCCGCCTGCGTTCCGAACGGCGGGGCATGGAGCTGGAAAGCGATCAGCTGGAGGGTGTGATCCGGGCGTTTCGGCTGGCCGCCGGTGGAATCCAAGAGCGGCTCGAACAGTCCGGATTGCTGCTCAAGCACCAGGTCGAGCGCATCCACACCCTTGAGCTTCAACGCGAGGCTGCCTCGGCGCGCGGTCGTCTCATCGCCGAGCTCTGGCCGCAAATCGAGGCGACCCTCGGCTCCAGATCGGCCCGCCCCCTGCGCGGCCAGGTCACGGAGCTTTCAGCCGAGATCGGACGGTGGGTCGTCGAGGACCTGAGTCGGCACTACCGCGTCACCGAGCAGCTTGTGCATCGCGGCCTCTCCCACGCGCTCTCCGAGCATATGGAGCGGGTGCAGGCAGCCGTCGGTGAGGTGGTGGCGCAGGCGAATCGACTGCTGGGGATGCAGACCGAAGTGCCTAGAGCAGTCGCGCCCCTCTCGGACCGCCCGCGGTTCTACTTCCGCGACTGGGACTACTCGGGCGGACATCTCTTGGGCCACGATTGGGTTCTCAGGTTGCCGCGCCGATGGGCCGAGCCGCGTGTCCGGGTGCGACTGCGCGAGCTGCTCGAACGACGGATCGATCAGAACCTCGCGGCCATTCGATACGACTGGGCGACCCGGCTCGACGACGCCGTGCGCCGCTTCCAGGCTTCGAGCCGCGACCAGGTCACGGCCATCATCGGGCTGATCAACGAAGCGCTGGTTCGCGCTGAGCTCCGGGGAACCGGCGCCGAACTGTCCCTTCGGATGGCTGCGCTCGATCTCGAGCTTGAAACACTTGCGACCCTCCGAAGGAATGTCGAGGTCGCATGGTCGGGAACGCCGTCGCATGTAGCCCGTGCCCGTGCGGAGCCCGACCGTGAGCAGTAGCTTCATTCTTTGGCTCTTCTTCAGCCCCATTGCCGCGCTGATGGCCTTTCTCATCACATACGGCGAGTTCAGTCACCACTACGCAGATCGCGGCCGAGTCTTCCGTGAGGCGCTGCAAATGGCCGTGTTCGCTCTTGTGGTTTTCCTCCTACTTGGTTTGGTCGCCTCGTTCATCCTCCCGAGGACTTTGAAATGAATGGGAGCCGGCCGACGATCAACGACACTCCCCTGCAACCCGAGCGCTGGCTCAATCGCAACGTCGTGGGCATGACGTTGACGAGCTTCCTCTCCGACCTCGGCCACGAGATGGCGACGTCGATCCTGCCCGCGTTTCTCGCGATGCTCGGAGCCCCACCTGCGGCGCTAGGGGCCATCGAGGGCATCGCGGACGCTACGTCAAGCTTCGTCAAGCTCGGAACCGGCTGGATATCGGATCGGCTCGGGCACCGCAAGGCCGTCACAGTGGGCGGCTACGCGCTGACGGGTATCTCCCAGGCGATCTTCGCCTTCGCGCACGGCTGGGGACTGGTGCTCGTGGGTCGAGTCGTCGGCTGGTTCGGCCGCGGCATCAAGGGTCCCCTGCGAAGCGCCATGATGGCGGATTCGGTACCGGCCTCGGTGCGAGGCAAGGCGATCGGATTCCATCGTGCTGGCGACACGCTGGGAGCCGTTGTCGGACCACTGCTTGCGGTCGTACTACTTCCATTCCTTCACGCCCGGCTCGGCAGTGATCCTGGTCGAACCTTGCGTGCCGTGTTCCTGCTCACGGCGATCCCCGGACTTGCGGCCGCTGCCGTGTTCGCGCTCGTAGTCCAGGAGCGGAGGCGCGCCCCCAACCACACGCTCCGCTTCTGGACTGCCGTCGGCTCCCTGCCGACCAGGCTTCGCCGGGCCATGCTCGGTGTCGGCCTGTTCGGCACCGGAGACTTCTCGCACACCCTCATGATCCTGGCGGCCATCCAGCTGCTTACGCCGTCGCTCGGAACCGTGAAGGCCTCGGCGGTGGCGGGCCTGCTCTACGTGCTGCACAACAGCACGTACGCACTCTCGCCCTTTCCCGTCGGCGCGCTCAGCGATCGCATGGGACGTCGGCCCCTGCTCTCCGCTGGCTACTTGATCGGTGCGGCCGTCAGCGTGGCGCTCGGCGTGATGCTGACGCAGGGCAAGGGCGGGTGGATTGCGCTTGGGGTCCTCTTCGCCCTGGGAGGCGCGATGCTCGGCATCAAGGACACGCTGGAGGACGCGATCGTCGCTGACTTCGCCGATGCAGAATTGCGCGGCACCGCCTATGGAGTGCTCGGCACGGTCAATGGGGTCGGCGACCTCGTTTCGAGTGTCGTCGTGGGGGCACTCTGGACACTGCACCCGCTCTGGGGCTTCGGCTATGCGGCGGTGATGATGGCGCTTGGAGCGGTTGTGGTGATGCGGGTGAACTGACCCGACGAGTAGAGACAGCTGCCCGGGGAATGGTCAACCGGGGCCGCCTCCGCGGTGGGACTCGTCCGGGGAGGGACGGCTGTAGCCCAACTGTAGCCGGGCGGGATCCTAGCTCGCGGAGAGTCGGTGCCGCAGACGCTCGAGCATTCGCGACAGCTCGGTGTCTCCTCCGGCTCCGACACGTGAGGCGAGCGCGGCAGCCTCGTCATACGCGCGCCCGGCTGCTTCGTGGTCGCCCCATTCGCTGTCGACTTCGCCCCGGATGCAGAGGAGTTTCCCCAGCTCCAGCGGATCGCCCACCTGGCGGAGCCGTTCCTCTCCGAGCATGACGAGCCGCCGCGCCTCGTTCCACTCTCCCCGCGCCGCCCGGATCGCGGCGAGGTGCCCGTAGGTGCTCCCGAGCGAACGAACGTTGTTCAGCTCGCGGTGGATGACGAGCCCGGCCTCGCCGTGCTCCAACGCTTCGTCGTAGGCGCCGCGCGCGATGAGCATGCTCGTCAGGTTGCTCAACACGTCACCTTCCGCCATCAGATTGCCGAGCTCGCGGTGGATCGCCAGCGCGGCGGCGTATTGAGCGCGCGCCTCGTCCCAACGGCGCTGCCGAGTGTGCAGATTGCCGAGATTGCCCGCCACGATGCCTTCCGACCGCCGGTCGCCGAATCGCTGATGCAGCTCGATGGCCGCCTCGTATCGAGCGCGTGCCTCATCATAGCGGCCCAGGTCCGAGAGAAAGTTCGCCAGATTGCCGAGCGTCATCGATTCGGTGAGGCTATTGCCGACCTCGCGGTGTATCTCGAGCGCTTCCTCGAGGCTGCGGCACGCCTGCTCAAGCTCGCCGCGCGTTCCCCGTGCACCTGCGAGATTGGATAGTGCGATGCCTTCGCGTTGACGCGACCCGTCGGCACGGGCCGCCGCGAGCGCGGCTTCATAGCATTCCTGTGCGGCGTCGCTTCGGCCGTGCTCGAAGTTGACGTTGCCGAGAGTCGACCACGCCGCGGACTCGCCCGCCCGGGAACCCGTGCGACGGAAGATCGCCACGGCTTCTTCCAATGCCGGCATGGCCTCGTCCGAACGCCCGGCACGGCCGGCGGCCTGGCCCAATACGAGCAATGCGTTCGCCCTCGGCTCGTCGCCGAGCGGCAGCTCGAGCACCGCGCCCGCGAGTCGCGTTGCACGATCGAAGGGGCCCACCATCTCGAGCACCGCCCACGCTGCGCGCAACGCCGGGACTGCGACGTCCGCGTCACCGCGCGCCACGGCTCTTCGACACGCCGTCACGACGTCGTCCAGATCGTGAACGATCGCCCAGCGCCGTTCCAGCCCACCGTGGCGGAACAGTCCCTCGATGTAGTCCGTCGAGCCGTAGTTCGCGAACCAGCGTCCGTGACGGACCTCGACATCCGAGCCGCTTCCCAGCTTCTCGCGTGCGTAATCGCGAACGCTGTCGAACATCGAGAAACGAGGCGTTCCCGAGTGCGGGCCGGCTCGGTCGACCTCGAGACGCAACAGGCTCTTGTCCATGAGACCCTGAACGACATCGGCCGGCCACGGCTGCCTGGGCCAGGACGACAGATCGAGGACTCCTTCAGCCGCCTCGAGCGTGAACGCGCCGTCGAACACGGAGCACTGCGCGAGCGCCGACTGCTCCCACGGCTTCAGGAGCTCCCACGATGCGTCGATTGCGCTGCGCAGGGTGCCGTGGCGACCCGAGCTGCCGCCGCCGAACAAGTTCAGGCGCTCCCGAATGCGCGCCTGCATCTGCCGGGGGGACATCGCGCGGATGCGAGCCGCCGCGAGCTCGATCGCGAGCGGTACGAGCTCGGCGCTCTGGACGAGCTCTCGGATGGCCCCGCGCTCCTCCTCATCGGGCCGGTAGCCCGGACTCTGCCGTCCCGCGCGCTCGATGAACAGCTCGACCGCGGCGGGGGCATCGAGCGACTCGAGCAACACGACCTGCTCATCAGCGCGCTTGAGCCGCTCACGGCTCGTCACGAGGAACTTCACGCCTCCAGCCATGTCGAACCAAGCCTCGATCGCCTCAGCCGCGGACTCGATCACGGAATCGGCGCAATCGATCACGATCAAGCACTGTCCGTGTCCCGCGATCGAGCGCCCGACTTGCGCTAGAATGTCGCCGCGCCCGAGCCGCACCGCCAATCCGCTCGCGACCGCGGACACGAGTCCTTCGAGATCGCGCGCCTCGCTCGCATTGGAGAACCACACGCCTCCGGGATAGTCGGGCAACGCGGTCCAACCGAAGTGTGTCGCGAGGCGGGTCTTGCCGAGGCCGGGGCCACCGACTATCGTCACCCAACGTGCTCCCACCTCGAATCTCCGGCGGAGATCGTTCAGCTCGGAGCCTCGGCCGAAGAACGGATCGCGCTCGCGAGCGAGGCTGGTTGCTCCGCGCCCCGTCACTTGGATCGGCCGCGGCTCGGCCGCGCCGACGAGCGCCTCGCCCGCCTGTTCGGGCGTCGCGAAGCGATGGTCGGGTTCGCGTTCCATGCATTGGAGGATGACGTCGTCCCAGATCGGGTCGAGACCCGGCACGCGGGACGACGGCGGCGGCGGATCGTTGAACAGCCGTTGGATCATCATCTCGAACCCGCTCGCGCCCTCGAACGGCAACGAGCCGGTGATCATCTCGAAGAACACGACGCCGAGTGCATAGATGTCGGCCGCGGTTCCCACGACCCCGCCCTGCACCTGCTCGGGGGCCATGTAGGCCGGCGTCCCGACGATCGCGCCCGATACCGTCGTCGACCCGGCGCCTCGGTTGCGGCTCGACCCAATCGCGAGACCGAAATCCGTGATCACGGCGCGCTCGCCGTCCCTACCGACGAGCATCACGTTGGAGCTCTTGAAATCCCGGTGGAGCACGCCGGCCTGGTGCGCGGCGCCGAGCCCCGCTGCGATCTGTCTCGCGACCCGTAACGCCTGCTCCGGCGGCAAGGCACCTGCGGAGAGGCGCTCGCGGAGCGTGGTCCCGTGGAGCAGCTCCATGGTCAGGAACCAGGTCGATCCGTCCTCTTCGTGCCGACCAAGGTCGTAGACACGGCACACGTTCGGGTGCGCGACAGCGCGAGCGAGCAGCACCTCGCGCTTCATGCGCTTCACCGCATCGGGGTCCGAGCGCAGACTCTCGTTCAGCGTCTTGAGCGCGACCGGTATCTCGAGCTCCTCGTCCCACACCTCCCACACATCGCCCATGGCGCCACGACCGAGCGGGCGGTCGACGCGGTATCGACCGGCAAGGCGCTCACCGACGGCAAAGCTGCGGAGAGGGAACGTCGTCGATTCGGGGCTGCTCGCCGCGCGAGAAGATGGCCGGGAAGGGACGGTCATTCGGGCTGATCTCCGAGGTCGATCGCGGCGCACGGATCAAGGACGCCATCCTACAGGATCGCGAAGCGGGGCCGTCTTGACAACCGTTCCGGCGCGTTGGAATCTCGTCCCTGGTGGCACAGGACGATCACCTCGAGTCCAGTTGGTCGTTGCTCCAGCGAGCGCGCGCCGGCGAAGACGGCGCCGTCGACCGCCTCGTAGCGCACTACCGTCCGATCCTCATGCGCTGGGCTCACGGCCGTCTGCCGGCCCAGGCGCGCGGTCTCCACGAAACGGAAGACATCGTCCAGGTCGCGCTCGTGCGGGCGCTCGCTCGCCTGCGCGAATTCGAGCCCCGCCACGAGGGCGCGTTCCTCGGGTACCTGCGGACGACGGTGGTCAACGAGATCCGCCAGGCGGTCCGGACCGCCGGACGGCGGCCGAGCTCGGCGCCGTTGGACGAAGGCATCGCGGACGGCGCCTCGACACCGCTCGAGAATGCGATGAAGAGCGAGTTGCTCGACCGTTACGAGGCGGCGCTCGGCGCACTCCATTCCGAGCAGTGCGAGGCCGTCGTGCTGTGGCTCGAGTTCCGCTTCAGCCACGAGGACATCGCGGCGGCAATGGGCCGCCCGTCCGCGAACGCGGCGCGCAAGCTCGTCGACCGGGGCCTCGCGCGACTCGCCGAGGTCATGCGCGAGCTCCGCTGACCTCTCGGCCGCCTCCGAAGGGCTTCAACGGAGCGCGGCGATCCGTGCGACCGAGTCCGTCGGGCCCTGCTTCAGGTGCACGAAGTACATCCCGGCCCTGAGCGCGCTCGTACTGATGTCGAGGCTCCGCGCTCCCGGCGCCATGGCACCAACGTCGATCGAGGTCTGTCGCCGGCCGGCCAGGTCGACCACCTCGAGCACGGCGAGCCGGTCGAGCGAACGCGCGAATCGTACGTGCAGCACTCCACGCGTCGGGTTGGGGCCACACACGAGGCCGGCCGCGGCGAGCCGGTGCGGATCCCCGACCACCGACGCCGTCATCATCGTCCCATATGCGAGCTTGAGGGCCCCGTTCGTACCGTCGCCGTACGCGATGTACGGATCGCCCGAGGCGTCGAGACACAGCGAGGTCCATCGTCCCACGTCGCCGACCGAGTCCACGCGCTCGATCGACCATGCTCCCTGGGCATGGCGGCTGAATTTCAGGTCGCGTCGGTCGATGTCGTAATAGCTGATGTACGGTTCATCGGACCCATCGAGCCTCAGCGAAACATAGCCGCCGACGTTGCCCGCCGAGTCGACCGTGACCTTCGTCCACATACCGCCCGATTTCGAAGCGTACCGCAGCTTGCCGTGCACGTTGTCGTAGTAGGCGATCCGCGGATTGCCTTGGCTGTCGAAGGCGATGCTCGTCAAGTGGTCCGGGAAGCCGTTCGTAATGGGTGGTCCGGTCGTGGCGTCGACGACTTCCGTCGTCCACACGCCCAAATTGTTTCTCGACGCGTACTTCACGCAGCCGGCGGTGTAGCTGTAGTAGCTGATTCCGGGGAAGCCGTTCGAGTTCAGTGCGAGCTGGCACTGGTAGCCGGTCAGCCCGGCGACGTCAGCGTTCTGCGTGGACCAGAGTCCCCCGTTCCGCTCGGCGTAGCGCAGCGAGTAGCTCGAGCCCTCGTTGTGGTAGCCGATCCGAGGGTTGCCCGCTGCGTCGAGCGCGAGTGACGAGAAGAAACCGGTAGCGCCGGGATCTGTGTCCACCGTCTTGAA
>Ga0335082_10009225_pt1 | contig 10726 bp, 9 predicted proteins | sample Lox_Sample_41_FD_206718 | JGI IMG/M metagenome (GOLD analysis project Ga0335082, IMG submission 206718) | Soil microbial communities from Loxahatchee National Wildlife Refuge, Florida, United States - Lox_Sample_4.1 | ecosystem: Environmental > Terrestrial > Soil > Wetlands | place: USA: Florida...
TATTTCCCTGAACCCCCCAATGGCATGAAAATAGTTTTTCCTTATGAATATCCCCTGGTCCCCGTAGGGAATCCTGGTGATCCTTGAGCGGAGAGAAGCCGCTGTCTCTATCACCCTGAATATGCGACGTGGAGAATCAATGCCCAGATCAAAGGCTCCACCTACAAATTCCCTGCCCTGCATTATGGAGAAAATGGCTTGCAATGCATTCTCTGGCAGGAGTGTGTCGGCATGCAGAAAGAAAAGAATGTCTCCACGGGCGATTGTGGCTCCTGTATTCATCTGTCGTGAACGACCTTTTTCTGAGACGATTTTTTTCACCTCCTCATTCTGTACCGCGTGTATGGTCTCTCCTTCGGCACTGCCGTCCACCACGATAATCTCCACATCCCCGCTGTACTCCGAAGAGAGGATATTGCCGATGGTGTGATTGATGATGGATGCCTCTTTCCACACGGGCAGGATTACTGAAATCGTATCACTCATCGTGGATTCCCTGAAATATTTTCCTGCAGAGAGACATGGAGAGGGACGCTCGGAAATCTGTATCCTGGTTTCTGGTAAAGAAGGCACGCAGGTCGTCCAGGGTGTCCACATCATTCCATTGACGAAGGGTATGGACGCGGTAGTTGGAGCGACAGAAAACCTCCATCGTTTCCCTGTAGACAGAGGGCGTGCTCCAGGGAATACCATGAAATACATCGGGAAGGAAGGAGGTCTTCTTAAACCCTATCAGGTAATAGCCTCCGTCAGATGCGGGTCCGAGTACTGCATCACACTTGTCCAATGATGAGAATGCCCTATGGATTATAGAATTCGGGAGGTCTGGAATGTCACTGCCGATGAGCACCACTCGTTCTGAACCTTCGGAGAATGACTGAACAAAGGCATTCTCCATCTTTTTCCCAATATCCGATCCCCTTTGTGGTGAATACATAAAATCCCTCCCCAGCCAGTTTGTTACCCTGTCCTCTGCATTCCGGGGAGAAAAAAATATCCTGAAGGGATAATGCCCCCTCTTAAGCGTTTCCATTATATCCAGAACGAATGCCTTATAGACCTCCAGGGCCATCTTTCCGCCGATGGCTGCTGCCAGGCGGGATTTTACCTTCCCCCTTTCCGGTGATCTCACGAACAGAATGACAGACGAAGCCTCTGGCATTGATCTGCGTGCCTTCATGTTCTTTTTCATCTTCCCTGGGGAAGGGTTCTTGTTTCCAATCCCAGATTTCCATTTTATCATGTACTCTTTCTCCTGTCTTGTCGAAAAGAGACTGGTGCTTTCGGTGAAAAATGAACCAGATTCCCATTCAGGACCGACCATCCAGAAAATGTTGACTCTTTCCTGTAACCCTCAGTAGCGAATTCAATATTCATTTTTGCATATTTCGATTGATAATCTTTATAATTAAATTGCCAGTTTAAATAGGCAAAATGAAAAACAAAGGCAAGACAAAAGAGCAACTTGTAAAGGAATTGATGGCACAGGGTCAGAGGATTTCCGAATTAGAATTATCGGAGGCACGGTTGAAGGAGACGGAAAAGGCCCTAAAAGAAAGGCAGGTATTCATAGAATCAATTATAGAGGGCATCGCCGAACCAGTTACTGTGATAAACAGTAATTGTGAAATAACTCTATTGAACAAAGCGGCACGTCAGTTTCTATTTGGAGATGCTCCTCCCGTGAAGTCTCTTTTCTGCTACGCCTGTCACCACGGAAAAGAGACACGTTGCGATGGAATTGAAATTGATTGCCCTACGCAAATAGCATGCGAATCCCGTCAACCGGTGAGAGTAGTCCACGAACACTTTAGATTTGACGGTGAAAAACGCTTCCTTGAAATAACATCCTCTCCCCTCTGGAGCAAAGAAGGCACTTTTCAAGGAATTATCGAGATAGCACGTGATATCACTGCGAATAAGCAGGCAGAAGAAAAAATCAACTCCCTGGCATCCATTATTGAAACCCTCCCTGACGCACTTTGTTCAATTGATCTGGAAGGGAACATAATATCATGGAATGAAGGGGCAGAGCAGATGCTGGGCTATAAGATTGAAGAAATCATGGGAAAGCCTATTGCAATGCTTATTCCGGAGGAATTGGTCCAGAGCGAACTTGATCACTGTATTAATCTATTGAATACAGGGGGCTCTTTCACAGGATATGAGTCGGTAAGGATCGCAAAGAACGGAAAAATAGTGCCCGTCGAAATGACTGCGGTAGCCATAAAGGATAGACAACAGAAGATTGTGAGTTATGCCTCGATTATGAGGGATATCTCTGAGCGGAAGAAACTGGAAGAGCAGCTCCTCCATGCACAGAAGATGGAAGCGGTAGGTCAACTTGCAGGTGGCATAGCCCATGACTTTAACAATATTCTGAGCGCCATTTTAGGTTATGCAAGCATATTACAAATGAAGATGAAAGAAGACGATCCATTAAGGATTAACGTAGAGCAAATTCTGACCTCATCGGAAAATGCTGCAAACCTCACAAAGAGTCTCCTCACCTTCAGCAGAAAACAGGTGATGAACCTAAGAAACGTACATATTAACGACATTATAATGAGGATTGAAACACTTCTGCTGAGGACCATTGGTGAGGATATCGAGCTTAAGACGATATTAGCGGATACAGATTTGATGGTAATGGCAGACAGCGGCCAGATAGAACTGGTCTTGATGAACTTGTGCACAAACGCAAGAGACGCAATGCCAAATGGGGGAATACTGACCATTAAGGCTGAACGTGCCGCACTGGGTGAAGAAAATATAAGGGCTTACAGCTACGGGAAGCCGGGTGACTATGCCCTCATTTCTGTAGCCGACACAGGCCTTGGAATGGATGAGAAGACAAGGGAGAGAATATTTGAACCCTTCTTTACTACAAAGGGAATTGGGAAGGGCACCGGTCTTGGACTTTCGATCGTATATGGCATAATCGAGCAACATGACGGCTACATTAATGTCTACAGCGAAGAAAGGGAAGGCACGACATTTAAGATATATTTGCCGGCTGTAGAATCAGTGTCTGAAAGAACAAGACAGTCAGAGATTACCGCTCCAAAGGGTGGGGCAGAGACAATACTGGTAGCAGAAGATGATGCGGGGGTGAGAGAACTTACGAAAAATGTACTTGAGGAATTTGGATATACAGTTGTTGAAGCAGTGGACGGGGAGGATGCGATAAAGGCTTTTATTGAAAACAGAGACAGCATCAGTCTTCTCATTCTCGATGTCTTAATGCCTAAGAAGAACGGCGTAGAGGTCTATGAAGAAATAATGAAGATACGTCCTGAAATGAAAACAATCTTTACAAGCGGCTACACTAAGGATTTGATTTTTAAAAAGGGAATTCTTGAAGAGGGGTTAAACTTTTTGATGAAGCCGATTTTACCAACAGAGCTTTTGAAAAAAGTGAGAGAAGAGATAGATAAAAAATAAACCACTAAGGAGTCCTCTTGTCTTCCCTTTTCTTCTAAGCTTTATCACAGTATCCCACGCGTTTCGATTTTCTATCACTGATGACAGCAAGGCCGTTAACCGTCGGCTCTTTCCCGATATGCAGATTTGAATTGGTAATCCACTACTGTTTCGGTTCTAAATAACTGTTCATTCGTCAATGGAGCTCACGGCCGGGACGGATTAGTTTTAAATGGGAAAGCGGGCCAAATTCAGACGAGAATATGCAGGCAAAAGTGCATGAATATAGGAATGTGTAATGAGCAAAAAGATGACTTAATGACTATAGCAAAGCAGGCAGCCGACAAACTCTTGAGTTCGAAACAAGAGATGTCGACTGCCCAGGATTTTGAAAGACCTGACCGGTCCTAGCAACTGTAGGGGTTTCAGCCACCGCCTCCGAACATGCTGCGAAGCTCGTTGAGACCGACTGGTCCTGAAAGTTTCAGTTCTTTTTCTCCGCACTTGGGACATGGCTCATTCTGCAGTTCCGCATCGTTGTTCAGCATGGTTGCATACTGGGTTCCGCACTTTCTGCAGATGCATTTGTTGTATGACATGGTGTTCAACTCCATCACTAACCTCCGTCGTTCTCTATTGTTTCATTGTTTCTTAATTATAACATAACAAACCCGGCATGGCAATCCCCTGTGCTTTACGGATGCTGAGGGGCTTTTTCTCCGCGATTAAGGCGGCGGGCAAGAAGGGCAAGGGATTCGTCATTTCCTTGTCCGCTGTTTTTCCATGAACGAGAGAAATGTCTTCATGTCGCATTTTCCTGTCTTTATCTGGAACTCATGACAGTCGCTCAGGGAACGTAAGTCCTCCCGGAATCTTGGAGTACCCTTCAGTTCTGTTTTTAATAGCTCCAGAATTTTCCGCGCCATCGGAGTGGTGTTTTTCTTCACTGAGTAAAACACCAGCTTTCCCTCCCTTCGCTCATCAAGGAGCCCTGCACTGCTGAGGAGGGAGAGGTTTCTTGAGATCAGAGGCTGGGAAACTCCCAGAACCCCCATGAGCTGGCAGACACAAAGCTCCCGGTGGGCAAGGAGCATAAGGATCCTCATCCTTGTTTCATCGGAGAACAGTTTTAAAAGCTGCGTGGCATCCTTCATATATATGTATTTATATATGATTATTGATAACTTGTCAAGGGAAAAAGCCGGCAGTGAGAGAAAACGAGGACGCTTCAGGACATGTGGAGCATGGTCGCATGTCTGAGCACTTCGCTTGCCGCGTCACTGAGGTGCGAGAAGTTCTTTGCATTCTGAATCGCGATGGACGCATAGAGTGCGAGGGCATCCAGCATCTTGAGGTCATCAAGGGTGAAGGGTTTTTCGGAGTGGTTACTCATGTTGATCACGCCGAAATTGTAATTCCTGCACCTGAGGGGAGCGCAGAGCATGGAGGTGATGTGGGAGCCGCCGGGAATAAAACGTGAGTCAAGGGAGACATTGTTTACCAGCTCTGCCCTGCCTGTCCTCAGCACATCGCCTGCGATTCCTTCACCCACAGAGAGGATCACCTTAGGGTCAGCCTCCTCACCAAAGGCTGCGGCAATGACGAGGGATTTTCCCTCATTGTCAATGAGCATGAGGGAACCGTTATCAGCAGGGATGACATGCTTCGCCTCCTTCAATATAAGCGTGGAGGTCTCGTCAACATCGACACAGATGCGCGACATCTCGGTGTGCTCCTTTTTGAGCTTCGCAAGCTCCCCATCAAGTTTCCTTATCCTCTGGCTCATGGATTCCAGCATCTTGAATACAAGGGTAGGGTCCCTGTTGATGGTGGTGAAGAGCTTTTTCTTGTCTACGCTCAGTACCCTCGCATCACCCAGTGCAATGGCAGTGGCAGAGCGGGGCATACGGTCGAAAACTGCCATTTCCCCGAAGATTTCCCCTTCCCCGAGGGTCGCAATGGTCATCTCCCCCGATTCCGTCTTCTTTGTGATCTTCACCTTACCCGACTGAATTACGTACATCACCTCACCTGTGCTGCCCTCGTTGAAAATAGTCTCACCACTTGCGTACACCTTCCCCAGTTCGCCCTCTTTCATGATGTCCTCCTCGTGAGAACCTGGGAAAATTCCCTCAGGAAATTCCCATGCATCCTGATGTCAAGGGCCTTGGGGAATATATTCTTGTATCTCTCGTTCCCCGTAAACATATTCCAGAGGATCGAGCTGAGGATCCTGCGGTCAGCGGGACCCTGCTGCTCTCTCCTGACGACCCTGAGCATGCCCTCAGTGAGGATCTTGTTTTTCCGGTACACGTCGGTAACGGTGAAGAGGAACTGGCCATAACGATTGTCGATGATGATACTGCGGTAAACCGGGTAATAATCATTCTGAAAATGGTTGGCGCTCACCCCCTGAAAGAGCGCGGTTTTGGCAGCAGCCTTTCCCATAAGATATGCAGCCCCAAGGCCGTCCTTGAAGAGCCTTGTGGAGCCTGCATCACCGCATGTAACCACCCGGTTGGTGAAGGGTTTCAGGGGTGCCCCCACGTTCATCTTCGGCAAACAGCGGCACCCCACAGTATACGGGATGTCCTTCAACACATTTTTCACTACCGGTTTTTCCAGAAATTCATTCACGGTGTTTGCGTGCATCTCTTTACCAAGGATGCAGAGCGTGACATACGCGCCCTTGGGAATCATGGCAGCAAACTTCATCCCCTTGTCCGGGAGGAGGAAGAGATGGACCGAATTTCCAAAATGCTTTTCTACGTTCTCTTCGCCCAGGAGCAGCTCTGCGATTGCTGTGGTGACCGTGGGAGGTTCCTTGTATCCGAAACCGATCTCTTCAAACATCTTTGGGGTGGTGCTGTTAACTCCAAATGCCCCCACCACCAGGTCAAACTGCCCCAGTTCCCGGTCCTTCGAGAAGAGAACAGGCTTCTTGTCCCTGATCTCAATGCGGTCAACCCTGAGCGGATCAAGCGCAGCCCCCTCCTTGATCGCGTCCTTGAGCAGAAAATAATCAAAACTCTCCTTCCCCTCCGGGATCATTCCTTTCGGCCCGCCGCCCCGGTACACTGTGGCGATGGTCCTTTCAAGGTCAGGAGTTGCGAAGTACACACCGCCGTGGTTTGTGTGGAGATTGTAGGAATTAATGCCCTTTCTCACCACAGAGTCAGGGAGATTGATGCCCTCAACAGCAAGGGCTTGGACAAGGAGTTCTGATATTATCCCCCCGCAACGGTTGCAACCCGCAGGTCCGTCCTTGGTGAAGTCTTTAGGCTCGAAGATCGTGAGTTGGATCTGTTTTCCCATCATCCTTGCCATCTTGAGCGCAAAAATGCTGAAAAAGGACCCTGTGGGGCCGCCCCCTACCACCCCGATATGTGCGCTGTCTTCTAACACATACGCATCAAGGTTATCGGCTGTTTGCGTCACTGGACCCCTTGTACGAATAATAATGGGATATGCGCGCTACTCTATCTCCTAAGGCTATTACAGTCTCCCCTGCGTGTCAACACAAATCTTGTCTTCAGCCTGCGTGTGGACTTATAGGAGCCTGTGGCGACGGTTCTCAACGATGCTCCCCCTGCTCCCCTTGTCATGAAACTCGATCAATTCAACCCTGCCGTCCTTTCGCTCCAGATATATGCAGTCGCTACGCTCTATCTTTGGGAAATACTTCCCTGATATGTCTTCATAGAGGTCAACACGATAAAGGGGCTTTCCCGAGGGGGGCACCTCTGATTCTTCTTCGAAAACGATCCTGAGAATGCCGGATTTTTCATACACAACGTACCTTCCGTGCTCATTCTTATATCCGACATAGTATCTCCCCGCTTCCTTATGGTATACATCCGCATTCATGGGATACATTCTGTTCCCCACCTTCTCAGAAAAGGTGTTCCCTTTGATCCTGAAGGTCTTTTCTGCCCTGCATAATACCCATTCCGAGGTTATCCTGTCAGGACTGTGGGTCAATACAACCGAATCCTTGCTGAGCGAAGTCTTGTTCAGAGCCTCGTAGTTGGTATGGACTACGCTGTTGCCAAAAGAAATATCATGGATAACAACAGCATCACGAAAGGCATTGACCGCTTCCCTGTACCGCTCCTCACTCCATATCCTTTCTATATAGTCATTGATATCGCCATAGAGAATGGAAGAAGACCCGAATTCCTCTCTTGAGACTGGCAGTCTCTGGTCCCTCTTTTCTTCATAGAGCTGCTTCCACAGCTCTATGTTATGGTTAGTATCAGAACTGAAGACGAGGGTCTCTGCGGCTGTCCTGATCTTTATCCCTATCCCTGTAACGCCATGCCATACCGGCGCCTTGAGTGCTTCTATGGTGAAGCCTTCCTCATCCTTAAGGGTGTTTTTGTTTTCTTCGTAGAAGACGGGAGAGGAAAAGGGATAAAAACTCTCTGGCTCGATCCATTCCCCGTAATGTGGGTCCTTGAAGAGAAGCCTTGGCCTTTTTGTCTTGTAGTTCAATACAATCTTCGCCCTGTCGGGGCCCAGGACATTTCCGTTCCGGTCTGCAACAAAGAGGCTTGCCTTCCCGTTCCCTTCGTCCAGTGAGACAATCCTGTACTTCGCACGCGGCCCCAGCATCTGATAATCCACATACTCATCATAGGGGATATCAATAATGGTCTTGGAATCCTTTGAGAGGCTTTTGTCCAACGCAGAGGCGGATGCCCTCATGAGTTCATCATGCACGTCCTCAGAGGTAAGGAGATAGACCCTGTTGGGAAAATCAGGAGCGTACATATTAAAAAGGGCGAGGTCAGTGAACCATCTCTTATGGTCATCGTGGCAGTGCGTGATGATGAGGCCCTTGATTCCCTTGAGTCTGTGGCCCCCTATCTGTTGGAAGAGCGGCGCCCCGCAATCAATGAGAAAGCTGGATTGTCCTATGGTCACCTGGTACCCAATGCTTTTCCCCATCCTGGAAAACGGGCCGTAGTCACCAAGGATATGTAGGGTAATCCCATCAGCCATTTTGGTTTATTTTAGCATAAAGGAAAAGCAGGATAAAGATGTTTTCGTGTCAACACAGGGGAGAATGGGAAGGCCTGCCTTGAGGTATAATGTACCGGTAAGCTGCGCCTTCCCATTTTACTGGGAAGGAACAGGGTGATTACTGTATAACAAACCGATGAAGGACCTCAGGCACATAAAGATTGACATCTCAGAGGCAGGGAACCGGCTTGATACCTTTCTTGCCGGAAAAACCGGGATTACGCGCTCGCAGATACAGAAGCTCATTGAAAATGGAGATGTCTTGGTAAATGGAGCCGCTGTCAGCCAGAACTACAGGACAAAGGGCAATGAGGTGGTAAGCCTGACCATACCCTTTGAAGAAACAGAAGGTCTTGTCCCTGAACCGATACCCATCGAAATACTTTATAAGGATGATGCGGTTGTGGTGGTGAACAAACCCGCGGGTATGGTGGTGTATCCCGCAGCCGGCCACGGCCGGGGGACTCTCATGAATGCCCTTGCTTCCTGCTGCGGTAAGCTTGCCGGCATCGGGGGGCCTTTGAGACCGGGCGTTGTGCACAGACTCGATAGGGACACTTCGGGTGTCATGGTGGTTGCCCTTGATGATGGAGCATATTATGACCTCGTGGAGCAGTTCAGAAAACGGACGATCCACAGGAAATACGTGGCAATGATATACGGGAATCCCAGGAATGACTCAGGAGAAATCACGGCTCCCATTGGCCGTTCTGAATCCGACAGAAAGAAAATGACCACCAGGACAAGGAGGGGGAAAGAGGCGATCACGAGATGGAAGGTCCTCAAGCGCTTTGGTATGGCCACTTTAATAGAGGTGAGACTGGGGACAGGGAGGACGCACCAGATCAGGGTCCACCTCTCATCTATCGGCTATCCTGTGCTTGGTGACAGGACATACGGCAGAAAGACCGAGCTGGAGATTAAGAAGAGAAAGGTCTTTATCCCGCGCCAAATGCTCCATGCAGAGATGCTTGGATTTATGCATCCTTCTTCTGGTAAATATATGGAGTTCTCCGGCCTGATGCCTGAGGATATGAGGGAGGTAATAGATGTATTAAGCTCGGGTGTGTAATGAGATGGGCTATGGTCCCGTTTCAGCCACCCGGCGCGCCCTTCGCCTGAAGCCACCTCTGAGACAGAAACTACGCTGGCCTTGGGCAGCCGTTGGATGAGGAGCGAAGCTCCGGGTCGGCTGCACACGATGGTTGGATGGCTGCCTGTGCCACCCTCCGCCATTGATAACCATACGCCAAGTTCAAGGGCAATGTCCACCATATCTGAACTGGTGATCGTGATAGCCGCTTTGCTATGCTTAGAAGAGAATAAAAGCGCTCATTCGCATATCGAAACCCAGCCAACAGTTCGGCCGCGCTCATTCGCTTCGGTTGATAGACCACCTCGCTGCGGCTATTATATTTGCGCCAGTCTTGCGTTACTATACGGCCTTCGGCTTCCATCCTCAGAAAGAGGGGTGTGCCGGGAAATGGCGTCAGAATATTAAACGTCGCGTTCTGGACCCCTGCTTCTTCCAAGAAATCAATGGTGTCTTTGAATATCTTCGGCGTGTCGTTATCAAAGCCAAAAACAATCCCTGCTTGCACAGCTATCCCGTGCGCATGGATGCGATCAATAATATTGGCATACTCTTCCACCCGGTTGAACCCCTTATGCACTTCAGCCATGCTTGGCTGGGAGATAGACTCCAACCCCAAAAAAAACTGCTTACACCCGCTGCGCGCTGCAACTTCTAAAAATTCATCATCCCGACCCGCCTGAATACTCGCCTGGCTACTCCACCACTTCCGGTAAGGCGCGATGGCGCGAAACAATTCCTTCGCATACTCCATATCCCCGGCAATGTTCTCATCCCAAAAGATAATTACCTTCCCACTGAAAGAAGCATATTCTGCCGCTACTTCAACAATAGGCCGTTTGCGTAGCCCATGTCGGTACATTACGGGAATGGTGCAGAAGTCACAACGGTTAGGGCATCCCCGGGTCGCAAAAAGAACGCCACCGGTATAATCACGCCTGTGAAATAACGCCTTGCGAGCCATGGGAATATTAACAAGGGACGACACACCGGCCTGCTGATACACACGAAGATAAGAGCCTGCTTCAAAACCCTTCAGAAATTCTTCCCACAGACCTTCGGCTTCTCCGATGAATACCACATCAGCATATTGACCGGCCTCTTCAGGCAAGAGCGTTACGTGCGGACCACCCATCACCACACATATTCCCCGCGACCTGAAATGTGTAGCAAGGGTATACGCAT
>Ga0335082_10009226_pt1 | contig 10725 bp, 11 predicted proteins | sample Lox_Sample_41_FD_206718 | JGI IMG/M metagenome (GOLD analysis project Ga0335082, IMG submission 206718) | Soil microbial communities from Loxahatchee National Wildlife Refuge, Florida, United States - Lox_Sample_4.1 | ecosystem: Environmental > Terrestrial > Soil > Wetlands | place: USA...
GCGACCACCGTCGCGCATCGCGCGCAGCATCGCAGCGCTCGCGGGTGCAAGCGTCGTCGTTTGGATTGCCTGCACGTCGTTCGGCGTCGCGGAGGTGCTCGCGCTCCTCCTCGCGATTGGTTTCGTCCTCGGCGTGCGCGCACTTCCGGGCTCTCACAGTCGCGCCCATCTGGTCGCCTCTGCGGAAGGCCTGCGCGTCGACGAGCGCCTCCTCCCACGCTCCGACTTCGACGGTGCGGTGCTGCGCCACGACGGCGAACGGACGTACGTGCTTCTGCGCGGCGCGCACGACCTGGAAGTCGAAGTACCCAACAACATCGAGGCCGACGCGCTCACGCGCGCGCTCGGGCTCGACGCCGCGAGCTCCACCGTGGAGTTCGCTCTCTCGAAGGCGCCGAGCGCGTGGGGCTACCTCGCGATGGCGGCGATGGCCGCGTTCGCCGGCACGGCGACGTATCTGCTTCGGTCGACGGAGTCGCGCGCGCTCGCGGTGGCGATGGGGCTCGTGGCGATTCTCGGCTACGCGTGGCTCGCGACGCGCGTGTTCTTGCGCGTGGGCGCCGACGGGCTCGTCGTGCGGTCGCCGTTGCGCCGCGCGCGCTTCCTCGCCCACGACGCGATCGAGAGCGTGCGAAACGACGGGAGCGCGATCGTCGTCGCGCCCCGCTCCGGGCTCGGGATCGTGCTGCAGGTCCCCGGCATTCCGTCGGGCGAGGAGCCCGAGCAGCGCGCGCAGGACGAGCGACGCACCGACGAGGCGATCGCGATCGTGCGGCGCGTCCAGCAGGCGCGGCGCGCGCATCGCGAGCATCGCGCGAGCGCCGAGTCGCTCGTGGCCGTGCTCGCGCGCGGCGACCGGTCTGCGCGCGAGTGGCTCGACGAGCTGCGGCGAGTCGGCGAGGGCGCGGCGGGCACGTTCCGCACGATGGGCGCGTCGCGCGCGCAGCTCTTCGCAGTCGTCGAGAGCACCACCGCGCGCGCGCGCGATCGGCTCGCGGCACTCGTCGCGCTCCGCACGCGCTTGGGCGAGGACGAGATGCCCCGCGTGCGCGTCGCCGCGGAGCGATGCGCCGAACCTGCGCTGCGAGAGCGCATGATCCGCGTGGCCGACGCCGCGTCGGACGAGGCCCTCGAGCGCGAGCTCGCGGAGATGGAGGTCGGCCCTTAGGTTTTCGCGCGGAGTGGCGTTCTATCCGATGTGCGCAGGTCGAACTCCTTCGAGGCGAGCCCGTTTCCACCGGTCGGCGCGGTGGACCCGAAATCGAGCGCCGTGGCGCTGCGCCAGCTCATCCGAGCCGACGATCTGAGCGTCGTCTTCCAGCCCATCTTGCGCACCGAGACCCTCGACGTGTTCGCTTACGAGGCGCTCGTGCGGTGCAGCGTCGAGGAGTTTCGCGATCCGATGCGGCTCTTCGAGCGGGCGCGCGACGACGGGTGTGCCGGCCGGCTCGGTCGCGCGGTGCGCGACATCGCGGTTCCCCTCTGCGCGGGCGCTCCGTTGTTCGTCAACGTCCACCCGGAGGAGCTGCACCAGCGCTGGGTCGTGCGTCCGGACGATCCGCTCTTCGCGCACGATCGAACCGTCTACCTCGAGGTGACCGAGGCCGTTCCGCTGCGCGATCTCGATCTCTGTCGCACGGTGCTCGACGAGGCGCGGGCGCGCGCGGACGTGCGCGTCGTGATCGACGATCTCGGCGCGGGCTACTCCAACCTGAAGCACATCGTCGACCTGCGACCCGCCGTGGTGAAGCTCGATCGCGCGCTCGTCGCGCAGGCGCGACACGGGTCTCGAAGCGAGCAGCTCGTCGCGAGCCTCGTCCGCCTCTGCCACGACCTCGACGCTCGAGTGGTCGTCGAGGGAATCGAGACCGAGGACGAGCTCGCCGTCGCGCGCCACGCCGGCGCGGACCTCGTGCAGGGGTTTCTCTTCGCGCGGCCCGCGTTCCCGCTGCCGCTCCGCGACCGCTTGCGGTGAGGCTCACAACGCCGCGTGGGCGCGAATCCCCGCGCGGTCGACCGCGACGTCCGCGTACGGACGACGCGTTCCCGGCTCGCGCGCGCCGGGCGCGACGTCGAGCAGCGGCGCGAGCGCGAACGCGCGCTCCACGAGTCGCGGGTGCGGCACCGTGAGCACGTCGGTCGCGAGCGTCACGCCTTCGATCCACAGCACGTCGAGGTCGATGGTGCGCGGACCGTTCTTCTCGGCGCGCACGCGGCCCATCGACGCTTCGATCGCGAGGAGCTTTCGCATGAGCTCCTCCGGCGCGAGCTCGGTCTCGAGCGCCACGGCCGCGTTCAAGTAACGCGGCTGCGGCGGGCCCACGGGCTCGGTCTCGTACACGGTCGAACGCGCGCGCACGACGCCGAGCTCGGCCACGCGCGACGCCGCGTCACGGAGCGACGCGAGACGATCGCCGAGGTTCGCGCCCAGCCCGATCACCGCGAGCATGCTCAGGGCGCGGACGGCTCGAAGATCAGCGGGTCGGTCAGCTTCGAGGACGGGAAGTTTCCGTCGATCTGTCCGTTCTCCACGAAGAAGAAAAAATCTCCGCGGCGAAGGCCGCTCATGGACAAATCGATCTTCACGTCCGCGCCCGGCGCGGCGTCGAAGTCGACCGCGTCGACGCCCGTCGTCGTGTGCGCCGTCACGTCGAGCTCGTCCGGCGTCGAGGTGGCGAGCGCGTCGCCGTGCTCGGACGGGTCGAAGTGCGTCGTCGGGCTCGTGATCTCGGTCCCCGTGATGCCGAGCGCGAAGTCGCACGCGAGCCCGGAGACCGCGGTGTCGCACGTCCACCAGACGTGCCAGTGACCGCCCGCCGCGTATTGCACGAACACGCCGACGCCCTGCCCGCCTTGCGCGTTCATCGTCTGGTTCGTGTCGATCACGACCGTGAGCGGCTGGTTCTCCTCGGGCGTCGGTTGCTCGTGCGACTGGCGGTCGTGCGCCACGACGCACGCCGCGATGACAGGGATGAAGAGAGCCGCCGTCCAAATCGGAAGACGCATGAGATTCCTTTCAGCGGTGATGACCGCCGCCGCCGGAGTGACCGCCGCCACCGAAGTGGCCGCCGCCGAAGTGACCGCCACCGAAGTGACCGCCGCCGCTCGAGTGATACGTGTGGCTGGGAGACGACGACGGCATCGTCACGCCGCCGCCGCGATACACCGACGGCCCGCGATAGGCGGGCGCGGCGCCGCGATAGACGGGCGCCGCGCGACCGTACTCCATCGCCGGCGAACGCCCGACGCCGCCGCCGAACGATCGCGACGGCCCGCGGTAATACGGGATGCGTGTCGGCCGCACGCCGAAGTACTGCGGAGCGGTCGCGACGGGCCGCTCCGGCTCGACGACGCCGCGACCCTGCCACGACGACGGCGACCTCGGCTGCGAGCGCGCGATGGTTTGGATCGGCGCGCGTCCACCGAGCGAGACGGCCGTGCTCGGGTGCGCCCAAGCGAGCGCGCGCGCGATGCCCACGCTCCGCGGGAGCGGCGGCGGCGCGGCGAGCCCGAGCCGCGCGAGCGGCGGCCCGACGTTCGGATGCGCGGGCGTGCGCCCGCCGTCCCAGACGCTCGTGCGACCCGCGATCACGCCGACCTGCGGCCCGGCGAGGATGCGCTCGTGCACGCGCGGCGAAAAGAAATCGCCCGTCCCGCAGAACACGTACGGGCTCCCGACGCGCCACGTGATGTCGTACGCGGTGCCGTTGCGCCAGTACCAGCTCGGCGCCCGCGGCCCCCATCCGACGTAGCCCGGCGCGCCCGTGCGCCAGCTCACCCAAGCGCCCGCGTAACGACGGCCCGCGATCCAGCTCCACCCGCGCCCGCGGATGAAGACCCAGCGCCCATAGTGAAACGGCGCCCAGCCCCAATCCCAATCGCTCACCCAAACGTAGTCGTCGTCCTCGTAACCCCAGTGCCCGCCCGTGACGTACGGCGCGAAATCGGATCCCACGACGCTCGCGTCCGGCTGCCAGACGGTCCCGTACGTCGGGTCGTCGTCCCACGTCCCGTACGGGTCGAGGGTCGCCTTGAAGTCGGTCAGCGCCGACGGGTCGGTGTCCGCGTACTGGTCGTCGGGCGCGTCGAGACTGACTTCTTGTCCCGCGGTCGAGGTGAGCTGGGTCGGACTGTCAACGCCGATGTTCGACGCCTGCGCGCGTTCTTCGACCATGACGGCGTTCGGATCCGTCGCGCCGTACGCGGGAAGATCGTCGTAATACGGCGCGCACGCGCTCGCGAAGGCGAGAGCAGCCAGCGGAACGATGAGTCGCATGCCGGACATGGCGAGCAAATCTTAGGCCCTCCTGCTCGAGCCGCAACGTAACCCTTTGTAAATCGCGAACGGTGTTAGATTGAAGGTCATGGCCGAACCGCGCACGTCGATGACCGACCGCATCGCCGGTATGCAGGACTACAAACTGTACCGCGAGCTGCACTGGGAAGGGTCGTTCGAGGAATATCTCCAGATCGTCCGGGAAAAACCGCAGGTGACGCGAAACGCCTACCAGCGCCTGTACGACATGATCATCTCGTTCGGCACCGAGGAGTACATCGACAACAAGAAGCGGCTCTCGCGCTTCAACTTCTTCAAAGACGAGCACCACGGCGGGCGAGACGCGATCTACGGGCTCGACATCCCGCTCATGCGGCTCGTTCACGTGCTCAAGGCGGCGAGCGAGGGCTACGGGCCGGAGAAGCGCGTCATCCTGCTCCACGGGCCGGTCGGGTCGAGCAAGAGCACCATCGCGCGCCTCGTGAAGCAGGGCGCCGAGCACTACTCGCGCTCGCCCGAGGGCGCGATCTACAGCTTCGACTGGGTGAACCTCGAAGGCACCGGCCTCTCGGGCAAAGACAGCGAGCGCTTCCCCTCGCCGATGAACGAGGAGCCGCTGCGCATCATCCCGCCCGAGTGGCGCGAGAGCGCGATTCGCGAGCTCGGCCTCGGAAACGACCAGTTCAAGGTGCGCGTCGACGGCGACCTCGATCCCGCGAGCCGCTTCATCTTGAAGGCGCTCATGACCAAGTACGGCGGCGACTGGTCCAAGCTCGTCGCCAACCACGTCCGCTGCCGCCGCCTCGTCTTGAGCGAGAAGGATCGCATCGGCATCGGCACGTTCCAGCCGAAGGACGAGAAGAACCAGGACTCGACCGAGCTCACCGGCGACATCAACTACCGCAAGATCGCCGAGTACGGCTCGGACTCGGACCCGCGCGCCTTCAACTTCGACGGCGAGTTCAACATCGCCAACCGCGGCATCATCGAGTTCGTCGAGATGCTCAAGCTCGACGTCGCGTTCCTCTACGACCTGCTCGGCGCCTCGCAGGAGCACCGCATCAAGCCGAAGAAGTTCGCGCAGACCGACATCGACGAGGTCATCATCGGCCACACCAACGAGGCCGAGTACAAGAAGCTCCTGAACAACGAGTTCATGGAAGCCTTGCGCGACCGCACGATCAAGATCGACATCCCCTACATCACGAAGCTGACCGAAGAGATCAAGATCTACGAGAAGGACTTCAACACCGGGAAGATCAAGGGCAAGCACATCGCCCCGCACACGCTCGAAGTCGCCGCGATGTGGGCCGTGATGACGCGCCTCGAGGACCCGAAGAAGCACAACCTCTCGCTCGTGCAGAAGATGAAATTGTACGATGGTAAAGTGTTACCTGGGTACACGCAGGACACCGTCAAAGAGCTGCGAAAAGAGTCGAAGCGCGAGGGCATGGAGGGCATCTCTCCGCGCTACGTGCAGGACAAAATCTCGAACGCGCTCGTCAACGAGCAGGGCGAGGGCACGATCAACCCGTTCATGGTGCTGAACGAGCTCGAGAAGGGCCTGCGCCACCACTCGCTCATCACGAACGAGGAGCAGCGCAAGCGCTACCAGGAGATCATCGGCCTCGTGAAGCGCGAGTACGAGGAGATCGTGAAGAACGAGGTGCAGCGCGCGATCAGCGCCGACGAGGACGCGATCTCGAAGCTCGCCGCGAACTACATCGACAACGTCAAGGCGTACACGGTCAAAGAGAAGGTCAAGAACCGCTACACCGGCCAGGACGAAGACCCCGACGAGCGCTTGATGCGCTCGATCGAGGAGAAGATCGACATCGCCGACAACCGCAAGGAAGACTTCCGTCGCGAGATGATGAACTTCATCGGCGCGCTCGCCGTCGACGGGAAGAAATTCGCTTGGAACACCAACGATCGCCTGCGCCGCGCGCTCGAGCTCAAGCTCTTCGAGGACCAGAAGGACTCGATCAAGCTGAAGACGCTCGTCAGCGCGGTGGTCGACAAGGACACGCAGGAGAAGATCGACGTCATCAAGACGCGGCTCATCAAGAACTTCGGCTACAACGAGGTCAGCGCGACCGACGTGCTCAACTACGTCGCGTCGATCTTCGCCCGCGGCGACGCCAAGGACTGATGAAGGCGCTCGCGGCCATCGTCGCAATCGCGTCCGTGACCCAAGGCCCGGCGACGCTCACGCTCCACGTGACGATCGCGGCCAGCGGCGCGATCTCGCTCGACGGCCGCGCGCTCCAGAACGAAAACGAGCTCACCGAGCGGGCGCGCGACGCCGTGCGCAAGTCGCCCGACGTGCGCGCCGTCATCGCCGCGGACCGGAGCGTCCCCTACGGCCGCGTCATCACCGTGATGGACGCGCTCAAGCGCGCCGGCGTCACGAAGATGGCGTTCGCGGTCACTCCCGCTCCGTGACCGACGACTCGCGGCTGCTCGAAGCGCTCCGAACGAAGCTCGAGCCACGCGCCCGCGCGCGCTATCCGCCGGTGGCGCTCGATGCGGTGCGCGCGGCTGAAGCGCGCGTCGGTTTCTCGTTTCCCCCGTTGCTGGTCCGCATCTGGACCGAGCTGCAGAACGGCGGGTTCGGCCCGGGAACCGGCGTGCTCGGAGTGCCGCCGCGAGGGTACGTGGACGACGACCTTGGCGCCGAGGACATCGTCGCCCACTACCTCGGGAGCGTCGCACGCGCGCTCTGCCCACCGCGCGTCGTCGCGTTGTGCAACTGGGGGTGCGCGATCTGGTCGTACGTCGACTGCAACGACCACCGCGCGCGCGTAATCAGCAGCGAGGGCGCCGACACCGGCGACCCGTTTTCGATTCGTTACTGCCTCTCGTGCGACTCTTTGAACGAGTGGCTCTCCAAATGGCTTGCCGGCGTCTCGCTCTTCGACGACATGCACGAGGTCGTCGGACATCGCGAGAGCATGAACCCTTTCACACGACGCCCGACGATGCGCCCCGTCCTGCGACTCCGAGGAACCGTCGTCTATCTCGCCCCTTGAGCGCTACTTCGACGCGCCCGCGGACTTCGAGATCTCGGTGAACCCGGTCGGGTCGGCCTGGGCGATGTCGCTCAGGATCTTGCGGTCGAGGTCGATGTTCGCCTTCTTCAGGGCGTTCATCAGGCGCGAGTAGGTCGTGCCGTTCGCGCGGGCCGCGGCGTTGATGCGCGCGATCCACAGGCGGCGGAAGTCGCGCTTCTTGCGGCGGCGATGGGCGTAGGCGTAAATCCACGCCTTGCGGACGACCTCTTGCGCGTACGCGAAGAGACGCGAGCGAGCGCTATGGTAGCCCTCGGCGTGGTTGAGGATGCGGTTGCGGCGGCGGCGCGCCTTGAATCCACGTTTCGCGCGAGGCATTGGGTCACCCGTAAGGAATGAGGCGCTTGATCTTGCGCTCGAGGGTCTTGTCGACCATGTCGTTGTTGCGGGCGCGGCGGATTCGCTTGCGCGACTTTTCCTGCATGAGGTGGTTGCCGCCCGCTTTGCTCCGGCGAACCCGGCCCGAGCCGGAAACGCGGAACCGCTTGGCCGCGCTCTTGTTGGTCTTCATCTTCGGCATTGGGGGCCGCGGGTTATGCCCGTCCGGCGGCTGAAAGTCAAGGTGCCAAGTTGCGCGAGGGGGTGTACGTAGGATCCATGAAAGGAGCTGGTCTTTTCCTCCTTTTGATCGCCGGGTGCACCCTCCCGGAAGAGAGGCAGAAGCCGAAGACACCGGCCGTCGTCTGCCCGCCGGAGCCCCCGACCAAGGCCATGGTGCTCGCGACGATTCACGAGTTTCACCTCGCGAACTCGGCGTTTCCCTTCTCTCGGCTCGGCGACGCGATGGATGCGTACCGGCCGGACATGATCCTCATCGACACGCCGCCGGACACCATCAAGGGCGAGCACCCCGAGGACGCGTCGATCGAGCTCGAGTACATCCGCTACGTCGCGCAGACGCGGTCGACCGACCTCGTGTCGATCGCGCCGGATCGCGAGGTCGACCCGCTCTCGCCGACGCCGGACAAGGGCGACGAGGACGCCCTCGCGCGCGAGGCGGGCTTCCTGAGCGACCCGCAGGCGAACAACCTCACGTTCGAGGCCGCGAACGGCTTCGACGGCACGCAGAAGCTCGCCGCCGCGCTGAACGCGCGCGAGCGCTACCTCAAGGGCGACCCCGACTGGGTGCGGCGCGAGGCGTGGCTCGAGCACTCGCTCGACCGCGTGCTGAACGAGAAGCAGCCGAAGCGCGTGCTCGTCATCGTGGATCCGGTGAACCGCGCGCCGATCGAAGCGCACCTCTACGAGCGCGGCGTGGGCATCGTGAACCCGGTGAAGCTCGTCGCGCAGTCGAAGGAGAAGCGCGACGAGACCGCGGTGCCGTCGTCCGTGCTGAGCACGTGGACCGAGCGCCTCAACGCGCTCCAGGATCGATTGCATCGGCTGCGACCGGGCGCGGACCGCTCGTGGCTCGAGTACCGCGTCGCCGTCTACCAGATCGCCGTCGACAAGCACGGCTCGTGCTGCGTGTCGCTCGACATGCTGCAGCCGCCGACCGCCAGCACCGACACGCACGCCATCGACCGCGGCGGCCCGCGGAAGCACAAGCACTGACTGCGTAGGCGGCTACTTTTTGCATAGCCCAATCGCGTCCGTCGGCCTGAAAACCGCCTGATTTCGTGGCGGCACGCGTTCTGCTTCGGGGCGTCGCAACCTTTTTCGATTGGCTTAGGAGGTCTCATGCGAACGCTTCTCTGGGGCGCGTGCGCGCTCGGGCTCGTGGCTTGCGGCGGGAGCGGTGACGTCAACATCGACGGCGGCGACGACTCGGGGACCTCGCCCGACGCGGCGCCCGCGGACGCGAGTCCCGGCGACGCGGCGCCGTCGGACGGATCGCCGAGCGGTGACGCGGGCGACGCGGGGGACGCGGCGACGTTCGGCGGGCGCCTGTTCGTGTCGCAGCAGCAGGCGGGGGTCGCGGTGTGGGATGGCGTGACGTCGCTCGCGGCCGACGCCGCGCCTACGTTCGCGATGAGCGACACGTCGGTCGCGAACGGAACGCGCGGCGCGCTCGCCGTCGCCGGGCGGCTCGTGCTCGGGCCCGCGGCGGGCGGGCTCGTCGTGTTCGACGGGGCGAAGACGCTGGGCGCGGGCGCGGCTCCGGCGGCGACGATTCCGGTCTCGGCGTTCATCAAGCCGGCGACCAACATCAGCGAGCCGCTCGCGACCCTCATCGCCTACAACGAGAAGACCGACACGCTGTGGGCCGGCGGCACGTGGGGCGTGGACCGCTTCGACGACGGCGCGACGCTCTCGTCGTCGTCGGCCGGCGCGGCGCTCTTCACGCATGCGTACCTGCAGCTCCCCGGCTTCGCCTACGACGGCACCGGCGACCACGCGATCCTCGGGCAGATCAGCGGCGCCGGCGTGCTCGAGTGGGACGGCGCGAAGAGCGCGACGGGGACGCCGACCGCGAGCTTCACGCTCGACCAGAAGCTCGCCGCGTGGTCGCTCTCCATCTCCGGCGACCGGCTCTACGCGATCGGCGGCGACACGACGGGCGGCGCGACGCCGCGCGAGTCGATCGACGTGTGGAACGGGATCTCGGGCGTCGCGGCGGCGAAGGCGCCGGACTTCTCGATCACGTCGGGCATCGCGCAGAACGATTACTCGCCTTACGTGACGGTGGCCGCGGACGTGCTCATCGCATGCATCCAGGCGAACAAGGTCCTCATGTGGAAGAACGCTTCTTCGATCACGGGGGACAAGTCACCCGACTTCACGCTGACGACCCAGCTCTCCTCGCCGATCAAGGCCGTGCTCGCGCCGGTCTCGAATCGGCTCTACGTGCTCGACTCGGAGGGCGTGGCCATCTACGCGAACGCGACGAGCACGCCGACGTTCGTGGCGAAGATCAAGAGCGGGCTGAGCCACCCGGAGGATCTGGTGGTCATCGAATAGGGGGATCAGGGTGTCGGGCGATCAGGGTGTCAGGCTGCAGTTTCCGATCCTGACCCCCTGACACCCTGACTCCCCGACACCCTATCCGGCGAGCTTCACGAACGCGTCCATCAGCTCCTTCATTCGCGCGCGCGCGCGCGCGTCGGCGGCGTCGAGGCGCTCGCCGGGGGCGACGCGATCGGCGACGTCGAAGTAGAGCTTCGCTTTCGGCTCGGTGCCGCTCGGGCGCGCGATGACGCGGCTGCCGCCTTCGAGCTCGAAGGCGACCATGTTGGTCTTGGGCAGGCCGCGGGCGCCCTCGGCGAAGTCGAGCTTGGCGGCGACGGCGAACGGGCCGAGCGTCTTCGGGCTCGCCGCGCGGATGCGCGTCATGAGCGCCGCGATCTCGGCGGGACCTGCCGATCCTTTGCGGACCACGTTGACCTGGCCGCTCACGAAGAGGCCGAACTCGCGCGCGATCGCCTCGAGCTCGTCGTG
>Ga0335082_10009228_pt1 | contig 10723 bp, 12 predicted proteins | sample Lox_Sample_41_FD_206718 | JGI IMG/M metagenome (GOLD analysis project Ga0335082, IMG submission 206718) | Soil microbial communities from Loxahatchee National Wildlife Refuge, Florida, United States - Lox_Sample_4.1 | ecosystem: Environmental > Terrestrial > Soil > Wetlands | place: USA...
AACGACTGCCGGCCAACGACTATTCTAGCAATCACAGGGGCGTGTGACCTTGACCGGGACGGGGAGCCGGGCTAGGATGCGCCGATTCCAGCACCGGGAGCGAGCGATGAGAGCATGGGTGAAACAAGCCGCCGCTGCGCTGCTGCTTGCGGCGTTGTGCGGGGCGGCGGGAGCGCAGCAGCGCGGGCCCTCCACGCCGGAGGAGCGCGCGCGCTTCGTCCAGGTAGCGCACAAGGTGGAGGCCAACCCGCTGGATCCGGCGCTCAAGGAGGACGCGCGCTGGGCCCTGAAGTGGATCACCGACGTGCCCGACATCGAAGTGTCGCTGTGTCCCGCTCCCCTGGGCGGGCTGATCGGCTCCCACTCCAAGTACGAGGCCGCGCTCTTCGGCGACTACGCGCTGGCGCTGGGCGCCTTCGTCATCGAGCACCCGGACAAGGCCAAAGACGAGGCCGCCGTCAACCTGGCCGGGGTGACCAGCGCGCTCAAGGCCTACCAGGCCATCCTCAAGCAGGATCCCAAGGCGACCTCGGCGGCGCTGGAGGAGTTGCTGAAGAAGCAGGCCAAGGGAGAGCTGGGCGACTTCGTGCAGAAGGCGACCCGGGAGCAGTGCAAGGAAGGCGGGGGCACGAGTTAGCGGCGGGCCGGGTCACGGCGGAGGCGGGCATGGGTCACCAAGAAGCGCGGCATGGGTCACAGCGCCGCCGTCGGCTGCCGCGGTAAAAAGGGAGCAGGGTTGGTGCCGGAGCCGGCGCCTCGTGTATTCTGCTGGCACAGGAGTGGGGTCTCAAAAAACCGACGAGGGCACCGCCATGAACCTGCAGAGATTCTGGGAAGAGGTCCAATCCCGCATCGCGCGGCACGATCTGCTCTGCCATCCTTTCTATAAGGCGTGGGCGGCGGGCGAGCTGAGCGCCGCCGACCTGCGCGAGTACGCCGCCGACTACTATCACCACGTGGCCGCCTTCCCCACCTACCTGAGCGCGCTGCACGCGCGCCTGGAGGAGGGCGAGCTGCGGCGGCGCGTCCTGCACAACCTGTGCGACGAAGAGGGCATCGACTCGCCCGACACCCGCTCCCACGCCGAGCTGTGGCTGGACTTCGCCGAGGGCATGGGCGCGGAGCGCGAGGCCGTGCGCGCCCGCCGGCCGCTGCCCGAGGTCGAGCAGCTCATCCAGACCTTCCGGCGGATGGCGGCGGAGGAGCCGGTGGTGGCGGCGCTGGCCGCCTTCTACGCCTACGAATCGCAGGTGCCGCGGGTGGCCAAGGAAAAAGCCAAGGGGCTGCGCGAATTCTACGAGGCCGACCGCAAGACCTGCGCCTACTTCGACCTGCACACCATGGCCGACATCTACCACGCCCAGGTGTGGCGCGACGAGCTGGAGGCGCTGGTGGCCGAGCATCCCGAGCAGGCGGAACAGGCGCTGCGGGCGACGGAAGAGTGCGCGCAGGCGCTGTGGCGGGCGCTGGATGGCATCGAGCGCGGGCGGGTGGCGCGGCGCGCCGGCGCCAGCGCGGCGGACTGAGAGCAGTGGGTAGCGGATAGTGAAGAATGGATAGAAGGGGCGCGGCCGTGGCCGCGCCCGTTTGTTTTTTGGCGGCGGTTCGTTTAGAAAAGACCGGCTATGGCGAAACCCGTCCCGCTGGGCACCAAGGCCGAGGTCGCAGAGGTCGTCCAACTCAAGCACACCCTGCAGTTCCACCATCCCATGCTGCCGCCCATCTACTCCACCCCGGACATGATCCGGCTGATGGAGACGGCGTGCTTCCAGGCGTTGCTGCCCTTCCACGAGGCCGGCGAGATGAACGTGGGCACGGCCATCCACGTGGAGCACCGCGCCGCCACCGGGATCGGGGCGACGGTGAAGGCGGAGGGGGTGCTGGAGTCCTTCGACGGCAGGTTCTACGTGATGCGGGTGCGCGCCTGGGACGAGAAGCAGGAGATCGGGCGGGGCACGGTGACGCGCGCCATGGTGCATCTGCCGCGGTTCATGGCCAGGGTGGAGGGGAAGTAGCCGGGGGTCAGGGGTCAGGAGTCGGGTGATCGGGTCCTTGACTTGACTCTCCGCGCGCCCGCGTCCATGCTTCCCGGTAAATGGCCGGAGCCGCCCAGCCCGAGCCTCCTCTGCCCGGCGCCGCCGACGCCGTGCGGGCGCGAAAGTCGTGGCTGCTGCGCGCCTCGCAGACGGAGTTCGGGATCATCGCGGCGGGCGCGGCTCTGCTGATCTTCAGCCTGGGCGAGTGGCTGGACTGGCTGGTGGTGGACCGGGTGCTGCCCTTCCGCGCCATGCTGGCGGCCGACGCCCTGGTGGCGGCGCTGGCCGGCCTGCTGCTCTTCAAAGTGCTGGCCGACGCGCGCCGCCACCACCGCGAGACCCTGCGCCACATGGAGACCATCGCGGAGATGAACCACCACATCCGCAATGCGCTGCAGGTGATCGCCTACCATAACGTGAACCATCCTTCCAGCGAACAAGCGGTGCGGCACGTGGGCGAGGCGGTGGAGCGCATCGAGTGGGCGCTGCGCGAGGTGCTGCCGGAGCGCCGCCTGGCCGACGAGGGGCCGGCCCACCAGCCCGAGCGGCGGCGCCCGCGCTGATAGAATCCCGTCTGGAATGACGCCGTCCTTCCAGATCGAGGCGCGCTGCGGGGCGGCGCGCGCGGGCACGCTGCTCACCGCCCACGCACCCGTCCACACTCCCGTCTTCATGCCGGTGGGCACAGCGGGAACGGTCAAAGGCGTGCCCCAGGAGACCCTGGAGGAGCTGGGCGCCGAACTGCTTCTGGCCAACACCTATCACCTCTACTTGCGGCCGGGGATGGAGACGGTGCGCCGGCTGGGCGGGCTGCACCGCTTCATGGGATGGGAGCGGGCGCTGCTCACCGATTCCGGCGGCTTCCAGGTCTTCAGCCTGAACGAATTGCGCAAGGTGAGCGAGGAGGGCGTGGAGTTTCGCTCCCACCTGGACGGGTCTTCGCATGTTTTCACCCCGGAGAGCGCGACCGGGGCGCAGATCGCGCTGGGCGCGGACGTGATCATGGCCTTCGACGAGTGCACCGAGCATCCCGCGGACCAGAAGCGCGCGCGCGAGTCGATGGAACTGACGCTGCGCTGGGCGGGGAGGTGCAAACGGTACTTTGAGGAGCACAAAGAAGAGGTTCCGTGGAAAACGTCAGACCTCCGACGTCAGACGTCAGCCAAGCGCCAGCTGCTCTTCGGCATCGTGCAGGGCGGGATGCACGCGGAATTGCGGCGGGAATCGGCGCAGCGCACGGTCGAGCTGGGCTTCGACGGCTACGCCATCGGCGGGCTGAGCGTGGGTGAGCCGCGGCATCTCACGCGGGAGATGGTGGCGGCCACGCTGGAGCACCTGCCGGCGGACCAGCCCCGCTATCTCATGGGGGTGGGCACGCCGGAAGAGATCGTGGAGTACGCGCGCCTGGGCGTGGACATGATGGACTGCGTGCTGCCCACGCGGGCGGCGCGCCACGGCCTGCTCTACACCTCCGAGGGGCGGATCTCGATCAAGCAGGCGCGCTACGCTCAGGACGAAAGCCCGCTGGACCGGCGCTGCGGCTGCCGGGTGTGCGCGCGTTATTCGCGCGCCTACTTGCGGCACCTGTATGCCTCGAACGAGGCGCTGGCGGGGCTTCTCAACAGCCTGCACAACCTGGCGTATTACCTTGACACCATGCGGGCGGTGCGGCATTCTATTGAACTTGGGGATTTCGCAGGATTCCCTTCCGGTGTCCGCTCCCCGCACGCCAGCGGTCGGTAGTCTGGAAGTGCGCCGGAGAGCCCGGAGTACCCTGGGATTCCCATAGATTCGGGAGACAGGGAAGGCCCCGGGCCAGAAGCGGTTCACAGCAGCATCCCGCAGGCAAATTCAGGCATCCCAGCGCGCCCGGAAATGAGACGGTCACCGTCCGCGAGACGGGCGCCCTATAAACACCTTGCATTCTTGGATCAGTTCGGACATGGGATTGGCAGCGTGGCTGCAGGCCGGGGGCTCGAGCCTGGTGGCGCTGCTGCCGCTGGTGCTCATCTTCGTCATCTTTTACTTCCTGCTGATCCTGCCGCAGCAGCGCAAGCAGAAGAAGTGGCAGCAGATGCTGGAAGCGCTCAAGACCGGCGACCGGGTGGTGACCAGCGGCGGGGTGCGGGGGACCGTCATCGCGCTGCGCGACGACTGCGTGCACCTGCGCGTCCCCCCGGACAACCTGCGGCTGGAAGTAGTGAAGTCGGCGGTGGTCTCCGTCAATCCTCCGGAGGAGAGTAAGTCCTGAGCGGCTGAGGCCGCGGGCCGGAACGCAATCATGAAGAAGAATCTGTGGGGCCGAGCAGTCCTGATCCTGGCGGTGCTGCTGGCTTTCGTCTACGGCATCGTGGGGTGGCCGCAGCAGTGGAGCCGGCGGGGCCTGCTCGACGCCCTGCAGCAGCGCATCCACCTGGGTCTGGACCTGAAGGGCGGCACCCACCTGGTGCTGCAGGTGATGGTGGATGACGCCGTCAACACCGAGACCGACCGCGCGGTGGAGCGGCTCAAAGACCAGCTCAAGACCGCCAACATCAACTACGCCCAGATCCTGAAGCCCGATCCCACCAGCCATCCCGAGCTGATCCAAGTGAAGGGAGTGTCGCCGGATGCGAGCGGGGACTTCAAACGGGTGGTGCAGGACGGCCTGCCCGACTACGACCCGACCTTGGGAGCCGAAAATAGCTGGACCCTGACCCTGAAGCCCACGGCGGAGACCGAGCTGAAGAACCGGGCCGTGACGCAGGCCATCCAGACCATCTCGACCCGCATCAACGAATTGGGCGTGACCGAACCCACGGTGCAGGAGCAGGGGCTGGGACAATACCAGATCCTGGTGCAACTGCCGGGGGTGTACGACCTGGCGCGGGTCAAGGAAGTGATACAGTCCACCGCCATGCTGGAGATCCGGCAGGCGCTGGATGGGAGCCGTTCGTACGCCAGCCAGCAGGACGCGCTCAATGCCCACCAGGGCATGCTGCCGCCGGACGCGGTGCTGCTGCCGGGACGCCCGGCGCCGGGCGACCAGGGCGAGGGGCAGGTGTGGTGGGTGATCTCGCGCACGGCCGCAGTTTCGGGCAGCGACCTGCGGCGCGCCATGGCAGGGACCGACGAGTCGGGCCGCCCGGAAGTGAACTTCGAGTTGACCGCCGACGGCGGAAAGCGTTTTGCGCGTTTCACCGGGGCGCACGTCAACGATTCCCTGGCCATCGTCCTGGACGGCAAGGTCATCGAGGTGGCCAGAATCGACGAGCAGATCCACGACACAGGCCGGATCAAGGGAGCCTTCACCCAGCAGCAAGTGAACGACCTGGTCATGGTGCTGAACTCGGGGGCGCTGCCCGCCAGCATCCACTATCTGGACCAGGAGACGGTGGGCGCCTCCCTGGGCGCCGAATCCATCCGCGAGGGCGTGACCGCCGCCATCGTGGGCATGGCCGCGGTGCTGGTCTTCATGCTCGTGTACTACAAGGGCGCGGGCATCAACGCCGACCTGGCGCTCATCCTGAACCTCGTGATTCTGCTGGGCTTCCTGGGCTACAGCTCGGCCACGCTGACCTTGCCGGGGATCGCGGGGGTGATCCTGACGGTGGGCATGGGCGTGGACTCCAACGTGCTCATCTTCGAGCGCATCCGGGAAGAGCTGCGCAACGGCAAGGCGCCGGGCTCGGCGGTGGACCAGGGCTTCCAGCACGCCTGGGTCACCATCGTGGACACCCACGTGACCACCATCGTCTCGGCGGCCATCCTGTTCCTGTTCGGGACGGGGCCGGTGCGGGGCTTCGCCGTGACCCTCACCTTCGGGTTGCTGGCCAACCTGTTTACGGCGGTCTTCGTCTCGCGTACCATCTTCGACGCCATCTTGAACCGCAAACAGCGGGGCGAGGCCATCAGCATCTGAAGAGGGAGTTGGGAGTCCGTAGGAGTTAGCGGGAACTTTTTGGGAGCGAGCGGTGTCTAGCTGGGGATTGGGTTGTGCGCAGTGTACGTGCCCCGCTGAAGCGCCGCTGCAGTCATAAACAACGTGGAATTCTTTCGCGACACCAACATCGATTTCCTGGGGAAGAAGTGGTACTTCCTCGCCTTCTCGCTGATCTTCAGCGTGGCGGGGGTGCTCTCCATGCTCTTCTGGCACCACATTCCCCTGGGGGTGGACTTCCGGGGTGGCACCATCGTCCAGGTCAAGTTCACCAGCGCGCCGAACGCCGACCAGATCCGGTCGCTGATGGACAAGGCAGGGCTGCGCGATAGCCGCATCCAGACCTACGGCCCGGCCGCCAACAACGAGGTGTTGATCTCGCTGCCGCTGAGCGAGACCAGCGAAGCGGCGCTGGACAAGGGCAAGCTGGCCATCCTGCAGGCGCTCTCGGGCAATGCTCCCGCGGGCAAGCCCGACCTGAACAACACCAGTGCGCAGGCGCTGCAGGCCCATCTCCTGGAAAAGGACCCGCTGCACCTGGGCGCGGACGCGGCCCAGCGTTATGCCCAGATCGCGCAGGCCCTCGTGGACCAGCGCGACAAGAAACTGGGTGGCGTGCTGCACTCCTTCGACGAGCTGAAGGGAGCCGCCCCGGAGCCGGTGCTGCAACTGGTGCAGTCGGATTTCTACCTGTCGAACTTCGCGGAACGCGGGGGAAGCATCGTGGGCCCGCAGGTGGGGGCGCAGTTGCGGCGGCAGGCGCTGCTGGCCACCCTGTACTCGCTGGCGGGCATGCTGGTGTACCTGGCCTTCCGCTTCGAGTGGATCTACGGCGTGGCCGCGGTGGTGGCGTGCTTCCACGACACCCTGATCACGGTGGGGGCGTTCTCGCTGGCCAACAAGGAGATCTCGCTGACCGTGATCGCCGCCATCCTCACCCTGGTGGGCTATTCCATGAACGACACCATCGTGGTCTTCGACCGCATCCGCGAGAACCTGAAGCTGCTGCGGCGGGAGAAGATGGAGGACATCGTCAACAAGAGCATCAACCAGACGCTGAGCCGGACCATCCTGACCTCGGGGCTGACCTTCCTCACGGTGCTCTCCCTGTTCCTGTTCGGGGGAGAAGTTTTGCACGGATTCTCTTTTGCGCTGGTCATAGGCATCCTGATAGGTACATACTCTTCGATCGCAGTTGCGGCCCCCATGCTGGTGGCCTACCAGAACTGGCGGGTGCAGCGATCGGGACGGGGACCCATGCCGGGGGGCGGCGGGCGCCGCGCCCAGGAGAATGGCTCCGGCCAGACGCGGGAAGCGTCGTCAGGAAAGGACGCGGGCAACCGCGAAAAGATCCGGGCGCGGGCCTAGCCCGCACCCGAAACAGGAGCGGGAGACCGCTGCTGTGGAGACCGGGAGCCTTCCCAGCGGGTCCGGTGTCTAAGTAGTACAGGTTGCAGGAGATAAACAAATGTTTGAAGACAGCCTAGTGGAGTCGGCAGGCCGGATCAGAACCAAGCGGGGCTGGACCACACTGCTTTCGTTCCTTCTGGAGGGGCTGGCGATCGGGGTGATGATTCTGCTGCCCCTGATCTACACCGAGGCCCTGCCCAAACAGCAACTCATGAGCTTCCTGGTGGCGCCGCCGCCGCCCCCGCCCCCGCCGCCCCCGGCTGCGGCCGAGCAGATCAAGGTGGTCAAGGTGGAGAGCGACATCGTCAACGGCGAGTTGCGCACCCCCACCAAGATCCCCGAGAAGGTCAAGATGATCCAGGAGGACGCGCCCCCGCCGCCGGTGAGTTCCACCGGAGGAGTGGTGGGGGGCGTGCCCGGAGGCGTGCCCGGAGGTTCGCTGGGAGGCGTGATCGGAGGCATCATCGGCTCCGCCCCGGTGGCCATGCCCAAGGTGGCCGCCCCGCAGCGCATCCGGGTCTCCCAGGGCGTGTTGGCGGGCAATCTGATCCAGCAGGTGCAGCCCGTCTACCCGCCCATGGCCAAGATTGCCCGGGTGCAGGGGCCGGTGGTGCTGCAGGCGGTGATCAGCAAGCAGGGCACCATCGAGAACCTGCGTGTGGTCAGCGGCCACCCCATGCTCATCCAGGCGGCGATCGACGCCGTCAAGCAGTGGCGCTACAAGCCCTACCAGTTGAGCGGGGAGCCGGTGGAAGTGGATACGCAGATCACCGTGAACTTCAATCTGACCGGCACCTAGAACGAGTGTGGGCCTCGTTCCCCGCCGGACGAGGCCGGAGTGAGCAGGGCGGTCCCGTTCCAGGACCGAGCAAGACCTCTCCGCGGGAGCGGGGAGCCGAGATTTGCGAGACATTCTGAGGAGGAGTGAATTCACCCATGCTTCTATCGAGCCTAGCAAGTTTCATCGTGATCAAGGCGCCGGCCGCCTTCGCGTTCTTCCTGCAGGAAGAGCAGGCAGTGGGCTGGGACGTGGTTTCGCTGTGGCACCAGATGGGCATCCTGGCCAAGATCGTGGTCGTGATCCTGTTCGTGATGTCGGCCTGGTCGATCGGCGTGATGATCGATCGCTGGATCGCCTACGGGGCGGCCCGCAAACAGTCGCGGCAGTTCGCGCCGGCGGTGGCGGGCGCGCTGCGCGACGGCAAGATCGATGAGGCCATCCGCGTGGCGGAGCGCAACAAGAAGAGCCACCTGGCCAAGGTGGTCACCGCCGGGCTGCAGGAGTTCAAGGCCCACGGCGACAGCGCCGACATCCCGGGCGAGCAGATCGAAGCCTCGCGCCGCGCCCTGGAGCGGGCCTCGGCCATCGTGCACGCCGAACTCAAGCGCGGGCTGGGCGGCTTGGCCACCATCGGCGCCACCGCTCCCTTCGTGGGCCTGTTCGGCACCGTGGTGGGCATCCTCAACGCCTTCCGCAAGATCCAGGAGTCGCACGCGGCCGGTCTGGGCGCGGTGGCGGGCGGCATCTCGGAGGCCTTGGTGACCACCGCCGTCGGGCTGGCCGTGGCCATCCCCGCGGTCATGGCCTTCAACTACTTCACCAGCAAAGTGGAGGCCTTCGACGTCGAGATGGACAACTCCTCCAGCGAGCTGGTGGACTACTTCCTGAAGAAGTCGGGACGGGCCCGCTAAGGCCGGGAGCGGATCTATGGCGTTGGCGAAGAAGATCGCGGACGTCAACAGCACCATCAACGTCACCCCCATGGTGGACGTGATGCTGGTGCTGTTGATCATCTTCATGGTGATCACGCCCATGCTGCAGAAGCAACATCCGGTGCAGCGGGCGGTGACCGATAACCCGGTCCCGATGGACGATGCCGACCACGAAGACGCGGTGGTGGTGTCGGTGGAGCGCGACGGCAAGGTCTACCTGGGCAACGAGCAGGTGACCCCCGACCAGCTCGAAGGACGCATCCGGGACCGCCTGGCCAACAAGGTGGACAAGCGCGTGTACATCAACGCGGACGCGCGCGCCAAGTACGGCGGGGTGGTGGAAGTAGTGGACAATGTCCGCGCCGCCGGCGTGGACCTGGTGGGGCTGCTCACCCAGCAGCGCCGGCAGGGCGCCGCCGCCGTCCGGCCCCCGGGCCAGTGAGAACGAGGCAGAGAGTGAGGTCATTTCCATGGCAATGACAATGGGAGGGGCCAAGGGCGGCCCCTCGGCCGACATCAACGTCACGCCCATGATCGACATCCTGCTGGTGCTGCTGATCATCTTCATGGTGATCACGCCGCTGACGCCGCAGGGCGAGGACGCGCTGGTGCCCCAGCCGCCTCCCCCCAACCAGCAGAAGCAGCCGCCCAGCCCCGACCGCACCATCGTGGTGCAGGTGCTGAAGTCGGGAGGCGGGCAGCCCACCCTCAAGATCAACCAGGACGACGTCACCTGGGCCGACCTCAAGAGCCGGCTGGAGGACATCTACAAGTCGCGGGCGGAGAAGGTGATGTTCGTCAAAGGCGATCCCGACGTGGACTTCCAGGACGTGGCGGTGGTCATCGATACCGCCCACGCCGCGGGGGTCGACAAGGTGGGCCTGATCACCGCCAAGATCGAAGCGGGACAGTAAAACCGGGAGCGCCGGGTGGGGTCCCCGGCGTCCCCTAGCATGGGAGAGGAAGGAATGAAGACAACCCTGCGACTGCTGGCAGTCGGGATGCTGACGGCCGCCTTGCTGGGCCTCACCGGCTGCAACAAACTGAAGGCGCGAGACCAGCTCAACAAGGGGGTGCAGGCTTACAAGGCCGCCCGCTTCGAGCAGGCCATCGAGCACTTCAAGAATGCCGTCGAACTCGACCCCAACCTCAGCGTAGCCAAGCTCTATCTGGCCACCGCCTACACCGGGCAGTACATTCCCGGGGTGGACAGCGAGGAGAACGTTCGCATGGCCGAGCAGGCCATCGATCAGTACAAAGAGGTGCTGGCCACCAATCCCGATTCCCAGTACAAGCTCACCTGCCTGAAGGGCATCGCCTCCCTGTACTTCAACATGAAGAAACTGGACCAGGCCCGCGACTACTATCGCCAGGCCCTGGTCGTGGACCCCAATGATCCCGAGATTTACTACTCCATCGGGGTGATCGACTGGACCGAGACCTACCAGGAGGCGGCGAAGGACAAGGCTCCCCTGGGCCTGAAGGTGGATGACGAGTACAAGAAGGACAAGGCCAGCGCCAAGGTTTGCCAGGACCTGAAGGCCGCCAACGAGCAGAAGGTGACGGAGGGCCTGGACGTACTGCAGAAGGCGGTGGACCTGCGCTCCGACTACGACGACGCCATGGCCTACCTCAACCTGCTCTA
>Ga0335082_10009229_pt1 | contig 10723 bp, 10 predicted proteins | sample Lox_Sample_41_FD_206718 | JGI IMG/M metagenome (GOLD analysis project Ga0335082, IMG submission 206718) | Soil microbial communities from Loxahatchee National Wildlife Refuge, Florida, United States - Lox_Sample_4.1 | ecosystem: Environmental > Terrestrial > Soil > Wetlands | place: USA...
GTGTACCGCGGCCTCGACATCGGGACGGCCAAGCCGACGGCCGCCGTGCGGGCGAGCGTGCCCCATCACCTGATCGACGTGGCCGATCCCGTCGAAACCTATTCGGCGGGCCGCTGGGCGGCCGAGGCGCGCCGGACGGTCGAGGAGATCGCCTCGCGGGGGAAGCTGCCGATCGTGGTTGGCGGCAGCGGCTTCTACGTGGCGGCGCTGCTCGACGGCTTGCCGGCCGGCGCGGCGCGCGACGAGGGTCTGCGCGCCGCGCTCGCGGCGTGGGGCCGAGGCCGCGAGCGGGAGGCGCACCGCGTCCTCACGCTCAACGATCCGGTCTCCGCGGCGAGAATCGATCCGGCGAACCTGCGCTACACGCTCCGGGCTCTCGAGATCCTCCTCGTCACCGGAGAGGCCGCATCCGCCCGTCCCCGGCCGCCCGACGGATGGGCCGAGAGGTTTCGCCTCGTCCTGCTCGGCCTCGCGCCGGAACGCGCCGACCTCTATGCTAGGATCGCGCAACGCGTCCGGCGAATGCTCGACGGCGGATGGGACGAGGAGGTCCGACGGCTCATAGCGCACGGCGTTTCGCCGGGCTCGCAGGCCTTCCAGGCGATCGGATATCGTGACGTCGCCGAGTGGGTCGCGGGCCGCGCCGCCAGGGCGGAGACGGAGGCGAGGATCGTCGCGGCGACGCGCCGTTTCGCCAGGCGTCAACGGAGCTGGTTCGCGAGGGAACGGAGGTTGCGGTGGCTGAAACCGGAGGAGGCGCTCGCGGTGGCGCTCCGGGAGCTCCACGGCGCGGGCGAGACGGAGACGAGCGAATGAACAGGGCCCCGATCAACGTCCAGGATTCGTTCTTCTACAACCTGCGCAAAGACAACGTCGTCATCACCGTGCGCCTGACTTCGGGCGAGGAGCGGATGGGCCGGCTGCGGCGCTTCGACAAGTTCGCCCTGGTGCTCGAAGTCGAGGGGCGCGAGGAGATGATCTACAAGCACGCCATCGCCTCGATCCGGCCGGAGAATCTGCCGACCGGGTCGTGACGTCGCGTCTTCCCTTCGGATCCCGTTTCCTCCAGCGTCTCGGCGCCCTCGCGGTCTTCGGTGCGGCTCTTGCCGCGGGAGGCTGCGTGACCACCACGCGCGTGGCTCCGAGAGACGCCTTCCCGCTCGATCCGCGCGAGGAGCTTCCCGGGCCATTCCCCTCGGGCGTCGAGCGCGGGTGGCAGGCGCTCTCCGCGGGGGACGCCTCGGGGGCGGCGGCCGAGTTCTCGAAGGCCCGGTCCGAGGGCGGCCGCGCGGCGGAGATCGGATGGATCGAGGCGCGGGTCCTCTCCGGCGGGATCGCCGACGCCGACCGGGCGTGCGCGGAGGCGCTTTCGGCCTCCGACGCTACTCTTCCGCTGCTCGTCGCCTGCGGCGAGGCGGCTGCGGCCGACGGCAGGGCTCGTGACGGCTATCGCCTCTATCGGCAGGCGTTGGGCAGGGGAGGCGGAAACCGGGCGGGGCTCTCGGCCCGCAGCGAGCAGCTGCGCCGCCAGGCGGCGGACGGCCAGATCGCCGAGGCCCGGCAATCGGTGCAGGACGGGCACATCGAGCCGGCGCGGGAAGCGGCGGCCGAGGCGGTGGAGCTGGCTCCCGAGTCGGCCTCGGCCAGGGCGGCCGCCGCGGCCGTCGAGCTCGCCGCCGGCGACCGGGCTCGCGCGCTCGCCCTCTACCGGGAGGCCGTCGCGCTGGAGCCGGACAACGCCGCCATCGGAGAGGAGGCGGGCTCGGCGGCCCTCGAGAACTCGGATGAGGCCTTCGCCGTCACGGTCTTCGACCGGCTCGCGAAGGAGGATTCGGCCTACGAGGCCCGCGCCGAGGAGGCCCGCCTGGCCTTCCGCGTGGCCAACTGGCCCGAACCCGAGAGACAGGCGGCGCGCGCTCCCCGGCTCTCCCGCGCCGGCGCCGCCGTGCTCGTCTGGTGGATGGTTCCGGAGGTCCGCGAGGCCGTCGTGACGGCGGGCGTGGTCGCCAGCGACGCCGTCTCGCGCCGCGACAGTCGGGCCGTCACGCGAGCGGTCGCGCTGGGCCTCCTCGAGACCGACCGGGAGACCCACCGCGCCAACCCGGACGGCCCCCTCTCTGTCGGGGCGGCGGCGCGCCTGCTGGCCCGGCTCCTGCTCCTGCTCGAGCCGCCCTCGCAAAAGTTCCCGTGCGCGGCCGGCGTGGCCCGGCCTCCCCGCACCGGCCCCGAGACGGCCCAGATCGCCCGGGACTGCGCCCTGATCGACGGGAAGGACGCCGCGCCCATGCGGGGGCCCGACTTCGTGAGCTCCCTCGACCGGCTGCGCGCGCTGGCGTCCGAGCCGGCGGAGAATTAGGCCCATGAAGGGGCCCTGGACGCTTCCGAACTTCATCACGCTGCTGCGGCTGGCCATGCTGCCGTTCTTTCTCGTGGCCATCTCGGACGGCCGCTTCGACCTGGCGCTGGCGCTCTTCGTGGCGGCCGGAATCTCGGACGGCATCGACGGGTACCTCGCCCGGCGCTTCGACATGAAGTCGGCGCTCGGCGCGTACCTCGACCCGATCGCCGACAAGCTGATGATGATGTCGTCCTACGTGTTCCTGGCGGTCCCGTCGTATCCGGGTCATTACAAGATCCCCGTCTGGCTGGCCGTGCTCGTCGTCTCGCGCGACCTGCTGATGCTGACCGTGGCGCTGCTCCTGATCCTGACCTCGTCGAAAATTCGCTTCGTGCCGACGTGGGTCGGAAAGGTCACGACGGTCACCCTGATCGTCAACGTTCTCTTCGTTCTCTGCGCCAACCTCTGGGGCTGGCCGCGGGAGATCGTGCTCGTGGGATTCGGAGCCGCCGCGACGATGGTCATCTTCTCGGGGTTCCATTACGTCTACCTGGTGGCGCGCGAGCAGGGAACGGGTCCGGCCGAGTGATCCGGCTGAAGCTTCTGACGCGGCCCGGCTGCGGCCTCTGCGACGAGATGCGGCGCGAGGTGGACGAGCTCCTGGGCGAAGCCCCGCGCTCCTGGGAGGTGGTGAACGTGGACGAGGATCCGGCCCTGGCCTCGCGCTACGGGGAAACGATCCCGGTCCTCTTCGTCAACGGCCATCTCTTCGCGAAGGTCCGCCTGCCGCGCCTGGCGGCCGGGCTTCGCCTCCAGCGCGCCGTTGCCCGATCAGCCGAACCCCCGACGTCCGAGCCCTGAGCTTCCCTACGGGCAGGGCAGAGCGACGGTGGTGTCCTGGATGGGGGCCGCCACCTGACCGTCGGTGTTGGTGTAAACCTTCTGCGCCGCCGTGACGGTGTCCGTGATCGTGGTCGTGAGCCCGACGTTCGTGCCTGCCGACGCGAAGATCCAGTGACGGCTGCTGATGCCGCACGTCGGGAGGACCTTGATCAGCATCTCCGGATTGGTCGCCGAGAAGAACCAGAAGAGGCCGCCGTTGGTCACCCCGAGGTTCGAAAGGGGAATCGCCTGGCCGCTTCCAGCCTGCCCCCCGCCCTGTGCCGTGGCCCACGCCACCTGGACCTTGAAGCGCTTGTCTCCGGGCTGGTCGTCGATGCAGAGGGTCGTTGCATTCGCGACGCAGCCGGCCGCGCCCGTGCCGTAGTAGTACTGCATGCCCTGGATGTCGTCGGTCTGGGGCGTCGAGGGTTTGTTGGGCGGGACGATCGCATGCATGACGGCGGTGTTCCAGTCGGCCGAGGTCGTCGTGCTGTGCGTCGAGGCCGACTGGTCGGGATGCCCGAGGCCCAGGACATGCCCCAACTCGTGCAGGACCGCCGTGCGGAACGTCCCGGCGTCGTAGCAGAACGCGATCCCGGTCCTCTGGCGCATGGAGACGATGCCGCCCGCGGGGGCGTAATAGGTCGTACCGCCCTTGAACGTCCGCGGGCCGATCCCCGAGGTCGGGCCGCCGAGGCCGATCGTGCCGCCGGTGCCGCACGCCAGCGGAGTGTTCCAGACCATGCCGTCGTAGCTCACGCCGGCGTCGAGGTTGATCGTCACGTCGCCGCCGGGGGAGACGCCGGAGACGTGGATGTCCGCGGCGGGGACGCCCGCGTGCCACTGGTCCACGGCGTTCTGGGCATGGGCAACGCCCGTCGAGCCGTCGGACAGCAGCGACTGCGTGCCGCTCACCGAGACCGTGGCCGTCGGCGAATCCCCGGTGTCCCAGTACCAGCGAAAGAGGCAGGGGATGGCGCCCCGGCAGGGGTTGCCGGGCTCGACGCCGCCGACGTTGACCCACTCCGGCTTGACGGACATGGCGGGGCCCGCGAGCGCGCCCCTGGGCTCGGCAAAGGCGATTTCCGGCATCGCCAGGCCCGAGGCAGCGGCGCGCAGGCCGGCGAGAAAGGACGCCGCGTCGCGCTGCGGCGTCGGCTTCAAGCCCGGCACCCGGTCGCGGATTGCCACGGAGCGCTTGGAGGCGTAGAGGTCCTCCTCGGGATCGAAGGCCGGCCGCACCGCAAACCGCCGGCCGGACTCGTCCTGGACGATGTCGAAGCGAGAGAGGCCGAACTCGGAGAGGTGGAATTCGCCCGGCCTGCCTTCGGCAGGACGGAGCAGGAGGACGACTTCCTGGTTGGCCTCGAAGACCGGGGCGCCCGGCACCCACCACGCGAGGCTGCCGACGCGTCCGCCCGGCACGCGCACGCGCAGGACCTGCCCGGGATAGGAACCCCGGAACGCCTCGAGCACCTGCACACTCGTGATGGTGACGGGAAGGTCCTGGGCGCCGATCCGGTCGAGCCGCGAGGCCACCTCGAGCACGAGGCCCCGCGCGATCACGGGCGAGCGGTCTGCGAGTTCCGCGTCGGAGATGGGCAGGTAGGTGGCGCCCCACGCGCTTGCCGCGGCCATGGCGGCCGCACCGGCGACGGCCAGGCAATGCCGGATGTTCATTGCAGTGTCCCCCTTCGAGACAGGTTGCGAAGTTGGGATTCTAGCGCTCCTCCGATATATTGGGCGCGCGCCCGGGCGGGCGTAGCTCAGCTGGTAGAGCGTCAGCTTCCCAAGCTGGATGTCGCGGGTTCGAACCCCGTCGCCCGCTCCAACCGTCGCTCCGCGCTTGCGTGGGATCTGCGCCCTTCGGGCGCACCGCCGGGCGGCTCGCCCAAAGGGGCTCGACCGCCCGGCTGATCCCACGCAAGCGCTTCGCTCCCGCGGCGCGAGGCGTCCTCCGCTGCCCTCGCGGAGATTCCTCGCGCCGCGAACTTTCATCGGCTGCCCGCCCCTGTAGAGATAGTCTTCCGTTTTAGAAAACACCTCGCTTTGCCTTGGCGACGATTGCGAGAAGGAGGCTTCCATGAACCGGCTGCCCGGCCGCATGTCCTGGTTTGGCTCGATCGCATTGCTGGTATCGGCGGTCGCGTTGGCGGGAGGGCCGCCGGACCTGGCGGGGCTGGACGCGCTCTACCCGTCGCTCGACGCGCTTTACTGCGATCTTCACAAGAACCCCGAGCTCTCGCTGCACGAGGAGAAGACGGCCGCGAAGCTCGCCGAGAGGATGCGGGCGCTGGGCTTCGAGGTCACGGAGCGGGTCGGCGGTTACGGGATCGTCTGCGTCCTGAAGAACGGCAAAGGGCCGACCGTCATGGTGCGCACGGATCTCGACGCCTTGCCGATCAAGGAGCAGACCGGCCTGCCGTACGCGAGCACCGCGACGGCGACCAACGACGCGGGAGAGACGGTCTCCGTGATGCACGCGTGCGGCCACGACGTCCACATGGCGTCCTGGATCGGAGCGGCCACGCTTCTGGCGAAAGCGAAGGGCCGATGGCACGGCACGCTGGTGTTCATCGGGCAGCCGGCCGAGGAAAGGCTCCAGGGCGCCCAGGCAATGGTGAAAGACGGACTCCTCACACGTTTCCCGAAGCCGAACTTCGTCCTCGGGATTCACGACTCGAATCTTCAGCCTGCAGGCCAGATTGGCGTGCTGGGAGGGCCGGCGCTGGCCGCTTCGAACGCCGTGGACATCACGTTCTACGGCAAGGGCGGGCACGGCGCCTCCCCGCACAAGACGATCGACCCGATCGTCATGGCGGCCCGCACCGTCGTGACGCTCCAGACCATCGTGGCGCGCGAAGTCAACCCCTTCGATCCGGCCGTCGTCACCGTCGGGACATTCCGCGCGGGCACGAAGCGCAACATCATCGCGGACGATGCGAAGCTCGAGCTGACCGTGCGCTCCTACAAACCCGAAGTGCAGAAGCAGCTGCTCGCGGCGATCGAGCGGATCGCGAAAGCCGAAGCGGCGGCGGCTCGGGCCCCAAAGGAGCCGCTGGTCGTCGTGGATCCGAAAGAGGCGTCGGAAGTCGTCTTCAACGACCCGGCGCTTGCTGCCCGGCTCGAGAAAGCTCTGAAGCGCGGGCTCGGGAACGACCAGGTCGCGGCTGCCGAGCCCGCGTCAGGCTCCGAGGACTTCGGCGTCTTCGGCCAGGCCGCCGGCGTGCCGTCCGTCATGCTCCGGCTCGGAATGGTGGAGCCCGGCGAGTTTGCGAGAGCGAAGGCGGAGGGAAGGGACACTCCGGGCCTTCACACTGCGAAGTTCGCTCCCGACCGGGAGCCCACGATCCGCGGCGGCGTCGCCGCCCTGACGCTCTCGGTGCTCGAGCTCTGCGGCCAGTCGCCCCACTGAACGGTTTTGCGGCACGGTTTCGCGGCGTTTCTGCTTGCTCTCCTCGCCCTTCCGGCAAAGGTCCATGCCCAGGGGGCAGGGCCGCTCGACCCGGCCGAGCGTTCGATCGCCGTGGACCTCATGGCCGGGCAGCAGCTGGATCATCTGAACCACGGCGGTTACTCCGAGTTCGTGAGCCCGTCGCTCACGGTGTCGCGGCCCCTCTCGCGCCGCCTCGAGGGCTCCATCAACCTGCAGCCGGCGCTTCTCGTCAACCAGCCGACGAAGCAGCCTCCAACGGACGAGCGCCAGACGGTGTGGGCCGCGGTGCTCGACGTGGGTCTTCGGTGGTATCCGTTTCCCGCGCGGTGGAGCTGGCAGCCCTTCGTCGAGGTCAACGCCGGGATTCTCGGTGCGAGCCACCGCGTCCCGGCCCGGGGGACGGACTTCAACTTCAACGCTCAGAGCGGCGTCGGTGTATTGCTCCCGTACGGCGAGCGCTGGCATCCGTACATCGCCGCCCGGTGGTACCACATCTCCAACGGCAACCTCGGATACCGCAATCCGTCGTGGGACTACTGGGCCGTCGTCGCCGGGGGGAAGCTCTCCTTCAAGCCATCGTGACGCGGGCGCGCGAAGGCCCTGTGGAGGGTATAGTCTGCCCGCCCCGTGCGAGACCGGCTGACCCGGACCTTCAAGGCGTTCACCTACGCCGACTTTCGCCTCATGTGGGCGGGAGCCTTCACGTCCTCGGTCGGCACCTGGATGCAGGAGGTCGCCCAGAACTGGCTGATCCTGACCATGACGGGCTCGGCGTTCCTCCTGGGCCTCGACGCCTTCCTGGGCGACGCGCCGTTTCTGCTCTTCTCGCTCTTGGGCGGCGTGTTCGCCGACAGACTCGACCGGCGAAAGATCCTTCTGGGCTCTCAGTTCGTGCAGCTGTCCTCGGCCTTCCTGCTCGCGGGCCTCATCCTGGCCAACTCGGTCCAGGTCTGGATGATCCTGTCGCTCTCCTTCGTCGTGGGACTCGCCCAGTCCTTCGGCGGCCCGGCCTACCAGGCCCTGATCCCGACGCTGGTGGACCGTCAGGACCTGCAGAACGCCGTCGCGATGAACGCGATCCAGTTCAACCTCGCGCGCGTCATCGGGCCCGTGCTCGCCGGCATCGCGTTCTACAAGCTCGGCGCCGCGGCCTGCTTCGGTCTGAACGGGTTGTCGTTCCTGGCGCCGGTCGCGGCTCTCCTTCTCTTGAAGCGCGGCGGGCTCACGGTCCCGCCGGCCGCCGAGTCCGTCTTTCAAAGCCTGAAGGCGGGCTTGAAGGCCGTGCTGGGCGGCGGGCCGCTGAAGGGCGTGATCGCCCTCGGCTTCGCCGGCAGCTTCTGCTCCCTGCCGCTCCTGACGTTCCTTCCGGTCTTCGCAAAGGACGTGTTCCACCGCGACGCCAAGGGCTACAGCCTGCTGCTCGCGCTCTTCGGAGTCGGCGCGGTCACGGGGGCGATCACTGTGGGAGGCATCGGGCACGTGCGCCGCAAGGGCGTCGTCGCCGTGGCCACCCAGATGACGTTCGGCACGCTCATGGCGAGCTTCGCGCTGTCCAAGACGCCGGCGCTCTCCTACGTCCTACTGTTCCTGGCCGGTGCTTCCATGATGGTCATCTTCGCCATGTTCATGACGCTCGTGCAGGAGAACGTGGCCGATGCCATGCGCGGGCGGGTGGTCTCGGTGTACTCGCTGGCGTTTCGCGGCGCCATGCCGCTCGGCAACCTGGCCGCCGCCGTGGCCGCCCGGTTCGTGCCGGTGCCCGCGATTCTGGTCTTCAACGGGGCGCTGCTCGTCACGATGGGCTCCATCGTCTTCTCGCGCCGCAATCCGCGCGGCGTGACCTCGCTGTAAACGCTCTCGGGCCGTTTCGACCTGCTACACTCGCTGGCCCGGAGGTTCCCTTGGCAATCATTGGCAGACCGGATGCTCGGCCCGTCGCGCGCGGGCAGGCGCCGGGGACGGCCGCGCCTTCCGCCGCGACCGTCATCGGCGCGCACTCACGAATCGTCGGAGAGCTGTCGGGCGAGGAGGATGTCGTCGTGATGGGGCGGGTCGAGGGCACGGTGCGGGTTGGAGAGCGTGTGACGGTCACCGCGGGCGGAGACGTGGAAGGCGACATTCACGCGCGGTCGGTGCTCGTGCAGGGCAGGGTCAAAGGCCAGATTCAGGCCGCCGAGCGCGCCGAGCTGTCTGCCACGGCGGTGGTCGAGGGCAGCGTCGAGTCGCCCAAGGTGGTCATCGCGGAGGGCGCGCGCCTCGAGGGCAGCGTCGCCATGGCGTCGCGCGCCGAGCGCGAGACGCCGAAAACGTCGGAGGGTTGAGATGGCGACGGAGATCGCGATCGAACAGGAGCGCAACCTCGTCGGCGGCCGTTGGGTCCCGTCGAGGTCCGGGAAGTCCTTCGAGAACCGCAACCCGGCCGACAAAGACGACCTCGTCGGCGTCTTTCCCGACAGCGGCCGGGAGGACGTCGAGGCCGCGGTCGCCGCGGCGAAGCAGGCGTATCCGGGATGGCGCTCGACGCCGGCGCCCCGCCGCGCGGAGGTCCTGTACGCGGCCGGCGAGATTCTGAAGCGGGACAAGGAGAAGCTCGCCCGCCTCATGACGCGCGAGATGGGCAAGGTCCTGGCAGAGACCCGCGGCGACGTGCAGGAAGCCATCGACATGGCGTTCCTGGCGGCCGGAGAGGGCCGGCGCCTGTTCGGCTTCACCACGCCGTCGGAGCTGCGGGACAAGTTCGCGATGTGCGTGCGGCAACCGGTCGGCGTCTGTGCCTTCGTGACCCCATGGAACTTTCCGATGGCGATCCCGGCCTGGAAGGGCATGGCGGCGCTGATTGCCGGCAACACCGTGGTGATCAAGCCCGCCTCCGACACGCCGGCCTCGGTCGTGGCCCTGGCGCGCGTCCTCGAGGAGGCCGGGCTGCCTCCGGGCGTCTGGAACGTCGTGATGGGCTCGGGCGGCGCCGTGGGCGATCCTCTCGTGACCCATCCGGACGTCAAGGTCGTGTCCTTCACCGGCTCGACCGAAGTCGGCCGCCGGATCTCCACGGCCTGCGCGCCCACGTTCAAGCGGCTGCATCTCGAGATGGGCGGCAAGAACGCCATCCTGGTGATGGACGACGCCGACGTGGATCTGGCCGTGGACGGCGCGGTGTGGGGCGCCTTCGGCACGACCGGCCAGCGCTGCACGGCCTCCTCGCGCCTGCTCGTTCACCGCAAGGTCTACGACGACTTCCTCGGGAAGCTCGTCAACCGGACGAAGGCCTTGAAGGTCGGCAACGGCCTCGCGCCCGGGATCGACATGGGTCCCTGCGTCTCCGAGAAGCAGCGGGACAGCGTGGCCCGCTACGTCGCGATCGGCAAGAAGGAAGGCGCCCGGCTCGTTTGCGGCGGCGAGGTCCTGTCCGGCGGCGACTTCGCGAAGGGCTGGTTCCACGCCCCGACGATCTTCGCCGACGCCACGATGACCATGCGCGTGGCCTGCGAGGAGATCTTCGGGCCGGTCACGACGGTCGTGCCGGTCTCGTCGCTCGAAGAAGGGATCCGTCTCGCCAACGCGGTGCCCTACGGGCTTTCGGGCTCCATCTACACGCGCGACGTCACCAAGGCGTTCACCGCGATGCGGGAGTTCGAGACCGGCATCTTCTACGTGAACTCGTCCACGATCGGCGCCGAGGTGCACCTGCCCTTTGGAGGCGTCAAAGACACCGGCAACGGCCACCGGGAGGCCGGCATCGCGGGTCTCGACGTCTTCACGGAGTGGAAGTCCATTTACGTGGACTTCTCGGGCCGGCTCCAGAAGGCCCAGATCGACACGTACGAATGAGGTTTTATTCGGAGGAAGGCGTGCACAAGCGCTTCGGGTTGATCCTTGCATTCGCGGTGGCAGCGGCGGCGTCGGGGCAGGCGCCGGTGGCGGCAAAGGACTCGGGCCCGCCGACTCTGGGGAAGGCTCTCGAAGGCCTCGAGTTTCGCGGCATCGGCCCCTATCGGGGCGGGCGGGTCGACGCGGTCACGGGCGTTCGCGGCCAGCCTCTCGTCTATTACCAGGGCGCCACGGGCGGC
>Ga0335082_10009230_pt1 | contig 10723 bp, 11 predicted proteins | sample Lox_Sample_41_FD_206718 | JGI IMG/M metagenome (GOLD analysis project Ga0335082, IMG submission 206718) | Soil microbial communities from Loxahatchee National Wildlife Refuge, Florida, United States - Lox_Sample_4.1 | ecosystem: Environmental > Terrestrial > Soil > Wetlands | place: USA...
TTGCGGCGATCATCAGGCCATTGTCTGAGACGAACGCCACCACGCCGCGCTGTCCACGATCCCACCCTCGAATGCGCTAGCATTCCTTGGTCTGTCGTAGAAACATAACCCGCTACCACAACAGGCCTACGAGATTAGAGATGGTCAATGAGGTAGTAGATGAGATCATAAATGAGGTGGGGAATGAGATATGAAAAGAGATCGGCAATGAACTGTTAAAAGAGATAGGCATTCTGTCAATCTTCCGAATTGGAAGTTGAAGTTGGGCCTGCAAGCAGGAAAATCGGCGGCGAAATTTTCCACGAGAAGCGTTGCCGATGCCGAAAAAACGCACGCCCACCGATGAAGAGATCGAGGCTCTGGCCGAACAGTTCCGTCATCTTTGGCGGCAAGGCGATGTCATGCGCCCGTGGTTCCGCCAGCACCGGGACATGCTGCTCAGCCTGGTTCACGGCGACTGGTCCTGGGCATCGGTCGGCCAGGCGCTGACCAAGGCCGGGATCACCTATCGCACCGGCAAGCCCTGGACCGCCAAATGGCTGCAAAGCGATTTTAGCCGCGCGCAGATACCACTGAAAGGCTACAGGCGCGGTAAGCGACCTTCCCAAGATGTGTCCGCGCCAGCAAGCGTGCCTGTCGTGCCCGCCCTGCGCGCGCCCGTTGTCCAACCAGCATCATCGCCCCGTGCTACGAGCGCTCCCCGCTTTAAGCCCGCGTCATTCCGTATCCAAGAACTACCGCCCGTGCTGAGCGAGGCCGACCGCGCGGAAATCGAGCGCAACCCCAGCCTAACATTCGGGCTGCCTGAACCCAAGGAGCCAAGCTGATGTCTGAAGACAAGCCGCAAGCGCCTATCCCGCCGACCAAGCCTTCCGGCGCCACCCCCTACCGTCCAAGCGCGGTGAAATTCACCGGCCCGCGCGCCGACATCGTCAGCTTGGCGCCTCCCCGAGAACCCGAGCCCGACATCGAGCAGGGTATCGACCTCAGCAGGCGAGCCAAAATCATCTTCGCCGCCGGGCGTGGCAAAACCGGCAAGACCACACTGCTCCGCTGGCTCACCGAAACCTCCATCCGCAATGGCGGCACGCCGATCCTGGCCGACGTCGACCCCAGCAACGCCACCTTCTCCGCCTATTTCGCCGATGTCGCCCGGCCAGACACCGACAACCCCGCCGGGGTCGCCGCTTGGCTGCAGGAGCTGATCGAGTATTGCATCACCGAGCGGCAATCCGCCCTCATCGACCTGGGCGGCGGCGACACCACCCTGCGCTCGCTTGCCGCTGAAATGCCCGGCCTGGCAGCCCACATCGAGGCCGCTGGCATGGCACCAGTGATGTTCCATCTCACCGGCCCCCAGCCCGAGGATCTCCTCCCTGCCCTCACCTTGGCCGCCCGCGGCTTCACGCCTGCGGCACAGGCACTGGTGTTCAATGAATATGCCATCGAGCCGGGCTCAACCCGCGAACGCGCCTTCACCCGCCTGACCGCCTCAAGCGCCTATGGCAATCTGGCAGAGGGTTGTGTGAAGCTGTGGATGCCTAGGCTGCATGCCGCGGAAGCCGTGGAAAGCCGGCAATGCAGCTTCGCCGCCGCGCGCGACGGCACCATCACCCCGCCGCTCGGTCTTTTCGACGCCGCCCGGGTGCGCGTCTGGCTCGACATCATGGACCGCCGCTTCGCCGGGGTCAGATCATGGATCCCATAAGCTCTGCGTCCCGCCGCGAGGCACTGCACGAGCAGATCGCGGATGCGCAGATGGTCTTGCGCCGGGCCGCCGCTGCCGCAGCCCTGAAAAGCGACCCGCTCTGCGAGCAATTACAGGCCTTGGCCCTGTGTGTCGGTGCATTGAGCGATCTCTATCAAGTCAGCGAGGCGACCCAGCTCGACATCGCGTACACGCTCAAAACCCAAACTGGCGCCATTGCAGATGAAGCCATCGCCCGGGTGCACGCCTCGGGCATGGACATCGTCAATAAACTCGGCCCGCAACTGGCGAACGCTGCCGACCGCACCATGCGGCAAAAAATCACCACCCTCCGCCTGCGCAGCATCGTGTTCCTGTCGCTGGCTCTGGTGACTATAGTCCTGGTGCCCTGCGCTTTTACCTATGCGGCAGGCCTCAATGCCGGGCGTTTCCAGGGTGAGACCGCCGCCCATTTGATCTCTGTCGCCATGAAAGCCGGGCCAGCCGAGGCCCTGGCCTGGGGGCAGCTGATGCAGGACAATAACGGCGCCAGCGCCATGGCTCTCTGCCGCAAAAACCTGCAACAGGATGCCGACGGGCGGCATTACTGCCTGATGCCAGTCTGGACTGATCCCGTGAGCCCGGCCACGCCCTGAGAGCGTGATGGACTACGTCCCGCTGCAACCGCTTCCAATCACGACTATGAAGTGTTCCTGCGCTTTATCCTTGCCGCCACCAACCGCCCGGCCTAATATGACTACTGTAGTTCTATTTTCATCCGGAGGTCGCCATGCGGGAAATCCAACTTCGTGACGCCAAGGCCAGCCTATCCGCCGTGGTTGATGACGCCGTGCGCGGCGAGCCCGCCATCATCACCCGTCACGGCAAGCCGGAGGCGGTCATTCTCAGTTTTGAGGAGTGGCAACGCCTCTCGCATGTGCCGTCCTTCGGGCAGTTGCTGATGGCCGCGCCGCTCATGGATGGCGACCTGCCGCCCCGCAACTCCTCCCCGCTCCGCGATAGCGGCCTCTGAGCCTTGTACCTCGTCGACACTAACGTCATTTCGGCCCGCGCCCCGTCTCGGGTAGCCCTGCCCGAGTTGGCCGCTTGGATGGACGCCCACTCTACCGAACTGTTCCTGTCGGTGGTCACTATTGCGGAAATCGATGACGGCATCGCCAAGGCCCAACGCGAAGGTGCCACCCGCAAATCCCGCGATCTAAGCGCCTGGCTGGAGACCGTTCTGCACCTCTACGCGGCCCGCATCCTGCCCTTCGACCTCGCTACCGCCCGAATTGCGGGCGTCCTGTCCGACCGTGCCCGAGGCTTGGGCCACGCCCCAGGCTTCGCCGACATCATGATCGCCGCCACGGCTCAGAGCCACGGGCTGACCATCCTGACCCGCAATCTGCGGCATTTTGAGCCGCTCGGCGTACCAGTTCACGATCCGTTCAATTGCTTACCTGAGGCATGACTTGTCCATCAGAGAAACCGGGGCCGTTTATGGCTGGACCGGGCCACGAAGCGAAAAGTCGGCTTACAAGTTACAACTCGAAAAAGCCGACATCACTACTGTTCTCTTAGACGACTAAGCCTTCCTATCCGACGAGTGCACGAAGGTTGGACACAATGGTCTTCGTCATGGCCGCAGATGACAGTCCGAGGATGGTCGCGACTGCGGCGGCAGCTAGATGGGTGTCCGCAGGTTCCAGTGGGCGGCCCTCGGCTCGAGTGAAGGGGCCATCTGTTTCGGTGAGCAACCGATCGCGCGGCAAGCTCGCGATCAACTCGCGGCCACGATCGCTCCGGGTCATCTCGGCGTTCACTGAGAAATAGCAACCGAGCGCAGCCGCTCGACGTGCATCACTCTTGCTACCGGTGAACCAATGAAGCACGACACGGCCACGTTCAGGCGGAAGATGCGCTTCGATCATGTCGAGGACAGCGGGAGCGCTTCTGACGCTGTGGACCGTGAGAATCTTGCCTCCGGCTTCCGCACATCGTTCGAGGACACGCTGGAACACTTGTTTTTGAACATCGAGGGACTTGTAGAATCGGGCCCCGCCATCGAGCCCGACCTCACCCACATATCGGGTCTCGGGAAGATGATGCTCCCACAAGGGCAGTTCGCCCGCGCGATCCGCGACGAGCTGAGGATGCAGGCCTAGGGCGGCGCGGATATAGCGGGTGTGTCTCGTAAGCTCATGGTTGCGCGACCATGCCTTCGGCGTCGTCGTTACCGTTAGCGTGTAAATCCGTGCGGCTTCCGCTCTTGCAATCGCCGCTTGATGATCGGGATAGAGGTCAAGGTGGCAGTGGAAGTCCACGCCGCCGATCGGTGTTGTTTCCGTCATCCGGGCCGGGTCCTCACGCCCGTCAGCAGCGCGCCCACTTCCTCAAGCCCCCGCCGGTAGACATCTGCGAGGGCAGCCTGGCGCTGGGGGGACTCGTCGAACAGAGGCCCTGGCTTGTGGATCAGGATTGGCGCCAGAGCCGGCCGTGCGCGAAGACGCTCGATGGCGAGTTGGAAGGAGCGAACCTGTACGCCTTCCGACTGGCGGGTGTCGAGTACGTGGGCGGCGAGATCAGGCACGGAGTACACGGTAGGATCGGTATCCGGGCGCAGTCCTTTCAGGAGTGCGGCGCGCCGAATTAGGCACGGCAGGCAGTAACCGCAGTGCTGGGTGCCGTGGCCCTGCCATCTGCCCTTCGTCGGCGAGGCGCAGGAGAGGGACGAGTGAGTGAGCTGCCGAAGAAGCGCGCCATTGGCGCAATTTTCGGCCATCTCGCCTTTCGTTCGGTCCCAATAAGGATTTTCGATCCGACCTGAGATGCCGAGCGCATTTAACGCATCGTTCCAACGGGCAATGTAGAAGGGATGCGTCGTCCGAGTGCTCAACGCGCCGAGCCGTAGCGGATCGAGGGGCACGTTGACGGCGATCAGCCCGTTCTCCGGCACCTTGAGGGTGAAAGTCCCATCCAGCCCGGTGCCGGCGAACACGCCGAGGGCGAAGAAGAGGAAGGACCGTCCCCTGGTCGTGTTCTCACCAGCCGAAGCCCGGACGAAGCCGTCAGGAAACGCCATCCACAGGCGAAGCCGATCGAAGGCCTTGCCGTGGTAGTTCGCCTTGAGCGCCTCAAAGATCGTGGACTGCGCATCGCTGGTGGCGCCTTCGCCGGCATGGCTGATGAAGAGCGGAGTACGCCCCGCTTCAAGCGCATCGATGGCGCCGATTAAGCTGTCGAGACCTCCCGAGAAGAGAGCGAGATCATCGAACGGAGCACCGATAAGCCGTACCGGTTGTGCCGACGCCACGCGCGCGAAGCCTTGAGGCCGCGCCCGAAACCCCAAAGACCAGCGGTCGCCGGTCAGGAAATTGAGCAGTCGCACGAAGATCGGAGCGGCGGCTTGCCAACGGTCAGGCTCCGCCACCGGGACGATGAGCCGCAATTCGCGGGTCCAGCCGTCTTGAGCCTCACTGTCGCGTGAAACGCGGGTGTCCGCTGCGTGAACATGCGCCGCCAGCACGAGGAGATCGACGCCTATCTCCGAGGGGAAGACGCCGAGGCGCGACAGATCGGTTAGCGCGCGTCCGATGCCGTGGCCGAGCGAGCGCTCGCCAATCACAAGGTCGAGGCGGGTTTCCTCCTCGTCGTCGTCAACCGGCATTCGACTGCGGTCGCCAGGGCCGTAACGGCCGGTGATAAGGTGTCGTCTCATGCGCCCTCTGCCTCCGCATCGCCCATGATCTGCAGGATACCGAAAGCCTGCTCGTATATGCGCCCGACGAAGGCGAGTACGCGGTCGGGAGTCAGTGCAGCGGCGGCCGCTCTGGCGGTCGTGAGGGCATCGGCGACGCCCCGCCGGATGAAATCATTGAGCTGCGCCTGGACCCGCGCGGCCTCCCGGCTGTCACTGGGCAGCGTCACCGTTCTCGCCCCGATGTCATTGCACAGTCGGGCTTCGATTGCGTTCGTTGCGTAGAGTTCGAAGACTGCTTGCATCTGCTCGGCGGTGAGGCCGTCCAGATCGGTGATGCCAGCACCGGCGAGGTCGGCGATCGTCTCGATGAAAGCTTCGCGCGCGATGCCTTCGTCGATCGAGCCTCCGTCGGGGCAGACATAATCGGCGAGGCCGAGAAAGATCTCCTCGATGGGGCAACCCGCGAGGCCGTCGAGGTTGAGCGCGCGCAACGCCTCGGTGGCGCCCCGGGCAACCGCGTCAGACAGGAAACCGAGAAGCCTGCTCCCTGCGCCTCGCGCCGATCCCATCCTAGCTGCGGCCGTTCGCGCGCCGCCGGAAGATGAACCCACATAATGCGAGACGGCGCGGCCGAGACTCCGTCGGTCGTCGCCTCCGGAACCTGCGAAGCGCGAGAAATTATTGCGCGCTGCTGAGAAGCGCGTCGGGTCGGCTATCGGTGGGACAGGAGGCCTGACGGGAGGCGCCGGCGGCGTGGTGGGCGGGGTTCCATCGGCGGGGGCACCATCTGGCGGCTGGCCCGGATCGGGGGGTGCGCAGTCGGGCGCGGCCGGCGGCGCGCCGTCGTCGCCGAGCCAACTTGGAACGAGCGGAGTGCCGCCCCCCTGACCGCCGAAGGCACTGGAGGTTCCCATCAGCGTCCTCCCTGCCGGGTGCGCAGAACGCCGCTAGCCGCGGCCTTCAGCATCGCCCCACCTTCCTTGCCCCAGGTCTGAAGCAGGCGGTCGAATCGCTGGACGGCGTCGCCGTCCTTGAGGACGCCTTCCCAGCCGCCACAGACCCACGGACCCAGCCGGTCTCGGGGCAGCGCGTCGAGGAAGTCGACGAGTTCACCTTGAAGCGTGGGGTGCGCTTTGATGAGCACCGTCAGTCCAGCCGCGCCCGGTGGCTCGGTCTCGAAAGCGTCGGCGCCGATGATGCGACCGCGCACGGCCTCGAAGACTTGCGCCGCTTCCGGCGGAGAGAGACGCTTGAGATCGGCCTCGAGGCCCTGGACGGCGAACTTGCCACCGAAGAGTTGCTCGACGACGGCGGCCAGGTGCCCAAGCACAGAGGCTGCGCCGAAATAGTCCTTCCGGTCCTTCGCCACGAACAGGTACGGGCGGAGATCCTCGTCGCCGATCACCGTCGGAACCATCGCCCAGGCTTTGATCGCCGGGGAGGAGAGCCACTCGCTGAGCATTGCACTCTCGGCCGTCTTCACGACTTCGAGCTTGGGGGCCGCCTTCGCCGCTTCGCCGTCCTTACCCGCGGGCTTTGACGGTTTCGGCTTCGGTTTGTCATCCTCCTTCGCGGTCGCGGCGGCCTCCAAAGCCGCCAAGTCGGGGCACTTCCCATCGGCCGCCGCGGCCGCAGCGGCGGCAATCTGGTCGAAGAGGCGGGGGATGAAGCGCTCGGCGAGCATTAGCTTCGCCAATACCGGGAGCTTCACGTCATCGCCGAAACCGCGTGCCTCGGCCGTGCGTTGGCGCAGGACGAGGGTGTTCAGGAAGCGCTTGATCTGGCGCGGGTTACCTTTGGTGCCACTGGCCAAGATCGGCCCGATCTGATCGCTGAGGGCGAGCGCGTTGTTCGCGCGGGATGCCTTGTCGCCGAGCGCGGTTCTCACCGAGGCCGAGTCCAGAGCGCCCGATGTCCATGGCCGTTTCAGCCGCTCGCGCGCGACGCCGATCAAGGTGTTGAACGCCGGATCGTTGTCGCCGAGTTCGGCGCCGACGAGCAGCAAGGTCACGTAAATGCGGGTCTCGGTGTCACCCAATGCGGGGATACGGAACGGGACCTGGATCAGCTTTTCGAGATAGTTGCGCGCATAGGTTTGCGGGCCGGTCGTATCGGGCAGGTCCGGGAAATGTTTGCGCACCGCATATTCGATCATCGCCTCGTCGGCGGCCACGACAAACGCCGTCCGCGACGTGAAGACGAAGAGGCGGACCGCTTCCAAAGTCTCGATGGCAGTATCCGGCAGACAGCGGTCGAGGTCGTCGATGAGGACGACGAGCTGTTCAACACCAGCCTTTTCCAGGAGGTCGTCGAAGGCTTTCCGGAACGCATTGATCTCCTCGGGGACGTTCGCGCTCTCCCCATCCTTCTCCCTGAGGAGGCCCTTCACGCCATCAATGGCCGACTGAACGTTGTCCTTGGTGGCGAGCTTCGCCGGGTCCGAGAGGAAGCTCTCCAACGTGCCGACGATCGCGCCGATCTGGTCCGGCGTCGGGATGCCCGTGAAGGCGGTGAAGGCGAGACCTCCGGCCTTCTTTGCGACCTTGAGCCAGTCGATGCGACGGAACACGTCTTTTACGGCTTCTCCCGCCCTGGTCAGGGCCGGTCTCTTCTCGATCAGCCCGGTGACGATCCCCTCGATCAGCGCGATCTTGGCGTCTTCGAAGCCCTGGAAACGCCATCCGTTGAACTTGAGGCAGAGAACTTTTGATTCCAACTCGAAGCCGGCTTCGATCATTTCCAGGACGCTCGATTTGCCGGCGCCCCAGTCGCCGTGCACGCCGATGGTGACCGGTTGATCGGGCCGGTCCCGCAGGAGCTTGATGATCGTCGTGGCGATCGCCTCATTGTTGAGGAGATCGACCTTGGTCTCGTTGTCAGTCAGGATCATCGGCTCCCCCCGTTTTGATCGAAAAGCTCCCTCACCGAAATGAAGGGGCGCCCCGTCTCAGCAGCCCTGCGCACCTTGCGTTCGAGGACCGCCTTCAATGGAATCTGACGGTCGAGTGCGTCGTAGATGTCGCGGCCGTCCATGCAGATGAGCCGCTTGCCAGAACCGAAGGCCACCAGACCTTCGGGCGTGAAGCCGTTGTAGCTGACGAAGAGTCCGCGCGCCCAAGCGGCCTTCTGATCAAGCTTGCCGTGGAAGACATGGAGGTCCGCGACGCCTATGGGCGACGAATGCCACTTCGCCTCAAGCAGGTATGTTTCATCCGCCAGCAGGAAACTGCCGTCTATCTGCTCGCCGGTGTTCCGGAACGGCTCGCGCGCCTTCAGGCCGGCCATCTCAAAGCATCGTCGCAGGAAGCCTTCGAACGCGTAGCCTCGCTCATGCGGCTGCAAGGATTCCACCCGGACGAGTTCGTCTCGCAGCTCTGCGAGAAGACGCCAGTCAAACGCCGGCCGGGCCTGCTCGCCGGTGTCGCCGGACTGCTGTCCCGTGAGGCGGGCGAGAAGCGTCAGATATCGACCCTCGGCGTTGAGGACGGGATCCTCTTGCCCCGTGCGCTCCAACCATTCCGTGCGATGTTCCCACAGCGCTTGGAGGGTACGGGCAGCGGTCGCGTCATCGACCTTCTGAAGGAAGCAGCGTAGCCGCTTTCCCTTCGAGCCTCCGTGCTCGGCATAGATTGGATCGTCGATGTCGACATCCAACTCGGCGGCAAAGAATTGCGAGAAGCTCGGATCCGAAAAATCCAGCACGTAGCCGCGCCCTCGGACAAATTCCACGAGGTCATCAATCAAGCGCAGATCAATGGAGCGTATCGAGCTAATGAATTCCTCCGGAGCGGCGGCCTCGTCCTATGCGTCTATTGTTTCCTGTATGGACGCGATCTTCGCAAGTACAGGACCTTTAGTTTTGAAATAAGCTTAACCAAGCTCATCTTAGGTCCAAACTTATGTCCGCTTTGGGATTTACGGATTTGAGCATTGAATGACCGGGCCGGGCGCAATGCCGAAGGTCCGTTCCCGTACCGCGGATGCCAAGGCACCTCATGGACGATTTTTCCTTTTGAACCAAAAGTTTTTGGCGCAGCTTTTTACAAAAAGCTGCGAAGGAGGCTGCCTCGCAGCCTTCACTGCGTACAAAGCAGCCAAGGCGCAAGCACCCGCCCCGTGCACGAATACGCCCCCGCCCGGCATCGCCGGGCGGGGGTTGTTGCGGGGCTTACTCCCCGCTGGGCTTGCGGCTGCGGGACCAGATGAGGGTGTAGCCATCGCCGCCTTCATCGTCGAACAGGTTGGCGTAGATCGGCGCGCTGAAGCTCGGGTCATCCAGCTTGACCGAGATATAGTCGCGTCCCTCGGCGGAGCGTTTCGACCACCCTGCCCCCAGTTCCGCTCGGCCGCAATAGATGCGATGGCTGGGGGCATTGTCGTTGGTCCGGTTGGCTTCCGGCACGATGCGCACATTCTTCGTCTGCACGCTCAGGGTAACGATCTCACCGTGGATTTCATTGCCGACTTTCTTAAAGGTTCCGATGGTAGCCATGTCAAATCTCCTTGCTGTTTCGAGCCCGCGACCATCGCAGCCTCGATGGCGATCAATGACCGGGGGCCCGATCGGCCTGCACCGCGTACGGCCGTAGCGCAGCGAAGGATGGCGCGGCCCGGCTTTTTTGGAGCGCAGCGGCCGCGAGGAGACAGCGCAGCTGTCGGGGAAAAAAGCCGGGCGGCGCCATTGCAGGAAGGCGATCGGCTTCCGGTCAGATCCGCCCTCGAGAGGCCGCGTGGCGCGGCGACGTACCGGCTAGGAGAAAAACGGCCACCTCGGGCCTTCAGCTGAAGCGGCAAAGCATACGCAGGCGAGTGCTTTGCCTCAAATTGCGGACGGAACCGCGTCTCCTGCCGTAGCCCACCGGCCACAATGCCGCTGCCGTCGCATCATAGGGCGGTGTCGAGCATAGGGGAGTGGACGACACGCCAACCTAGGCCGGGCATTCTCCGCGAGCTGGCATGCCCCCGGTTCGCGCTCATGCTTTTGCCGATCCGCGACGATGAGGGGATGGCCTGCACCTCGCTTGCTGCCGTTCCGCCAGCCCGTGGGGTGAATAACGCGGCGCCCCCGCCCTGGTGATGCCGGGCGGAGATCGGGGTGGGGGCTTGTGCCGATAAGTAAAGCCGCCCAGGTGGGGCGGCTCTGCTTGGTGGTCGCCGTCGCGGCCAGATGATTTGGGGGCTATGCGCCTCCGTTGCCAAACCTCCAGACCGGAATGCCGAGCCGCCGGGCTTTGTCGGCGAGATTGTCCTGAATGCCGGTGCCCGGGAACACCATGACGCCGATTGGCAGGGCATCCAGCAGCGCGTCGTTGCGCTTGAACGGCGCCGCCTTG